>Ga0265339_10000914_pt1 | contig 22708 bp, 21 predicted proteins | sample 4CB219metaG_FD_202085 | JGI IMG/M metagenome (GOLD analysis project Ga0265339, IMG submission 202085) | Rhizosphere microbial communities from Carex aquatilis grown in University of Washington, Seatle, WA, United States - 4-CB2-19 metaG | ecosystem: Host-associated > Plants > Roots >... | reverse complement strand
CCATCGGCGAGCGCCTCGAGGCGCGCGACGTTCGTGCGCGAGGCCGACGACAGGTACGTGTAGCTCCCGTAGAGCAGCGAGGGCTCGAGGACGGGCGAGAGCTGCACGAGCGTGCAGCGCGCGCAGAACCACAGGTCGAGTGGATAGGAGCGCTCGACACCGGCCGCGCTCGGTTGGACACCGGGCGCGCTCGGTTGGACAAAGGCGTTCACGGGCGGCATGCTGCCGAGCGAGACGACGGGCGAGAGGCCGGGCGCGTCGCAGCCGCGGCAAGTGGGCGCCGCGCCGGCGCTCGGGCCGGTCATCATTCGGCGCTGAGCGCCGCGGAGACGGCCCCTGGCGCGATGGACGCGGCACCGGCCGCCACCGGCGCGGGGCGCCGCGGGAACTGCGCCGAGTGGCGGAGCCCCGCCTGCGCGAGCACGTACTTGCCGAGGCAGACGACGTTGTCGAAGGAGTAGACGGCGGCCTGCCAGAGGGAGATCGAGGTGTGATCGCTGAGGTAGTCCGCCTCGACGGGCACCTCGCGCACGTCGACGCCGTGATGAGCCGCCTGCGCGAGGACCTCGAAGCTGAAGAGGTGGTCGCTCGCGTTCGCCTCGAGCGGCAGGGTCTCCACGAGCGCGCGCGCGTAGATGCGGAAGCCCGAGTGAAACTCGGTGAGCGGCAGGCGCAGCACGCGCCGCGCGAGCGCCGACAGCCCCTTGTTCGCCAGGAACCGCGCGAGCGACATGCCGTTCGCCCGCGCCCGCCCGCGGTGCACGAAACGCGACCCCATGATGAACGGCACGCCCGCCTGCATGAGGGGGACGGCCGCGGCGATCGCGCCGGGGTTGAACTGGGCGCCGTCGCCATGGATCTCGACGACGTAGTCGGCCCCGTGGTCGCGCACGGCGCGGCGGAGCCCCTCGCGCAGGTTGCCGCCGTACCCGAGGTTGCGCTCGTTGCGATAGACGGTGAGGCCCAGGCGGCGCGCGACGGCGGACGTCCCGTCGCGCGAGCCGTCGTCCATGACGAAGACGTCGTCGATGAGGTCGGACGGAATCTTCCGCAGCGCCTTCTCGAGCAGCCGCTCGACATTGTAGGCGAGGATGAGGGCGACGACGCGCGGCCGCTCCGGCTCGCCCGCGCTCTCGATGTCGGCCGTGTCGACGAGGCTCATCTGGTCCACCAAGCCCGATCGGGCGGAGCGGCGGCGATCGCCGCCGCTCCAACGTAGCACGCGCGCTGGCGCGTTACGGCATGACCGGCTGCCACGTGCTGTCCGTGCTCGTCTCCTGCACGTGGAGAAGCATCGGGTTCTTGCCATCCATGACCTGCACACCTTGGATCGACGAGAAGATCGTCGCGTCCTGCTTCCAGTACCAGACGAGGTTGCCCTTCGGGTCGAACTCAAGCACCTGCAGGCCGCTCCCGCCGTTGCCGCCGCCGTGGCCCTGCCAGTTGGAGGTGAAGATGTTGCCGTTCGGCAAGATCTCGAACTCGGAGAAGAAGTTCGGCTTCACCATCGCAGCAGTCGCCGTGCTCATCGCGCCCCAGTTCGCCTGCTGCTGCGTGCCGAAGCGGAACGTGACCTTGTGCGAGGTCTTGTCGATGACGTCGCACGACGAGCCGAAGGCGGTGCAAAGGAGCGTGTCGCCGTCGTTCCACTTGCCGCCGCCCACCGGCGGGCCGAGGAGCAGCGCCTCCCAGATGTGGCCCCAGCCGGGGGCGCCGCCATTGAGCTTCCACAGGACGGTGCCCTTGGCATCGATCTCGGTGACCGTCGTGTCCGCGGGGATGAGGTACGTATTGTTGCGCGTCGGGCGCCCCACGCGGACGTAGCCGTAGCCGTGCGAGATCTGATGGCTCACCTTGTCGGTCTTGTCGAGGAACGTCAGGACGTTGGGGCGCGTGAGCATCGTCTCACCGGTGACGGTTCGGTAGGCCGACTCCGAGGGGTTGAAGGCGGTCACCGACTTCACAATGGCGCCCGTGTTGTAGTCGTAGACCTCGTAGCCATTGATGCGGCCGCCGAGGATCTGGTTGTTGCCGATGAGCTGCCCCGCGCGCGCCCAGGCGTCGTTCAGCGCGACCGACTTCCACACGAGGACCGGTGTCTTCGAGAGGTCGATCATGACGAGGTGGGGGTCACCTTCGTCGCGGAGGAGCATCTTGCGCTTGTTCGGCGGGTACATCGTCTCGTTCCAGTTCGTGCTGTTGATGGTGTTCATGATGCCGCCGTCGTACGTCGCCACGGGTCCATCGCCGGTGCCGGCGTCGCCGAGGTCGGGCGGCATGTAACCCGCCCCGCACTTGGGGCTCGGGTTCGCGATTTGGGGACAGCTCATGGTCTGCGCGGCCGAGCTCTGGAGCGCCTGGATGAAGAGGTAGTACGAACGGCACTCGAAGGCGGTGTCGTCCGGGTTCGCGCCCGACATGTACATCGTGTTGTAGGCGCCGGTCGTGACCTTGGGGTCGGTCAGCCGGTTCCACTGTTCGCAGTACATCTTGCAGTCGCTGAAGGACTTGTACGGCGCCGTGCCGGCGTAGCCACCCGCGGCCGAGCAGTAGCTCGCGGCCACCGTGCAGAACGTATTGCAATCCTCGCCGCAGGTGCCGTAGCTGAGCGGACCGGCGCCGCGGCACCTGGTCGTGGCGTCGGTGACCGTCTTGTCGTTGCTGTAGTTGATGCGGCAGTTGACCGAGTCGACCCCCGTGTCCGCCGGCAGGCCCTGCGGCATGTACGAGCAGACCTTCATGCAGTTCGCCATGTCCGTGTACTGCTGGTTCGCGCCCGTGCAGGCCTTCATGATGTCCGTGCAGTAGGTCGCACAGGTGGCGGCGCTCGCGCCCATCATGCCAGCCGCGCCCGTGCCGGCGCCGCCCGCGCCCGACATGTCGCCGCCCGCGCCCGTTTGATTGCTGCCGCCCACGCCCGTCTGATTGCTGCCGCCCACGCCCGTCGAGCCGGCGCTGCCGCTGCCCGTGGGGTTCGAGCCCCCGCCCCCTTGAATCTTCTGGGAGGCGCTGCCACTACCGCCGCACGCGGACAGCGCCGCCGCGAGAATCAACACGGAGCCGAGCGCCTGTCCGATGCGCGCCGCGCGGGTCAAGTTGCAAGTCTTCAGCATGGTCGTCTCCTGACCGTCGGGTTCGGGAATCCGCATCATAGTCGCTCGGGCGGCCTAGGGGCGCCTCCCGGCTAGACCAATCCGTTTAGGAGGATTGGATCGACAGTGCCGACTTTCCCACGCACATCGTACGGGTTTGTCGCATCCGCGACAAATCGGATGCACGAAGGGTTTGCCTGCTGCGGCGCCTGCCGCGGTCCAGCGGGAAAAACTGTGCAATCGGCGCACCCCCGCCGTTGCGGACCGGTCCAAACGGATGCGTCGAGATAAGCGACATTGTGGTTGCTACTAGCACGCGGCCCAGGGTATTGAGCGCGCACAGTGTGCCGAATGGGCGATGATTTCCGTCGGAGAGGGAGCCGCTGGCGACGAGGCACGAGCGCGACCGTCGCCATCACGCTGACTTTTTTCGCCGCTCGAGCTTGGGCGGCCAAACCCAAACCAAAGGCCGACGACGAGGAGGCCGCCCGGCCGAAGCATGACGAGTCGGACGAGGCCGCCGACTCCAAGGCCGACGACGCGGCGACGGCGGCCGCGCCGCCCGCGCCGACCCCCCTCCCGCCGGCCGTCGCGCCCGCACCGAAGGGTCCCGCGCCGCTCGCGTCCGGCGAGCCCGGCTGGACGCTGGGCTTCTACGGCTGGCTCGAGCTCGACGCGCTCTGGGACTCGACCCAGAGCTTCAGCGAGACGGTCCTCAACCAGAACATCTCGCGCCCCGGCACCTACGCGGGCGACAACGCGCGCTTCCAGGCGACGGTCAAGGACTCGCGCCTCGGCTACAAGGTGGCCGCGCCCAACTATGGCTCGATCAAGGCATCGGCGCAGTTCGAGGCGGACTTCTTCGGCGTGCAGCCGACGACCGTGACGCAGGATCAGCAGTACACGTACTCGTCGATCCGCCTGCGGCACTACTTCGCCAAGCTCGAGACGCCGGTCTTCGACCTCCTCGCGGGCCAGACGTTCGACCTCTTCGGCTGGGGCGGCCAGGGCTTCTTTCCGAGCACGCCCGCGTTTCTCGGCGTCCTGGGCGAGGTCTTCCACCGCAACGTCCAGCTTCGCCTCTCCAAGAAGCTCAGCGGCGACCACGCCGCGCTCGAGATCGCCGTCGCGGGCGTTCGCCCGGCGACGCGCGACGGCGGCGTCCCGGATCTGCAAGCGGGCCTCAAGCTCTCGTTCAAGGATTGGCAGGGCGCGTCGGCGCAGGGCCCGCGTCCGGCCAACGCCGCGCCCCTCGCGATCGGCGTGTCCGGCGTCGGCCGGCGGCTCTACGTGACGGACTTCGAGGCCATCTCCGCGGACGCGCAGAAGGTCTGGGGCTGGGGCGCCGTCGCCGACGCGTTCATCCCGATCATCCCCGTGAGCGGCGACGACCTGTCGAACGGCCTGTCCGTGACGGGCGAGTACTCGCGCGGCACGGGCGTGACCGATCTCTACCTCACGCTCAACGGCGGCGTGCTGTTCCCCGCGCTGCCCAACCCGAAGAACGTGCTGCCCGCGCCGGCGTACACGCCGAACATCGACAACGGCATCGTGACGTTCGACGCGAACGGCATCGCCCACACCATCAATTGGGAGGGGTGGATGGTCAACGCGCACTACAACCTGCCCTTCAACAAGGGCAAGACGCTGTCGGTCTCGGGCACGTACTCGGGAATCCGCTCGACGAACGCCATGGCGCTCACGCCGATCCAGGGCCAGCCGTTCGTCTGGAACAAGGGCCAGTACTTCGACGGCACGATCTGGTGGTCGGTCACGCCCGCGTTCCAGGTGTGCGCCTCGTTCCAGACCACGGCGCAAACCCTCGGCGCCGGCACACCCTTCAGCGTCGTCGCCCGCAACAACCGAGCCCAGGGCGGCTTCTGGTTCTTCTTTTAAAATGGGCTCGGGTGAACGCGTGGGAAGCGGCGGATTCAGTCTCGGCTTGCTGGCCTTGCTCGGCTTGAACCTCGCCGGCGCCCTCTCCGGGTGCGGCAAGGGCGCGAAGGGCGACTGCCCGCAGCTCGAGATCTGCGGCGGCGATCCCTCGAGCATGACGGCGTGGCAGGTCTCCGAGGTCTGCCAGGTTCCCGCCTTCCGTCCCTCCCAGCCGTCCGACGTCATGGACTTCCAGTCGACGCCCCCGCTCGCGCCGACAATCGCGACGCCGCAGCCAAACCCGGTCGTCGCGCAACAGACGACGAGCGGCGATTGGTGCTCCGGCCTCGTGTTCATGCCGGGCACGACGGGCTTCGTGGTCGAGAACGTCAACCTCTGGCACGAGTCGCCCCATATCTCCGGCGATACGGTCAACAAGCCCTCGACGATCCTCCTCGCCGGGAACGATCACAGCTACGCCACGACGCTCCACTTCGAGGACCAGAACTCGACGCACTTCGTGCCCCACTGCCTCGTGCAGAACGGCGCCGTCGGCGCGAAGTGCAGCGACCTCGCCTCCGCCCTCACGGCCTTCTACACGACGGCCGCCCTCCCCGGCATCGATCCCACGTTCACCAACATCATGTGCGCCGACGCACCGTCGGACGGCGGCTGCGATTGCTCGTACACGTTCAACCTCGAGGTCCAGGACCAGGGATCGTGGGCGATCGATCCGAACGACTCGACGGTCCTCGTCCAGGACAGCACGGTGCTGCAGTGGAACGGCACGCAGATGAATGCCGCGGCGTCGGCCACGACGCTGCGGAGCTCGTTCTGCGCCGGAAACGGCACGCTCCAGCTGTCGGGGCTGCGCGGGGGGAGCCTCTCGAGCGTCCAGGGGCTCCGAACCCTCATCATGACGCCGATGCGGTAGTCGCCATGTCACGCTCCGCGACGAAGACGACAAGCTCTCGACGACGGCGAGGCGGCGCGGCCGCGGCGCTCGGCGCGCTCGTCCTGCTCGGCGTCGCGGGCTCGGGGTGCAAGAACAAGGGTGCGACGGGCGGGTGCGGCGACCAGGACAGCCTGTGCGGCGGCAGCCCCGTCGGGACGTGGGAGGTCACGGACACCTGCAGCTTCCCCGTCGTGTCGCGGCCCGCGCAGAACTACGACACGACGCGAGGGTACTTCGAGCCCGAGACGGGCGCGACGCCGCCCGCGCAGACGAGCGGATTTTGGTGCTGGGACCTGTCATTCGACACTGACGGCAAGATCAAGACGCCCGCGACGCCGATCTCGAACCCCGACGTCGTCCAGATCGAGACCACAAACGCCATCAGCCGCGTGACGTTCACGGCGGACCCTAACGTCCCTGGGCGTGGCACGTACCTCTACCAGCTCACGGCGACGTCCACGACCACCTTCCATGTCGCGCGCTCGTGCTTCGGCGTCAACGGCATGAACGTTTCATGCACCGATTTCGCGACCGATCTGAACATGTCGGGCATCGCCAACAACCCCTCGTACATGAACGTCGTCATGGGCGAGCCGTCCTTCCAGTGCAAGGACGAGGGTGACGGCTGCACTTGCACGTTCCAATATCTCGAGACCGACAGCCACGGCAGCGCCGTCGGGGACTTGGGCAGCTGGGCGCAGGACGGCAACGTCATCCACCACTACAGCATCTCGGGCCAGGGCAACCTCTTCGACACGAGCCCCACGCGCCGGACGGTGCGCGACGCTACCTTCTGTCAGAACGGCGACACGATGGTGCTCACGGGCGCCAACGGACAGCCGATCGCGCTCAAGAGCGGGGCGCGCACGCTCTACCTCAAGAAAGTCGACGTCGACGCGAGCACGACGGGAGCGGGCGGCATGATGGGCGGCGGCGGCGGTGCGGGCGGCGGCGGTGCGGGCGGCGGCGGTGCGGGCGGCGGCGGTGCGGGCGACGAAGACGCGGGGCGCGACGGGACCGGCGGCGCGGGCGGGATGGACGCCGCGCCCGACGCTCCGAGCGACTAAGGCGTCCAGCCATCCGGCGGCGGCTTGGGCGGCTCCGGCGGTTTCTCGCCGACCTTGGTCATCGTGACATCGACGCGGCCCGTTTGGGAGAAGAGCGGCACGGTCGTGTGCTTGTCCTGATAGCCCTCGCGCCGCACAGTCACGGGCATCTCGACGTCGCTCTTGCGGACGGTGAGATCGAACGGCGTCACCCCGAGCACGCCGCCGTCGGCGTTCGTCACGGTCGCGCCCGCCGGATCCGAGACGATCATGACGGTCGTCATCGGGGGCCCGGAGGCGGGCTCGGGCGGCCGGCTGCCGTGCACGACCAGGAACAAGACGCCGACGACGGCCACGAGCGCGCCCGCGATGGCCACGAACGAGCGAGTGCCTGACTTCGCGGGGTCGGCCATCGAGGTCGTCACGCTACGACGGCCGAGCGCCTAGGTCCAGAACGTCGCGCGGAGCGGATCACCGTTGACAGGGCGAGGCGACCTTCGATATTAATATGAATATGAGAATCATTTTCAAAATCACTTCGCCGCGGGCCGGCCTCACCGCCGGCGTCGCCGCCACCCTCGCGATCTCGCTCGCCGCCACGCCCGCGCGCGCCGACCGCCGCGCCTACACGACGACCTACGAGGCCGTGACGGCGCCGAAGGGCGAGCTGGACGTAGAGATGTGGAGCTCGTACGCGCACACGGGCGAGCTGCTGGACGGCCCGGCCTCGCGTGGCTTCCGCAACATGCTCGAGCTCGAGTACGGCATCACCGACCGCTGGGACATGGCGCTCTACAACCTCATCGACGTCACGAGCGACTCGACGAACTCGGGCTACGCCGGCGCCAAGCTCGAGACGCGCTACCGCCTGCTGCCCGCCGGGAGCTGGATCGTCGATCCGATCATTTACTTCGAGGCGCAGTACCTTCGCCGCGGCGACGCCAGGGAGACGTTCGAGACCAAGCTCATCGTCGCGCGCGACCAAGGCCCCTGGAACTTCGCCGCCAACCTGGCCTTCGAGTACGAGCACCTCGTCGACGGCGGATGGACGCCCGAGGTCGAGTACGCCGTCGGCGTGAGCCGCGAGCTCGCCGGGCCGGCCTTCAAGCTCGGCGTCGAGGCCTTCGGCAAGACGGAGAAAGATCCCGGCGCCGACGTCGAGACGTTCGCGTGGGCGGGCCCTGCCGTCTCGTGGGCGACGCGCTTCCAGAAAGGCATGGAGGGCCTCTGGGTCACCGTGGGCGGCGGCCACGGCCTCACCGACGAGTCGGACGCGTGGTACGGACGCGCGATCGTCGGCCTGCAGTTCTGAGCGCCCCCGCGCGCGGAGCGCGGGTGTACAACTGACCCATGGCCCGACGACCGTACGCGCCCGCGACCGACGGCTCGCGGAAGGTGAGCCTCGCCAACCTCGAGACCGACGGCGCGACGCACATCCGCAAGGAGGCAGGCCTCGAGGAGCTCGACACCTGGGGCACCGAGTTCGCGGAGCTCGGCAACCTGCTGACCTACGCGGGCACGCACGCGCTGCTGGTCGTGCTGCAAGGACGCGACGCGAGCGGCAAGGACGGGTCGATCCGCAAGATCCTCGAGTTCTCGAACATCCAGAACGCGTACGTCGCGCCCTTCAAGGTGCCGACCGCCGAGGAGTACGCGCACGACTTCCTCTGGCGCGCGCACCAGGTCGCGCCCGCGCGCGGGCACATCGCGCTCTTCAACCGCTCGCACTACGAGGACGTCATCGCGGCGCGCGTCCACAAGATCGTCCCCGAGGCGACCTGGAAGCGGCGTTACGCGCACATCAACGCGTTCGAAGAGCTGCTCGTCGACAGCGACGTCATCGTCGTGAAGTTCTTCCTGAACGTGAGCCGCGACGAGGAGATCGAGCGCCTGTACGCGCGCGAGAAGGACCCGCGCACGGCGTGGAAGCTGAACCCCGGCGACTGGCGCGAGCTCCCTCTGTGGGACGAGGTCACGGCGGCCTACGAGGACGCCATCAACAAGTGCGCGACGCCCGCGGCGCCCTGGTACCTCGTGCCCGCCGACAAGAAATGGTTTCGAAACCTGTGCGTCATGCAGCGCCTCGTGCTCGAGCTGCGCCCGTACCGGACGCTGTGGCTGCAACACCTCAAGGAGATGGGCCAGCAGGCGCTCAAGGAGATCCGCGCCCTGCGCGCCAAGGCCGAGGGCGGCCGCAAGCGCTGACCCCCTTTTCGCCCCGCGAGCACGACTTACCTTTTGACCCCTGACATAGGAGGGCTCCATGGCCATCTTCGCGAAGAAAACCGAGGGAGAACCGTTGTTGCGTCCCGTGCCGGACATCGGCGCGTCGCCGCTGCCGACGCCGACCGCAAAGGGGGGCGCCCGCTTCGGCATCGCCGACGCCATGTCGCTCCTGCGCGCGCTGCCGGGCGAAGACAGGAATGACAAGAACGATCTGGTCGTGCGCGTGATGCGCGCGACGCTGGCGTCGGTCTCCGTTCACTTGCCCGACGTCATCGAGGACGCCTCGCGCCGCCAGAAGAGCGCGACCGAGCGCATCGCCGCCGTTCACGCGCAGATGGCGGAGCTCGAGCGCCAGCTCGAGAACCACCGGCGCGAGATCTCGGCCCTCGAGGCCGACCTCAAGGAGACGACCGCCGTGAAGGAGCGCCTCCAGCACGCCGAGAAGACCGCCGGCCTCGCCGCCGGCCCGCCGCCCAAGGCGTCGCCCCCGCCCCTGCCCTCACCCAACAAGACGCCGGCGCCGGATCTCGATCCGATCACCAAGGTCACGCACGAGACGTTCAAGGACTAGGGCGCGGGAGGGACCTCCCTCCCGCGCTTCGCGCGCCGCCTAGTAGCGGTAGTGGTCGGGCTTGAACGGGCCCTCGACGGGCACGCCCAGGTACTCGGCCTGCGCCTTCGTGAGGGTCGTGAGCTTCACGCCCACCTTCTTGAGGTGGAGTCGCGCGACCTTCTCGTCGAGCTTCTTCGGCAGGACGTAGACCTGGCCCGTCGAGAACGACATGCCGGTCATCGAGTCCTTGCCCTTCGTCGCGTTCTCCCACAGCGCCATCTGCGCGATGGTCTGGTTGGAGAACGAGTTCGACATGACGAAGCTCGGGTGCCCCGTGGCGCAGCCGAGGTTCACGAGGCGCCCGCGCGCCAGCAGCGTGAGGCGCTTGCCGCCCGGCAGGATGAACTGGTCGACCTGCGGCTTGATGTTCTCCTCGCGCACCTCGGGGTTCGACTCGAGCCAGGCGACCTGGATCTCGCTGTCGAAGTGGCCGATGTTGCAGAGGATGGCCTCGTCCTTCATCACCTTCATGTGCTCGCCGCGGATGATGTCCATGCAGCCCGTGGCCGTGACGAAGATGTCGCCAATCGGCGCCGCGTCCTCCATCGTGACGACCTCGTAGCCCTCCATCGCCGCCTGCAGCGCGCAGATCGGATCGATCTCCGTGATGAGCACGCGCGCGCCGAGCCCGCGCGCCGCGTGCGCGCAGCCCTTGCCGACGTCGCCGTAGCCCGCGACGACGGTGACCTTGCCCGCGACCATGACGTCGGTCGCGCGCTTGATGCCGTCGAAGAGTGACTCACGGCAGCCGTAGAGGTTGTCGAACTTCGACTTCGTGACCGAGTCGTTGACGTTGATGGCCGGGATGAGCAGCTGGCCGTTCTTCGCCATGTCGTAGAGACGGTGCACGCCCGTCGTCGTCTCCTCGGAGACGCCCTTGATCTCCTTGGCGAGCTTCGTGTAGCGCTGGCCGTCCGCCTTGAGGCTCTTGTCGAGCAGCGCGAGGATGACCTTCATCTCCTCGACGGTCGTCGACGACGGATCCGGCACCTTGCCGGCCTTCTCGAACTCCGCGCCCTTGTGCACGAGCAGCGTGAGATCGCCGCCGTCGTCGAGGAGCAGGTTCGGGCCCTTGCCGTCCTTGAACGCGAAGACCTGCAGCTGGATGTTGTCCCAGTACTCGGGGAGCGTCTCGCCCTTCCACGCGAAGACGGGCACGCCCGCCTTGGCGATGGCGGCCGCCGCCTCGTCCTGCGTCGAGTAGATGTTGCAAGAGGTCCAGGTCACCTCGGCGCCGAGCGCGACCAGCGTCTCGATGAGGATGGCCGTCTCGATCGTCATGTGCAGGCAGCCGGCGATGCGGGCGCCCTTGAGCGGCTTCTGCGCGCCGTACTCCTCGCGCAGCGCCATGAGGCCGGGCATCTCCTTCTCGGACATGCGGATCTTCTTGCGGCCCAGCTCGGCGAGCGAGAGGTCCTTCACCTTGTAAGCGGGGTACTCCGTACGCGTCTCCATGTCGGTCTCCTTGATCGTTTTTTCTTCATTGGGGGCGCGGGACCCTGTCAGGGTCCCGCACTAGATCGGCTCGGAATCAGTTGAGGGGTCGGTCGGGGCACGCGCCCGACGGCGATCTGCAGCGGCGGTTGCTCGGCGGAGCGCAGCGGGAGCGCGTGCGCGTCCTCGAGGCCGGCGGCCTCGAGCCAGCCGCGCAGCTTCGCCGGCTCGAAGCCGAGCCAGACGTGGCCGCGCTCGCGCAGGCTCTCGTCCTCGTGTGGGACGTGGTCGACGACGACGACGTGGCCGCCGGGACGCGCGAGGCGCGCGGCCGCCGCGACGAGATCTTGCGGGCGCGCCGCGTGGTGGAGCACGCGCGAGACGACGACGAGATCGGCGCCGCCCGCGCGCGCGATCTCCTCGACGATGCCCGCGTCCTCGACGGCGCCCTCGCGCAGGCGCACGTTCGGCAAGCCGAGCGCGCTCACGCGCTCCGCGCAGCGCGCGAGGCGCGCTGCGCTTCGATCGATGGCCACGACGCGCTCGTAAAGCGGCGAGAGCAGCGGCAGCAGCGCGCCCTCCCCCGCTCCGACGTCGACGGCGAGCGCACGCCCCGGCAGGAGCGGCGCCAGCATGGGCAGCAGCTGGGCGCCGTCGGCCGCGGGCGGCGCGACCGGCCCCGCGGCGCCCTCCTCGTGCGCGAACAGGCGGCGCGACGTCTCCTCGCGCTGCGCGACGACGGCGGGCACCTCGGCGAGGCTGCCGTCCTTCTCGCAGAGCGCGCGGCCCGCCTCGAGCGCGGCGCGCACGACCGGATCCTGCGCGACCTCGGGCTCCGCCCGCAGCAGCGTGCGAGTGCCGTCCTTGCGCGCGACGAGCAGCCCCGCCTCGCGGAGCGGCTGGCTCTTGCGCGTGACCTGCGGCTGGCTCTCGCGCGTGAGGGTCGCGAGCTCGCCGACCGTCAGCTCCTCCGCCGCGCAGAGCGCGAGCAGACGCAGCCGGTCCTCGTCCCCGAGGACGCGGAAGAGATCGGCGCGGGCGGAGGGCGCGGCGGCCTGCACGCCGTTACTATATGCATCTATGTGAATGGATGCAATATAGCTTCTATGTATGCGTATTCGCTGGAACTCGAGCGGTCGCTAGTCCGAGGACCCGCCGTCCGGAGCGGTGCGCCCGCCGGTCTGGGGCGCGGGCATGGGGATGACGGTCTTGTGGCTCGCGGCAGTCTCCTTCTGGTCGGCCTTGATGTGATCGAGCTCCTTCGCTGCCTCGATCTGCCACCGCTGCTGCTCAGCTTCGAGCCCGAGCCGCGCCGCCCCGTTGAGCGCGTCTTGCTGCTCGGGCGGCGAGTCCTGGATGCGGAGCGGACGCGTCGGAGGGGGCGGCTTGGGATGGGTGCACGCCCCCGCCAGCAGCACCGCCGTCACCAGGAGCTCGCGCGTTCTCACGACGCGACTCTAATTCGCCGCCGCTCCGACGCGACGCTAATCGTGGTCATCGTCGCTCGAGAGCTCCTCGGACGGAGAGCGCTCCTGGTTCGGGAAGTCCGTCTCCGAGGGCTGCGGGCGGTCCTCTCGATGGTGAGCGCCCCGCCGCTCGCCCTGGTCCTGGCCGTCGTGGCCGTGACGGCTCGGCGCGTGCTGCTTCTGCGCGTCGTCGCCACCCCCGCGGTGCGGAGGTTTGTTCTTGCCGCGCTGCTGGTCGATGTTGCCCATGACGTCCCTCCGAAAAAAAGACGGGACGTCGCCACCTTCACCCCCCCGAGTCCCCCCAGAAACCTGACGTCGGTCGGCAGCGATCGTCCCGCTGCCTCCGGAGAGGTTCAATGCCCGTGCCACGGCGATGGCCGTGGCGGCCGCGTGATCTCGGCGGCCGGCGCGCGCCCGGCGGTAACTCGCGCGCGCCGGGTTCCCTGGCAGTAACCTAGTTCAGGCGCGTCAGCGACACGTCGGTCACGTTGAACGCCTGCTGCCCGGTCCCGTCGGCCGCGAGCCCCGGCACGTTGTCGATGAAGACCTGAATCGACGCGCCCGCGGTGAGGGCGGTGTTGAAGTCCGCGGTGAGCTTTCCGCCCGAAGTGAGAGAGCCGACGTTGATGAAACGGCCCGAGAGGCTCAGCTGCACGCTCGACGGCGCGTAGCTCGCCGGCGAGATCGTCCCCAGCGACGCGAAGAAGCGCGGGGGGTAGTTCGTCTGGTCGTTCATGCCCGAGATCGAGAACGTCAGGCGCCACTGCGAGCCGGCCTGCGGCACCTTGATCGTCTGCGTCACCTCGAAGACCGGCGTCGTCGCGGTCGTCGAGTAGGTCGTCGACCGATAGTCGAACGAGATGGCGTTCTTGCCCGGGCCGAAGGTGAAGCCGGTGGCCGGCGTGTAGTTCGTGAAGACCGTCGACTGGTCCCAGCCCGCCGTGAGCAGGTTCGTCGCGCACGTCGCCGCGTCGAACCCGAAGACCTGCAGCTCCCAGATCGAGTAGCCGTAGACCGTCGCGCGCGCCGTGCCGTACACGCGGACGTAGCGGCCCGAGGCCGAGAGCCCCGTGAGGTCGTCGATGCGGTGATCGACGGCGACGCCGCCGGTCTTCGTCGCGACGGGCGCGCTCCAGCTCACGGCGTCGTTCGAGACGTCGATGCGGTAGTCCTTCGCGGCCGCGTGCTGCCAGTCGATCCTCACCTCGGTGATGGTCTTGACCGAGCCGAGGTCGAGGTAGATCCACTGCGGATCGGAGTACGCGCTCTCCCACCGCGTCCCCGTGTTGCCGTCGACGGCGTTCTTCGCGGCCTGCTTGGGCGCGGCCGACGCCACGACCGGCATCGACGGCGTCGTCAGGAGCGTGCTGGCGCAAGACGAGCCGCCCGCGCCCGTGGTCCCCGCGGCGCCCGTGCTGCTGCCCGCAGCCCCGGTGCTGCTGCCCGCGGCGCCGGTGCTGCTGCCCGCGGCCCCGGTCGAGCCGGCCGCGCCCGTGCCGCCGCACGAGCTGCCGTCGTACACGGTGAGCTCCCAGATCGAATATCCGTAGGCGGTCGCGCGCGCCGTCCCGTAGACGCGCACGTAGCGGGCGGTCGCCGAGAAGCCCGTCAGATCGTCGATGCGATGATCGACCGCGGGCAGGCCCGTCTTCGAGACGACGGCGGCGCCCCAATTCACCGCGTCGTTCGAGACGTCGATGCGGTAGTCCTTGGCCGCGGCGTGCTGCCAGTCGATCTTGACCTCCGTGAACGTCTTGGAGGCGCCGAGGTCGACGTAGATCCACTGCGGATCGGAGTACGCGCTCTCCCACCGCGTCCCCGTGTTGCCGTCGATGGCGTTCTTCGCGGCCTGCTTGGGCGACGGCGACGACACGGCGGCGGCGAGCGCGAGCTTCGTCGGCGTGCACAGCGCCTGCTCGATCGACTGGACCTCCTGGGAGGGATCACCACCCGCGGCGCAGCCAGCAGCGGAGATGAGGGCGAGAACGAGGGGGAGTGACTTTCTCACGGGAGGCTCCTTGTCGAGACGAGAGGGCCCCGATAGTACGCCCGCGACCGAAAGTCGGTCGTGAAAAAATGTTGACCCGGTCCGTCAGGAACGTTTCACGATCGTCACTCGGGGATGGGGATGAACTCGGCCTCGTCGCCGGGCACGAGCGGGAACGGGCCGCCGGGCTCTCCGCGCCGCTCGAGCCAGTCGCGCTTGGCCGCGTCGATGCGCGCCTCGGAGCTCGAGGCGAAGTTCCACCAGAGGTGGCGCGGCTCGGGAAACGGCTCGCCGCCCACGACGACGAACCTCGCGCCCCGCTCCGACGACAGGCGCGCGTCGCCGCGCGCGAGGACGAGCATGTGCGCCGGGCCGAACGACCGGCCGCCGCACGCGACGTCGCCGTCGATGACGTACGCGGCGCGGTCTCCGAGCACGTCGGGCAGGACCAGGCTCGCGCCCGGCTCGAGCCTCACGTCGAGGTAGACGAGGCGCGAGAGCGTCGCCACGGGCGAGCGCGCGCCGAACGCCTCGCCCGCGAGGACGCGCACGACGGCGCCGGGCGCGTTCACGACGGGCAGCGTCTCGCCGGCGTAGTGGTGGAACGCGGGGGGTGCCTCCTCGTGCTCGCGCGGCAGCCCGACCCAGAGCTGGAGCCCGTGCACGCGCGAGCCGGTCGCGCGGAGCGCCGCCGGCGTGCGCTCCGAGTGCACGATGCCCCGCCCGGCGGTCATCCAGTTGATGTCTCCCGCGCGGATGGTCTGGAACGAGCCCAGGCTGTCGCGGTGGTCGATCTCGCCCTCGTAGAGGTAGGTGACCGTCGCGAGGTTGATGTGCGGGTGCGGGCGCACGTCGAGGCCGCGCCCCGGCAGCAGCGTCGTCGGCCCGAAGTGGTCGAAGAAGACGAACGGCCCCACGGCGCGCCGCTTGCCCGCGGGCAGCACGCGCCTCACGTGAAACCCGTCGCCGAGGTCGCGCTCGCGCGGCTCGAGGACGACGGACACGGGCTCAGGAGAAGCGATGTCGTTCATGCGGGCGACCTTAGCGCCCTGCCCCGCCGGGCGGTAGTCAGGGCCGGAACAGGAGCGGCGCCGTCTCGTGGAAGTAGAGGCGCCAGAGGGCCCAGTTGTGCACGCCCTCCGTGGGGCGGTGGGTGAACTTGAGGCCGCGCTCGGTGAAGAGCTTCGCGAGCCAGTCGTCGAGGACGATGTGGTCCGCGTCCCCCTTGCCGCAGCCGAGCCACAGGAGCCGGAGCTGCGCGTTCAGCTTGTCGGCGTGCGCCAGCGCGGGCGCGAGCCGCTTCTCGAGCTCCGCTTGCGGAGCCCCCGTGCTGTAGGCGGCGAGCTGGCTGAAGAGCTCGGGGTGGTTGAGGCCGATCGTCAGCGTCGCGGCGCCGCCCATCGACAGGCCGATGAGCGCGCGGTGGGCGCGATCCTTTGCGACGCGGTACCGGCGCTCGACGAGCGGCATCACGTCCTTCAGCAAGTAATCGGCGAAGGCGTCGTTGCTCTCGACGGACGGCACGTCGTACGGCAGCGCGTGGAGCCACGGCATCACGATGATCATCGGGACGGCCCGCTTGCCCGCGATGAGGTTGTCCATGATGAAGTTGACGAGGCCGGCCTGGGTCCAGTCGGCTGCCGTGCCGTTGCGGCCGTGCAGGAGGTAGAGCACCGGATACGAGCGGCGGTCCTTCTCGTAGCCGGGCGGCAAGTACACCCAGAGCTGGCGCATCTGCCCGAGCACGGCGGAGCGGTGCCAGTTGACCTCGACGGTGCCGTGCGGGACGTCGCGCGCGTCCGACTCGTCGGGCGGATCGCCCGGGATGACGACGATGCTGCCGGCCGAGCGGGCGCGCAGCTTGACGTCCGGGTTGAAGACGTCGGGCGTGGCGACGCCGTCGACGTTGAACGAGTAGATGAAGAGGCCGGGCGGCAGCGGCCCGACCGTCACGCTCCAGATGCCCTTGTCGCCCTTGTCGAGCTTGGGCTTGGCGTCGAGCCAGTCGCCGTTCAGCGTGACCTCGGCGGCGCGCGGCGCCTGGATGCGGAACGTGACCGTTCGGTCCGCGTGGACCTCCGGGGAGACGTAGGCCGGCGGCGCCTGCTTCGGGGCCGCCACCGGGGCGTCGAGCGCGAAGACCAGCAAGAAGGAGGCGAGCCAGGAGGTCGTCACGGGCGCACCGTATCACCGTCGCCTCAACGAAAACGAGCGCTTGCAGCGCCCGCGGGGATTTTTCGCCCCCCCTGTCGATTCCGCGGTTGCCCGTTCGTCGCTCCGTCACAGGCTGTTCGAGAGACCCCCAACCAGGAGAGCGACGATGCGTTTCTTGATGCTGATGTACCCGAGCGAGAAGGCCGAACAGGGCGCGATGCCGGAGGCCGACGCCGTCGGCGAGATGATGAAGTACAACGAGCAGCTCGCGAAGGCGGGCGTGCTGCTGGCGCTCGACGGGCTGCACCCTTCCGCGAAGGGCGCGTGCATCAGCTGGGACAAGGCCGGCAAGCCGGTGGTCACGGACGGGCCGTTCACGGAGACCAAGGAGGTCCTCGGCGGCTACTGGATCATCCAGGTGAAGTCGCGCGAGGAGGCCGTCGAGTGGGCCAAGCGCGTGCCCTCGCGCGACGCGCGCAAGATCGAGCTGCGCCAGATCTTCGAGATGACGGACTTCCCGGCCGACGTGCAGAAGGCCGCCGACAACCCGGAGGTCCGCGCGACGATCGAGCGCATCGAGAAGTCCCTTCGGTCGTGAGCGCCCTCCATGCTCGCGTGCCTTGCATGGGCGCGCGAGCGTGGTCAGATGGGGGCGTGACCGTTGACGAGGCGACGCGACGAGCGATAGACGCCGTTTGGCGGATCGAATCCCCCCGGGTCATCGCCGGGCTGGCGCGCATGGTGCGCGACGTCGGGCTCGCCGAGGAGCTGGCGCAGGACGCGCTCGTGACGGCGCTCGAGCGCTGGCCGGAGACGGGCGTGCCGGAGAACCCGGGCGCGTGGCTCATGACGGCGGCCAAGAACCGCGCCCTGGATCAGCTGCGCCAGCGAAAGATGGCGGCGCGCAAGCACGAGGAGCTGGGCCGCGACGCCGACGCGCGCGAGGCGACGGGCGCGCAAGACATCGAGGCGGCAGTGGACGACGACATCGGCGACGATCTCTTGCGGCTGGTCTTCACGGCCTGCCACCCGGTGCTCTCGACGGAGGCGCGCGTGGCGCTCACGCTGCGGCTGCTGGGGGGGCTCACGACCGACGAGATCGCGCGCGCCTTCGTGGTCCCCGAGGCGACCATCGCCCAGCGCATCGTGCGCGCCAAGCGCGCGCTCGCCGACGCGAACGTCCCGTTCGAGGTGCCGCGCGGCGCGGAGCTCGGGCCGCGGCTGGCCTCGGTGCTCGAGGTGATCTACCTCGTGTTCAACGAGGGCTACTCGGCGACGGCGGGCGACGACTGGATGCGGCCCGCGCTGTGCGACGACGCGCTCCGGCTCGGGCGCGTGCTGGCCGAGCTGGCGCCGGGCGAGGCCGAGGTGCACGGCCTCGTGGCGCTCATGGAGCTGCAGGCGTCGCGCACGGCGGCGCGCACCGCGCCCGACGGCTCGCCCATCCTGCTGCTCGAACAGAACCGCGCGCGCTGGGATCGGCTGCTCATCCAGCGCGGCCTCGCGGCGCTCGAGCGCGCGACGGCGCTCGGGGGCCCGCCCGGCCCGTACGTGCTGCAGGCTGCGATCGCCTCGTGCCACGCGCGCGCCGCGGCGGCGGGCGACACCGACTGGCCGCGCATCGTCGGGCTCTACGAGCTCCTCCAGCAGATCACGTCCTCCCCGGTCGTCGCGCTCAACCGCGCCGTCGCCGTGTCCATGGCCTCGGGGCCGGCCGCCGGCCTCGCGCTCGTCGACGCGCTCGTCGCGGACGGCAGGCTCGCCGGCTACCACCTGCTGCCGAGCGTGCGCGGCGATCTGCTCGCGAAGCTCGGGCGGGCGAAGGAGGCGCGCGTCGAGTTCGAGCGCGCGGCGGGGATGACGCGCAACGAGCGCGAGAAGGCGCTGCTGCTGGGACGCGCGGCGGCCGTCAGTGGCGGAGCAAGCTGAGGACGATCTCGAAGACGATGAGCAGCACGATCGAGACCTCGAGCGTGACGAGGCGCTTGTCGCGCGCGATGTCGGTCACGAGCTCGAGGGCGTCCTGCACGCTGCGCAGCTTGAGCTCGAGCGACGTGTGGCGATCGACCAGATCGAACTCCGCGCGCAGCTCTTCGTAGATCTTCTCGGCGCCGGGGTCGTCCCAGGCCGCGTCGGGCTTGTCGAAGAGGTGCAGCACCGAGAGCACCTCGCTGCGCGTGCCGATGGCGGCGCCGATGAACTTGTGCAGCTTGCGCGTGAAGACCGGCATGGTCCCGGACTTCTCGAGGCGCTCGGAGAGCCGGTCCGTCTCCGTGAACATCTGGTCGACGATGCGCTCGTAGTACTCCATGGCGGCGCTCTGCGCGAAGGTGAACGCCACGACGTCGGCGCGCTCGGGCGTCAGCGCGTCGAGGACGAGCACGCCGTCCTTGATGTCGGGCCGCGCGCCCTCCACCTCCTGCACCGAGAACTCGTCGGTGACGACCTGCGACCCGCTGAGCTTCGGCAGGGCGGCGCGGAGGCGCAGCACCTCGCCCTCGCGACCGGCCTGGCCCACGTCCTGGAAGACGATCGTCCCCGAGGCGAAGAGGTACACGGAGCCGCCCGCCGCGGCCGGGAACCACAGCTGGTGCAGCGCCCGCTTCGCCTCGGGATACCTCGCCGCCAGCTCCTTCAGCGAGAAGTTCTCGACGAAGGCGAGGACGTGGAACGTGTGCAGGGGCCCGGCCACGACGTGGTCCGAGGCGCCGGGGTCAGCTCACGCCGAGGAGCTCGACGTCGAACACGAGCGTCGCGTTCGGCGGGATGGCGCCGCCAGCGCCGCGCGCGCCGTAGCCGAGGTCCGGCGGAATCTTGAGCTGCCGCTTGCCGCCCACCTTCATGCCGGCCACGCCCTCGTCCCAGCCCTTGATGACCATGCCCGCGCCGAGCTTGAACTCGAAGGGCTCGTTGCGGTCGACCGAGCTGTCGAACTTCTTCCCGTCGGTGAGCCAGCCCGTGTAGTGGACCTTGACGGTCTGGCCGGACTTCGCGACCGGGCCCGTGCCCTTCTTCAGATCCCAGTACTGCAGGCCCGAGGGGGTCTTCGTGCCCTTCCCCGTCGTCTTCGAGGGGCCGTCGGCGGCGCCGACGGGCGTGGAGGCGGACACCAGCATGACGAGGAGGGAGAGAGCGGCGAGCGGACGCGCAAGGGACATGGAGACCTCCGTGGGAAAGTGACACATTCTTTACTCCACAATGGACTCGAAGGAAAAGCCGGCGCCCCCCCGACCCGGGATGAGGCTGCGCCTGGCCCCGACGGTCCAGCTCAAGGATCCCGTGTGCGGGATGATGGTGCCGTCGGATTCGCCGCTGCGCGCGACCTTCGAGGGCACGGACTACGTCTTCTGCTGCGACGGCTGCCGCACGCGGTTCGTCGCGACGCCGCGCGCGTTCCTCGAGCCCAAGCCCGTCGTCGCCCCCGAGAAGGCGTCCTCGTGGACCTGCCCCATGCACCCGGAGGTGGTGCGCGACGCGCCCGGCGACTGCCCGATCTGCGGGATGGCGCTCGAGCCGCGCGCCGGATCGAGCGAGGAGAATCCCGAGCTCCGCGACATGACGAGGCGGCTCGTGGTCAGCGCCGCGCTCACGGCGCCGCTCGTCACCATCGCGATGACGCTGCACGCGTCCTGGCTTGAGCTCCTCCTCGCGACGCCCGTCGTGCTGTGGGGCGGGTGGCCGTTCTTCGTCCGCGCGGCGCGCTCGCTCGTCACGCGGCACCTCAACATGTTCACGCTCATCGGGCTCGGCGTGGGTGTCGCTTACCTCTACAGCGTCGTGGCGACGGCGCTGCCCGGCGTGTTCCCCGCGTCGTTCCGCGACGACAGGGGGCGCGTGGGTGTCTATTTCGAGGCCGCCGCGGCCATCGTCACGCTCGTGCTGCTCGGCCAGGTGCTCGAGCTGAGGGCGCGCGCGCGCACCGGCCACGCGCTGCGCGCGCTCCTCGACCTCGCGCCCAAGCGAGCCCGCCGCCTGCGTCCCGACGGCACCGATGAAGACGTCGACCTCGCCGCCGTCGTCGTCGGCGATCGCCTGCGCGTGCGCCCGGGTGAGAAGGTCCCCGTCGACGGCGTCGTGCTCGAGGGCGAGGGCTCCGTCGACGAGTCGATGCTCACGGGCGAGCCCGTGCCCGTCGCCAAGGGCCCCGGCGATCGCCTCGTGGGCGCGACGGTGAACGGCACGGGCGGGTTCGTCATGCGCGCCGAGCGCGTCGGGGCCGAGACGGTGCTCGCGCGCATCGTCGAGCTCGTCGGCGAGGCGCAGCGGAGCCGCGCGCCCATCCAGCGCGCCGCCGACGCCGCGGCCGGCCTCTTCGTGCCCGCCGTCGTGGCGGTCGCCGTCGCGACGTTCGCGATCTGGGCGGCGGTCGGCCCGCAACCGCGCCTCGCCCACGCCCTGGTGAACGCCGTCGCCGTGCTCATCATCGCCTGCCCGTGCGCGCTCGGCCTGGCGACGCCGATGTCGATCATGGTCGCCACGGGCCGCGGCGCGACGCTGGGCGTCCTCTTCCGCAACGCCGAGGCTCTCGAGGGCCTCGCGCGCGTCGACACGCTGGTCATCGACAAGACCGGCACGCTCACGGCGGGCCGGCCCGAGGTCGTGTCGGCCGTCGCGCTCGGCGCCCTGCCCGAGGACGAGCTCGTGCGACTCGCCGCGAGCCTCGAGCGGCGGAGCGAGCACCCGCTCGCCGCCGCGATCGGACGCGCGGCGACGGCCCGCCGGCTCGCCACCGCCGAGCCGCGTTCCTTCGAGGCGCTCGCGGGCCGGGGCGTGCGCGGCGACGTCGATGGACGGCCGGTGGCGCTCGGCAGCGCGCGCTTCCTCGCGGACGCCGGCGTCGAGGTCGCTTCGGGCGCCACGCGCGCCGACGAGCTGCGCGCCCTCGGCCAGACCGTCGTCCACGTCGCCGTCGACGGCCGGCTCGCCGGCCTGCTGGGCGTCGCCGACCCCGTCAAGGACACGGCCGCCGAGGCGCTTCGCGCGCTGCGGGCCGAGGGGCTGCGCGTCGTCATGGCGACGGGCGACGGCGCGGCGACCGCGCTCGTCGTCGGTCGCGCCCTCGGCTTCGACGCGGCCGACGTCGTCGCCGACGCCTCGCCCGCCGACAAGGCGGAGCTGGTCGCGCGCCTCCAGCGCGAGGGGCGCGTCGTGGCCATGGCGGGCGACGGCATCAACGACGCGCCCGCGCTGGCGCGCGCCGCCGTCGGCATCGCCATGGGCACGGGGACCGACGTCGCCATGCAGAGCGCGGGCGTGACGCTCGTGCGCGGCGAGCTCGGCGGCATCGTGCGCGCGCGTCGGCTCGGCCGCGCGACCCTCGCCAACATCCGCCAGAACCTCTTCTTCGCCTTCGTCTACAACGGTCTCGGCGTCCCCATCGCGGCCGGCGTGCTCTACCCCGCGTTCGGCCTGCTGCTCGCGCCTGCCTTCGCCGCGGCGGCGATGTCGGCGAGCTCCGTGTGCGTCATCGGGAACGCGCTGCGCCTGCGGGCTGTCCGCGTGTGAAGATGGCGTCGCAGATGGGCAAGGGGATCGGCCTCGCGGCGCTGGCCGCGCTCCTCTTCGGCGCGACCACGCCGCTCGTCAAGAGCGCGGGCGCCGGCACGGGACCGCTGGTCGTCGGCAGCCTCCTCTATCTCGGCGCCGGGCTCGAGAGCTGGCTGGCGACGCTCGCCGGGCGCCAGCGCGCGGCCCTGCCTCGGGACGCCGCGCCGCGCCTCGTGCTCGTCGCGCTCGTCGGCGGCGCCTGCGCGCCCGCGCTCCTCGTCGCGGGCCTCGCGCGCACCGACGCGGCGACGGCCTCGCTGCTCCTCACGCTCGAGGCGCCCTTCACGTTGCTGCTCGCGCGCCTCTTCCT
>Ga0265339_10000912_pt1 | contig 22718 bp, 23 predicted proteins | sample 4CB219metaG_FD_202085 | JGI IMG/M metagenome (GOLD analysis project Ga0265339, IMG submission 202085) | Rhizosphere microbial communities from Carex aquatilis grown in University of Washington, Seatle, WA, United States - 4-CB2-19 metaG | ecosystem: Host-associated > Plants > Roots >... | reverse complement strand
GAGGGTCTTCACGAGGTGAAGAATGGCACCCTTCTCTACGCCCTTATCCTCTACTGCGACGATTTCGTAGTCCCCTTTGACGGAGCCTTCGGGGGGAATCGGGTGGTGGATCTCAAAGGTTTGCTCGCCATGCAACAGCCGGATCCAGTCGATAGCCAGTTCCGGTATCGCAACCCAGCGACCGGGATGCGCAAGAACACAGCAAAAGGATGGGACTGCCTGGAGCCTGTCCTCGAGAACGAAGCGCAACTGGTCAGGGTCGAGTGCATCGGAGCCAAATCCGAGACCGAGCGCATACAGGATCGTGTCGCGGCGGGTGAAGCTTTGCGAGACGGAAGTAAAGCGGAAATTGCGGACAGCTTCGAGATTCACATGACGCTCCAGATTGACGGAAATGACGGTTGCCCTCAACTCCGTCGTATTATAGTACATTAGCATACTAAATAGAACAGCGGATGTGTCGCCCCTGCGGATGGAAGCAATGTCATGGAAGGTCTCGATCAGCAATCGGTGCCAGCCAGACCGTCACACGGCTAGACCAGGGAAACAGCCGACGAAATCTCGCAGCGGCCGCGCTTTTGGTGGCGGCCGTTGTCACTTTATGCGAGTCGCTCCAGGCCGCGGACAAGAGATACGGGCCTGGCGTCACCGACGCTGAGATCAAGATAGGAAACACATCGCCATATAGTGGACCAGCATCTGCCTTCAGCATGGTCGCGAAGACCGAGGGGGCTTACTTCAAGAAGGTCAATGAGGAGGGCGGCGTCAACGACCGCAAGGTCGTATTCCTTTCGTATGACGACGGTTACTCGCCGCCCAAGACGGTCGAGCAAACTCAGCGATTGGTCGAGAGTGACGAGGTGCTCCTGGTTTTCAATGCCATGGGCACCGCAACGAACTCCGCCGTTCAAAAGTACCTCAATACAAAGAAGGTGCCGCAGCTGTTTGTTTCAAGCGGTGCCGCGAAGTGGAATGATCCCGGCAACTTCCCATGGACGATCGGCTTCACGCCCAGTTACGAGATGGAGGCAGAGTTCTATGCTAAATACCTGCTCGAACACCGGCCTGACGCGCGGATCGCGATCCTGTTTCAGAACGACGACCTCGGCAAGGATTACGTTCGAGGGTTGAAGCGAGGGCTTAGGCCCGAAAGCACAGTCGATGATCGTCTCGGAGGAGCCGTTCGACATTTCGGAGCCGACCATCGAGCCCCATCTCGTCAAGCTCAAGGCGTTGGGCGCTGACGTGCTCCTCGAGGTGGCTACGCCGAAGTTCGCCGCTCAGGTCCTCAAGCGTTTGGCGGAAATTGGCTGGCGACCACTGCACAGCCTGAGCTACGTATCGGCGTCGATCGGTAGCGTGATCAAGCCGGCAGGAGTCGAGACCGCCCAGGGCGCCATGTCCGCGGCTTATTTCAAGGACCCGAACGATCCGGCGTGGAAGGACGACGCCGGGTTTATCGAGTTCAGCGAGTTTGTGGACCGATATCTTCCGCAGACCGAGCGATACGTTGATTGTCAATGGCTATAATACGGCGCAAGCACTGGTTTATCTATTGAAGCGGTGCGGCGATGATCTCTCGCGCGAGAACGTCATGAGAGTTGCCGCAAATCTGAAGAATGTCGAACTGCGAATGCTGCTGCCTGGAATTCGCTTGCATACCTCTCCGGACAACTTTGCTCCCATCAAGGAGTGGCGGTTGATGCGGTTCGAGGGAGCGACATGGCATCTGCTCGATGTCGAAAGCCGCGCACCACACTAGGCAGAGGCCGGGCTTTGAAAGGTGATCAGGCGGCGCGCTTTCGCCGTTTCGGCTTGGTCGCGGGCTCGTCTTTCGTCCCGCTCGAAGCGTTGCCGTCCGACAGGGCGAGCAAGTTGTGCTTCATGGCCAGCAAGGCATGAGACGCGGCCTCCAGTTCCTTTCGGTCGATGCCCTTGGCGATGCTGGCGTTGAACTTGTCGGTCTCCTTGCGGATTCGCTCCAGAAAGCCTTTGGCCTGTTTGGTTACGTAGACGCGTTTGACGCGCCGGTCGATCGGGTCTGCGTGGCGGACAACAAATCCGGACGACTCCAGGCGATCGATCAAAGCGCCCACGGCAACCTTGCCGACGTCAAGCTCGTTGGCGAGCTGGACCTGCGGCAGGCCATCCTTGCGAGAAATGAAGGCCAGCACCCACCACTGCGACCGGGTAATGCCGAGGGGAGCAAGGGCGCGATCGAACATCATCCTTCTCAGCCGCGACACGTCATGTATGAGATATCCAAGTCGCAAATCCCAGTCGGGCTGATTAACCATCCAGTGTCCTTGAAGCGAGCCTGATTTGGCCGTCCGGCTCATACCATACACTAGCGTATTTCAACGGACGATCAAGACGCCGGCTTTGCCGCCATCTTGCGGGAGGGAGCAAGACAGGCATCGGCGCGGTAGGGCAGGTAGCCGTCAGTTGAGTTCTCTTGGCGAATATCCGAGAATATGCCGGGCGATGATCAATCGCTGGATTTCGCCGGTCCCCTCGTAAATGTCGAAAATCCGCGCATCTCGGAACAGCTTTTCCAGCGGAACGGCGGCCGAAAGACCTGCGGCACCGAGGACCTCTATACAGGCCTGGGTGACGCGGCGGGCAAGCATTCCTCCCATCGCCTTGGCCATCGACGATTCGACTTTGCCGGGACCCTCTCGCTGTTCGATCCACTTGGCGTGGACCACCGTGAGCCAAGTCGCTTCCCACTCGGCTTCCAGGGCCAGCAGGCGGGCGGCGGCGGCCGGTTGCGTCGCCAGGCGCGCATTGTAGTCGGGTGCGATGCCGGCATCGCGCAGCCGGGTCCAGGTGTAGTCGAGCGCGGCCCTCGAGACGCCCAATGCATAGGCAGCCACGACCGGACGGGACTCGTTGAATGACTGAAGTATCTTCTTCAGATCTCCGTCGACATGGTTGAATGCGGGCACGCGGCAATCGACAAAGGAGAGTGCTGCGGTGTCCTCCCACCGGATGCCCATCTTCCGGATCTGAGGGCCGACGTTGAAGCCTGGTGTGCCTTTTTCAACAATGAAGGTCGAGAGGCGCTGCGGTTGCTCCGGATGTTGGACGCGCGCCAGGACCAGCACCGCGTCACAGCCTTCGGCGTAAGTTATGAATATCTTTTCGCCGTTGATGATCCAGTTGCGGCTGGCTGGATCAAGGCGCGCAGTGGTCCTGACCGATGCCGGATCGGAGCCGCCGACGGGTTCGGTCAATCCGATTGCGATGGTCCGGTCGTGCCATCGGTCATACTGCTCAGCCGTACCTGCGATTTTCAGCACGGTGTTGCCAAGCGAGTATCTGTGTTCACGAAGCGGTACACCACCGTACCAATCCTCGAGGTACAACAGGGCGTTAATGATCTTATGGCCACTGGTCTCGTGGACGAACGCTTCGAGCTCAGCCCGGACGTCGGGACATCCGTCCGCTTCGGGATACGCGTGTGGCAGGAGACTGTCCTCGGCATTCTCGAAATCGCGAGCATATTTCGCAGCCAGCTTGGCCTGACGGCGCGCCTCTTCGATCAACTGGCGGTCCCGTTCGGTGAACTCAAAGCTGATCATGAGTGGCATCTCCGGATTCTGCCGTCATGCGCCCACCAGCCCATCGAGAACCGACAGGGAGCGTGCGTTGCGATACCACATCTCTAGCGGAAGATCGCGAACGAAACCGTGGCCGCCGAATAGTTGCACGCCCTCGTCGGCAATACGCATGGCGGCGTCGCCGGCATAGATCTGTGCCAGTCGTGCGCTGCGTGGCGTATCCCGGTTGCAGTCGAGCTCGGCTGCCGCCTTCAATCCCATCCATCGCATCGCATCGAGGGCGATGTGCATGTCGGCCAGCTTGAACGCGACACTTTGCTTGCGGGCAATAGCCTCCCCGTGGACGATTCGAGTCTTGGTGTAAGGAAGGGCGAAATCGAGGACCGTGCGCGACAAGCCCGAAAGCATCGCGCAAAGTGCAACTCTCGAAGCGTCGCGTATGCGCTGGATGTTCGCGCCGGCTGCCTCGCCAAGGCGCATGGACGCCGGGACAATGATGTCATTGAACGAGACCGACGCCCAATCGAGACCGCGCAGCCCAAGGGTGCCTTCCATTTGCGAGACGGCCACGCCGGGCGTGTCGAGCGGAACGATGAGCGCTTCGTCCGAGCCATCGCACTTTGCGAGCACCAGGAGGTAACGGCATTCCGTACCGAGCGGAACCATAATTGCGTTCGCTACCAGCCTGAATCCATTGGCCGTTCGCGTAACGCTGGTCCTTGCCGCTGCACCGTCGGGCAAACCGGCGTCGAGCTCAACCACAGCGGCGAACCGCGGTGCATCGGAGGCAAATGACGGCAGAATTTCGTCGCGCTGCCGATCCGATCCCTGCTCGGCGACGGCCTTGGCAAAACCGACCGACGCGGCGATGGCGGCAGCCACGGTGGCGTCTCCGGCCGCGAGCTCCTCCAGGACTAGGGCGTTCAGGACAGTCGGTTGCTCCATCGTCGGGAACGTGGGATCGGCGACGGCCTGCACGATGCCCAGCGCCCACACCTCATTGAGGGTCGAAGACGGGATTTGCGCGGCTTCGTCGGCGGAACGGGCCGCCGGCGCGAGGGTGGATCGGGCAAGTCCGGCTGCTGCACAGCGCGCTATCTCCTGTTCCTCGCTCAGTTCGAACGAAATCACCTGGAGCTCCTCATGGACCGGCTGACACCGCTGGCGCAAGCGCGTGATGCCCGCTCTCGTTGATGCTGATGATGCCGATCCCTCCGTCGCTTCGTAAGCGGAGGCGGGTGACCGAGCCATAACCCGGAAGGAAGTGCACGAAGCCGTTCAGCGCAAGTGCTTGTGAGAGCAAGACGTTGATGGGCATGCCATGGGTAAATATCGCAACTTTCTGCTTTGCGTTCCCTTCGAGCGCGACGGTCTTGAGTGCGCCGAGCACCCCGGCCTGGAAACGATCGGGATCGCCTCCAAGGTAGCGGATCGGATCGGTCAGAAAGCGTTGCCACTCCTCGTCGCCGAGACCTCGCAGCGTTTCTGTGGAGCGATATCGATCGCCGAAGCGGTCGGCTTCGGCCCAGCCGTCGACGATGTCGACGACGCGGCCGAGGCGTCGCGCCAAAGGCTCTGCTGTTTGTCGCGCGCGGCGCAACGGACTAGCGACGATACGGTCGATGGCTTCCAGGCCGAGAAGGCTCGCGATGGCGTCCGCCTGCCGCCGTCCCTCCAGGTTCAAGGGCGGGTCGCCCGGATTCGCGACATCGTTCTCGTCCGGCCGACCGTGGCGCACAAGAATGATCTTCATGGACCTTCCAGACGCGTTTTCCGGCTACATCCCGTGGATCGCCAGGCACGGCTGTCGTTGTTTGGAAGATCGTACAATAGTGCACTAATGTGTCAAGCGAGACGAGCCAGCCCTGAACATTCAGGAATCCAGTGCGCCTGCGGCGAGCTTTACAGGGTATGCAAGTTCCTCGGGAAAATCTCGCGGGTATTGCATGTATGTGTTTGTCACGCGCGATTTACACGCCAAGTACGTCAGCGTATCAATTGAGCGGCGCGGACTATCCGGAGGACATGCTCATGTCGAAGCCTCTCGCAGGGATTAAGGCGTTGGATTTCTCCAAGGTTCTGGCGGGTCCGCTGTGCAGCCAGTATCTCGGCGACCTCGGCGCAGAGGTCATCAAGGTCGAGATGAAGGGACAAGGGGATGAAACCCGTGGATGGCCGCCATTTCCCGCACCCGGCTTTGGGACGGTGTTTCTGAGCGCAAACCGCAACAAGCGCAGCATAGCCATCGATCTCAAGACCGAACGAGGCCGCGAGATCGCGCATGAGCTGGCGAAGACCGCCGACATTGCGATTGAGAGCTTTGGCTCGGGCGTCGCCGAACGCCTCGGAATTGATGCGGCGACCTTGCGTTCGTTGAACGAGCGATTGATCCATTGCAGCATTTCGGGGTTCGGCCGCAGCGGTCCCTTGAAGAACGCCCCGGGCTATGACGTGATTCTTCAGGCGTTTTGCGGCGTCATGGCGATGACGGGCGACGAGGGTGGGGGCTACATCCGCAGCCCGATTTCGCCGATCGACCAGATGACCGGCGTCCACGCCTTCGGCGGGATTCTCGGACTGCTCTATGCTCGGGAAAAAACCGGGCAGGGTGGAACGGTGCAGGTATCGCTGTTCGAGACCGCGATGGGACTGCTCGGTTACAACTTGCAGACCTTTTGGGAACGCGGGGTCCAGCCGGCAAAATGCGGCTCAAGCCATGAATCGCTGTGCCCGTATCAGGCCTTCGAAACAGGCGATGGACCGATCATGATCGGGGTGGCGAACGACAACCTGTGGCGGAAGTTCTGCGGCGTCGTCGGCCTGGCGGATATCGTGGGCGATCCACGCTTCCGGACCAACGCCGATCGGGTCACGAACAGGGCGGAAACGCTTCGTCGAGTTCAAGAAGCGCTGATGAAACGATCCGCGGTGGCCTGGAACGAAGTTCTGGCGGCGGCCGGCGTGCCCTGCTCTCCCATCAATTCCCTGGCTCAGCTATTGAGCCATCCTCATACCGACGCCAGTGGGATCATCGTCGAATACGATCATGCCGCAGCCGGGCCTCTGAAGGGCGTGGGCCATCCCGTCCGCATCAATGGCGAGGCGCGGACAGCGGGAAAGCCTCCACCGGCGCTCGGCCAGCATACGGATGAAGTGCTGTCCGAACTCGGCATGTCGGCGGAGAGGATCGGATCGTTGCGTGGCGCCGGCGTGATCGGATGAGCCGCGCTTACGAACAATATAGCGAAGGGAGACGATTGATGAGCGAGCCATCGGTGGACGGGTTTACGACGATCACGGTCGAAGAGCAGCCCGGGATTGATATCGTGTCGTTGAACCGGCCGGAGGGGTTGAATGCGGTGACCCCGACAATGGTCGACGAGCTGACGGCCTATTTGTCGTCGCTGTACGACAAGCTCCAGACACGGGTGGTGATTCTTCGTGCCAAGGGCCGGGCATTTTGCGCCGGTGCCGAACTCGGTTCGGACGCCTTCGCGAAGCCGGGCGAGGGAAGGCCGCAGCGTCAGTTGCAGATGCAGCAACGTTATTCCGGCGTCATTCGTCTGATGAGGAACTGCCCTCAGCCCATCGTCGCGCTGATCCAGGGTGCGGCATGTGGGGCCGGCTTTTCGCTGGCGCTTGCAGCTGACGTCCGGTTCGCCTCGCCGCGCGCGCGGATGAACGCCGCCTATATTCGCGTAGGTGTCGGCGGCTGCGACATGGGATCGGGCTATTTGCTGCCGCGACTGGTCGGATTGTCTGTGGCCTCCGAACTGCTGCTTAGCGGCCGGTTTATCGAGGCCGACAGGGCTAAGGCGGTGGGACTGGTCAGCGACGTCGTGCCGTCCGACCAGCTATTGGCGACGGGTCTCGCTTATGCTGCCGACCTGCTGCGGACCGCGCCGATGGGCTTGCGATTGACGAAGCAGACACTCAACGCGCTGATCGACGCACCGAGCTTGGAGACCGCGCTCACCATGGAAGACCGTCAACAGGTCATGCTGCTCGAAACCGCCGATCATCGCGAAGCCGTGGCCGCGTTCCTGGAAAAGCGGGAGCCGACCTATCGCGATCTCTAGAATGCGGCGCGAGCCCGGCACGTTCGCGCGCTGGCGACGCCTGAGGCGATGGACCAGCGGGCGTTGGGTGAACGTCAGGACGCGGATGCTTCGCGTTGACCATAAGCACCGGGACCGCCCAAATAGGCGGGATAACCAAGCTCTCGCACGACGGCGTAGTCGGCCATGCGAAGTTGCTCGGCGGTCAAATCGAATGTCAGCGGGAGCACCGCCTGGCTCAGACGCTGCATCAGAGCAAGCGCAGGCTGGCGCCGTGGGTCCTGATCCGATTGGTTCAGCCAGTAACCCGCACCTGCGTTCCGGCGAAGCGCCGGAACGCTCGGCAAACCGGGACGCGTGAAACCGAGTGTTGCGAGGAGTTCATCGCTGGGGCGTTCCTCCTCGAGCACCGCTTTCGTTGTGGTGACGAAATCTGCGATGAAGGCGGGCCGTTCGCCTGATCTGGCCAGACGGTCATGATCGGTTCGGCCGAGGAAGAGGGTCTGGATCATATTGCGAGCCTCGGCTCGCTGGATCAGGTGGGAAAAGATCGCCATCTCGCTGCGGATCGCGCCATCGAAGCATTGCGGAAGGCCGAACTCGACGCAGTCGAGGATAGCGAGGGGCGCTGGATAGTGCCCAAGCGTCTCAGCGAGCACGCGGTCCCGGACGGGTGCGAGAAGCTCGCTGACATCGAGCGGTGATGGGTCTGTCCATTCCGCGCGATCCCACGGTTGCTGCGCGGTGGGCGTCGAGAGCAGCCAGGATTCGGCGGCCGCAACCTCTTCCCCGGGGGCGACAAGGGCATCGACGAGTCCACTTTCCAAGGCTGCAGAGCCTGATAGCCTCGCTCCCTCCAAGAGTACCGGAAGGGCGCATTCGATGCCGATCAGCCGCGGCAGGCGCTGGGTACCGCCGCCTCCCGGCAACAGGCCGACCAGGGATTCAGGCAGGCCGAGCGCGGCCCGCGGATCGTTGGTCAGCACGCGATAGTGTGCGCCGAGCGCGAACTCGCAGCCACCGCCGAGGGCAAGGCCTGCGATCGCGGCTGCGACGGGCTTGCCACAGCTCTCCAGGGCGCGAATGGCCAGGCTCAACCGAAAGAAATGATCGTAGGCGACGTTGAACCGGGCATGAGCGGGTTTCGCCATGATCATGTCGTAGGCGACACCGAGCTCGGTGAGGTCTGCGCCGGCACAGAACGCGCTGCCCTTGCCGGATCGAACGATGACGCCCCGGACGTCGCTTTGCGCGAGCCAGCGCGCAAACGAGCCGAGTTCGACGATGGCCGCTTCCGAAAATACGTTCATCGTACGGCCGGGTGCGTCAAATATGAAGTGAGCGAGGCCGTTGTCCTTTAATTCCAGCCGGAACTGTTCGAGCTTGGGCGGAGCCAGCGTCATGGAAGATCCTTACCGCTTGAGAGAAGTCAGGCGAGCGGGACGGTCAGAAGCCGACCCGATCGCCACCCTTGAGCGCGAGAATTTCGCGAGCCTCGTCGGCGGTCGCCGCTTCAAGGCCAAGGCCCTCGATGATCTTGCGAACTTGGCGCACCTGCGCGGCATTCGAGGTCGCAAGCTGACCGGCGCCAACCCACAAGCTGTCTTCGAGGCCGACCCGAACGTGGCCGCCCATGGCCGCAGCCATTGCAGCGACAGGCATCTGGTTTCGACCCGCGCCGAGCACGGACCAGCGGTAGGAGTTTCCGAACAGGCGGTCGGCAGTGTGCTTCATGTGCATAACGTCGTCAGGATGCGCGCCGATACCGCCGAGCAGTCCAAAGCAGGTCTGGATGAACAGCGGCGCCTGAACCAGGCCTTCGGTGAAGAAGTAGTGCAGATTGTAGAGATGGCTGGTGTCGTAGCACTCGAACTCGTAACGTGCCCCGGTCGCGTTCAACGTTTCAAGGGCGTAGCGAATATCCTTGAAGCTGTTTCGGAAGACCAAGTCGTGGGAGCCTTCAAGCATGGCGGGCTCCCAATCATGCTTGAATTCCTTGTATCGCTTGAGCATAGGGAAGAGCCCGAAGTTCATCGATCCCATGTTCAGGGAGGCAACCTCAGGCCGCCATCTGGCCGCAGGGCGAACGCGCTCCTCGACAGTCATGTATGGCGAGCCGCCCGTCGTCAGGTTCACCACCACTTTCGACGATTGCTTGATCACCCGTAGGAATGGCTCGAACGCTTCGGGGCTCTGGTCGGGCCGCCCGTCCTTAGGATTGCGGGCATGCAAATGGACGATCGCCGCGCCAGCGTCGGCAGCCTCGAGGGCAGAGCTCGCTATTTGCTCGGCGGTCACCGGCAAGTGCGGCGACATCGATGGAGTATGGATGGAGCCAGTAATGGCGCAACTGATGATGACTTTGCTTTTCGCCATGATGTGTATCCTCCCGCTTAGTATTTGGCCTCAAAGGCGGCCCAACTGTTCGACAAGGTGTCGCGATGACGCTCGGCAGCGATTCCGATCAGCGCGGCGGCCCGGTCTCGATGGGGTAGCCCGCGGAGGTCGGCCGCGCCGTTTTCAGTGACGATGATGTCGGTGTCCATGCGTCCGAGAGACACGGGTCCGGAGCCACCGTTCGGTCCTACGATGCGGCTGACGGTGCCTCCGGCGGCGGTCGCCGGCAGCGCAATAATGCGCAGGCCGCCGCCGCACCACGCGCCGCGGGCAAAGTCCGAGGCGCCGCCTGGCCCCGATGTGAGGCCTTGGGTGGTCATCTCGGCATAGGCTTGGCCGAACAGGTCGACTTCGATTGCCGAGTTGACTGCCACGAACCGATCTAGTTTCGCGACAACCCTTGGGTCATGAGTGTTGGACACGGGCGTGAACGCAAAGGAAGGGCCGGACACAGCGGAATAGAGGCGCTGGGAGCCGATGGCGACGCCGCCGGTAACAGCGCAACCGGAGGCGAGGGCCCCGGCGTCGGCGAGATCGAGGACGGCATCCCCGATCAGGCCCGAATGAATCCGGATGTCACGGTGGCCTGTCAAAGCTCGTAGGACGGCGGTCGGAATCTTTCCAAGGCCCGTCTGTACAGTCCCTCCGTCTGGAATGAATGCGGCGACATGTTCTGCGATGGCTTGGGCGACTGGATCCGCGGTCCCCTCAGCGAAGCCGAGCAGGCGCTGTTCTCCCTCGATCACCGCGCTCAGCTCGGAGAGCGGTATGCCTAGATGGCCTCGCGTTCGTGGCATCAGCGGATTGATGTGTGCAATCCGAACAGGAATTCGAGGCCACACGTCGACGAGAAAATCGGCAATGGGGCCGAAACTGCAGAGCCCATTTTCGTCGGGCGGAGCCACCATAAATAACGCAGCGTCGATCCGCACGCTCCGCAAGCGGGTGAGGATATCGCCATAACAAAGCGGAAAGAACGAAACCGCTGCGCCCGCAGCCTTGAGCTCAGGCGTCATGAAGAACGTCTCCACCCGACACTGTGGATTGGCGAGGTAGGTTCGGGTGTTCAGGTTGGAGACAAAGATGCCGGTGAACGTCATCGCTCCGAGAGCCTCGCCGGCACGCATGACCGCATCAGCGAGAAGGAGAGATTCTCCGGAACAGGCGACAACCAAGGTGCGCCCGTCCGGAGGCAAGACAGAGGCGAGCGAAGCGGAGTCGATGAGGCGCGGCGCCACGCTCGCTCTCCCGTTGATCATTTCGCGTATTTATGGAAGTCAGGCTTGCGCTTCTCGTTGAAAGCACGCACGCCTTCCTTGGATTCTTCGGTCTCGTAGAACAGCTTCACGGAATAAAGCGCGGCCATGCTGATGCCGCGAATGTTCTCGCTATCGGCATTGAACGAACGCTTGGCGAGAGCGAGGGCCGTCGGCGACCGCTCCGCAAGCGTGTCGGTCCAGACCTTGACCGCCGCGTCGAGCTCTGCCGCGGGCACCACCTTGTTGACCAGGCCCATTTCGTAAGCTTGCTGCGCGCTATAGCGCTCGTTCAGATACCAGATCTCTCTCGCGCGCTTGTCGCCGACGTGCCGGGCGAGCAGGGCGGTGCCCCAACCCGGATCGACAGATCCGACCTTCGGACCGACCTGGCCAAAAACGGCGGTGTCCGCCGCGATCGTAAGATCGCACAGGGTCGCGAAGACATTCCCGCCGCCGATGGCAAAGCCGTTTACGCGGGCGATCACCGGCTTCGGGACGTCGCGAATGATCGACTGGAATTCGTCGATGGGGAGACCGACGATGCCGCGGCCGTCATACTGCCCTTCATGGGCGCTTTGATCGCCGCCGGTGCAGAAAGCCTTGTCGCCGGCCCCGGTCAGAACGATGCTCGACACTCCCTTGTCGTCGCCGGCAATCTGGAACGCGCGGATGAGCTCATCGATCGTTTTGGCGCGGAAAGCGTTGTAGAGCTTCGGGCGATTGATGATGATCCAGGCGGCGCGGTCGCGCTTTTCGTAGACGATGTCTTCGAAGGTCGGCAGATCTGTCATGGATTCCTCTCTTGCACGCACGAAATGGCGAGCTGCTGCGTCGAAAGTTGGAGCGGTGAGGACCGTGGTCGCGGTCAGATCATGTTCATGCCGCCGGCGACGGAAATTGTTTGTCCGGTCATGAACTCGGCATCATTGGAGGCAAGAAACGCGACGATGCCTGCGTAATCCTCGGGTTCGCCCATCCGCTTGAGCGGGATGCCGCGAACCATCGCGTCTTTCCACTTCACTGCCTGCTCGCCTTCGCCAAGAACGGCCGCCATCATGGGCGTATTGGTCGGGCCGGGGCAGACGGCGTTGAGCAGAACGCCCTTGCTTGCGAGTTCTCGTGCCACCGACTTGGTGAAGCTGATCAGTCCGCCCTTGCACGCCGAGTACACGGCTTCGTTGCTGGTGCCGACGCGGGCCGCATCAGATGCGATATTAATGATGCGCCCGGCACGGCGTTCGACCATCAGCGGTGCAACGATGTGATGAGTATTGAGCGGGCCAAGCATATTGATGCGAATAATCTTGTCCCAGAGTATCTGGTCGGTGGCAAGGAAAGGCATCGGCTTGTCCCAGCCGGCGTTGTTGACGAGGGCCCAGATCGGACCGAGCTCGGCCTCCACTTTGCCCACGGCGTCCTTGACCGCAGCATAGTCGCCAACGTCGAGCGCGTAGGTCTTGATGGTGGTTCCGGCACCCGCCAGCTTGGCAGTCTCGGCACCAGCTTCGGGCTTGAGGTCGAAAATCGCGACCTTGCACCCTTCCTGCGCCAGGCGCAGGCTAAGGGCGCGGCCAATGCCTTGTCCGCCGCCCGTTACGATCGCTACTTTATCCTTCAACCCACGCATCGTATGTCTCCGTGTTTCATCCCATGAGGTCCAATTCGGCGCCTTCGGCCTCTTCAGCTTCACCGCCCAGCATATCGAGGAGCGTATCTTTGAGCGTGCGCAGCGTATCCGCTGCCTGATTCAACTGCTCCTCGGGTACGCGGCTGATAATTTCGAGTTCGACGGTCTCGACGTGCTCGCGAATCGTATTGACCATTTTGGCGCCGGCGCGGGTTAGATAGACGCGCCGGGCACGTCCATCATTCCGGTCAGCGCGTCGTTCAATAAAGCCCGCCCCCTCCATGCGATCGAGCAGGCCGCCGATCGCCACCTTTGTCAGGTCGAGATCCGCCGCAAGGGCGGTTTGCGTCATGCCGTCGCGACGCGAGAGGAAGGCGAGCACCCACCATTGGGAACGGGTAATGCCAAGCGGTTTCAGCGACCGGTCAACGACGACACGTCGCAAACGCGAGACATCGTGAATGAGGAAGCCGAAGCGGAGGCTTGAATTGAGATCTCTAGCCATCGAAGGTCCTTACGGATGCGGCCGCTGTTGCGTCGAGTTACGATGCGGCGCGCCAAACCGTCGTTATTCGCGCCGCGCTCTCGACTTTAAGCGGTCCTTGAACATATCCCTGGCGATGATGGTCTTCATCACCTCGATCGAGCCGCCGGCGATCTTGACGACGCGTGCGTCGGCATAGGCCCGGCAGATCGGATATTCCCACATATAGCCCCATCCGCCGAATAGCTGCAGGCATTTGTCCACCGTCTCGCAATGCAGCTCCGACGTGACCATTTTGGCCATCGCGGCGTCGACGGCATCGAGCTTTCCGGAAATAAACAAGTCGATGCAGCGATCGGTAAACACCCTGGCCATAGTGGCGCGCGCCTTCAGATCGGCGAGAACGAATTGTGTGTTCTGAAAGTCGGCGATGGTCTGGCCGAATGCTTTGCGCTCGCTTGTGTAGTCCACCGTCCATTCGATCACGGTTTCGGTGACCGTCGCGGAGCGGATTGCCTGAGCGAGACGTTCCTGCGCCAGTTTGGTCATCATATGCTGAAAACCGCGACCTTCCGCGCCGAGCATATTGGCCGGGGGCACCCGAACGTTATCGAAAAAGAGCTCGGACGTGTCCTGTGCCTTCATGCCGAGCTTTTCGAGGTTGCGCCCTCGCTGAAAGCCCTCGCGATTGGATTCCACGAGGAACAGCGTAATTCCGTTTGCGCCGGCCGAAGTGTCGGTCTTGGTCGCCAAAACGATCACGTCGCAGAGTTGACCGTTGGAAATGAAGACCTTCTGGCCGTTGATGACGTACTCGTTGCCGTCACGTACGGCTTGCGTCCGGACTGCCTTTAAGTCGCTGCCGGCGTGCGGTTCGGTCATTCCCAATGATCCGATCGCTTCGCCGCGAACCATTTTGGGCAGCCAGTGCCGCTTCTGTTCGTCCGTACCAAACGAGAGGATGTAGGTCGCGACGAGATCGGTGTGGATGAGGAAGCCCGGACCACTCGCCCCAACTCGCCATAATTCTTCGAATACGACGACGTCGAACAGGTAATCGAGGCCGGCCCCGCCGTATTCTTCAGGCACCGTGCAGCAGAGCAGACCTTCAGCACCCGCCTTCAGCCAAAGGTCTCGCGGAACGATACCATCTTCCTCCCACTTGGCGTGGAACGGCACGATCTCTTTCTCGACGAAACGACGAACTGTCGCGCGCCAAATCTCATGTTCTTCGCGAAATATGGAGCGCTCGATCATTGTTGCTTCGCCTGCTCACCTAACTTTGCCTCAGACCCGTTGTGACTTGTCGCGTTCAGTCGACTTGACGATCGCCTCCCGCGCGGCCTTCCACTGGTCATCGGTCAGCGCCGATAGATCGGCGAAAGTTCCCGGACCCGCGAGATGTTGGCCTCCGTCGATTTCGATCGTTTGTCCCGTCAGGTATTCGCAGGCGTCGGACATCAGAAAGATGATGAGGCTTTGCAATTCGCGCATCTCGCCGAACCGGCGCATCGGCACGGTATCGGGACTGGTCGCACTGGATTTCGTGTCGGGTATCGGATTGAGCTTTTCCCAGGCGCTCTCCGTGGGGAATGGCCCGGGTGCGGTGGCATTCAGCCGAATGCCGTAAGGGCCCCATTCGACCGCAAGGGACATTGTCATGGCGTGGAGTGCAGTTTTTGCCATCGCGGAGGGAACGACGAAGGCCGACCCAGTCCAGACCCAGGTCACGAGATTGCTGACGACGGAACCTTTGAGGCCGTTGGCGATCCACCGTTTACCCGCCGCCAGCGTGACGTGGAAGCTGCCGTCCATGACGGTCGAGGTCACTGCACGGAATCCGCGGGGGCTCAGCTCTTTGGTCGGCGCGATGAAGTTAGCTGCGGCGTTATTAAGAAGGCCGGTGAGGGGGCCGACACGCCAGATCGCCTCCATCATGATCTCGACTTGATCGGCATCACGGATGTCGCAAACGTGTGTATGAACCTTTGCCTTGCCTGACGGTGCAATCTCTTGAGCGGCGGCTTCCAGCACCTGAGCGCGTCGCCCGCAGATGTGCACAGTGGCTCCTCGGTCCACCAACGCCCTGCTGATCTCCTTGCCGAGACCACTGCCGCCGCCAGTCACCAGGATTGACTTCCCGGCCAGCGCATCCGGGCGAAAGATATCCATGCTCATGATAGGGCAAAGCCTCCATTTACGGCCTTTTTTGACGCTGGCTCGAAAAACTCGTAAACCTATTTACAAGATTGGACGTTGCTGTCAAGGTGCGCCCCTACAAACGAGGGACGGAAATTGCCCACCACGCCAAGTCAATCTCAGGCCGGACGCTTCGTTGCTGCAGTTGGAGCTTATGCGCCACTGTTGCGGTTGGAGCGCGCCGCCGCCGGCAAAGCTCTCAAATTTTCTGGGTTGGGCGGCAGGCCGTCTGGTCGCCGCGCCGTTGCGGGGTGGGACGAAGACGCGCTGACGCTTGCCGTCGAGGCGGCACGCGGGCTGCCGCAGCCTCAGGCCGTGGTTTTTGCATCGACGTCCGCGCCTTTTGTCGAGCGATCTCAGGCGACGCTACTCGTTGATGCTCTCGCCCTGGACCCCACCGTGCGCACCGGCGACGTTGCCGGCTCACGACGGTGCGCAGTCTCGGCGCTTCGCGAAGCCTTGCTGGGGAACGGCGATACGCTCATCGCAGCTGGAGAAAAACGACCGGCGATCGCCGGCAGCTCGCAGCATTTATCTGACGGGGACGGTGGAGCGGCGGCCTTCGTCGCTGATCACGGCGCCGCACAGCTGATTGGTCACGCGAGCTTGTCTCACGATTTGGTTGACATTTACGCGTCCCGCGAACGGCCGCAATCGTATGCGTATGAGGAGCGTTTCGTCCGCGAAACAGCGATCGGAAATGTGATTGCACCGACGATCAAGGCCGCTTGTGCCGCGGCTGGGGTCGCGCCGGCGGAAATCGCGCGCGCAGCGGTGCATGAACCGCTCGCGGGGTGCTGGCGCGATATTTCGCGGTTCACTGGGATGACTGCTCCAAATTTTGCGGTCGATCTTACGCAAGCGGTCGGCGACCTTGGCGCGGCACATGCGCTGTTCGCGTTCGCCTTGGCTTGCGCGGACGCCAGCGAGGGAGATCTGATCTTGCTCGCCGGGTTTGGCAGTGGGTGCGACGCAATGGTGTTTCGCCTCACCGGCGCGATGCCGGGCGCCCGTGAGGTGGCTGCCCAATTGCGCAAAGGCGTGGTGTTCGACGACTACATGCGATTTCTGAGTCTGACGGGGGCCGTCCAGCTCGACTGGGGTGTGCGATCCGAATTTGAGCAGAAAGCTCAGGCGACGGTGCTCGAGCGCTATGGCCGCGACATGATCGGATTCGTAGGGGGGCGCGATGCCGAAGGCAATGTTCAGTTTCCGAAGAGCCGCATTCCGGTGCGGCCGGACGCCACTTCTCCCGAGCAACTCCATGACGTTCGTCTGGCCGACTGCGCCGCCAAGATCGTCTCGGTGACCGCTGACCGGCTTAATTTTACACCCGATCCTCCATTCTGGTTCGGACTTGTTCAGTTCGACAATGGCGCTCGCGTCATGATGGAGTTTACCGATGGCGACGGCCGAGGATTCTCGGTCGGAGACGCGGTGCGGCCGCTGTTGCGCATCAAGTCGCGCGACGCCCGGCGTGGGTTCAGGACGTACTTCTGGAAGGCGGCTCTCGCAGACCGTCCCACCATCGAGGGATAGAAATGGCCACTGGCATCAAGGATAAGGTTGCCGTTATCGGCATGGGCTGCACCTCGTTCGGGGAACATTGGAGCAAAGGCCCCGAGGACTTGATGGTCGATGCCTTCGTCGAGGCGATCGCCGATGCTGGCATCGAGAAGGGGCAGATCGAGGCTGCCTGGATGGGCAATGCCCTCGATGACATCAACGTCGGCAACAGCGCCCTGCCGTTGGCTCACGCGCTTCGTCTGCGCGGTATACCGGTGTCGCGCGTCGAGAATATGTGCGCGACGGGCTCGGAAGCGTTGCGCGCGGCAAGCTATGCCGTTGCCGCGGGCGCGGTCGATATCGCGCTTGCGGTCGGGGTCGAGAAACTCAAGGACACCGGCTATGGCGGACTGCCACTCCGGACAAAGGGACTCGCCAACGACCTGTGGATGCCCTACGGCTCGGCGCCAGGATCGTTCGCGCAATTGGCCGGGGCATACGCGGTGCGCCATGGCATCAAGAAGTCCGACCTGAAGCGGGCGATGGCGCATGTGAGCTGGAAGAGCCACCAGAACGCGGCCCTGAATCCGAAAGCGCATCTGCGCAAGGCTGTCGACGTCGAGACCATCCTCAAGGCGCCCATGATCGCCGATCCACTGGGCTTGTTCGACTGTTGCGGCGTGTCCGACGGTGCCGCTTGCGCGATCGTGACGACGCCCGACATCGCAATGGGGCTGGGCATCACCAATCCCGTCACCGTGAAGGCGATCCAATTGTGCGCCAGCCACGGCTGGGAGCTGCAGTACGGCGAATGGGACGGAAGCTATGTCGCAAATACCCGGCAGGCCGCGAAGCGCGCCTATGCAGAAGCAGGCGTAGAGAAGCCGCGCCGCGATCTCTCGGTCACCGAGGTGCATGACTGCTTCTCGATCACCGAACTTGTCACGATGGAAGATCTGAATCTCTCAGATGAGGGGCGGGCCCCATTCGACATTTTGGACGGTCGATTCGACCGGGCGGGCGCGCAGCCGTGCCAGATCGATGGAGGTCTTAAGTGCTTCGGTCATCCCGTTGGCGCGTCCGGTCTCCGGATGGCTTACGAAGTTTATACCCAACTTCTTGGACGTGCCGGAGATCGGCAGCGCGGTACGGTCGACCTTGGATTGGTGCACAATCTTGGCGGAGCACCGTTCAACAGCATCGCAGCAGTCTCAATTCTCGGGCGCCTGCATTAGGAGGATCCGCAAGTGGCGGGAAAGTATTACGAGCAGTTCGAGGTCGGCCAGAACTTCGTGCACGAGGTGCGGCGCACGGTCACGGACATGGACAATATCCTGTTCTCAACGCTGACACACAATCCGGCGGCGATTCACATCGACCACGAATACGCGAAGACTACCGAATTCGGCCGGCCGCTCATGAATTCGATCTTCACTTTGGGTCTCATCGTGGGTTTGTCGGTGCAGGAGACAACCTTCGGAACGACCGTCGGCAATCTGGGCTGGGAGGAGGTCGCCTTCCCGAAGCCTGTTTTCACAGGGGATACCATTCGCGCTGAAACGACGGTCATCGCCTTGCGCGATAGCAAGTCCAGGCCGCAGCAAGGCATCGTGACGTTCGAGCATCGCGGCTACAACCAGCGGAACGAACTCGTTGCCACATGCAAACGCTCCGCGCTGATGTTGCGGAGCCCCCAGACATGAGGTTGCGCTCGCTATTGTTCGTTCCGGGTGATTCGGAGCGCAAGTTCTCGCGCGGACGGGTCTCTGGCGCGGATGCATTGATCCTCGATCTGGAGGACTCGGTGGCTCCTCCCCAGAAGGCGACCGCCCGGGGTCATGTCGCAAAGCTCCTGGATCGGGAGACGTCCCGTGACTGGGCATTTTTCGTGCGCGTCAACGCGCTCGACACCGGTATGACGCTCGACGACATGGCCGCGGTGGTCAAGCCTGGCCTGGATGGACTGCTCATCCCCAAGGCCGACGGCGCGGCGGACATCGAACGCATTGCTCACTATCTCGATGCTCTCGAGCTCCGGTCCGGCATGGAGCGCGGTTCTGTTCGAATTGCGGTGGTTTGTACCGAGACGCCACGAGCCATGTTTGCGCTGGGCTCCTATGCGCCCGCCCATCCACGGCTCGCGGGCCTGACGTGGGGCGCCGAAGATCTATCTGCGGCGATCGGAGGCACTGACAACAAGGAAAGCGACGGTAGTTGGACCTGGCCGTATCAGGTGGCCAGGACGCAGTGCTTGTTCGCGGCAGCCGCCGCGGAGGTCGCACCGATCGATACGCTTTTTGCAGACTTCAAGGATTCCGAGGGGCTCGAGCGTGATTGCCGACGCTCGCGGCGAGACGGTTTCGCAGGGCGAGTGGCAATTCACCCCGACCAGGTCGACGTGATCAACCGTTGTTATGCGCCGTCTGACGCCGAGGTTCTGCAGGCTCGGAAAATCGTCGCGGCGTTCGAGGCTAATCCGGGCGTGGGGACGCTCGGGCTCGACGGCAAGATGTATGACATCCCTCACCTGAAGGCCGCGCGAAAGACGCTGGCCTCTCTTTGAATCTAGCCGGTTTGCGAAGAGCACACACCCCATGACGGAAGTTAGACCCTTACCTACGTACGACGAACGAAATGCGATCCGCGAGGGGGTACGCGCCGTCGTCACCCGCTTCGACGACGAGTACTGGCTCGCGCGTGACGAGGACGGCAAATTCCCGCATGAATTCCACAGCGCTATGGCCGAGGCCGGCTGGCTGGGTATCACCTTGCCCGAGCAGTACGGCGGATCCGGGCTCGGGGTCACGGAAGCGGCCATCATGATGCATGAGGTGGCAAGCCATGGCGGGGGGATGGCGGCGGCTTCGACCGTTCACATCAATCTCTTCGGACCCCACCCGATCGTGGTGAAAGGCACGCCCGAGCAGAAGGCGCGATGGGTGCCGCAGCTCATCGCCGGCAAGGACCAGTGCTGCTTTGGATTCACCGAGCCGGACGCGGGGTTAAACACGACGCGGATCAAGACCTTCGCGGAGAAGGTCAAGGGCGGCTACATCGTCCGTGGCCAGAAGGTCTGGACGTCGACTGCACAGGTCGCCAACAAGATCATGCTGCTGACGCGCACCACGAAATACGAGGATTGCGCGCGCCCGACCGATGGGATCACGATCTTCTACACGGACCTGGACCGCAGCAAGATCGATATTCAGCGCATTCCGAAGATGGCGCGCAAGGCGGTCGATTCGAATGCCATCTTCATCGACGGGCTGTTCATTCCCGAAGAGGACCGCATCGGCGAGGAAGGAAAGGGCTTCTCGTACATCCTGCATAGCCTCAATCCAGAACGCGTGCTGATCGCCTCGGAAGCGATCGGGATTGGACAGGATGCACTGCGCAGGGCGAGCCGCTACGCCCAGGAGCGTGTCGTGTTCGACCGGCCGATCGGGCAGAACCAGAGCATCCAGCATCCACTGGCCGAAAAATGGATGTATCTCGAATCCGCGTGGTTGATGGCGGTGAAAGCGGCAGAGCTATACGACCAGGGACTGCCGTGCGGGGCCGAGGCGAATTCGGCGAAATTCCTCGGCGCGCGGGCTGGGCACGAGGCTGCCTGGCAGTCGATCATGACCCATGGCGGCTTCGGCTATGCCAAGGAATATCACGTCGAGCGGCTCTATCGCGAGGTGTCACTCACGCGGCTCGCGCCCATCACCGAACAGCTCATTCTCTCGTTCGTGGCCGAGAAGGTTCTTGGCCTGCCAAAAAGCTATTGAGGCGCACTATGGGCATTATGGACGGAAAGGTCGCACTGGTCACGGGCGCGGGCCGTGGGGTCGGGCGGGGCATCGCCCTCGCATTTGCAAATGCGGGCGCCGCGGTCGTCGTCAACGACCTCGGCGTAAATCTTGCAGGCGATGCCGGCGAGAGCACGCCGGCTCAGGACGTTGTCACGAAAATCACAGCCGCCGGTGGCCGGGCCGTTACGAACACTGACAGCGTCACAACTGCGAAGGGCGCCCAAGCCATGGTGCAGATGGCAATCGATGCCTTTGGACGCATCGATGCGGTCGTCAACAACGCCGGAAATCTGCGGGATAGTTTGTTTCACAAGATGACGGAAGAGGAATTCGACTCGGTCATCAGCGTCCATCTCAAGGGCAGCTTCAATGTCAGCCGTGCGGCGGCGCCATTCTTCAAGACTCAGGCGTCCGGGGCTTATATACATATGACTTCGACATCCGGCCTCATTGGAAATTTCGGGCAAGCGAACTACGCGGCGGCCAAGCTTGGTATCGTCGGGCTGTCGAAGTCGATCGCACTAGACATGCAGCGATTCAATGTTCGCTCCAACGCAGTCGCGCCGTTCGCATGGACACGCATGATCGATTCGATTCCGACCAACACGCCTGAGCAGCAAAAGCGAGTTGAAGGCTTGAAAAAACTCGTGCCGGAGAAAATCGCACCGTTTGTGGTGGCACTGGCGAGCGAGGCTGCCGCCCACGTGACAGGTCAGATCTTCGGCGTCCGCAACAACGAAATCTATCTGTTCTCGCAGCCACGACCGTTCCGCACAGCTCATACGTCGGACGGCTGGACACCAGAGACCGTGATCGATCGAGTCTTTCCGGCATTTGCCAACGATTTCTATCCTCTGCACCGTTCCGCGGATGTGTTTACTTGGGATCCGGTCTGAGCCGCGGTCATGCGATCTCGCTTGAATTGAAGGTAAGCTATGAACTCCAGTCCTGATCTCGCAAGACGGCTGCGCAGCAGCCTGAAAATCCCGGTTATGGCGGCGCCAATGTTTATCGCCTCGACACCCGAACTTGTTGTCGCACAATGTCGATCCGGGATAATAGGATCGATTCCCGCTCTTAATGCGCGTACGAGCGCGGAACTCAATGCCGACCTCGCGCGCATCAAGCAGGGCCTCGAAGGTTGCGATGTTCCGTATGCCATCAATTTGGTCGCCCATAAGACGAACGACCGGCTCGAAGCCGATCTCGAGCTGACGATAAGGCATCGGGTGCCGATCGTGGTGCTGGCGCTGGCGGCGAACTCAACCATCGTGGACGCTATCCACGCCTATGGCGGTGTTGTGTTCAACGATGTAATAAACGACCGCCAAGCGCGCAAATGCGCCGACGTCGGCGTGGACGGTATCATCGCGGTTGCCGCTGGCGCCGGTGGGCACACAGGCAATCTCTCGCCGTTCGCTCTGATGGCGGAGATCCGCGAATGGTGGCAGGGACTCCTGATTCTCTCGGGCTGCATCGCCACGGGCCGAGCGGTCCTGGCGGCTGAAGCTCTGGGCGCCGATCTTGCTTATGTCGGTTCGCCCTTCCTGGCCTCGACCGAAGCCAACACGCAGCCTGCGTTCAAGCAGATGGTGGTCGACGGCAGCGCCAAGGACATCGTCATCGCCAACTGCTTCACGGGTGCCAATGCCTCGTTTCTGCTACCGTCAATCCTGGCTAACGGACTTGACCCGGCCACCCTGTTGCGCACAGAACGAGCGGCGGTAAACGTCTCGGGCGGTGGCTCGAACAGCAAGGCCTGGCGCGACATCTGGAGTGCGGGGCAGGGCATCGGAGCGATCAAACGGGCAGAGCCCGCCGCCGAATA
>Ga0265339_10000906_pt1 | contig 22779 bp, 25 predicted proteins | sample 4CB219metaG_FD_202085 | JGI IMG/M metagenome (GOLD analysis project Ga0265339, IMG submission 202085) | Rhizosphere microbial communities from Carex aquatilis grown in University of Washington, Seatle, WA, United States - 4-CB2-19 metaG | ecosystem: Host-associated > Plants > Roots >... | reverse complement strand
TGCGAGCGCATTTCTACAGCGAAGCTTTCTTCTTCATGACCAAGCGCGCTATTCTAAATCTCTTGCATCATGCTGACGCTGCCAAAACGGTAGCCACTCCGCGCCGCGCCCTAGTTCGACTCACGGCGATTCATTAGCATAACCATTCCCTGGAGGGGACGCGACGGGCCCGGATTTACGCCGCGGCCTTATGGCGGGCGAGTTCGGCCTTAAAGAGTTCGAACTCTTCCGCGATTGCCCTTGCGATCGAGGGGCGGGCGCGCAGCCGCTCGTAATAGGCCTTCACCGCCGACCATTTCGCAAGCTCGACCGGAGGCGTCGCCATGGTCCAGTTGATGACCGTAATGAGATAGGCGTCGGCCACGGAAAAATGGTCAAGCAGATAGTCGCGGCCCTCAAGATAGCTCTCGAGGTAATCGAGCCGCGACAGGCTCTTCCCCAGCACGTAGCTCTTCACCTCCGGCGCCGCCTTCCTGTCGAGCAGCGGCACGAACAGTCCCTTGTGCAGTTCGGTGCCGATGAAGCACAGCCACTGGTGCAGTCGGCTCCGCTCCATGCCGGGAGCCGCGCCAATGCCGGCGTCCGGAAAGCGGTCCGCGACATATTGCAGGATCGCGGCATTTTCCGTCAGCACCGCGCCATCATCGGTACGCAGCGTCGGCACTAGCCCGAGCGAATTGATCCGGCGAAAATCCGAGCCGTCGGTCTGCACCACCTTGGTCCTGGGATCGACCTCGAGATAGTTGGCCGTTCCGCCCGCTTCATAGAACGCGATCCGTGTTGCCATCGAGCAGGCGAGCGGCGAGAAATACAGGTCCATGCGATGTCTCCCTGTCGGTTTGACTCGGATCCGGTTGAGCCGGAGTTGATTTTTATACTGTTCCGCATAATATAGGTTGCGTCAAGGAATTTATTGCGATATGGTACAAAAAAGTAAGAAGCCACCGCCTTCGATCAATGCGCCCGCAGTGAAACGGCGCGGCCGGCCGCGCGCCTATCAGCCGGACGTCGCGCTCGGCAAGGCGCTGGACCTGTTTCGCGATGGTGGTTTTGCCGCGACCTCGCTGGACGATCTGAGCGCTGCGACCGGCATGAACCGGCCGAGCCTCTACGGCGCGTTCGGCGACAAGCGCGAGCTCTACATCAAGAGCTATCGGCGCTATCGCGACGACGCGCGCGCGGCGATGGGTGACATCTTCCGCAAGGAACTGCCGATCCGTAAACGGCTGGAGCGCATCTATGCGGTGGCGCTCGATATCTATCTGTCGGGCGAGGCCGGCCCGCGCGGCTGCTTCACGGTGATGACCGCGGCCTCCGAAGCGGTGCACGATCCCGACATCCGCGCCATGGTGCTGGAGGGATTGTCCGAGCTCGACAGGGCTTTCACGTCCTGTTTCCGCATGGCGAAAGACAAGGGCGAACTGCCGGAGACCGCTGATGCCGCGGCGCTGGCGCGGCTCGCGTCCGCGACCATCCACACGCTCGGGATTCGCGCCCGCGCCGGCGTGCCGCGCAAGGAGCTGGAGGCAATCGTCAAGGGCGCGATCGATGTGATGTGTCGTTAGCGCATGATCCGGTGGTCGCGAGCGGCGAGGGCCTAATATCCGCGCGCCCGGTCGACCACGTTGTCGAGCGCGAGGCCCTCCTCAAAGCGTGCGATCTGGCGCGCGACATATGTCGAGATCGCGTCGGGATCGGTGTCGGCCGCGTTGTGCGGGGTCAGCACGACCTTTGGATGCGTCCAGAACGGACTGTCGGCGGGCAGCGGCTCCTCGGAAAAGACATCGAGCGACGCCGCGCCGAGCGTGCCGTCGTCGAGGCACGCCAGGATATCGGCCTCGTTCTGCAGACCGCCGCGGCCGGCATTGATCAGGATCGGCGCGCCCAGCGGGCTGTCGCGGTTGAGCCTGGAAAACAGCTTGCGATCGAGGATGTGCCGGGTGTCGTGCGTCAGCGGCAACAGGCACACCAGGATGTTGGTGCGCCGCAGGAACGCGTCCAGTTCACCGCTGCCGGAAAAGCACGCCACACCGTCGATCTCCTTGCGGCTGCGGCTCCAGCCTGCGACGCGGAAGCCGATGCGCCTCAGAACCGCGGCGGCGTTCGCCCCGAGCACGCCCAGTCCCATGATGCCGACCGAAATCGCGCTCGCCGGCCACTGGAATCTGGGCGCCCAGCGTTTGGCCCGCTGGCAGTCCCGCAGGTAAAGCTCCTGGCGATGGTGCATCAGCACGTGGAGCACGACATATTCCGTCATTCGGTCCGTGAGATCGGACACCGCGACCCGAACCAGCGGCACAAGGGGCAGCGATTTGTCGGACAACAGCGCGTCCACGCCGGCGCCCAGGTTGAAGATCGCCTTCAGGTTCGCAAACGCCGCGAGCTCGCCCGGAACCGGTTTCCAGACGGCCGCGTAATGCACCTCCGCCGGATCGCAGTCCGCCTCCGGCAGCAGCACGACCCGTCGGTCGCGGCAGACCTCGTCGAAGCGCGCCTTCCATCGCTTCGGCGACCAGTTGTCGGTTCCGCCATGGATCAGCAGCGCCAGCGCGCCCTTTTTCATTGCGATTTCGCCCTTTGTTCCGGAGATTTCTGCCCAACTTTAGCGGGCCGCGTCTGTCGCGCAAAATAATTTGACCGGCGCTGTCGGCACCAGGCCTGCTTGTTCGTCTTCTCTGCAAGAACGGGAGTCCCGCCACATGCTCTACGCCATCCTTTGCTACCATGATGAGGATTTCGTCGGCTCCTGGAGCAAGGAACAGGACGCAGCCGTCATGGAAAAGCTCGCCGTGGTGCAGGAGAAATTGGCCGGACAAGACCGGCTCGGGCCGGTGGCGCGGCTGCTGCCGACGACGGCGGCAATCACGCTGCGCAAGGACGACCCGCCGCTCGTGCTCGACGGCCCCTATGCCGAGACCAAGGAACAGTTGTTGGGCTTCTATCTCGTCGATTGCGGGAACCTCGACGAGGCGCTCGAGGTCGCGCGCGATCTCGGCGCCGCCAATCCCGGTGGCGCCTACGAGATACGCCCCGTCGGCATGTTCGCGCCCGGAGGCCTCAAGCCGTGAGCGAGACCGATGCCGCCTGGATCGATGCCGCGCTGACCTCGGCCCGCCCGCAGGCGGTCGGCGCGCTGTTGCGCTATTTCCGCAATCTCGACACCGCGGAGGAAGCCTTCCAGAACGCGTCCTTGCGCGCGCTGAAAAGCTGGCCGCAGAACGGCCCGCCGCGCGATCCGCCCGCCTGGCTGATCATGGTCGGACGCAATGCCGCGCTCGACGAGGTCAGGCGCAACCGCAGGCAGGAGCCGCTGCCCGAGGACGATCACGCGATCTCCGATCTCGGCAACGCCGAGGAGGAAATCGCCGAACGGCTCGACGGCTCGCACTACCGAGACGATATTTTGCGATTGCTGTTCATCTGCTGCCATCCCGATCTGCCGCCGACCCAGCAGATCGCACTTGCGCTGCGCATCGTCTCCGGGCTGACGGTCAAGCAGATCGCGCGGGCGTTCCTGGTCGGCGAGGCGGCGATGGAGCAGCGCATTACCCGCGCCAAAGCCCGTGTCGGCAAGGCGGGCGTGCCGTTCGAGGCGCCGGGGGCGGTCGAGCGCAGCGAGCGGCTCGGCGCGGTTGCCGCCATGATCTATCTCATTTTCAATGAGGGCTATTCCGCGAGCGGCGAGACCGCCGAGATCCGCAAACCCCTGTGCGAGGAGGCGATCCGCCTGGCGCGGCTCCTGCTGCGGCTGTTCCCGAGCGAGCCGGAGATCATGGGATTGACGGCGTTGCTGCTGCTCCAGCACGCGCGCGCGCAAGCGCGGTTCGGTGCGGACGGCGGGCTGATCCTGCTCGAGGATCAGGACCGGTCCTTGTGGAATCGGAAGCTGATCGCCGAGGGACTCGCGCTGATCGACAAGGCGATGCGTCACCACGCGAGCCGGCCCTACCAGATCCAGGCGGCGATCGCGGCGCTGCATTCCGGCGCGGAAAGTCCTGACCAAACCGACTGGAAGCAGATCGCGCTGTTGTACGGCGCGCTCGAAGTCATGCAGCCCTCGCCGGTGGTCACGCTCAACCGCGCGGTCGCGGTCTCCAAGGTGGAAGGACCCGCCGTAGCGCTCGCGATGATCGAGCCGCTGGCGCCACGGCTGGCGGGCTATTTTCACTTCTTCGGCGTGCGCGGCGCGTTCCTGATGCAGCTTGGCCGCAACGAGGAAGCGCGCACGGCCTTCGACCGCGCCATTGCGCTCGCCAACACCTCGGCCGAAGCCGCCCATATCCGGATGCACCTCGACCGCCTGATGCGCGACAGCGAGCCGCGTGGAAGGCGCGCAGGGAGATAGTTCGAGGTCACAATCCCGCGAGGTTCACACTACCGCCGCGGGGCAGTGCAACAGGTTATCCGCCGAAACCAAGGAGCAAGCCATGCAGGTCAATCCCTACGTCATCTTCAACAGCAATTGCGAAGCGGCGTTCAAGTATTACGAGAAAGAACTCGGCGCGAAGATCGAGATGCTGATGCGAAACGAGGACGGGCCGGAATCCATGTCGCCACCCGAACGGAAGAAGAATATCATGCATGCGCGCATATCGATCGACGGCCACGTGCTGATGGCCTCCGATGCACCGCCGGATCGTTTTCACAAGCCGCAGGGCTTTTCGCTCTCGTTGACCGTCAACGATCTCGCTGAGGCCGAGCGCAAGTTCAAGGCGCTGTCCGCCGGTGGCAGCGTCGAGATGCCCTTCAGCAAGACTTTCTTCGCCAAGGGATTTGGCATGGCCACCGACCAGTTCGGGATACCCTGGATGGTGCATTGCCCGCTCGAGGGCCACTGAGCGGGAGCGACCGGACACGGCGTTTGCGCACTACCGGCAGCGCGGGTACATCGCGGCAAGCTCGCGCCCGCGCAACAGCAACAGATGCGACGTCAAGCCGCCGCGGCGGCTGATCCAGTCCCTCACCGGGCCGGGATAGGCCTCCAGCACGAGCCTCGAGGCCTCCGGCTCGGCATAGACCCGACCGCGGCGGTCGATCGACCGCGCCGCATGGAATCCGAACACCGCACGGCGCGTGACGCAGATGCGGTCGCCCGGCACCATGCTCAGCAGCAGCGTGCAGGCCGACAGGCACGGCCCGTCGACCACCACGCGTTCGCCCGAATTGCGCACTTCTTCGAAGAGCTGGAGAAACGGGCCGACCTCGCCGCCCGGACTGGAGAGAATGCGCACGTCGGCGCGCGACATTGTCGAGGCGATCAGCCACAGCACGATCGCAAGGAAAGCCGCCATGATGATGCGTGTGGCGCTCAAGGACTGTCACCCCTTCGCCGCTGGCCGCGCAGCGTCGGCAGGCCGATGCCGGCGGCATCAAAACCGCCATCGACCGCCAGCACTTGTCCGGTAATATAGCTTGAGCGGTCGCAGCTCAGAAAGAAGATGGCCTCTGCCAGTTCTTCTTCAAGACCGTAGCGGTTGAGCGGGATGGCGTCATGATAGTCGGCGCGGATGTCCGGCGTGTGCACGGCTTTCGCCATCGCGGTGTCGACCGGGCCGGGCGCCACCGCGTTGACGCGAATGCCGAGCGAGGCGAGTTCCACCGCGAGCTGCTTGGTGAGATGCGCCAGGCCCGCCTTGCTGGTTCCATAGGCCGAACGCAGGGTGGAGGCGCGTACCGCCGAGATCGAGGTGATGTTGACGATCGCGCCGCCGCCGTGCTCGCGCATCAGGGGCGCCGCCGCCTTGGTGCAAAGGAAGGGACCGGTGAGATTGACGGCGAGGATCCGGTTCCAGTCGGCGTCCGAGGTGTCCAGGAGCGGCGCGAAGGCCGCGACGCCGGCGTTGTTGACGAGCGCATCAAGCCTGCCGAAGCGCCCGGCGATCTCCGCCATCGCCGCCGCCACCGCTTTCGCATCGGAGACGTCGCAATCGAGCGCCAGGGTATGGCCCGGGTCGGCCAGCGCCGCGACCGCGCTGCGCAGCAATTCGCCCTCGATGTCGAGCAGCGCCACGCGCCAGCCTTCGGCGAGGAAGCGTTTTGCGGTCGCAAGTCCGATGCCGCGCGCGGCTCCCGTGACCAGCGCGACCTTTTGCGGGGAGGGTGTCATGAAGGTTCCATTATCGAGTGCGACTGCGTCATTGCTTTTAGCGGCCCGCATCGGCCGAACCAAAGGAATTTCGCGAGCGGGCGGGAGGGCTGCGCCGGCAAGATTCATTTCACGGATATGTCGGATTGGCGTGGCCTGATTCGTCTCTCTTTCAGTCAGGGGCTGCGAACCTGTTCGGAAGGGAACAACAATGCAGGGAATGATCGACCCCAGCGGACTATCGAAGGCGCGCCTCAAGCGCATGCACGATGTCATGGCAGCCCATGTCGGGAGCGGCAGCCTGCCGGGAATGGTGACGCTCGTGAGCCGCCATGGCGAAGTTCACGTCGACGCGATCGGCAGGCTGGCGATCGACGGCAACGCGATGCAGCGCGACGCCATCTTCCGGATTGCGTCGATGACCAAGCCGATCGGCGCCGTAGCTGCGATGATCCTGGTCGAGGAGTGTAAATTGCGGCTCGACGATCCCGTCGACCAGTTTCTGCCGGAGCTGGCCGATCGCAGGGTGCTGCGGTCGATCGAAGCCGACATCGACGACACCGTTCCGGCGAAGCGCGCCATCACGCTGCGCGATGTCCTCACCTTTCGCCTTGGCTACGGCATGATCCCGATCTTTCCGGACCGCTATCCGATCCAGAAGGCGATCCGGGAAGCCGGCCTTGCCCCCGGACCGGTGTTTCCGGCGTTTCCGCCGGACGAATTGATGCGGCGTTACGGCAGGCTGCCCCTGGTGCATCAGCCCGGCGAGCGCTGGCTCTACAACGCAGGCTCGGAAATTCTCGGCGTCCTGATCGCGCGCGCGGCCGGCACGACGCTTGGCGATTTCCTGAGTGAGCGCATTTTCGAGCCGCTGGGAATGAGCGATACGGCCTTCAGCGTCCCGCAGGCGAAGCTGAGCCGGCTCGCCACCGCCTATGTCCACGACCGGAAGACGCGGCAACTGAAGGTGTTCGACGACGCCGGCACCGGCAAGTTCGCCAGCCCGCCGGTGTTCGAAAACGCCAGCGGCGGCCTGGTCTCGACCGCCGACGACTTCAACGCCTTCGCGCAGATGCTTTTGAACGGCGGTCGGCTGGGAAGCGAACGCATCCTGTCGCGCCCTTCGGTCGAACTGATGACGACGGACCAGATCGCGCCCGAACACAAGCCGGGCTCCGAATTGTTTTTCAGCGACAACCGCGGATGGGGCTTTGGTCTGTCGGTGTTCACCCGGCGCGATCATCTTCACAACGTGCCGGGCCGCTTCGGCTGGGAGGGCGGTTACGGCACCTCCTGGTATTCCGACCCCAGGGAGGGGCTGACGGGAATCCTGCTGACGCAGCGGCTGATGGATTCGCCGCTGGCGCCGGCCGTGATGGCGGATTTCTGGACCTGCGCCTACCAGGCCATCGACGATTGAGGCCTGCCGCAATGACCTCCGGAATAATTGCTTCCGGACATGTCGGCGAGGCAGATCGAGATTCGTCATGTTGACGGTGCCGGCGCGGGCTCGGCCAAGGCAGAGAAAAGGCAGAGCACAAGACCAGGCGATTGAAATCGAACGGAGAGAAATGATGCGCTTCATGATGCTGATGATCCCGAAGGGCTACGAGACGGCGGCGCCGGGCACCATGCCGCCGGCGGACGCGGTCGCGGCGATGATGAAATACAACGAGGCGCTGAAAGAGGCGGGCGTCCTGATCACGCTGGACGGGCTGCATCCGCCGTCGATGGGCGCGCGGCTTTCCTTCCCCGGCGGCAAGCCTGTCGTCACCGACGGCCCCTTCACCGAGGCCAAGGAGGTGATCGGCGGCTACTGGATGATCGAGGTGGCCTCGAAAGCGGAGGCGATTGCCTGGGCGAAACGCTGCCCGGCTTCCGAGAACGAGGTGATCGAACTCCGCCAGGTGCAGGAGATGGCGGATTTTCCGGCCGACGTGCAGGAAGCCGCCAGCGGTTTCGCCGAGCTGCAGGGCAAATCCGCCGCGCGTTAACGATCATGAACGGCCTCGCGCTAGTGACCTTTGCGCACGGCTCATGTAAAACCCCTTCACATGAGCTGGCGCAAGGATCAACGCCGCGCCGAGCGCGGCTATCACCACGGCAATCTCAAGGAAGCGCTGTTGCAGGCGGCGCTTGACCTGATCGCGCAGAAGGGGGCTTCCGGCTTTACCTTTGCCGATGCCGCGCGCATGGCCGGCGTCAGTCCGGCGGCGCCGTATCGGCATTTCCGCGACCGCGACGAACTGTTGTCCTCGATCGCCCAGCGCGGCTTCGAACAGTTCGAGGCGGCGCTGACGCAGGCCTGGGATGACGGGCGTCCCGACACCGTCACGGCGTTCGAGCGTGTCGGCAGGGCCTATCTCGCCTTTGCCCGCAACGAGCCCGCGTTCTATTCGGCGATGTTCGAATCCGGCCTGCCGCTCGATGCAAATCCGACGCTATTGAACGCAAGTGAGCGCGCCTTCGGCATCATCCGCGCCGCCGCCGAACGTCTCGCGGCGCTGGTGCCGCCGGGCTTGCCGCGGCCGCCGGCCTTGATGATGGCGCTGCATATCTGGGCGATGGCGCACGGCATCGCGTCGCTGTTTTCGCGCGGCGACGCGGCGCGCCGCAAGCTGCCGATGTCGCCGGACGAATTGCTGGAAGCCGAAGTGCTGATCTATCTGCGCGGGCTGGGCTTCCCGACCGACCGCCGCCCCGACCCGAAGACGCCGGACGAAAAACCGCCCGGCTCTTGGTCAGGTCCCTGGGGCAAACCGAAATAAGATTCCAAAAATAAATCGGCGGCCGCCTCGCGCGGCCGGCTTGACAAAAATCCGGGATGGGCTACCTATGTAAATGTTATTTACATTCACAACGGCGTGATGCCGTCATGGAGAGGGAAATGGCCTACACCGCAGATGTCAATCGCTGGCGCGGCCCCGCGGAAGAGCCCTATCGCCCACGTTTGCTCGATTCACCCTGGCACCCCGGCTGGATCGCCCTGACCGTCCTCGGCTTCATCTTCTGGTGGCCGATCGGGCTTGCGCTTCTCTTCTTCACACTCGGGAGCAGAAAAATGGCGTGCTGGAGTCACTACGACCGCGATCGCTGGCAGAACAAGATGGAGCGGATGCAGAACAAGGTGGAGCGGATGCGCGACCGCATGGAGCGGGGCGGTTTCGGGGGCTGGGGTTTTGGTCCGCCCACGAGCGGCAACCGCGCCTTCGACGAATACCGCATGGAGACCTTGCGGCGCCTGGAGGATGAGCAGCGCGAGTTCAAGGAGTTTCTGGCCCGCCTGCGCCAGGCCAAGGACAAGGAAGAGTTCGACGCCTTCATGGCCCAGCATCGCACCCGCCCGGCGCCTGGCAGCGATCAGCCGCCGCAGCAGAACTGAGCTCAGGAGGTTAAGACCTTCAGGCGTATTGCCCCCAAAGCCTGATGGTCCACAAGCCGCCCGTTTGCGAAAGCAGACGGGCGGTTTGTTTTTGGGGGACGGAATCTGAAGGTTGCAGCTCCTGTTCAGCTGCCGCTCTGGAGTGTGGCGTAGTCCGTCTCCATCGACTGACTGCCGGTCGTGGGATCCGTGATGACGGTGTTGATCGTCATCTTGCCGGCGCTGGTCAGCTGCATCTGGGAATCGCCGATGCGGAAGATGTTATTGGTGTTGATATAGACGCGGCCAACCTGGAGGCCGCCATCGGCGCTCTGAAAGCGGACGGTCGCGCGATAGCCGCTGACGTTCAAGATCTTGAGCGTAACCGGTTTGCCGTTGGAGTCCTTTGCGGTCCAGGTACCCTGCCATTGCGTCGGATCGACGTTGGCAAACTTCGAGCCGGGCGGAATCGAGACCTGCGTCGGAGGCGTGGTGGCCGATTGCAGGATGCTGAAGATATCGCTGGACGACGTTACTGACGTTGATGACATCGGTGTTCTCCGCATCCGGAACCAGGGACGGCGAGGGCAGCAGTCGCACAACAAAATTAATCAGCGATTAACCCCGAACGAGTCGGTCCATCGTATCGCGGACGCAGACGCTCACGCGACCAAAGAGCGCCCCTGCTTAGCGGTTCAAAGTTCGGGAATGGCCCATCATGTCATTTCGCTGCGCTCAGCAATCAAGTCGCTGTGAGCGCCCGGCGGACCTTGGCAGCCATCATCAGGCGACCGCCGTCGACCTGCTATCGATCTGCGGGCTTGCGCAAAGCAGGCGCTTGCGGATGGCCTCTTCGACGAGCGCGAGCGCTTCCCTGGCTTGGTGCGCTTCGGCTTCCGCGACTTCGGCACGCAGTTCTGCGGCCATCAGCTTGTCCTTGTGGACTTCGATACGCGACTGGGCTTGCTCAAGCGCTCTGCACGCCTCTTTCAACTTCTGTTCGGCGGTGATGACGAAATCGCGTTGCGCCCGCTCGGCGGCCTCGGCTCGCATTTCCGCAAGCCGCAATCTTTCCAGGGCATTCGTGCAAATCGACTGCGCGCGGGCTTCGGCCTCGCGGGCGTGTTCCTCCATACCGCGGAAGACGTCGGCCGCCTGTTCCACCAGATCGAGGGCTGCCGCTGCCGTGTCGGGCGTCGACGCCGGGGAAAAACCCAGGACGTTCTCGTCCCTCCCAACTGACGCTCTGAAATTACGCTGCGCCATGTCACTCAAGCCCCGTCGCGAACACTCATACAAACAAGCGCAAGCATCATGGAAAGCGATGGTTAACGGATGGTTAAAAAGACCTATGGGCGAGCCTCGATGTGGCGCACCGCCGAAGGCGATTCAGCGGCGAGAGTGGCAGACGGCGGCGGATATGCTGATGATGGCTGCTGAAGGTCGCAGGTCGTAACCGGTAGGGCGGGTTGGAGCCGAAGGCGTAACCCGCCATCTTGGCAATCGTAACGGCGGATCATGATCCGCCCTTCGCGCTGGGGTCGTCGCGAGGCGATCCGGCCGCAGTGCAGAAGTCAGCCGAGGGCATAGTAGGCGGCGGCGCGCCCACAAGAGACATCCCACGAAACTGCGGTATGCTGGGATGTGCTGGACCGAGACTCAAGGTTTACGAATGCTCAGGCGACTTGCGATTGAAGACACGGACGCCGTGGCCGCGGTCCATCGAACATCTTTCGATCAGGCTCTGCCAACTCTGGCGGGGCTTCACACAGCAGCCGAGGACCGCTGGTTCTTCCGGGAGCGCGTGTTCCCGACGTGCCAACTCTGGGGTTCATTCAGCAGCCAGGAGCTCGTTGGCTTCATAGCATTTCGCGAGGCCTGGATCGATCAACTCTACGTACTGCCAACGTGGCAGGGCCGACACATCGGCGCCACCCTCCTGAATATTGCGCAAAGCCGATTTGATCGCCTGAGCCTTTGGACGTTCCAACGAAACCAAAACGCCCGCAAGTTTTACAAGAAGCGCGGTTTCCGGCCTGTCGTGGAGACAGATGGCTCTCGCAACGAAGAGAAGGAGCCCGATATCCTGTACTCGTGGCGACGCGATCACCTTGGGCAGGAATGATTGCTTGTGGTCCGGCCTGGCCCGGACCTATGCTTCAACTCGACCCCCGCAGATACGGCCGAGGCTGTACAGCGTTGGGTTTAGACCGCCACGTCTTGAACCTGGCAGGCCACCATGCTCACGCTCTATTCCTATCCGCCGCTGTTCGGCGTCGCCGACAACAATGGCTACGGTCTGAAGGTATTCGCCTTCCTGAAGCTCGCGGGCGTGCCGTTCCGGCACGAGCACGTTTTCGATGCATCGAAGGCGCCGCGCGGGCAATTGCCCTATATCGTCGACGGTCATGACAGCGTCGGCGACAGCGAGACCATCCTGGCGTATGTGACCGGAAAATATGGCGTGACGCTGGACGCGGCGCTGACGCCGGCTCAGCGCACGACCAATCTCCTCATCACGCGCACGCTCGACGATCTCTACTGGGTGATGTCCTATTCGCGCTGGAAGGACGAGCACTATTGGCCCCAGTTCCGCGATGCGCTCAAGCGCGAGCATCCGAGCCTTACCGATGACGGATTGATGAAGGCCAAGGAGTTCAACGCCCAGCGCTATTATTACCAGGGCATCGGCCGCTTCGAGGCTGACGCCGCGATGGCGCGCGGGCTCGCCGATCTGGCCGCACTCGCGAACCTGATCCCGCAGCAAGGCTATGTGCATGGCGACAGGCCGACGGCCATCGACGCCGGCATCTACGGCTTCGTCGCCAACATCTATTTCTACGACATCGACACACCGTTGAAGGAATTCGTGGTCTCGCACGACGGCCTGGTACGGCATTGCCGCAACATCCACGCGGCAGTGAGTATGTGAGCCTGCAGGGAGATCGGAGCCGAAGGCGTAACCCGCGATCGTGGCGATTCATAAGGGCGGATCATGATCCGCCTTACGTTCTAAGAATGCGACCTCGGCGCAAAATCGGCCCCGATTTTTTGTGCATTGCCCCTGTGCAAAGACCACCGGATGGGATCGAAGCTACCTCTGAACATGGTGACAACCACTGCGAGCGTCAATATGCTGGTCAACTATGGCGGGGGAAGTGCGTATCTTTTTGAGGATCAAGACGAGAAACCCTATTGAATTGGGGGATTTCGTCTCTGAATTCACATCCGTAGCATCGCAATATGAAAAGTTTATCCGCGAGAGACATCCTGAATTTGGGCTGGATGCACGGATATACGTGAAGCAGATCAAGCGAGGCTCGATTGTCGCCGAACTACTCCCCTTCTTACCGCTTCTTATGTTCGGCAATACCGACCCGTTCTCAACCATAGAGCAGGTAAACGCGGTCACCGAGTTCGTGCGTACCTATGGGGGAAAATTAAAGACCTACTTCACGAAGGGAAAGGAAGTCGAAGACGCTACACGATCCGATTTGAAGGATTTCATGGGGGCCCTCACGGCTATCGCCAATGATCCAGATGGCACGGCTTCAGTTGAAGCGGCAGTATTTGAAGATGGACGCAAGAAGATCAAGGCAGCCGTAAAGTTTCGATCCAGGGATGCGATCCGAGGCATCGAGCACATTGAAGAGCACCGCAAGAAACTAGAGAAGCGGGACTCTGCTGATTTTCGGAGGGTTCTTATGGTTTTCCAACAAGCAAACGTAAGGGACACTCCAGTCGGAAAGCGGACTGGCGAATGGGTAACCATCGAGGACATAGCAGACTATGAACTGCCACTAATCTACGCTTCCGATCTGGCCGAACAACGTATCAAGCATGAGATTCGCGATGCCGACGAAAACCTCTTTAAGAAGGGGTTCATCGTTGACGTAAACGTCCAAACAAAAGCGGGACGCCCAGTGGGCTATAGGGTAACCAATTTGCACCAAGTGATCGACTTACCCGAAGAAGCCGTAAGCGGATGAGCTTCAGCTATTGCTCATAAGTCTAGAATCATCATGGCTAAGAAGCTTGCCTTGTCGGATTTTCGCGCGGTTAGATACAAGCTCGAAGCTCACGAGTTTGCCATCAGTGAAAGGCAGGACATTGCTCCGACCGATCTAATCGATGAAGAAGTGTGGCATGGTATTACTCGTTTGCCCGATGATGTGGCTATTCGGACATCCGACCATCAGGGAAGTCGGCTAGCCCTTCTGTATATTCTTTGGAGAGACTGGATTACAGCGATCGGCGATGTCGACAAGCCGGATGAGCTTTTCCATTGCTTGGCCGAAGCGGCGGATGCTTTTCAGTGCGTTAACTTCCTTTTTCTGCACGGCTTCTACCGGGCGGCAGTGTCCGAGCTTCGCACGGCGCTGGAATTAGTCTTGATTGGCTCATATGGAAATCTAAGGCCCGCCGACAAAGATTACGTTCAGTGGAAAACGAGCGGTTCCGACATCGGTCTTTTTGCGCGGTTCCGAAAACGCATGCACGGCATGCTGACTAACGAGCAATGTAAGTGGCTTCTTGAGGATGGGGAAGTAATCGATAAGGCATTCCGGCAACTGTGCGGGTTCACGCATTCTCATCCAGACTCTAATTATGCCGCGCTTTGGCGGAGCAACGGGCCTGTGTACGTGAACGATTCCATAAGACTGACGTTCTTCACCACCACTTTAGTTTACGCGATCAACTATCTTTTGATTGGCATTGCACGGCCCGATTTTTCGTTGCCTCCTGACAGTAAAATCTTGTTCGAGGTGGACTGGATGCCAAATCAGGAAAGTCTCGCGAAGGCGTTCAACCAACTCTACAAACAAAATTCGTAGGGCGCGTTGGAGCCGAAGGCGTAACCCGCGATCGTGGCGATTCATAAGGGCGGATCATGATCCGCCTACGAGCTGAATTCTTCATCAAGGTTCGCTATTCGCGAGATCATTGCAAGCGATCTGGCTTCGATACGTTGCTTTCTTTATTCGCTTAATGTTGAAGTCCATTGCCGGTTAATCCTGTGGGATTTCGTACTCCAGAGGGGGGTTTAAACGAACAGCCGATTTGCCCGTCAGGCCGCCCCGCAAAATTCCCGTCCAGCCCCTCGCAATAAAATTTCTGCTTTTCCGAAAACCCGAATCAGTTGTATGGTTCGTGCGTCTCACCCGGCAAGAGGGGCGGATCGCGATCGTCACGAACGCGGTGTGGGATGCGGTGGCCGCGAGTTGCGTCGGAAGACGAACGATGCAGGCGCGGGCGGCAAAGCCGTGTGGTCCTGGCGCCCCAAGGCTGGCGCCAAACTCGTGGACGAATTCACGAGCGACGGTGACAACAAAGTCTGGCTCACCGAGGAGAGCGCGGAGAAAACCGTCAAAACCATCGCGCAGGGAAGGCCGGGCTGACTCGGCGGTACCTGTGGTCCTACCCCCGTGCATTCAATTTTCGCACGGGGGCCGCGGGTGCCAGCCAGCACCCGGTCTTCCCTGCGCCCTCCCTCACGAGGGTTACGGCTTGAGAGCAAACCCCGGACGCCGTCGGCGCCGCGGGAACGTGGGGCCACATCCTCAAAAACCGCCATCCAGGCTCGCAAGATGCTGATTCGCCGCCGTTTCGCCGAACCAAATTCTCCTTTGGTAACTGGGTGTTAACCGAGATTAGCGTTTGGTTAGGGACGTAAAGTCGCGCGAATAGCCCTCGTTTTGACATGTTGGCAGGGGATTGAGGCCTTCAGGCTTCGGCGGGCCTCCCATGCGACCAAACCAGGCATTTCAGCGCAGGCTTGACTCCGCGCGGAAGCGCGCGGCCACCGGAACCGGCAGCCATTTGCTCCCGGAGGGATTTGGGACGCTTGCGTTGAGAGGATATTGCTTATGAACCCGGCCGACGTGGCTCAGGCAGCCTTGCCGCTGCCATCCGCCGACGTATCGCTGATCGCACTTTTCTGGCAGGCACACTGGATCGTGAAGTGTGTGATGCTCGGGCTCCTGTCCTGCTCGGTCTGGGTCTGGGCCATCGCGATCGACAAGGTGGTGCTGTATTCGCGGGCCCGCCGCTCGATGGATCGATTCGAGCAGGCGTTCTGGTCCGGAGAATCGATCGAGGAGCTCTACCGGTCGCTGTCAGCCAAGCCGACGCAATCCATGGCGGCCTGTTTCGTCGCGGCAATGCGCGAATGGAAGCGCTCCTTCGAAGGTCACGCGCGCTCGTTTGCGGGCCTGCAGATGCGGATCGAAAAGGTGATGAACGTCTCGATCGCCCGCGAAATCGAGCGGCTGGAGCGGCGGCTCCTGGTGCTTGCCACCGTCGGCTCGGCCGGCCCCTTCGTCGGCCTGTTCGGCACCGTCTGGGGCATCATGTCGAGCTTCCAGTCGATCGCGGCATCCAAGAATACCTCGCTGGCGGTGGTCGCGCCCGGTATTGCGGAGGCGCTGTTCGCCACCGCGATCGGCCTGATCGCCGCAATTCCGGCGACTATTTTCTACAATAAGTTCACCTCCGAGGTGAATCGGCAGGCCCAGCGGCTGGAAGGGTTTGCGGATGAATTTTCGGCCATCCTGTCGCGCCAGATCGACGAGCGGGCGTGAGGGAGGGTATGTTGGGTCACCCATCATGAGCACCACACCATGGCGATGAACGTGACAGCGTCCTCCGCGCGCGGAGGCCGCCGCGGCCGGCGCAAGCCGGTCATGGCGGAGATCAACGTCACGCCGATGGTCGACGTCATGCTGGTGCTGCTGATCATCTTCATGGTCTCGGCGCCGCTGCTCACCGTGGGCGTGCCGCTCGATCTGCCGCAGACCCAGGCCAAGAGCCTGGATCAGGACAAGAACCCGCTGACGCTGTCGGTCAATCTGAAGGGCCAGGTGTTCCTCAACGACACCGAAATCGGCCTGGGCGAACTGGTGCCGAAACTGAAGGCGATCACCGACGCGCGCGGCGGGCTGGACGAGCGCATTTTCGTCCGCGGCGACAAGAAGGTCGACTACGGTACGGTGATGAAGGTGATGGGACAGCTTTCGGCCGCCGGCTTCCACCGCGTGGCGCTGGTGACGGAAGTGGATCAGGGTAGCTGACAGGTGAAGCTGAAAGTCGACAAGACAATTGTTGCGTCGGCCGCACTCCATGTCCTTGTGATCGGATGGGGAGTGATCTCCTTTTCGGCGCGCTCGCTCGAGGCGCCGCCGCCGGAATCCATGCCGGTCGACATCATTTCCGCCGATCAGCTCTCCAAGATCACCGCCGGCACCAAGACCGGCGACAAGAACAATCCCAAGCCGCTCGTGGAAAAGGTCGCCGATCCCAAGCCGGTCGATGACGACGCCGTCGGCAAGATCACGGAAAAGAAGGAGATCATCACCTCCTCGGCGCCGCAGCCGCCGCCGAAGCCGGTCGAAAAGCCGGTCGAGAAAAAGCCCGATCCGCCGAAGCCGGTGGCCGAGAACAAGCCGAAGGACGAGCCGAAGCCGGTCGAGAAGCAGCCGGATCCGCCCAAGGTCGATCCGATCGCGGAAGCCCTGAAGTCGGAAGAGGCCAAGAAGCCAAAACCGAAGCAGGAAGCGAAAGCCGCGCCGCCGCAGCCGCCGAAGCCGAAGCAGGAGCGCGTGTTCGATCAGACCAAGATCGCGGCGCTGCTCGACAAGCGCGATCCGACCAGGCAGTCGATCACCGGCGCGGCGCTCAACGCGTCCGCCTCGCTCGGCACCACGCATGGCCATGCGGCGACGCTGTCGCAGTCGGAGCTTGATGCCATGCGCGCGCGCCTGGCGAGCCTTTGGAACGTGCAGCCCGGCGTCGAGCATCCGGAAGAATTGATTGTCACGGTGCGGATCCGCCTCAACCCGGATCGCCGGTTGGCCGCGCCGCCGCAGGTGGTCTCCACCGGCACCTCGCCGCGCTATCAGGCCGCGGCGGAAGCCGCGGTGCGCGCGGTACTGGAAGGCCAGCCCTACAACATGCTGCGCGACGAGAGCTACGATCAATGGAAATACATGGACATCGACTTTGATCCAAAGCAGATGTTCCACAGCTGAGTGAAGGCCCCGCAATGTCCGTAACGTCCTTTCCGCTTCCTCCATTGCCGCTCGACCGCCGCAGGCTTCTGATCGGCGGGGCCGGCGCTACCGCCGCGCTGCTGCTGCCCTCGCTCGCGACCGCGCAGACCAAATTGGTGATCCCCGAAGGCAACGTCGCGCCGTTGCCGATTGCGATACCGAATTTCGTGGCGGGTTCCCCGGCGGACGGCCAGGTCGGCGCCGACGTGGCCGGCGTCATCACCAACAACCTCACCCGGAGCGGGCTGTTCGCGCCGATCGATCCCGCCGCCTTCATCGAGCGGATTACCGACAGCGACAAGCCGCCGAACTTCCAGAGCTGGAAGACCATCAACGCGCAGGCGCTGGTGATCGGACGGATGTCCCGCCAGAACGACGGACGGCTGAAGGCGGAATTCCGTCTCTGGGACGTCGCCTCGGGTCAGCAACTCGCCGGCCAGCAATACTTCACCGCGCCGGAATACTGGCGGCGCATCGCCCACATCATTTCCGACCAGATCTATGAGCGCCTGACCGGCGACAAGGGCTATTTCGACAGCCGCGTCGTGTTCGTCGACGAGAGCGGGCCTTCGGAACGGCGCGTCAAGCGGCTCGCGATCATGGATCAGGACGGCGCCAACGTGCGTTATCTGACGCGCGGCGCCGACCTCGTGCTGACGCCGCGTTTCTCGCCGTCGACCCAGGAAATCACCTATATGGAATTCGGGCAGGGCGATCCGCGCGTCTACCTGTTCAATATCGAAACCGGACAGCGCGAGATCGTCGGCAATTTCCCCGGCATGTCGTTTTCGCCGCGCTTCTCTCCCGACGGCCAGCGCATCGTGATGAGCCTGCAGCAGGGCGCCAATTCCAACCTGTTCGTGATGGATTTGCGTTCGAAGGCGACCACCCGGCTGACCGACACGCCGGCGATCGACACCTCGCCCTGCTATTCGCCCGACGGCAGCCAGATCTGCTTCGAGTCCGATCGCGGCGGCAAGCCGCAGATCTATGTGATGCCGGCGGCGGGCGGAACGGCTCAGCGCATCTCGTTTTCCAAGGACGACGTCAACGCCACCTATTCGACGCCGGTCTGGTCGCCGCGCGGCGATTACATCGCTTTCACGCGGCAGGGCGGCGGACAGTTCTCGATCGGCCTCCTCAAGCCGGACGGCTCCGGCGAGCGCATCCTTACCACCGGCTTCCACAATGAGGGACCGACGTTTGCGCCGAACGGCAGGGTGGTGATGTTCTTCCGCGACCCCGGCGGCAACAGCGGGCCCTCGCTGTTCACCATCGACATCTCCGGACGCAACGAACTGAAGGTGCCGACGCCGGGCTTCGCCTCCGACCCGGCGTGGTCGCCGCTGTTGTCCTGATTGCCGCTTTGCCGACGACCTCGGCGCGGGCCGGCGGCTCCGACACCCGGCAAGGCTTGCCTAGTCTGCTGATTTGTCAGGCAGATCTCGTCTTCGCTGGCTGAAAACAACATTCCGCTAACGATGTTCGCTCAGAAAGACTTTATTCCAGAGCAGTAAGACTACGGACCTCCGAGAGGACGTCCGCACCCCAATGCAGCTTGCTCGCCAAACGACAGACTCCGACCTGAACATGTCGCCGTCGATCAACGCGGCGCTGACCGACTCGCTCTTCGAGGCACCCGCTGCGCTGCTTGCGGGCATCGTCTTCGTGGCCATCGCGGCGGGCATGACCGCGCTGAAGACGGGACAATCTCTGACCTGGGCGTGCGTCGCGCTTCTCGTCGTGGCCGGCGCCGTCCGGGTGTTCGACTTGCGGCGCTACCAGGCGCGTGAATCGACGCTGACCGGCGATGAAGCCGCGCGATGGAAGAAGCGTTATCAGATCGCGGCGATGATCCAGGCCGCGGCGATCGGCATCTGGTGCTCCGTCACGCTGTTGAGCAGTGACGACGCCGTGGTCCACATGATCTGTCTGTCCGTCACGACCGGGGTCGTGGCCGGAGGTGCCGGCAGGGCCTATGGACAGCAGTGGATCTTCCGGCTGCAGGCGGCACTTAGCTTCGGTCCGACCGTGATCGCGCTGGCGTTGCGCGGCACGCCCTATTACGTCGCCATGTCGGTCGTAAGTGCCGTATTTCTTGTGACTCTGACGAAAATCTCGTCGAATTTGCACAGAATATTCATGCGGGCGCTTGTGGCGCGCGAGCGCGAAGCGGCGCTCGCCGGTCAGTTCGACACGGCGCTGAACAACATGCCGCATGGCTTGTGCATGTTCCGCGCCGACGGGCGGCTTGCCGTGATGAATCACCGGTTCAGCGAATTGATGGGACTATCGGATGACCTGGTGCGCGGCGCAACCGTGGCTGACATCGTTTCGGGCTGCGTCGCCGCCGGATCGATTTCGTCCGCGAGCGGCGAGATGATTCTCACAGACATCGGGAACACCCAGGCCAGGTGCATGATCACCACCGATCCGGACGTGGTACGGGGCCGGTCGCTGTCGTGGACGTTCCAGCCGATGGCCGGCGGCGGCGCCGTGGTGCTGCTCGAGGACATCACCGAGCGTCGCAACGCCGAAGCCCGCATCAGCCATCTGGCGCGTTACGACGAACTGACCGGGCTGCCCAACCGGGTCCATTTTCGCGACGAGATCGAGCGTCTCCTCAAGGTGCCGCACGAGGCGGGCCATCTCTCCGCCCTGCTGTTCATCGATCTCGATCAGTTCAAGCAGGTCAACGATACGCTGGGTCACCCCTGCGGCGACCAGTTGTTGTGCACGGTTGCCGCGCGCCTGCGCGACATGCTGCGGCCGGAGGATTTCGTGGCGCGCTTCGGCGGCGACGAATTCGTGGTGTTCCAGCAGGACGTCCGCTCGAGCGACGATTCGGCCATGCTGGCAAGGCGGATCGTCGACCATTTGAGCGAACGTTACAGGATCGACAACCACCTGGTCGAAATCGGCGCCAGCATCGGTATCGCGATGACCGCTCCCGGCGTCAGCGCCGACACGCTGCTGAAGAATGCCGACATGGCGCTCTATCGCGCCAAGGCGGACGGCCGCGGCACCTTCTGCTTCTTCCATGAGGAGATCGCCCAGACCGTCGAGGCGCGCCGTATCCTGGAACTGGACTTGCGCAAGGCGCTGGCCAACGAAGAGTTCGAACTGTTCTACCAGCCGCTCGTCAACCTGAAATCGAGCCGGATCACCACCTGCGAGGCGTTGCTGCGCTGGAATCACCCGGTGCGCGGCACCGTTTCCCCGGCCGACATCATTCCGATCGCCGAGGACATGGGACTGATCGTCGATCTCGGCCGCTGGATCCTGCGCAGGGCCTGCCTGGAATGCCTGAAGTGGCCGGAAGGCGTCAGCGTCGCGGTCAACTTCTCGCCGCAGCAGTTCCACCATCGCGACGTGGTGAGCGAGGTGCGCCACGCGCTGGAGATGTCGGGGCTGCCCGCGCACCGCCTCGAAATCGAAATCACCGAATCGTCCCTGCTGCGCAACACCCAATTCACCCACGACGTGCTGTCGCAGCTTGGCGCCATCGGCGTGCGCATCTCGCTGGATGATTTCGGCACCGGCTATTCGAGCCTGAGCTACCTGCACACCTTCCCGCTGCAGAAGGTGAAGATCGACCGCTCCTTCCTCGAGGGCATCGATACCGATCGTCCGCTGACGCTGCTCCGCGGTGTCGCACGACTGTCCACCGACCTCGGAATGTCGGTGGTGGTCGAAGGTATCGAGACCAACGAGCAACTGGAATTGGTCAGCGCCGACGGCACGGTCACCGAGGCCCAAGGCTACTTGTTCAGCCGGCCCGTCCCCACGGTGGTGATCCGCCAGTTGTTGGACGCCTCCCATGGGCGCCGCACGCCGGAAGCGGAATTGCATGCAGCGTCCTCGCGATCGATAGCCTGACTTTCGCTCGATCAGTCCCGCTGTATTTCTTGCTCTCGATTCGGGCGTGCCGGACTCTTTCGCGGGTCAAGGGTTAACCCTAATATCGCGAAACCTTTGCAATCTGGTTAAGGAACCCTTAATATTTCACTCGCGGAAGTTGTTGGGGCGAGGGGGATATCAGATGAAGTCCGGAGCCGAAGCGCACGCTCTGCCCTTTGTGCGGGGCTCAGGACTGTTCGATCGCATCGATTACCGACTCATCGAAACTTCCGAGGAAAAAGATTGCCTCTATGCGATGCGTTACCGGGCCTATCTGCATGGCGGGTTGATCTTGCCATCAGAGTCTCGGCGCGTCAGCGATCGTTATGACGATGCGCCCAACGCCTGGACGTTCGGAATCTATGTCGACGGAGAACTCTGTAGTTCCGTCCGCCTCCATGTTCTGACCTCGGAATGGCGGACGTCGTATGCAACCGAATTGTTCGGCGATGTTCTTCACCCCCGCCTCGATCAAGGCGAAGTGTTCATCGATCCGGCTCGTTTCGTTGCAGACCCCGAACAAGCCAAACGGTTTCCGGAAATTCCCTATCTGACGCTGCGGCTGGCCTATCTGGCATGCGAATATTTCAACGCCGATACCGGGCTCGCACAAGTTCGTGCCGAGCACCAGGCGTTTTATCGTCGGGTCTTTCTGCACGAAACCATTGCCGAACCGCGTTCGTTTCCAAACGTCTTGAAGAAGGTGGCGTTGATGGCGTCGCCTTTCCGAGCGCAGCGGGAGAAGGTCCTGGCCCGTTTTCCCATCATGCGCTCGAGCGCTTTCGAGCGACGGATGCTGTTCGAGCGCCCCGGCGCGCGCAAATTCCCGTCGGCGGCGGTCGAAGTCCCGGCACTTCAGTTGACCTCAATCGTCCCGAACTGACCCCGATCGTCGAAGAATGTTAATAAGCCCGCTTGCGTCCTGGCCGGTCGTATCTTGAGCTACGGCCGTGGTTCCCGTAAAAAAACGCCAAATCTGCCCAAAACCCGGTGATAACGGGCCATTGAACCCGCTTGCCTTCACCCTCGCGCCACATTTACAACTCATTAACTATCACGGTTGCTTTTCGCCGTTTGCCGGCATTTGATCGGCTCCGGCAACACCCCATCAAGGTTGACGGAACGTTCGCTTAACCCTCGCCCTGTAGACCGGATAACAGTCGAAAAACGTGAGCGTGGAGGCTCCCGAATGAAACATCAGACACGTATCCTCCAGGGATTGAAACTGGCCGCGGTGCTCGCGGTGGCGTTATCGATGGGCGCCTGTGCAAACAAGAACCTTGGCGCCGATGGCGCGATGGCGAGTTCGGCGACCCCGGGCAGCCAGCAGGATTTCGTGGTCAATGTCGGCGACCGCGTGTTCTTCGAGAGCGACCAGACCGATA
>Ga0265339_10000905_pt1 | contig 22803 bp, 20 predicted proteins | sample 4CB219metaG_FD_202085 | JGI IMG/M metagenome (GOLD analysis project Ga0265339, IMG submission 202085) | Rhizosphere microbial communities from Carex aquatilis grown in University of Washington, Seatle, WA, United States - 4-CB2-19 metaG | ecosystem: Host-associated > Plants > Roots >... | reverse complement strand
GGCCTTGCGGCAGATTTGCGCCGCGGCGGACGATCCGCCCTTGAGAGGGCTTGCCGGCGGCGGGAACGCGAGCCGTTGCAGGCGCGTTAACCGGGCATTAACGGCCTTGTCACCTCGCCTTTGAGGAGCTGCCAATGCTTGTCGGCGTACTCGTTACCTTTCTCGTCGTTATTCTCGTTCTCTATTTGATCAACATGTTGCCCCTCGACGGTCGCGCCAAGCAGATCGCGCGGGTCGTGGTCATCATCATTGGCATCGTTTCGCTGCTGAAATACCTGGCGGTGTTCTAGCGCATCCGCCGATCAAGTTGCAGCGGGGCGAGCACCTTCAATCAGGCCGCCATTGCGAGGAGCGAAAGCGACGAAGCAATCCAAGCTGCATTCGTGGAGGAAGTCTGGATTGCCTCGCGGAGCCTGTCATCGGGCCGCGCTTCGCGCGGACCCGTTGGCTTGCAATGACGGCGGAGGTTGGGCGCGCGTCTCCCGATTCGCTCAGTTCGGCGGCTGCTCCAGCAGCGAAACGTCACCGCACAGTGCGCGCGCTGTCCCGCCGCCTTATCGTGCCGTCCTATCCTGCCGCCTTGGCCTCGCGGCGTCGCGCCGTGAGAATGTACTCGGTATACCCGTTCGGCTGCTCGCGTCCCTTGAAGATGAGGTCGCAGGCCGCCTTGAAGGCGACACCGTCGAAGGAGGGCGCCATCGGCCGATACAGCGGATCGCCCTTGTTCTGACCGTCGACGACCACAGCCATGCGTTTGAGCGATTCCACCACCTGCTCCCTGGTGATGACGCCCTGGTGCAGCCAGTTCGCCAGATGCTGGCTGGAGATACGCAACGTAGCGCGGTCCTCCATCAGTCCGACGTCGTGGATGTCCGGCACCTTGGAGCAACCTACGCCCTGGTCGATCCAGCGCACGACATAGCCCAGAATGCCCTGGCAGTTGTTGTCGATTTCCTGCCTGACGTCGTCGGGCGCCCAGTTCGACTTCGACACCGGAATCGTCAGGATGTCCGACAGCTTCGCGCGCGGACCGCCTCTGGCGAGCTCCTGTTGCCGCGCCGGCACGTTGACCTGGTGGTAGTGCAGCGCGTGCAGCGTGGCCGCGGTCGGTGACGGCACCCAGGCGGTGGTGGCGCCGGCCTGCGGATGGCCGATCTTCTGCGCCAGCATGTCCGCCATCTTGTCGGGCGCCGCCCACATGCCCTTGCCGATCTGGGCGTGGCCGGGCAGCCCGTCGATCAGGCCGATATCGACGTTCCAGTCCTCATAGGCCTTGATCCAGGGTTGCGACTTCATGTCGTTCTTGCGGATCATCGGACCCGCTTCCATCGAGGTGTGGATCTCGTCGCCGGTGCGGTCGAGGAAGCCGGTGTTGATGAAGACAATGCGCCGCGACGCCTGCTGGATGCAGGCCTTGAGGTTGACGGTGGTGCGGCGCTCCTCGTCCATGATGCCGACCTTCATGGTGTTGGCGGGCAACGACAGCAGCTTCTCGACCCGGTCGAACAGCTCGCAGGTGAGCGCGACCTCGTCGGGGCCGTGCATCTTCGGCTTGACGATGTAGATCGAGCCGGTGCGGCTGTTGCGGACGCTGGAATTGCCCTTGAGGTCGTGGATCGCCAGCAGGCCGGTCACCGCGGCATCCAGCATGCCTTCCGGAATCTCCTCGCCCTTCTCGTCGAGAACGGCGTCGGTGAACATGTGATGGCCGACATTGCGCATCAACAGCAGGCTTCTGCCGTGCAGCTTCAGCTCCCCGCCGTCAGGAGTCCTGTAGACGCGGTCGCGATTGAGCGCGCGCGTCATGGTCCTGCCGCCCTTCTCGAAATCGGCCGACAACGTGCCGTTCATGAGCCCGAGCGTATTGCGATAGACCAGGACCTTGTCGTCGGCATCCACAGTGGCGACGCTGTCCTCCATGTCGAGAATCGTGCTGACGGCGGCTTCCATGATGATGTCGGCAATGCCGGCCGGATCGTCCTTGCCGATCGGGTGCTTGCGGTCGATCTTGAGTTCGACGTGCAGGCCGTTGTTCACGAGCAGGATTGCCGAGGGTGCAGCCGCATCGCCCTGGTAGCCCGCGAATTGCTCTTGCGATCGCAGCGCGGTCGAGTTGCCGCTCTTGAGCCTGACCGCGAGTTGCCCCGCGACGACGCTGTAGGAAGCGACATCGGTGTGGCTTCCGGTTGCGAGCGGCACGGTCGAATCCAGAAAAGCCTTGGCCTTGGCGATCACCTTGTCGCCGCGCACCTTGCTGTAGCCCTTGCCGGTTTCGCCGGCGTCATGCGGGATCGCATCGGTGCCGTAGAAGGCATCGTAGAGGCTGCCCCAGCGCGCATTCGCCGCATTCAGCGCATAGCGCGCATTGGTCAGCGGGACGACGAGCTGCGGCCCGCAGATCTTGCCGATCTCCTCATCGACATCGGCGGTTTCCACCTTCCGCGTCGAAGGCTCCGGAAGCAGATAGCCGATCTCCTTGAGGAACGCCGCGTAGGCGCCAGGATCGAACGGCTTGCCCTTGTTGGCCCGATGCCAAGCGTCGATCTTTGCCTGCAACGTGTCGCGGAAAGCCAGGAGCTCGCGGTTCTTCGGTCCGATATCCCTGATGATGGCGGAGAGCCCTTTCCAGAACGCGTCGGGGTCGATCCCGGTTTTGGGCGCCGCTTCTTTCGCAACGAAATCGAACAGAACCGGGGCGATCTTCAATCCGTGGGCTGTAACACGCGTCATGACAGGCTTTTCTCGCGAGGAACCGCGGCAATACGCGGTGTTCAGGGGGACAAAACAACACAAAGCGCCGCAAGGGAGCGGCGGTGAGGGGCCCTTTTAGCGCCAAAGCCGGGGCGATAGGAAGTCCCCCCGCGGCGGCCCTGCAAAACGGCTGCCGCGCAGCTTCCGGCCGGGGTTTTAGATATTCGCGGCGGGGTCGACCAGCTCGTCGAACAGAATGCCCGACTGCGCAAGCATTTGCTCGATCTCGTCGGTGGCATCGGCAACCGAACGCATCGAGGTGTCCAGCGTCAATTCGCTATCCTCGGGCGACTGGTAATCATTACTGATGCCGGTGAAGGCCGGCAGGCTGCCCGCGCGCGCCTTGGCATAATGGCCCTTGGGATCGCGGCTCTCGCAGACGTCGACCGGCGTTGCGACATAAATCTCGCGGAACGCGTCATCGGCAATGCGGCGCGCCGCGGCGCGATCGTCCCGTGAGGGCGACACCGCGGCGACGATGGCGATATGGCCGTTGCGCGCCAGGTGGGTCGCGACCTCGGCGAGACGGCGAATGTTCTCGCTGCGGTCCTGCGCCGAGAAACCGAGATCGCGGTTCAGCCCGGCGCGCAAGGTATCGCCATCGAGCAGGATGGGCGAACCGCCGCGGCTGAACAGCCGCCGCTCCAGCGCGCGCGCCAGCGTCGACTTGCCGGCGCCAGGCAATCCGGTCAGCCAGACCACCGCGCCGCTGTGGCGGTAGCGCGCCGAACGCTCGTCCGGGCGCAACGCCGATTCCACCGGCACGATGTCGACGGGCGCTGCGCGCCGCCCGGCGTCGACCGACAGCACAAGCCCGCCGCCGGCGATGCGGCCGGACACCTCGATCACCAGCCGCCCGGTGCGCGGATTTTCGGCATGGGGATCGGTGGCGACCGGCTGGCTCAGCGAGATGTCGATCTCGCCGACGTGGTTTTTCGCAATCGTCGTGGCTTCGACGCTCGATAGCGCGCCGGCGACGCTCGATAGCGCGCCGGGATCGACGGCCTTCTCGATTGCAACCACGATGCCGCGGGTCTCCCGTGTGCCGAGCCGGACCAGGATCTGCTCGCCCCTGGAAAGCGGCTTGTCGTGCAGCCAGAAGATGCGCGCGCGAAGCCGGCGCGTGTCGCGGAGCGCCCCGCCTGCATGCGCGATGACATCGCCGCGCTCGATGAAGAGTTCGCGGTCGAGCGTGATGCCGACCGAGCGCCCCGCCCCGAGCCGGCCGACCAGCGGCGTCAGCGGCCAGGCTTCGACGGAGCGGATCTTCGCGATCTTGCCCGAGGGCATGATGACGATCTCGTCGCCGGCGCCCAGCTGGCCGGATTCAATGCGGCCCGCGACGATGCGGCGGTCGTCGAACTTGTAGATCGCCTGCACCGGTAGCCGCAGCGGCAACGCCGCAGGCGGCTGCGCCGGCTCCAGCGCATCGAGCGCATCGACCACGGTCGGCCCGACATACCAGCCGATGCGCGGCGTGCGCGCCGCCACGCCGTCGCCGTCGCGCGCCGAAATCGGAATCGCAGCCGACGGCGTCAGGCCAAGGCCGGCAAGATGCGCCGAAATCTCGCGGCTGATTTCTTCAAACCGCGTTCGGCTGAAATCGACCCGGTCCATCTTGTTGACGACAACGGCGACCTGTTTGACGCCGAGCAAATGCAGCAGATAGCCATGCCGGCGCGTCTGGTCGCGCACCCCTTCCAGCGCATCGATGATCAGCAGCGCGCCGTCGGCCTGCGCGGCGCCGGTGATCATGTTGCGGAGGAATTCGGCGTGCCCCGGCGCGTCGATCAGCACGACGTCGCGCGAGGCGGTGCGGAACCGGATCTGCGTGGTGTCGATGGTGATGCCCTGGTCGCGCTCGGTCTGCAGCGCATCGAGCAGGAACGACCATTCGAACGGCATGCCGCGCCGCGCGCTGACGGCCTTGAGCATCTCCAGTTTGCCCTCGGGCAGGCTGCCGGTCTCGTGCAGCAGCCGCCCCACCAGCGTGGACTTGCCGTGATCGACATGGCCGACGATGACGATGCGCAGTTGCGGCCGCGTGCCGCCGATCGGCGTTGCCGATACGCTTGCGGGGAGAATCATGTTCATGGCAACGCTCGCTTGAAACGATGGTCGGAGGATGGTCAGAGATAGCCCGCGACCCGCAGCCGCTCGAAAGCGTCTTCGGTTTCGTGATCGAGCGCGCGCCCGGCGCGTTCCGGCACCTTGGTCTGCTCCAGTTCGATCAGGATGTCCTCGATGCTCGAGGCATGCGAGGTGACGGGGAAGGTGATGTCGGCATCGCCGAGCGAGCGATAGCGCTTGCCGGCTCTGGCGAGATACAGCGGAATGATCGGAATATTTTCGCGTCGCGTGTAGGCCCAGATGTCGGTTTCGGTCCAATGCAGGATCGGATGGACCCGCAGGTGAGCGCCGGTCGGCGGCGAAGCGTTGAACTGATCCCAGAATTCCGGCGGCTGGTCGCGCACGTCCCATCCACCCTCGGTGCCGCGCGGCGAGAAGACCCGCTCTTTCGCCCGCGTGGCCTCTTCGTCGCGGCGAATGCCGGCGATCAATCCGTCAAAGCCGTATTTCGCGAGCGCAAGCTTCAATCCCTCGGTCTTGCGCGCCGCCGATCGCGCCGCCGGCGGCAGAGTCGGATCCACCGCCTCGATCGGCGGGCAGGGCTCGACGCGCAGATCCAGGCCCCATTCCTTGCCGTAGCGATCGCGGAACGCGTACATCTCCGGAAATTTCTTTCCGGTGTCGACGTGCAGGGCCGGAAACGGCACCCGGCCGAAGAAGGCCTTGCGCGCCAGCCAGATCATCACGTTGGAATCCTTGCCGAGCGACCACAGCAGCGCAAGTTTCCGCAGCCGTGCGAAGGCCTCGCGCAAAATGTAGATGCTCTGCGCTTCCAGCGCGTCGAGGTGATCCATCGATGGCGCTTCCGGCGGGTCTCGCCGCACGGATGAGGCCTGCGTCACCTCCGCGTGGCCCGACCGCTCCCCGGCGGAATCTGTCTTGAGAAGGTGCATGTCGCGGCCCCTGGCTTCCGAAGGCGAAAATTCTCTGGCTGCGCTGCAATATAGAAGAAATAATTTTCTCTTTACGGCGCTGAAAAGACAAATATATAGAAAACAATTCTAGTCAACCCTGAAATCGGGGAAGCGAGTAGCACATACGATCCCTGTCGGTTTTCTCCACGTGCCAGCCTGTTTGCTGCGCGCCGGCACCGCCGGACTATCCACAAGCCCTGAAAGCAGTCGAATGACCTCTCCGCTCGAACAAAAAAAGATCAGGATCGCGGGCCCCTCGATCGTCACCGCCAACCGGACCTGGGACGGCGCGGTGATCTACCGCACCGCGCAGCAGGGCTGGTCGGACGAACTCGCCGATGCCGCGATCGTCCGAACCAGCGACGATGCACGCGAACTGCTCGCCCAATCCACCGCCGACGATCTCGGCGCGGTCGGCGCCTATATCGCGCCGGTGAAGATCGGCGACAGCGGCAGCATCGCGCCCGGCAATTTGCGTGAACAGATCCGCGCGACCGGCGTCACCATCGGTCTGGCGGGAGAGGTGTGAGTGTTTCATCATGTACGCCTATGACGAAATCGATCGCACGCTGATCAACGAGCGCGTCTCGGAGTTTCGCGACCAGGTGAAGCGCCGCCTCTCCGGCGAACTCACCGAGGACGAATTCAAGATGCTGCGATTGCAGAACGGCGTCTATCTGCAACTGCACGCCTATATGTTTCGCGTCGCGATTCCGTACGGCACGCTGTCCTCGAAGCAGCTGCGGCGGCTAGCCCATGTGGCGCGGCGCTACGACCGCGGCTATGGCCACTTCACCACACGGCAGAACATCCAGTTCAACTGGATCAAGCTCGCCGAATTGCCCGACGCGCTGTCCGATCTTGCCGAGGTCGGCATCCACTCGATGCAGACCTCGGGCAACAACACGCGCAACGTCACGTCGGATCAATGGGCCGGCGTCGCGCCGGGCGAGGTCGAAGACCCGCGCATCTGGTCGGAAATCCTGCGGCAATACACCACGCTGCATCCGGAATTTTCCTTCCTGCCGCGCAAGTTCAAGTTCGCGATCACGGCTTCCGCGCACGACCGCGCCGCGATCAAGATTCACGACATCGGCCTTCGCCTGCACAGGAACGAGCAAGGCGAGACCGGTTTCGAGGTGCTGGTCGGCGGCGGACTCGGCCGCACGCCGTTCATCGCCAAGACCATCCGCCCCTTCGTGCACGGTCGCGATCTCCTGAGCTATGTCGAGGCGATCCTGCGCGTCTACAACCAGTACGGCCGTCGCGACAACATCTACAAGGCGCGCATCAAGATCCTAGTGCATGAACTCGGCGTCGAGAGGTTCGCGCAGGAGGTCGAGAAGGAATGGCTGCTGATCCGCGACGGCGCGCTGCGGCTCGAGGATGAAACCATCGAGGACATCCGCGCGCGCTTCAGCTATCCCGCTTACGAGAAGCTGCCGCATATGCCGGACGAGCTGCGCAAGGCCGCGCACGATTCCCTGTTCGAAAGGTGGCGAAGGAATTCCGTATTTCCGCACAAGGTGCAGGGCTACGCCATCGTGACGCTGTCGCTGAAGCCGGTGGGCGGGCCGCCGGGAGACGTCAGTGCCGATCAGATGGATGCGCTCGCCGATCTCGCCGACCGATATTCCTTCGGCGAAATCCGCGTCGGGCACGAGCAGAACCTGGCGCTGCCCCATGCCGCCAGGCGCGACCTGCCGGCGCTATGGAAGGCGCTCGATCGACTGGGCCTCGCCACGCCGAACGTGAACCTGGTCTCCGACATCATCGCCTGCCCGGGGCTCGACTACTGCTCGCTGGCCAACGCGCGTTCGATTCCGATCGCGCAGGAATTGACGCGGCGCTTCGCCAACCACGACACCGCCGGCCTGATCGGCCGGCTGCACATCAATATTTCCGGCTGCATCAATGCCTGCGGCCATCACCATGTCGGCCATATCGGCATTCTTGGCGTCGAGAAGAACGGCGAGGAATTCTACCAGATCACGATCGGCGGTCGCGCCGATGAAAAGGCCGAGCTGGGCACTCTGATAGGTCCCTCGGTGCCCTATCACGAGGTCGCCGACGTGGTCGAGGACATCGTGGAAGCCTACCTCGCGCTGCGCGCGCGTCCCGACGAGCTGTTCATCGATACGGTGACGCGGCTCGGCGTCCAACCATTCAGGGAGCGGGTCTATGCCACTCGTTAGGAACGGAAAAATCGCGGTCGACGAATTCGTGCGTCTCGCCGACGACGCGCCGCTGCCCGAGGAAGGCGCCGTGCTGGTTTCGGCGGCGCGTCTTCTCGAAAATGCCGAGACGTTGTTGCGAGGCGGAAGAAAGGTCGGCGTGATCTGGCCGAACAACCGCGACCTCGACGATCTCGTGCTCTATCTCGACCGGGTCGCGGCAGTCGCGCTGGCGTTTCCGACCTTCCGCGACGGTCGCGCTTACAGCCAGGCGCGCCTGTTGCGCGAGCGCTACCGGTATCGCGGCGAATTGCGCGCCACCGGCCAGGTGTTGCGCGACCAGTTCGTGTTCATGCTGCGCGCCGGCTTCGACGCCTTCGAGGTGAAGAAGCAGGGCGACGCGGAAGCCTTTGCGCAGACCACCAGGCGCTACTCGGTGTTCTACCAGCCGACCGGCGACGGCCGCCTCGCCGCGCCGCATCGGCGCGCGCAATCCCGCCACTCCGAAAGCGCCGGCCTGTGAGCGCTCCGGCGCGGCAGCGTCCTGTGCAGCCGGCGCCGGGCGAACTGCCGCCGGCAGCGGAGCTTGCAGGCGCGCTTGGCGAGGCTTCGCCGGCCGAGATCGTCGCAGCCGCGTTGCGGATCGTGGGCCGGGACAGGCTTGCGCTGGTGTCTTCGTTCGGAACGGAATCGGCGGCGCTGTTGCAGGTGATGGCGGATGTCGATCCTGCGATCCCCGTGATCTTTCTCGATACCGGCTGGCTGTTTGAGGAAACGCTCGCCTATCGCGACAGGCTGGTCGAGGCACTGGGCCTGCGCGACGTGCGTTCGGTCAGGCCGCTTGCGGAGACGCTGGCGCGCGAGGATCGGGAGCGCGAGTTGTGGTTCTCCGATCCCGATGCCTGCTGCCGCATCCGTAAAGTTGAGCCGTTGGCGCGGGCGCTGAAACCGTTCACGGCCTGGATCAATGGGCGCAAGCGTTTTCAGGGCGGCTTGCGCGCCGCGATGGCGGTGGTGGAACAGGACGGCGAGAGATTGAAATTCAATCCGTTCGCCAACGTCTCGCAACAAGAGATCGAAGCGATCTTCAGAACCGCAAATCTGCCTCCGCATCCGTTGGCGGCGTCCGGCTTTCTCTCGGTCGGCTGCATGCCGTGTACAAGCCGGACCGGGGCGGGAGAGGAGGCGCGCGCCGGCCGCTGGCGCGGCCGGTCGAAGACGGAATGCGGCATCCATACGACCTCGACCTCGTAACATTGCGAGCGTGGCGTTCGAGCCCTGGGCGCGACCGCATTTTCACCGCCCCGGCCCGGGAAAATTCACCTTTCAGCCATGGTTGGCATGCAACAACGGCGCTCCATTTGGGGGCCTATTCATGCGCGTCGTTGCTGCGATTTTCATGACCTTGTTGCTTGCGGGCTGCGCGTCCGAAGCCCTGGTCGAGACCCCCGCCATGTACGTCAACATGGCCGAACCCGGCGCCAGGCTCGACGCGACCGCCGCCGCCTCGATGATTTCGCAATACCGGAGCAACAACGGCCTCGGAGCGGTGGAGGTCGATCCCGCCCTGATGAAGCTTGCGGAGGCGCAGGCCCAGGCGATGGCGAGCGCAAACAAGCTCGATCACGACGTCAAGGCGCCGCTCGCCAAGCGTCTCAATGGCTCGGGATATCCCGCGGTGCTGGCGGTCGAGAATGTGTCGGCAGGCTATCACACCATGGCGGAGGCGTTTTCCGGCTGGCGTGATTCGCCCCCGCACCGCGCCAACATGCTGAAGAATGGTGTCACAAAACTGGGCATTGCGGCGAGCTATGCTCCGAATACCAAGTACAAGGTTTTCTGGACGCTGATTCTGGCAGAGCCGGGCGCGGCATAGTGATCGCGGATTTCCGTTGTGCTGGTTGACGCCCTGGCGAACTGAGGCCACGGTGCGACCGCTTTTTGACGTCTGACCGATACGCCATGATGGATGATGCCGATCCCGCGCCAGCAAAGACGCCCGCGAACGCGCAACGCGTGCTGGTGCTGCAGGGCGGCGGAGCGCTCGGCTCCTATCAGGCCGGCGCCTACCAGGCGCTCTGTCATCACAGTTTCGAGCCGGATTGGGTCGCGGGCATCTCGATCGGCGCCGTCAACGCCGCCATCATCGCGGGCAACGAACCCGGGATGCGGGTGCCGCGGCTGAAGGAATTCTGGGAAATGGTGTCCGCACCGGTGCCGTGGAATCCGGTCGGGACGGGCGATGGCGGACGCTCGCTCTTCAGCGAGACCAGCGCCGCCCTGATCGCGACCTTCGGCGTTCCCGGCTTCTTTACCCCGCGCATCCCGCCGGCACCGCTCTGGCCGACCGGCAGTCCGCAGTCGCAAAGCTATTACGACACCTCGCCCCTGAAGAGGACGCTGGAGCGGCTGGTCGATTTCGATCTCATCAACGATCTGAAGTGCCGGCTCAGCGTCGGCGCGGTCAGCGTCACGACCGGAAACTTCAGATATTTCGACAATTTCGAGTTCAGGAAGTCAGGCAAGAAGATCGGCCCGGAACACATCATGGCCTCCGGCGCGCTGCCGCCGGGCTTTCCCTCCGTGGTCATCGACGGCGAGCATTATTGGGACGGCGGCATCGCCTCCAACACGCCGCTCGATTACGTGCTGGATGCGGAAGTCGACCGTGATCTCCTGATCTTCCAGGTCGACCTGTTCAGCGCGCGGGGGCCGCTGCCGACCACGCTTCTGGAGGCCGCCGAGCGCGAAAAGGACATCCGGTTTTCCAGCCGCACCCGTATGAACACCGACAAGAACAGGCTGGTGCATAACACGCGCAAGGCCATGCGCGAGCTGATGAGCAAACTGCCGGATTATCTGAAGAACGATCCGTCGGTCGAGATTCTCTGCAAGGCCGCGAAGGAAAATACCGTCACGGTGGTGCACCTGATCTATCGCAGCAAGAATTACGAGACTTCGTCGAAGGACTACGATTTTTCGCGTGTCGGCATGATCGAGCACTGGGACGCAGGCGTGCGCGACGTCCATCTGTCGATGCGTCGCAAGGATTGGCTGGAGCAGCCGCAATCCGACGAAACAATGATGACCTACGATCTTACGGGGGATATCGCCCCCGGCAAACAGGAGTGAATAATGGGTATCTTGACAGGCAAGACCGCGGTGGTGACCGGCTCGACCAGCGGCATTGGGCTCGCCTATGCGCGAGCCTTTGCCGGAGCCGGAGCCAACATCGTTCTCAACGGCATGGGTGCGCCGGCCGATATCGAGAAGGAGCGCTCGGGCATCGAAAGTGAATTCAAGGTCAAGGCGGTCCATTCGCCGGCCGATATGACCAGGCCGGCGGAGATTGCCGAGATGATCGCGCTTGGCGAAAAGACTTTCGGTTCGGTCGATGTTCTCGTCAACAATGCCGGCATCCAGTTCGTCTCGCCGGTCGAGGAGTTTCCGCCGGAGAAATGGGAGGCGATCATCGCCATCAACCTGTCGTCGGCCTTCTATGGCATCCGCGCGGCCGTGCCCGGCATGAAGAAGCGCGGCTGGGGGCGCATCATCAACACGGCGTCGGCGCATTCGCTCGTCGCCTCGCCCTTCAAGTCCGCCTATGTCTCCGCCAAGCACGGCATTGCCGGCCTCACCAAGACCGTGGCGCTGGAGCTTGCGACCTTCAAGATCACCTGCAACTGCATCAGCCCGGGCTATGTCTGGACGCCGCTGGTCGAAAGGCAGATTCCCGACACCATGAAGGCGCGCAACATGACCAAGGAGCAGGTCATCAACGACGTGCTTCTGGACGCGCAGCCGACCAAGCAATTCGTGACGGTGCAGCAGGTCGCGGCGTTCGCGCTGTTTCTGTGCAGCGACGACGCCTCGCAGATCACCGGCGCCAACCTCTCGATCGACGGCGGCTGGACCGCGGAGTAGCTGTTGCCCCTTCCCCACAAGAGCGGGAGGCGTCAGGATATCCCGAACGGGAGCACGTGCAGGCCGAGCCGGCGGCGGACGATCCAGAACAACAGCACCGTCTCGAACGTCAGCGAAATCGAGGTCGCGGCCGCAGCTCCGTGGCCGCCGAAACGCGGCACCAGCGCGACGCATAGCGCGAGGTTCATGGCGAATGCCAGCGCGTAAGCCGCCGCACAGATGTGCTGGTGCCCGAGCATGTTGAGCAGCCGCTCGACCGGGCCGATCGCCGAGCGCACCACAAGGCCGATCGCCGCGACGAACATGATGTCGTAGCCGACGACGAATTGCGGTCCGAACAGCCACAACAGCGGCCTGCCCAGCGCCAAAAGCGCAATGGTCGCGGCAAGCGACGGCCAGAAGGTCCAGTTGATCGCGTGCGCCACATAGGCCGACAGGCGTTGGCTGTCGCCCAACGCGTGATATTCCGCGAAACGATGCGCCGTGGTCGCCGACATCGCGTAGTGGATGAAGGATACCAGCGCCAGCGTCTTGATCACGGCGAAATAGACGCCGACCTCTTCGGGCGCGCGAAACTGCTGCAGCACCAGCACGTCGGTGTAGGACAGCAGCAGATAGAAGCTCTCGACCAGCAGGATCGGCAGCGAGACGGCCAGCCAGCCGCGTACGTCGTAGACCTTCGGCCCTGGTTCGACATGACGGGCGAGCCTGCGGTTCAGCACCAGCATCTGGCCGATCAGCGCGATCCATACGGCGGCGGCGCTGGCGGCCATCGCGGTCGCGGCGCCGAGCTGGAAGCCGAGCGCCAGTGCGCCGGCGGTAAAGCCGATGATCAGCGCCTGGCGCACGATGAACTGCGGCAACAACCCGAGCCCTATCCAGTCGTGCGAGCGCGCAATTCCGTCCTGGGTGTTGGCGACGACGAATGCCGGCAAGGTGAGGCAGCCAATAGACAGCGGCAGCACCGCGCCTGTGTCGATCCAGGGCGCCAGCAGTTTGACGATGCCGGCGAGAGCGGCGGAGAGGACCGAGGAAACCAGAAAAGTCATCCAGCGGCTGCCGGAGAGAAAGCCGCGCAACAGCGCGTGCTCGCCGCGCGTGCGGTATTCCGGAATGATCTTCTGGGCGGAGATCGAGATGCCGAAATCCATCATGCTGCCGAGCAGGAGCACCCAGGTCCAGACATAGACATAGATGCCGTAATCCGATCCGCCCATCCAGCGCGCAAGCAGGATCTGTGCGAGATAGGCGAGCGCGGCGCTGAGCACGCGAATGATGAAGATGGTGCCGGCAAGCCGCCGGGTCAGCGATGCCTCGCTGGAACCGTCCGCCAGGATCGCCCGCAGCCGCGCGACTCCGCCGGCCTTCCGGGCTATTGCGGGTTGAGCGTCGATTGCGGCCACGACTCGAGTCCCATCCAAAGCCGCGCAGCAGCGGCAAGCGCCGTCCCTTATCAACCCTTCGTTAAGATTCGGTTGGATGAGCGGTAGTCATTCCGGGGCGCCTCGAAGGGGCGAACCCGGAATCTCGAGATTCCCCGATGCACAATTGCGCATCCGTGGCCCGGTGCCGGCGCACCATCCCCGCACGCCGCGTTACTCCAGATTGATATTGAACTCGTAAGCCCGGTCGCCGCCGGCCAGCGTCAGTTTCAGCGCGGCGCCCTGCGGATTGACGCCCGGCGGCACGCCGTCGAGCGCAAACGCGAAACGCTTCACGCCGGGCGGGCTGTGTTCCACCGGTTGCGGAACCGGCAGGCCCCAGTCCGGCGTCGGTCCTTCGACAAAAAGATTAACCTCGCGCGCATCGGGAGTCACGACATCGACCAGCACTTCGGATTTACCCTCGCGCTTGACGTCGCGAATCGTCAGTGGATTGGGGTCGCCGATATTGGCGGGCTTGGGAACCGTGTCGAGCGCCGCGAACAGGACGCTGTCCTCGGTGCTCGCCACGCTGTTGAAGGGCAGTTCGACATCGGCGTCGACCGGGATGCAGAGCTTTTCGCAGACTGCGTAATTGATCTGCGCGCGCAGCGTCACCGGCTTGTCGCCGTTCTTGGCCACGATCCGCAGCGGCAGCACGACCTGATCATGATAGCCGAGCGAGTGCCCGCCTGCGCCATCGTCGAATTTCGTCGGCGCCGGCCACAGAACCGTCACGGCCTCGACATTGTCCGATTTGGAGAAATCGAAGCGCGGCGGCACGCCGGAATCTCCCGGGGTCCGCCAATAGGTCTTCCATCCCGCCTGGAGCTGGAAGGCGATCCCGCCAAGCAATACCGCGCCGCTGCGCGATCCCGCCAGGAGCCGGACCGAGGAGTGTGCGTCGCGCTGCCAGGGCGAGGCGTCCTGCGCGCGGGCTTCAAAGGCAAGCGAAGAAACAAACAGCATCGCGGCCACGCCGAGCGCGACGCGCGTGGGAACCAGATCGATCATGGGACGTCTTTACAGGCTGGCAAGAGAGCAAACCATTGAATTGCTTGTGAAGGGGTACAACCCTCATCCGTTAGCTTGATTGACAGAACCGCTACCCAATATCAGGATATGATCCGACACAAGAGTGCTTTGCGGATGGACCCTGAAGGTAAAGGACCCGGCGATGTTCGCCGCAAAGGTGCCGGCGCTGGCGACAATTTGCCCAAGCGCGGCTATCTGGACGGCCAGTTGCTCATCGCAATGCCGGTGATGGGAGACCCGCGCTTCGAGCGCTCGGTGATCTATCTTTGCGCGCACTCTTCCGAAGGGGCGATGGGCATCATGGTCAATCGCCCCGCGGGCAGCATCGATTTCCCGGAACTTCTGGTGCAGCTCAACATCATCAACAAGGCCGAACAGATCGAGCTGCCGCTCAACGCCGAAACCATGCAGGTCCTGCGCGGCGGACCGGTCGATACCGGCCGCGGCTTCGTGCTGCATTCCAGCGATTTCTACATCGAGAATGCGACGCTCAAGATCGCGGACGGAATCAGCCTGACCGCGACGATCGACATCCTCAAGGCGATCGCCAGGGGCGTCGGGCCCAAGCACGCGATCCTCGCGCTCGGCTATGCCGGCTGGGCTCCGGGACAGCTGGAGAACGAGATCCAGGAAAACGGCTGGCTGCACTGCGATGCCGATCCGGAGCTGATCTTCGGCGACGACGCCGAGGAAAAATACGCGCGCGCCTTGCGCAAGATCGGCATCGATCCGGGTATGCTGTCGAACGAGGCGGGACACGCCTGATCCTAATTTGGTCGAAGCTGATGTATTGCCGATCAAGCCGGCAATGACGATTGCAATCGCCGCATCATGCATTGCGCGCCATCAGCCCGCCATCGACCGGAATGACGGCGCCGGTCAAGAAGGACGCCGCCGGCAGGCACAGGCTCAAGGTCATGTGTGCGACCTCTTCCGCTTCGCCGTAGCGGCCGAGCGCGGTACGCCGCTTGGCGTAGATCATCTTGTGCTCTTCCGGGATCCGGTCCGTGATCGCGGTCCTGATCGGACCCGGGCAGATGCAGTTCACGGTGATACCCTCGCGCCCCAGCTCGACCGCGAGCGATCGGGTCAGGCCGGTGACGCCGGCCTTCGCGGCGGAATAGGGGCTGTGCAGCGCGGTGGCGCCGAGCGCTTCGGTGGAGGCGATGTTGACGATCCGCGCGCATGTCGATCGTCGCAGGTGCGGCAGCGCCGCGCGGATGATGCGCTGATGCGCGGTCAGCATCACGGCCAGTGCCTTTGCCCATGCGTCATCATAGGCGGGATCGTCGATCGCGACGCGTACGGACATGCCGGCATTGTTGACGATGATGTCGAGAGAACCGAAATGCGCCGCGATATCCTCAACGACGGCCTCAATCCGGTCGCGATCGGCCACATCCAGCGCCCAGGCCCTTGCCGCGCCGCCGGTCTCGGTGATCTCGCTTGCGACTTTCTGCGCGCCGTCCGCGGCAAAGTCCGTCACGGCGACATGGGCTCCTTCGGCCGCGAAGATGCGCGCGGTGGCGCGCCCCATGCCGCTGGCTGCGCCCGTGACGAGCACGGTCAGTCCCTTCACCGACCGGCTGAGCTGCTTGAAGTCGGACATCGAAAACTCCCCGATGGTGACGCGGCCGATTGACAAGGCTGGCACCGATCCGCAGAGAGGTCAAACAAACCGGCAACAAGCGGGGATGTGAGAGCCATGAGTGAACTCGATTTCACGGGCAGGCAGGTTCTGGTGGTTGGCGGCTCCAGTGGTATCGGCAACGGCATTGCGCAAGCCTTCCATGTCAGGAGGGCCCATGTTGCCGTCTGCGGTACGCGCGCGAACGCCGCCGATTACGCGGCGGAGGAAGGCTCGCATCTGGAAGGGCTCGACTACTTCAGGCTCGACGTCAGCGACCCCAGCGCGATCGAAGAATTCAACCCGCATTTCGACCGGCTCGACGTTCTGGTGCTGGCGCAGGGTGCGGTGATCTATCAACGCGGCGAATTCGAGATGGTGGGATTTCGCAAGGTGCTCGAAGTCAACCTGATCAGCCTGATGGCGTGTGCCGCAAAATTCCATGCGATGCTGCACGCAACCAAGGGTTCGCTGATCATCGTCAGCTCGACCGCGGCCTATCATTCGACCATGGGCAATCCCGCCTACAACGCCTCGAAGACGGGCGCCGTCGGATTGACCCGGACGCTTGCGCAAGCCTGGGCGGAGGATGGCGTCCGCGTCAACGGAATCGCGCCCGGCCTGGTCGATACCAAGATGACCAAGGTGACGACATCGAATCCGAAGCGGCTGGAGGGCGCTCTGGCGCGGATCCCGCTGAAGCGGCTGGGAACGCCGGCCGACATGGCGGGTGCGGCGCTGTTTCTGGCCTCGCCGCTCTCGTCCTATATCATCGGCCAGACCATCGTGGTCGACGGCGGGCTCATCCTCTGATCGAGCTCTAGATCAATTCACCGACGCCGAGTGGCCGACATTTCCTGGCGGTCGCGGAGCGCCGGGCGCGGCCGGTGGCCGCAGTGGCGGGCCCTGACGCGGCGCGGTGCCAAAGAATCCAAAGAAGTCCCGCAAGCTCGGCCCGTGCGGTTGTTGCGCTTGTTGCGGTTGCACCGGCAGTTGCTGGGTTCTCTTCGGCCTGGGCGCGTTGGGGGCCGCGAGCGCACCCTCCGGCACGGCCGGCGATGCCGGCGACGTGGCTGCGGCGGGCGCATCGCCCTTTGCGGGATCCTTGGCCGGATCCCGGGCCTGTTCATAGCCGGCCTCGCGGCGCGGCCAGGCAAAGTCGTCGGCACGACCGGCCGGCGGCATCAGCGCTTCGCCCTTGACCAGCGTCCTTGCGGCGAGCGCATCGACCGCGGCCGGGCGCGATCCGGGGCCGCCGAGCAACTGGTCGGTGCCGACGGAGGAGGCCACCAGCGGCAGGATCGGTCCCGCCAACGGACGCGGCGCAGGCTGACCCGGGACGGCATTGGCGTCGGGAGTCGCAGGTTCAGTCGGCAATTCGATCGGCGCGGAACGCGCAGCGAGAAGCCGCGTGATCTCGCGCTCGACGTAATGAGCAAGCTTGCGCGCGCCGGGTTTGGTGAAATACACGCCGTCGGGGGTGCGTAACTGGCGGATCTGGCCTTCGAAATCCGGTCCCTTCTGCAGGAAGCGGCCGGCCTCGTCGACGAATCCGTCCCAGACATCGACATAGGTGATGCCCGCCTTGCCCGCGGCGTCACGATAGAGCGAATCCAGGAACAGCATGTCCGAGGTTCCCTTCGGTCCACGGATCGCGGGAAGTCCGACCCAGACCACCGGCACGCCTTTCGATTTCACGACTGCGATCATCTCCTCGATTTTGGCGGTGTAGAGCTCGATCCAGCGATCGTCACGGAATTCGTAGAGGCCGTTCGGCGAGCGCGGGTGCTTCTCCGGCGTGATGAGCGGCTGCGCGTCGGCATTCTCGGCGTCGTCCTGCGGCAGTTCGCTATCGACGGCCTTGTCGTCGGGCTTGCCCGCGGTATCGCCCGCGCCGTCCGTCTTGCCCTGCGGTTTGGCATCGGAAGGTTTCGCGCGCGCGTCTTTCTTGTCGCCCTTCTTGTCGGAAGGCTTGTCCGACTTTTCGGACGCGGGCTCGCGCATGGCGATGCGGTCGCTCAAGCCCAGCATCACGACGATCGCGTCGGGCTTCTCGGTGGCGAGGATGCTCCTGGCCGCGGCGGCCCAGTCTTCGGGTTCGCCCTTGGGCTGATAGCGGATCAGGCCGGAGATGGTCTTACCCTTGCGGATTACGCCCATGTCGGGCTGTTCGCTGTAGGCGTCCTCCAGACCATAGGCGAGCCAGTCGGCCATGGCGTCGCCGAGGACCAGCACGTTGCGCTCGGGAACGGTCTCGCGCTTCTCCGGCGGCGGCGCCCTGGAAAAGTCCTGGTAGACGCGCCTTGGCGCTTGCGGCGGCGCGGGCGCGAAAAAGTCCCTGCCGAACCAACCGCCGCCGCTGTTGTTGCTGCGAGGCGCCTGCGGGTGGAACCAGCCGCCGAAATTGAAGAACTGCGCCGATGCCGGCTCCACGATGCCAGTCAGAAGCGCAATCGCCACCGCGAGCAGCGGGCCGGTCTCGGTGAGAACCTTGAACAAGAACTTCGGTTTCATACGGCTCGGCCGCTGCGGACAATCAGGAACGACATAGTAGCGGAATCCGACCGCAAGCGGGCAGATTTTAGTTCCATCGGCATAAGCCCGGCCTTCGCCGGCCAGTGGAGCGGATTTGACGTTCGTTACCCTGCTGACCGCGATATAAGTAGCTTCAGTGCCCGCGCAGCCGTTCCAGCATGTCCGCGGACGCAAATCCGTCGGCAGGCGCTCCGATCGAGGCCTGGAAGCTGCGCAGCGCCTCCCTGGTCTGGCCGCCGATCTGGCCGTCCGGGGCGCCCTGGTAGAAGCCGCGCCGGGCCAGAAGCTGCTGCAGTTCCAGCCGCTCCGCCAGCAGCAATCCGCGCTCCTGCCGCGGCCAGGGCTGCACGAACGGCGCGCCGCCGCGCAGCCGGTCGGCGAAATGACCGATGGCCAGGGCATAGGCCTCCGCCGGGTTGTATTTCATGATCACCCGGAAATTCTGCAGCATCAGGAATCCCGGCCCCTCGACACCGGCCGGCGCCAGCAGATAGGCCTTCTCGGCCGGATACGGGAAGGGCTCGCCGCCGGCGCGCCTGATGCCGAGGTGCTCCCACTGGGCGATCGTCATGGTCCTGGCGCGGTCCGTCAGCATGTAGTCGAAGCCTTGCGGGACCGTGACCTCGTAGCCCCAGGTCTGGCCGGTCAGCCAGCCGTCCTTCTTCAGGTTGTTGGCGGTCGAGGCGATCAGGTCGGCGACATCGTCGACCACGTCGCGACGGCCGTCGCCATCGGCATCGACCGCGTAGCGCTTGAATGCGGTCGGCATGAACTGCGTCGGCCCGAATGCGCCGGCCCAGGAGCCGCGCATCTGCTCGGGGCGCAGATCGCCGTGGTGAAGGATTTCGAGGGCGGAGAGAAATTCGTTCCTGAAATAGGGCTGGCGGCGGCCGATGCAGGCGAGCGTGGCGGTCGATTGCAGCACGCTGCGATCGCCGATCTGGGTGGAGTAGTTGGATTCGATGCCCCAGATCGCCGCGATGGTGTAGCGGTCGACGCCGTAGGCCCGCTCGGTCGCGTCGAACTGCGCCTTGTATCGGGCGAGGATCTCGCGGCCCCTGGCGAGGCGGTCGTCGTTCACCAGGATGTCGAGATAGTCCCAGATCGATTTGGTGAATTCCGGCTGCGCATCCATCAGGTCCATGATCCGCAGGTCGGGCGCAAGGCCGGCGGTGAAACGCACGAAGCTGTCACGGGAGATGTTGCGGCGCGCGGCGTCCGGCCACATCGAAGCGACGCAATTGTCGAAATTCGCAGCCGCTTCCCGGATCGCCGCCGCCGTCATCAGGGGATCGCCGGAGGCGCCGTCCTGGCCGCTCCACGGCTGCGCTCCGCTGCTGCCGGGCGCGGCCTGCGGCGCTGCCGTTTCGGTCCTGGGTCCGGAAAAGATGCCGCCGAACAGGCTCGAGAGCCCGCCGCCCGCGGCTTGCGACTGTGCGCTGGCTCCGCCCGGGAGCAGCAGCGCTGCCAGCAGGATCGCACCGGTCAGCGCTCCCGCCACAGGTTCTATCCGCTTCGTCATATCCCCCACCCGCTGCCTGCGAATTCAGACTTTTCAGGAGGCCGTCGCCAAGGTTTCAAACAGTTTAATAAAAGCAGGTTTAACAAAGGCGAAGTTTTGGCGCCGGCGCCGGCGATCCGCCTTTGTTTTAGTGTGGTGGTTCAGAAATTCGCTTCATTTTACCGGCGAATGTGTCAAGCGAATTTCTGAACCAAACCACACTAGAATCCTAAGATTCCTAGTTTCCTTCGAATCCGAAGTTCGCTTAGGAGGTTGCTGCGAAATGATGCGAACTTCGGATTCGGGACACTAAGCCATAAACCGGCTACCAAGAGCCATTGAAGCCCGTTTTCCTCAACAATACCCGGTCTTTCCCATGAAAATCCGCAAAGCCGTTTTTCCGGTCGCCGGCCTCGGCACCCGTGTCCTGCCCGCCACCAAGGCCATGCCGAAGGAAATGCTGACCATCGTCGACAGGCCCCTGATCCAGTATGTGGTCGACGAGGCCAGGGAGGCCGGCATCGAGCATTTCGTCTTTGTGACCGGCCGCAACAAGGGCGTGATCGAGGACCATTTCGACCGCATGTACGAACTCGACGCCACGCTTGCCGCGCGCGGCAAGAAGGCCGAGCAGGATATCCTGGCGCGCGACCAGCCCGAGGCCGGCTCGGTCAGTTTCACCCGCCAGCAGGCGCCGCTCGGGCTCGGCCACGCGGTCTGGTGCGCGCGCGACATCGTCGGCGACGAGCCATTCGCGGTGGTGTTGCCGGACGAACTCGTGCTGAACACGCCGGGTTGCCTTGCCCAGATGGTGGAGGCCGCGAAAAATCTCGGCGAAAAATCCAACCTGATCGCCGTGGAGGAGGTCCCTTCGGATCTGACCCATCAATACGGCATCTGCGGCGTCGGCAAGCGCCATGCCGGCGGCAATATCTTCGAAGTCAGCGGCATGGTGGAGAAGCCGCCGCAAGGCACCGCGCCGTCGAACTTTTCGATCACCGGGCGCTACATCCTGCAGCCGGAGATTTTTACGATCCTGGCAACCCAGGAGCGCGGCTCGGGCGGGGAAATCCAGCTGACCGACGCCATGATCGGCTTGAGCCGGACGCAGAAGTTCTACGGCGTCGAGTTCGAAGGCGAGCGGCATGATTGCGGCTCCAAGGCCGGCTTCCTGCGCGCCAACCTCGCTTTCGGCCTGGCGCGGCCGGATTTGCGCGACGGCCTGCGCGCGGAGATGCGGAAGTATCTGGAGGGATGAGGGCGCCTGAGTCCAAGCTTGAGCCGGTCTCGGAACAGCGATTGGAGGCGCTTGATCATACTACGGCATTGCCGTAGTATCTCCATTTCATGCAGACTGTCGTCGAAACGCCCTCTTATCTCGCCGACGCAGAGAGGCTCTTTTCACCGATGGAGCGTGCTGCAATCGTGGATCGTCTGGCGGGGGGATCCGTCGTGCGGGGTGGTCATCCCCGGCGCTGGCGGTCTTCGCAAAGTGCGCTTCGGATTCGGTGGGCGTGGAAAGAGCGGTGGCGCCAGAATTATATACCTTTTTAGCGGCGAGGGTCTGCCAGTCTTCCTTATTGCAGCGTTCGCCAAGAACGAGAAGGCCAATCTCACCGCAGCCGAACGGAATGCCCTGGGAAGGATGGTCGGTGAGGTGATCAAGAGCTATCGGAGGCAGAGGTGACAAAAACCGCATTCGACAAAATCAAGGCGGGACTGGGCGATGCCAGCGCCTATCTCGACGGATCGGCAGACAGGTCCCGCTATGAAATTCATGTCCCGACCCGCGTCAACGTCAAGAAAATCCGCACGCGGCTTGGTCTCTCGCAAGAGAGCTTTGCTCAAACCTACGGATTTGCACTCTCGGCCGTGCGTGATTGGGAACAGGGCCGACGGCAACCGGAGCGCAGCGCGCGAATCCTGCTCAAGGTCGTTGAGAAAGAGCCGGAAGCCGTCATGCGGGCGTTGGCGAAAACTGCCTAGTGTGGTGGTTTAGAAATTCGCTTCATGTTGTCAGCGAGTGCGTCAAGCAAATTTCTGAACCAAACCACACTAGGATCCCAAGACTCCTAGTGTCCCTCGAATCCGAAGTTTGCTTACGAGGTCGCCGCGAAATGAAGCGAGCTTCGGATTCGGGACACTAAGCCACCAGCGAGAGCGCGGAAATCGTCGCCGGTATGCAGCGATTGCGGCCGGCGGCCTTTGCCGCGTAAAGCGCCTTGTCGGCCGCATGCACGAGCTCGGACCAGTCCATCGTCGTGCTCGGCGTGACGCTGGCGACGCCGACGCTGACGGTCGAGACGATCGGATCGTCCGACCAGCCTTCAACCTTCAACCGGATGGTCTCGGCCACCGTCATCGCTTCGGCCGCCGCCGTCTCCGGCAGCAATACCGCAAATTCCTCCCCGCCGTAGCGCGCCGCGCAATCGCCGGCGCGCTTCACGGAGTCCGAAATGCAGATGGCGATGCCGATCAGGACCTGGTCGCCGGCCTGATGCCCGAACGTGTCATTGTAGGCCTTGAAATGGTCGGCATCGATCATCAGGATCGACAGCTGGCTCCTGGACCGGATCGCGCGCCGCCACTCGGTATCGATCGTCGCATCGAACTTGCGGCGGTTTCTCAATCCGGTCAGCGCATCCGTCGTCGCAAGCTCCTCGAGCTTGTCCTCGGCCCGTGCGCGGCGGCCGATTTCGCGCGCGAGGAACAGCGTCACGCCGAGCACGAACGAGATCAGCGCCATCATGATTGCACCGATCCGGGTCGCCTCGGTGCGCCAGAGTTGGAG
>Ga0265339_10000902_pt1 | contig 22811 bp, 19 predicted proteins | sample 4CB219metaG_FD_202085 | JGI IMG/M metagenome (GOLD analysis project Ga0265339, IMG submission 202085) | Rhizosphere microbial communities from Carex aquatilis grown in University of Washington, Seatle, WA, United States - 4-CB2-19 metaG | ecosystem: Host-associated > Plants > Roots >... | reverse complement strand
CATGCCGCGCACGCACTCCCAGGGCTTGCGCTGCACGTCGTCGAACACGACGTACTCGGGTGTGCGAACGTCGGAATGCGGCGGAACCGGCGGCACGACACCGGTGTCGCGCTTCGCCCGGTGTTGCACGCCCGCGTCGAGCGCGCGGCGCACGAGCGGCGATCGGGCCGACGCGAGCAGCGGGCTCCACGGCATCCACCGGTCGTTCACGACGCCGTCGGGCACTTGCTCGTAGTAGTGCCGGAACAGCGGCCACAGCTGCTTGCCCTCGGCCGGCCAGGCGATGTCGTTCCACAGCACGCTCGGCCGGTATCGCGCGATCAGCTCGCGCACCTGGGCTTCGGCGTACGCGGGATATTCACCGCGCGGGATCGCGTCGAGCATCTCCGCGACGGATCCGATCGGTCGGCTGTTGAACGTCGAGTCGAGCCCGCCCGAGTAGTAGACGCCGAACCGCATGCCCGCACCGCGCACGGCTTCGCCCAACTCGCCCACCACGTCGCGGCGGCAGTTCCAGCCCGCGCGATTGGGGTTGCGAACGTTGGTCGGCCACATGCAGTACCCGTCCATGTGCTTCGTCACGAACACGACGTAGCGCGCGCCGGTCGCCGCGAACCGGGCGGCCCACGCGTGCGGATCCCACTGTTCGAGACCCGCTTCCCATTCTTCGGCGAACTTGGCATACGGGCGGTTGCCGTAGACGTCGCGGTGGTGTTGGGCGACGGGGCTGTCGGGGAACTGCAGCGAGTTCTCGTACCACTCGGCATACGGGGAGTACGCGAGCGCGTCGCGCCGGCCCGACTGCACCAACTTGCCGATGTCGACGTCGACGGGCGCGAACGCCGGCACCGATGCCGGCGTCCAGTGCACGAAGATCCCGAGCTTCGCGTCGAGCCACCACGCGGGCACGCGATGCGCGCGCAACGCTTTGAGCTGCGGATTGCGCAACGCCATCGCCGGTCCTCCCCAAACCTCGCGGCGTGGGAACCGTAGCCCGGCGACCGGTTGTTCCGGGCTGTTCCGACGTGATTCGCCGGGGCATGATGGGGACATGTCGGAGAATCTGGCGCTCCTCGGTGCATACAGCGATGCGATGGCTCGGGGCGACCGCGATGCCGTGTTCGAGTTCTGGTCGCCCGATTTCGTGAGCCATGTGACCGAGCGGGTGAATCCGGCCGCGGTCGGTTCCGATGTTCGCGGTCAGGAGCTCGAGTGGTGGACGCAGGTTCGCAGCGCGTTCCCCGACATGGTGTTCTCCGTCGAGTTGCTCATCGAGAAGGACGACCTGATCGTCTCGAACTGGTCCGTTCGCGGAACGCACACCGGCACCGCGTTCTACGGCGTGCAACCAACGGGTGAGCCCGTGATGATCAACGGCACCGCGATCCTGCGGATGCGAGACGGCAAGATCGTCGAGCACTGGGGCGGACCTCACTGCCAAGACGGTGTCGGCCTCACTCACTGACGCGCTACGAGGAGATGACCACTATGTCCAACCCCGCGCACGGCGCGCGGATCTCCGTTCCCGCCGGTGACGAGCTGCGCGCCGACGCGGCCCAGTTGCTCCCGTTGATCGCGCCGCCCGGACGCGAGCCGGCGCGCACCATGGCCGTGCTCGCCCGGCAGCCCGACCTGCTCAGCCCGTTCCTCGGTTGGGCCGCCGCGCTCGCGCTCAAGGGTGTGCTCTCGCGCCGCGATCACGAGTTGCTCGCGCTGCGCGCCGCTTCGAACTGCGGCTCGGAGTTCGAATGGGTCGAGCACGTGGAGTACGCACGCGAGGCCGGCTTGGCCGACGACGAGATCGCGCTCGTCGCCCGGCCGATTGATGACGGAGCGTGGACCGCGCCCGAACGCGCGCTGCTGTGTGCGGCCGACGAGTTGCACACCGATCGGGATGTGAGCGAAGCGACCTGGTCCGAGCTCGGCGAGCACTACGACGCCCCGGCACTCGTCGAGATCCTGTTCGTCGTGGGTCAGTACACGATGCTGTCGATGTTCGCGAACGCGGCGGGCATATCTGCGTGAGCGTCGGCGTCGTGGTGGTGGGTACCGGTTTCGGGTGTGTCACGCACGTGCGCGCCCTGCAAGCTGCCGGCTTCGAGGTGCGCGCGCTCGTGGGTCGCGATCCCGACAAGACCCGGCGCCGGGCCGAGACGGTCGGCGTACGGCACGCGTCCGTTTCGTTGGCCGACGCGATCGAGCGGACGGGCGTGGACGCAGTGACCGTCGCGACTCCGCCGCACACGCACGCGCCGCTCGTGCTCGAGGCGATACGCGCCGGGAAGCACGTGCTGTGCGAGAAGCCGTTCGCACGCGACGCGGCAGAAGCGCGTGGGCTGCTCGCGGCCGCGGAAGCCGCCGGAGTGGTTCACCTCCTGGGCACGGAGTTCCGATTCGACACCGGCCAAGCGCTGCTCGCACGGGCAGTGCACGACGGTGTGGTGGGCGACCCCCGGCTCGCGCTGTTCGTGCTGCACGTGCCGGTACTCGCAGCGCGTGATGCCGATCTGCCCGACTGGTGGGCCGATCCCGCCCAGGGCGGTGGCTGGCTCGGTGCGCACGGCTCGCAAGTGATCGACCAGATCCGCGTGACGCTCGGCGAGTTCGAGGCGGTCACAGCGTCGCTCGTGAGCATCGTCCGGCCGACGACCGTCGACGACGGGTTCGTCGTGCACTTCCGTATGCAGTCGGGGGCCGCAGGCGTGATGCAGAGCACCGCCGCCGACCGCGGACCGTTCCTCATCGAGACCCGCGTCGTCGGGACGCGCGGTACGGCGTGGATCGAGAACGTCGGTGATGCGGTGTGGGTTGCCGACGCGGCGGGGACGCGCCGCCTCACGGTGCCCGACGACCTTCGCACCCCGCCGGCCGCGGCTCCGCCGCGAGAGCTCCTCACCACCACCTACGAGCAGATGATCGGACACGGTCTCGATCTCGGCCCGTACACCCGGCTGGCGGAACATTTCCACGCGCGCATCGTCGGCGCGGTCGCGCCGCCGGGCCCCCGGCCCGCGTCGTTCGCCGACGGCGTCGCCGACATGGCCGTGCTCGACGCGATGCGTCGCTCGGTCGCGCAGCAGTGCACAGTGACGGTCCCGACCGACGATTCCTAGCGTTCGGCGTTCTCGTCCGCGTCGGCATCGTGCGGAACGATGCGGGCGTCGACTTCGAGGCCGGCGACGAGCGGCATGGCAGTGAGGCGATCGACGCCGACGTCTCCGCTCGTGAGGTCGCCCGGATTCATGCTCGCGTGACCGTGCGTCATCGAGATCACCCCGTCGCGGACCGTCGGATCGGCCACGAACGCGGCGGTGATCCCTCCGTGATCGGTCGTCAGCGCCAGGAGGCCGGTCGTGACCGCCTCCCGCTCCGCCGGCCCGCCGGGATTGATGCGGACCACGGGCCCGCTCGTGATCGCGCCGTACACGACGGAGTTGCTCCACGCCATCTCTCGCCGAGGCGCGAGCACGAACGGTGCGGGCTCGGGATCGTGGTGTGCAGCCAAACGGTCGAGCAAGGGTGCGGGCGCGATCGACCAGCGACCGTCGGGAAGGAGCTCGTCGTGCACCCAGCCGGGCTCGACGGGGAACTCGATGCCCCGAGGCCCGGCGGCGAACAGGTCGTCGGCGTCGAGATGCGCCCGCGCGAGGACACCGCGCAGGTACTGCTCGTCGCCGAGGTCGTCGGGCTGCGCGCCGCCGGGTGCCGCGCGACCCATGGCCCGGTTGAGCGCCGCGAACATCCACCACACGGGCCGGCGTGCGGCCCCCGCGTCGACGACCGCGCGCGTCGTCTGGAGCCCGGACCGGAGGGCCGTGAGCTCCGCCAGCGTGATGTCGGCGCGTTCGAGTTGGCCGGTGGCCGGGAGCACGTGGGTGGCGATCTCGGTGAGCCGGCTCTCGGCGACGTCGACGACCGCGAGCACGTCGAGGGTCGTCAACGCGGCTTCGAGCCGGCCGGGTTGCGGGAACGCGGTGAGTGGGTTCCCGCCGGTGACGAAGAGCGCCCTGATGTTGGCGGCCTCGATCTCGTCGACGAGCGAGACCGCGGGAACCTGGCCGAGCACGCGAGGGAGCTCCGGCCGGCTCGCGGCCGCCGGCTGGTCCGTCGTGACGGGCGCCGCCTTTCTGCGCCGCAGCCCGCGGATCACACCACGGTTGAAGTGCATGCCGGAGGCGCGATCGAGCGAGCCCGACGCGATGAGCACGACCCAACGCAGCCACTCCGCGAGGATGCCGTCGCGCGACATCGTCACGCCCGTGCCGCAGTGCATCGCGACGCGTCCCCGATGCGCGAGCACGTCGGCGGCGAGCCGCTCGAGCGACTCGCGATCGACGCGAGCCACGGCCGCGGCCCGCTCGATCGTGAACTCCGAGACCGCGGTCCGAAGCGCCGCGACCTCGGCCGGGTCGCAATGGTCGCGGAGCTCGCGCGCGTCGGCGCCGTGATCGAGGAGCGTGTTCGCCAGGGCGCCGAGCACCGCGACGTCGGCGCCCGGCCGCACGGGCACGTAGCCGTCGGCGAGCGAGGCGGTTTCGGTGCGGCGGGGATCGAGCACCCACACGCGCCCGCCGCGGGCGCGGTACTCACGGATGTGGCGGATCGGATCGGGGAGCGCGGTGCCGTAGCCGTGTGACACGACCGGGTTGGTGCCGACGAAGATCATCAGGCCGGGCACCGTCGGATCCCACAACGGGTTGAGCATGGGCTCGCCACTCACGAGCTCGGCGGCGACCAGCGCCGGCGCGTTGTCGACGGTCACCGCGGTGAGGAACGAGCGGCTGCCGATCGACGGGAGCCACTGGCTCGCGGCGATCTGGCCGGCGGCGTCATAGGCGAGACCGGTCGCGAGGTAGAGCGCGACGGCGTCGGGTCCCGACGTGTCGATGATCCCGTCGAGCCGACCGCCGAGATCACCGAGCAAGTCGGTCCACGTCACGTCCCGTCCGTGCAGGCGCGGGCGGTCGAGGCGGCCGGGTGAGTGATGCCACGCGGCGAGCCCACGGCCCTTGGAGCACGTGTACCCGCGCGAGACGGGGTGTTCGTCGTCGCCGCGCACTCGCAGCACGCGGTCGCCGTCGACCGTCACGACGATGCCGCACGCCGCCGCGCAAATCCGGCAATAGGACAGCTCGTCGCGCGGCACGGCCGCACGCTACGACGGGCGCCGGCGCCGTCGCCCGGCGGCTCGCCGTACGCTCTTGCCATGCGTGAAGCGCCGACCATCGTGCTGATCGGGGCCGGCTCGACTTCGTTCGGCTTGACGACGCTGCACGATCTCTACGCCGACCCGGTGTTCGACGGCGCCACGGTGTGGCTCGTCGACCTCGACGCCGGCGCGCTGGAGCGGATGCGCGACCTCGCCGGTGCACTGGAGGCGGCGACCGGACGCGGCATCACCGTGCGGTTGGCGACGGATCGCGCCGACGCGCTTCCCGGTGCGGATGCCGTGGTGGTGTCGGTGGAAGTCGATCGCGACCGGAGATGGCAACTCGACTTCGAGATCCCGCGCCGGCACGGAGTGGAGCACGTGCTCGGCGAGAATGCCGGTCCGGGCGGTCTCGCGCACGCGCTGCGCACGATTCCCCTCGTAGCCGGGATCGCACACGATGTCGAGCGGCTGGCCCCGAACGCGTTGCTGATCAACTTCACGAACCCCGAGGGCCGGATCTGCACCGCGTTCCGCCGGCATCTCGATCAACCGATCATCGGGCTGTGCCACGAGGTGCAACTCGCGCGGCAGCGGTTCTCCGGGCTCCTCGGCCGGCCGATCGACTGTCGCGCCGCCGGCCTCAACCATCTCACCGCGCTCGTCGCGGCGAGCGATGCCACGACCGGAGCCGACGTCACCGACGAGCTGCACGCGGCTGTCGACGCGCTCCGCGACGGCGACGGTGAGACGTACTCGTTCGTGCGCTACCTGCACGACCGTTTCGGTGTCGTCATCGCGACGAGCGACAGCCACGCCGGCGAGTACTACCGCGAGGCGGTCGAGTACGCCCCGCCGAAGGACTTCCTCGGCCGGCAGGTGAAGATGCGGGAGCTTGTCGACGGGGTCCGCGACTCCATTGTCGCGGGCCGGATGGACATGGCGCCGTTCCTCGAGTGGGAAGCGAGCGAGCCGCTGCGGCCCTTGCTGCGCGCGTCGATCTCCGGCGAGCCGGAACGCATCGCGTCGGCGATTCTCCCGAACGACGGGCTCGTGCCCGCGCTCCCGAATGACTGCGCGGTCGAGGTGAGCGCGGTTGCGAACGGTGCGGGCGTCGCCGGCGACCGAACCGACGACCTCCCGCTCGCGTTCGCCGCCACCTTGCGCCACGAAGTCGCGATTCAGCAGCTGCTGTCCGACGCGGCACTGCTCGGCTCGCGCGACGCGGCGCTTCAGGCCTTGCTCCTCGACCCCATCGTCGGATCGTCCGGCGCGGCCGAGGCGATCCTCGCCGACTTCCAAGCCGCGCACCGCGATCTCTGGCCCGCGCTCACCTGACCGGCGCCGAAACAAAGGGGGATTCGGGGTGACGGAGCGGAGCGAGGCCGAGATCGATGCAATCGTGCGCGAGCTCGAGTCGCACGGCCTCGGCGGGCTCAATCCCGACCGCCACCAGTTGCGCGCGCTGATCGCTCGAGACCGCGACGGGCCGCTGCAGTTCGTGAACCTGCTCGCGTACCACGACGTCGCGCGATATCCCTCCGGACACGAGCTGGCGGGAAGCGGCTTGACCGGAGCCGAGGCGTACGGCCTCTACGGCATGGTCGCGCTCGACCACGTGAGCCGACGCGGCGGTCACCTGACGCTCTACAACGACGTCGAGCAGATGCTCGTCGGCACCGGCGGACCGTGGCACCAGGTCGCGATCATGGAGTACGCGAACACGCGGGCGTTCCTCGACATGATCGTCGATCCCGAGTACCAGGCCGGCCTCGTGCACCGCGACGCCGGGCTCGCCGACACCGTCGTGTTGGTGACCCGACCGTTGCTCCCGCCGAAAAAGGCGTGAACGCAGACGGCAGTGGTCAGGTTCGCTTGGACTCGTCGGTCGGGCTGTGGAATCCGACCGCGTTGCCGTCGGCGTCGTCGACCTCGCAGTAGCGGTTCCCCCAGAACGCGTCGATCGGCGCGAGATGTCCGGCGTAGCCGGCGTTCGTGAGCGACTCGTAGATCGTGTCGACCGCCTCGCGACTCAGGAGGCGGAGCTGGAGGACGGTCGCCGTCGAGGGAACCGGTCCTCTCCACGCCGGGTCGTACATCGCGATCACCATCGGCGTGCTGAAAGCGATGTGCGTGCCGCCGCCGAGGTCGATCTCGACGTGCGGGCTCTCGTCGGCACCTTCGGGCACGGCGATCCCGGCGCGGCGGTAGAAGTCCATCGCCTTCGCCATGTCGGCGACCGCAAGATGGACACCCATGAAGGCGGCGGCGGCGGGCACCGCACGCACCGTAGTCGTGGTCCGCGGGCCGCGCTCGGGCGCTTTGGCGGCCGCAGCTGGCATGCTTGAGCGCGAAGGGCGACCCGACTGAGACGAGGCTCGATCGTGGAAACGACGGAGACGGTTGAGGGAGCGGGAGCCGGCGCCGGCAGTGTTCACTACCGGACCTGCCCGTTGTGCGAAGCCACGTGTGGTCTCGAGATCACGATGGTCGGCGACACCGTCAAACGGATCCGTGGCGATCGTGACGACGTGTTCTCCCGCGGGTTCATCTGCCCGAAGGGTTCGACGCTCAAGCAGATCCAGGAAGACCCCGACCGGTTGCGGATGCCGCTCGTCCGGCGCGGCGGCGAGTTGGTCGAAGCGACCTGGGACGAGGCGTGGGCCGCGGTCGCCGAGGGGCTCGCGCGAGTTCGAGCGACGGGCACGCCGAACGCCGTCGCGGTGTATCTCGGCAATCCGAACTCGCACACGCTCGCCGGTGGCCTCTACGTGCGGCCGCTCCTGAAATCGCTCGGTACCCGCAACGTCTTCAGCGCGTCGACCGTCGATCAGATGCCCAAGCACGTGTCGTCGGGGTTGCTGTTCGGCAATCCGTCGGCGATTCCCGTGCCCGACCTCGATCGCACCGACTATCTGCTGATGCTCGGCGCGAATCCGTTCGAGTCGAACGGCAGCTTGTGCACTGCGCCCGATTTCCCCGGACGGCTGGCGGCCATCCGCGAACGCGGTGGGCGGGTCGTGGTCGTCGATCCGCGCCGCACGCGCACGGCCGAGGCCGCCGACGAGCACTTGGCGATCCGACCGGGCACCGACGCGCTGTGGCTCGCCGCTCTGGCCAACGAGATCCTCGCGACCGGGAGTGCCGACCTCGGCGCCGTCGCGCCGCTCGTCGACGGTTTCGAGCAGCTCCCCGTGACGCTGCAGGCGTTCACTCCCGAGGCGGTCGCGCGGCGAACGCGGATCGCGCCGGAGATCACGCGGCGGATCGCGTCGGAGCTCGCGGGCGCGTCGAGCGCCGCGGTCTACGGGCGGATCGGCACGCACACCGTCCGCTTCGGCACGGTGGCGTCGTGGCTCGTCGAGGTGCTCAACGTGATCACCGCCAACTTCGACCAGCCGGGCGGCGCGATGTTCCCGAGCCCGGCCCACGACCGTCACCCCGACGGCCGGGCTGCGGGCGGGCGAGGATTTCGGACCGGCCGCTGGACGAGCCGCGTCTCCGATCGGGCCGAAGTGCGCGGCGAGCTCCCCGCCGGCGTGCTGGCCGAGGAGATCGAGACGCCGGGCGACGATCGCATCCGCGCGCTCGTGACCGTTGCCGGCAATCCCGTTCGCTCGATCCAGGAGAGCGAGCGCCTCGACACGGCGCTGGCCACGCTCGACTTCATGGTGTCGATCGACATCTACGTCAACGAGACCACTCGCCACGCCGATGTGATCCTTCCGCCGCCCGCACCGTTGGAGAAGTCGCACTACGACCTCGCGTTCACGGGGCTGTCGGTGCGGAACGTCGTGAACTACTCCCCGGCGATCATCGAGACGGACGTGCCGCAGGAGTGGGAGATCTACGCGCGGCTCGCGCTCGTGGCCGGCGGCGCCGACCCGACGGCGTCACCCGCGCAGATCACGGATCTGCTCGCCGACGGCATCGTCGCGCAACGCCGGCGCCAGGTCGACGCGGGCGCGCCGGGCGACGACGCCGATCTCGACGCGGCGATCGCGGAGTCCGCCGGACTCGACGGTCCCGAGCGACTCCTTGCCTTGATGTTGCGAACGGGTCCGTACCGTTTGCCCTGGAGCGAGGTGGCGTCGAGCCCGCACGGAATCGACCTGGGCCCGCTCGCCCCGCGCCTCGCCGAAGTGCTGCGCACCGCGAACGGTCGCGTCGATCTCGTTCCCGAGCCGGTCGCGGCCGACGTCGGGCGGCTGGCCGAGTCGCTCGCCGCGGAAGACGACGGAGGCCTGCTGCTCGTCGGGCGGCGCGACCTTCGCTCGAACAACTCGTGGATGCACAACCTCGAGGTGTTGGTGAAGGGCCGGCCCCGCTGCACGCTCCAGGTCCATCCGGACGACGCCGCGGCGCTCGGTCTGCACGACGGCGGAAGCGCCACCGTGCGGTCGAGTGTCGGATCGCTCGCGGTGCCGGTGGAGGTGACCGACGTCGTCAGCCCCGGAACGGTCAGCTTGCCGCACGGTTGGGGTCACGGCGTCGAGGGAACGCGCATGACGGTGGCCGCTCGTTACGCCGGCGCGAACTCGAACGCGCTCACCGACGCATCGGTGCTCGACCCGCTGTCGGGCAATGCGCAGCTCAACGCCATCCCCGTGGCCGTGAGTCCGCTCGGGTCGTGAGCGCGTGGTCGCCCCGATCTCCGGACGCACCGTCCGTCGGCGGTCGGCGGTCGCATTCCGGGTCAGTAGGTTTGCGCGCGTGAACGTCGACGACATCGCGGTCGCGCACACGCCGGTCGGCGGCTACGGCGACGTCATGCCGCCGCCGATCCTCGCCGGTTGCACCGATCCGTTGGTCGAAGGGGCGCCAGACCTGCGAGGGATGTGGCGCGTGTCGTCAGTTGAATGGTCGAGTGGTGTCGCGCCGGTTCCGGATCCGATCGCCGAGCACGTCGAACGCATCGAACAATGTGCCGATCGGGTGTGCATCACGACATCCGGTGTCATCCACGACATGCGCGCCGACGGTTCGGTCGAGCGCGGTGTGCACGACGTTGCCGCCGCGAATGGACAGGAAATCGCTGTTGTATGCACATTCGAGGACGGTGTGCACACGTTGCGACCGGTTGGTATGGCCGGTATCGACGTGACGCGCCGGCTCGACGGTCACACGCTCGTGTGGACCTACGGACCGATGTTCACCGCGCGTTTGGAGCGGATCACGTGACATCCGATCGCGCGCCCCGCGCGCGATCGGCCGCAACTGCGTAACGTATGCGCGCCCTATGAATTCTCCGGCTCAGGCCCATCGCGACGCGTCGCGCGCCGACGTTCATCGCGGCTCCGCGCCCGCGGGTTTGGTCAGCAGCGTGGAGGATGCCTCCCATCATCCGGACTGGGACGACTTCCTGGCGCGCACGGCGGGCGGCGATCTCGTGCAAACGTCGGCGTGGGCGCGGCTCAAGGAAGCCTCGGGCATGGAAGTGCATCGAGTCGTCGTTCGCGATCACGGCGAGATCGTCGGCGGAGTGCAACTCCTCGCTCGACGGTTGCCGGTGTTGGGCGCGGTCGCGTACGCACCGTACGGTCCGGTGGTGGCGTCCGATGCCGCGCCGGAAGCGATTGCGTTGCTCGTCGACGAACTGCAACGGTTCTGTCGGGCGTCGGTCATACGCATGCTGTTCGTGCAACTCGCGCAGGAGGGCGAACGCGTCGCCCGCGCGCTGCGCAAGGTCGGGTTCGAGCCGACGCAGATGGATGTCGCGCCGGCGGCCACCGTTCGCATCGACCTGACGCGGAGCGCCGACGAGCTGCTCGAGGGCATGAGTCGCCACACCCGCCGCGATGTGCGCCAGAGCTTCCGTGAACCGATCCGTATCCGCTTCGCGACCCGCGGCGATCTCCGTACGTTCTACGACCTGTACTGCTCCACCGCCGAACGTCAGGGCTTCACGCCGATGCCGTTCCGGTATCTCGAGGACATGTGGGACGAGCTGCACCCGATGGGCCAGCTCGAGATCCTGATTGCCGACGTGAACGGCGTCGACGTCGCCGGCAACATGGTGAGCTGCTTCGGCGACACGGTCACCGGCCGCTGGCTCGGGTTCGACGCGGCCCGCCTTCCCCGGCGGATGCGCCCGAACGAGGCGCTCATCTGGGTCGCGATCAGCTGGGCCCGAGAGCGCGGGTGTCGGTGGCTCGACGTCGGCGGCGTCGATCGCCCCAACGGCCCGGCCGCGGCCGCGTCGAACGCTTCGGGCCCGACGACGGAGCAGGTGCCGTTGAAGTTGCGGTTCGGCGGGACGCACCTCGAGTACCCGGAGCCGCTCAAGCTGATCGTCAACCCGTACCTGAGATCTGCCTACCGCGTGGTCGGCGCGAACGAACCGGTGCGCCGGCTCCGGCGATCGATCGCGGGACGCGCGCGGGTCGGGGCGCTGAAGCGCAGCAATTCCTGATCGGGGCGCGGCCGCGCCGTTTCAGCGCGGGTCGGGAAAGCCGGCGAAGCGGGTCGGATCGACCGTGATGTAGATCGCGTGGCACGTCGCGACGATCAGGTCGCCGTGCCGCGCCTCCGCGGTGATGAGGAGCTTCCGCCGCTCGCGGCCCTCGAGCCGGGCGCGCATCTCGAGCGGCTCGTCGACCGGTACCGGCGCGAGGTAGCGAACCGTCAATTCGCCGGTGAACGCCGGCTCGTGCAGTTGACCGATCACGAAGCCGGTCACGTCGTCGAACGCGGCGGCGACGATCCCGCCGTGCGCGCGTCCGGGCGCGCCTTCGAAGGCACGGCGGAGCACGACGCGCGCGACGACTTCGTCAGCCTCGTATGTCACCTCCACGTCGACACTCGTGGGGTTCGAGGCGCCGGCGACCGCCCGGTCGGAGAAGCCCGAGCCCGATGTCGTGATCGGAAAGCTGTCGGTGCCGATCGCGGCGCGCATCAACGCCAGGCGGTCGCGGCGCTCGATCACGCTGAGCCGTTGGGTGAGCGCCCGCACGTCTCGCGCGATCTCGCGGAGGAGCTCGTCGTCGGGGTCACGTTCGACGAACGTGTGGCTGAGGTCGCGCAGTGCTGCCGCCGCGTCGGCACGTACGTCTTCAGTCGACATGGCCGTCAGCGTACGCAGAGCCGCGGTGGTGGCGGGATGTGACGCCCAGGTGTGTCCGCTCGCGCGTCTGCGCGTCTGTGCAAACCATGAGGATCGGCCCCGGGTGCGCGAGCGACGGTTTTGGGTACAGAACAATGGTCGCGGTCCGCTTCGTGCGCCAGACGTCCAACGAGAGGTCTCCGGTTTGCGTTCTCGTCAGTTTCGAAGGCCTCGATCCCGCACTCGACGCGAGCGCGTCGTTGTCGCCGCCTTGGCGGTCGCGCTGACGATCGCAATACCGGCGACCGGTGCCGCGCCTGCAGCTGCGGCCGGCCCTCCGAAATTTCCGAATGCCGCGTGGACCACGCCGCTCGGTCCGACGCACCTCTCGTCGCCGGTGATCGCCGACGTCAACGGCGACGGGCACCTCGACGTCGTCACCGTCGATCTGTCGGGCATGTTGCACGTGCTCGACGGCCGTACTGGTCGCGACCTGCCCGGTTGGCCCCAACCGGTGCAAGTCGTTCCCGGCCAGACCGTCGGTGTCGAGTCGAGCCCGACCGTCGCCGATCTCGACAAGAACGGGCGCAACGAGATCATCGTCGGAGCCGGCACGATCGACATCGGCAAGCAGCAAGGTGGCGTCGTCGCGTTCAACGCAAACGGCTCGGTGCGCTGGCGGATCCGTACTTCTACCGTCGCCGGCCAGAGCGGGGTGGTCGGAACGCCGGCGGTCGGAGACGTCAATGGCGACGGCTTCCCCGACATCGTGGTCGGCAGCTTCGATCACCGCGTGTACGTCGTCGACCGTTTCGGTCACGCGTTGCCCGGCTTTCCCTACGACACGCTCGACACCATCTGGGACTCGCCCGCGCTCTACGACGAAGCGGGCCTCGGTCGGATGGACATCTTCATCGGCGGCGACGCGAGTCCGGGCGGGCCGTGCGGGAACCAAACGTGGTCGGGCATCCTCCGCGCGATCCGGGTGACGGCGTCGGGGCCGCGCATCCTTTGGTCGCACTGTCAGCATCAGATCTTCCAATCGAGCCCCGCGATCGGCAACATCAGCAACGACGGTCGGACGGATCTCGTCGTCGGCACCGGCACGGGTCCGTCCGGAGACGCGATCGCCACCGATTCCCTGAGCGCGTACCACCTCGACGACGGTTCGCGGGTTGCGGGCTGGCCCGTGTTGCTCAACGGTCCGATCTTCGGCTCGCCGGTGATCGGCGATGTCAACGGCGACCACAAGAACGATGTGGTGGTGACCGCGTGCGCGACGTGCAACGACGGCCGCGTCTGGGCGTTCACCGGCCACGGTCGACTGCTCTGGGACGTCGTTCCCGGCGCGACCGAGAACGACTACACGGAGATCCTCGCCACGCCGGTGCTCGTCGACCTCGACGGCAACGGAGTGAACGACGTGGCCGTCGGCCAAGCGGGGGAGTTCTACTTCCTGCGCGGCCGAGACGGCGCCCGCTTGTACGCGCCGATCGAGGTCAATCGGGCTGTGCAGGATTCGGCCGCGGTCGCGAACTTCGGGCCCGGTTACGGCTGGCGGCTGATCGTTCAGAGTTGGGTTCCCCAGGGCGACGGGCTCCCGAAGCACGGGTCCGGTCGGGTCGAGTCGTTCCCGCTCCCCCGGACGCCGCGAGTTGCGCCGGCCTGGCCGCAGTGGCGACTCAACGCGCGTCACACCGCGGCGCCGCCCGCGCCGCCGCGCCCCCGCGCGTCGACCGGCTATTGGCTGGTCGCAAGCGACGGCGGGATGTTCAGCTACGGCAATGCGCGCTTCCACGGCTCGACCGGATCGATGCACCTGAACCGACCGATCGTCGGCATGGCGCGCACGCGCTCCGGCAAGGGTTACTGGCTCGTTGCGAGCGACGGCGGGATGTTCAGCTTCGGTGATGCCCGGTTCCATGGTTCGACGGGCTCGATGCACTTGAACCGACCGATCGTCGGCATGGCGCGCACACCGTCGGGCAACGGTTACTGGCTGGTTGCGAGCGACGGTGGGATGTTCGCGTTCGGCGACGCGCGCTTCTACGGTTCGACGGGCTCGATGCACTTGAACCAGCCGATCGTCGGCATGGCGCCGACCGCCTCGGGTCACGGCTACTGGTTGGTCGCGAGCGACGGTGGGATGTTCGCGTTCGGCGACGCCCGGTTCCACGGTTCGACCGGCGGGCGGCGCCTGCACCAATTCATCATGGGCATGGCGGCGACGCCTTCGGGTCGGGGCTACTGGTTGGTGGGCAGCAGCGGCTCGGTGTTCGCGTTCGGCGACGCGCGTTCGCATGGTTCGACCGCGGGCGAGCCGTTGCTCGCCCCCGTCGTGGCGTTGGCACCGACTCCATCGGGTCGCGGCTACTGGCTCGCCGCGCAGAACGGCGACGTGTTCTCGTTCGGCGACGCGAGATTCCTCGGTTCCGCGGGGGCGCAGCGCCTCAGCCGGCCGATCGTCGGGGCCGCGGCAAACCGGCGGAGCTAGACGCGGCCGGGCGTACGTCGCGGAGTCCGGCCGCCGCGTCGAGGCATTACGCTCCGCCCGCGCGAGAGATGGAGACGCATGTCGCGACGCACGTGGCTGGTAGCGACCGCGCTGACGATCGTCGGGGCGATGGTCGCCACCGCGTGTGACCCGTCTGCGAACAGGGCGCGGAAGTCACCGGCGGCGACCACCACTACCACCGCACCGCCGTACTCGGTCACGCCGACCCGCACGATCTCCGTGCATCCCGCGCTCGTCACCATCGGGCCGAACGGCCGCACGTCGGCCGCCGTCGGTGCGGTCACCGTCGGCGTGCGGCCGTCGGTCGATCGCCAGTTGCACGTCGTGTTCCACGAGACGAGCGTCGGAGGTACCGCGGCGCAGTGGCAGGCCGCCGGTTGGAACGCGATCGCGGTCGCGACCCTCGTCACCGGCGCGCCGCTCGCGGGTCGCGAGTTCGACTTCGGCGTGACCGGACGGATCGACGGCGTCAGCGCCGGCGCGCTGATGACGGTCGCGGTGATCGCGCTGATTCGCGGTGACGCGGTCGACAACGGCATCACGATGACGGGAGCGATCGATCCCGACGGCTCGATCGAACCGGTGAGTGGCGTCGCCGACAAGGTCAGTGCGGCGGCCGCGGTGCACGACACGCGCATGCTCATACCTACCGGTGAGCGCAACGCGACCGACGACTCGGGCCACAGCGACGACGTTGTCGCCACCGGCCGCGCCCGGGGCGTCGAGGTGTCGGGTGTCTCGAGCATCTACGACGCGTACGAGGTGTTCACCGGCAAGACGTTGCCGCAACTTCCGGCGTCGACGAACACCCGCCTCGACACGCGTGCGTACGCCAGGATCCACGACGGTGTCGACGCGTGGCTCGCGAAGTTCGCCGCTTCGACCCACGACTTCCTCGGCCTGGCGCCCGAGGTGCAACAAGACTTCGGGTCGTACGCGGCGACCGCGGCGCGCGATGCCGAAGCGGCGAAAACGCTGTCGAGCGAAGGCTCCGAGGCCGGCGCGTTCCGGGCCGCGGTGTCGGCCTCAGCCTTGATGAACGCCATCGCCCAGACCGGCCGGTTGCTTCCGGTGCTGCTCACGCAGGGCCCGCAGCTGTTCGTCGCGCGCGTGAAGGGCGACCTCTCGACCGACGCTCGGATCCGGCGGCTGGTCGGGTCGCTCGCGGCCGACGAGCCGCGATCGGTGACCGAGGCCGACGCGCTCGTGTCGGCATACCGAGATGCGCTGGACGCGTCGTCGCTGGAGTCGTTCGCGGCCGAGCAGTTCGGCGGGGCCGGATCGAGTGGGTCGCCGTCGGTGAACGACGTCGCCGAGGGCGCCGTCTACTCGTTCGTGGCCGGGTCGCTGGTCGATGCCGCGAGCGACGCGCTCGCCGCGGGCCGCGGCGACGCCGGCGGCGCGATCGGGTCGACGGCGAGCGCGAGTGACGCGGCGCTCTTGTTCCGCGGCGCGGCGGAAGCGAACCTCGATGCCTTCCAGTCGCTCGTGCTGGTGCCCCGATCGACGCCGGCCAAGGAGAGCCTCGCCGCGGCGGAGCGCGCGTTCGCAGGGACCGACCTCGACTACGCGCTCGCACAGCAGGGCGCGAAGCTGGTCTCGGCCCTGCCGCCGTACTTCGGCTCGGGCGCCGCGACCGGCTACGCCGAGCTGGCCGGCTCGATCGCGCTCTACGGTCGGACCGCCGAGCTGCTCACGAGGTACGACGGCCTCGGTCACTTCGACCCGAAGACGCAGCTGCTCGCGGGTATCGGCAACGCGACCGCCTTCGACGCCGTGATCGGGCTCGCGGAGTCGGAGCTGGCGGCCGGTATCGGGTCGCTGCGCTCGAAGGGCGTGAATCCCGCGAGCGCGGCGGCCGACAACGAGCTCGCGAACGCCGACCGCGACGGCGACGCGAGCGATCGCTTCGACGCGCTCGGTGAGTACTGGGACGGATACCTCACGAGCCGGGCACTTTCGTATCTCGGCGGCTTCTCCGGTCCGTAGACCGATGCCCGGGTGGTGCGGGGTCAGGCGTCGAAAAGCTTGCGCGGGTGACGGCCGTCGACGTAGCCGGTGAACGGCGGGTGGATGTTGTAGCCGAGGAGCTCTTGGAGTCGGGGCGAGAGGTCGCGTGCGCGCTCGGGCGGGACCACGAGCACGTGGTTCTCGACGGGGCGCAGCCACGACGCGGCGTAGTGCACCACGACCCCGAGGCGCGGCTGATCGGTGTGGTTCGCTCCACCGCCGTGCCACAGGCTCCCGCGGTACAGCAGCAGCGATCCCGCCGGCATCTCGATGGTGATCTTCGGTGAGTCGGCGTTCGGGATCTCGCTGGTCCAACGGTGACTGCCGGGAACGATCACCGTGCCGCCGTTGTCGGCCGTGAAGTCGCACAGCGGCCACATCGCGTTCACGACGATCTCGTCGTGCGGGCGCTTCAGCGGATAGATCGCGTCGTCGGGGTGCAGCGGCTGCGCGCGCTCGCCCGCACCGATCTCGATTCCGGTGGGCGCGCTCAACTGGTAGTGACCGAGCACCCGATCGAGCACGCCCAGCACGAGCGGGTTCGTGGCCGCCTCGTCGAAACTGCGCGTCTTGGCGAACAGCGCGTACACGCGACGCGTGTTGCGGCCTTCGAAGTTGTCGCGACCGAGCGGGGTCGATTCGAGGATCTCGGCGAAGTCGGCGCGCGCCCTTGCCACCGCGTCGGGGCTCATCATGTGCTCGACGACCGCCCACCCCTCGTGATCGAGCGCGTCGACAACGCGGTCGACCGACGCTTCGGTACGCACCGCAGCTTCGTCGATCGCAGTCATGAGTACCTCCCGGGGACGGCTCGGTTCGGCGGGGTGTATACGTCACTGTATACACTGGTGGGCGATGGCCGGCAAGACCCGCGTGCTCCTCGACCGCCCGACCCGCCGGGCCGCCATCTTGCGAGCCGCCGCGCGCGCGTTTGCCGAGCGGGGCTTCGCGGCGACGTCGATGGACGACGTCGCCGCCGCGGCCGGCATCACCCGCCTCATCGTGTACCGCCACTTCGACTCGAAAGACGCGTTGTACGCGGCGGTGCTGCAAGACGTGCGCGACCGCCTGGCGGAATCGAGCGCCGCATTTGCCGGCCGCGGCGAGAGCGTCGCGGTTCGCGCGCTGCTCGCGGTCGGGCGCGAAGACGCCGCGGGGGTGACCCTCCTGCTGCGGCACGCCGCCCGCGAGCCCCAGTTCGCCTCCTACGCCGACGAGTTCCGCGAGCAGGTGATCACGTACGCCGATCGGCTCATGCGCCTCGCGCACGCGCCCGCGCGTGTGCGCAGCCGTTGGGCCGCGGAGACGCTCGTCTCGTTCGTGTTCGACGCGCTGATGCACTGGCTCGAAGACGGTGATCCCGATCTCGACGACGCATTCCTCGCGAGGGTGGACGCGTCGCTTCCCGCGCTCGTCACCGCCTGGGCCGGCGTCGGTTAGTCAGTCGAGCGCGAAGTAGCCGGGAACCTCGGCGTGCGGGGTGTCGAGGTACACCTTCGCTTCCGGCGGTCCGCAGAAGCGGCCGTGACTCCAACGGATCTCGACGTGCCCGCGCACCGCTCGCTCCTCGTTGTCGACCCGCCCGCGCACCACGGCGTCCCACGCGACCATCGGCTGGCCGCCCGCGCGCGCTTCCACGTCGAAGCGGCGGAGCTCGAAGTGCTGGCGCCAGTCCCAAGGAGTCGCGATCCGAAAGCGCGTGAAGCCCTTCGAAGACGCGCCGAGCACGAAGTAGGGCGCGCTGCCGATGCGGAGCAGCCGCCACAACATCGACTCCGCTTTGGAGTCGATTGCGGCGCGCCACCGCCGCGCCGACTCGGTGGCGACCCGCTCCACCAGCTGCGCGTACAGGGCCTCGCCCGCGCCGGGCCACGTGCCCCCGCGTTCGAACGAGTGCGCGATGTCGCGCCGCTGGTCGGCGTTCAGCTCGGTGACGTCGAGCGGCAGGTGGGGGCCGAGCGCGTCGCGCACTGCGCGGTAGAGCGCCGCGTGCTCGTCGGGCGCGATCTCGTGGAACCAGTTGCCGCCCGCGCGTTGACCGTGCCCGCCCTTGAGCACACGGTCGAAGAGATGCTCGGGCGACGCGTTCACGACGATGCGGGAGAGGTACTTGCAGCTGACGAGGTACACGTGGTCGACGCGCAGATCGGCCGGCACCGCCTCGTCGCCCACCGACCGGTGCGGGCCCCGCCACTCGACCACGAGCGGGGCGCGGCCGCGGAGCGCGTCGCGCGCGTGCAGGAACGCCTGCCCGTTCATCCACGACGCCACGAACAGATCTCGGTGCGCGCCCGCGTCCCACGCGTCGCGCATGCGCTGCCAGTCGTCGTCACCGACGTTGTGCAGGGCCGGCGGCCGGTCGGAGAGCGCCGACTCGACATCGTCGGCGCCGCACATGCCGAGCCCGGTGACCACCTCGGTGATGGCGGTCTTGAGATCGGCCACTACGCGAGGAAGCCGGAGAGCGGGACCTCCGAATGCCCGCCTTCCGCGTACTTGCGCAGACGTTCGTAGCCCTCGGCGGAGCGCATCTCGATCGCGTCGAAGAAGCCGCCCTGCTCGGCGACGTTCTTGAGCGCGACGTAACCCTCACTGCCTTTGCGAGGCAGGTGCGACGTGAGGAACACGAGCGGGCCTTGCAGCTCCTCGCCGCGCAGCACGTGCGCGCGCCCCAGCGTCTTCCACACGGTGTCGGTGCGCAGCAGACCGCCGCGCGTGCTGGTGAACGCACCGGACACGTCGAAGTACCACTCGACGTCGTCGGCGTCCTTGGCGATGAAGTTGATCGTCACGCCCGTGCCAGGGAGCCGGCGGTTCTTGGCCACGATCTCGAACCCGGTGTCGACGAGCAGCTCTTCCGCGAGCGCCTGGGCGGCTTTGCCTTCCTTGGTCGCGCGCGCCTGGAAGTTGTCGGCTTCGTCGATGTCGTCGGTGACCGGACGTTCGGGCGACCGGCTCGGCGGTGGTGCCGCGCCTTCGTCGCGCACGCGCAGGCGCGCGATGTCGACATAGGTCGCGTCGAGGTCGTAGCCGACGTAACGGCGGTCCCGGCGCGCCGCCGCCACCAGGGTGGAGCCCGAGCCCATGAACGGATCGAGCACGAGATCGTTCTCGTACGTGTAGAGGTCGATGAGGCGGCCCGGGAGCCCGACCGGGAACGGCGCCGGGTGGGACACTCGGCGCGCGCTCTCGGGCTCGATGTCCCACACGTCGAGCGTCGCGGCCATGAACTCGTCGGCGTCGATGGTGTTCACCGACGGGAGACCGCGCCGCTCGCGATCTGCGCGGCTGAGCGCGCGGTCGAAGCGACCCTTGCTCGCGATGACGACGCGCTCGGTCGTGTCGCGGAGCACCGGATTGGCCGCGCTGCGGAACGATCCCCAGGCGCAGCTGCCGGCCGCGCCCTCACCCTTGCGCCACACGACCTCGCCCCGGAGCAGGAGCTGGAGTTGGTCCTGGAGGATATGCACGACGTCGGCGGCGAGACTGCGGTACGGCTTGCGCCCGAGGTTCGCGACGTTCACCGCGATGCGCCCGCCCGGCTCGAGCGTGCGGGCGCACTCGGCGAACACGTCGGTGAGGAGCTGCAGGTACTCGACGTAGGAGCTCGGAATGCCGTCGCGTTCGAGCTCCTCCTCGTACTGCTTGCCCGCGAAATAGGGGGGTGACGTGACCACGAGCGCGACCGACCCGTCGGCGACCGTGTCCATGTGGCGCGCGTCGCCGTGCACGAACGGCTCGGCGACGGGCACGGGATCGGCGACCGCGTCGTCGCCCGAGAGGGTCGGAGCCTCGAACCGCTCGTAGAACGCGGTCGCGTCGTGGCTCTCGCGCCGGCCCGCGCCGAAGTTGGAAGTCGCCGTCGGACGACGGCGCGATGCCTGACTCGGTTCTCGGGCTCCGGGGCGCGCCACGCGGGAAGCGTACGCGGTGGGTGCGCCACCATGACGGATTCCGCGCGCACCCTCGCGCCCTCCGCGCGAACGACACCAATGACACCATCTGATGGTGCAATTCGCGTCGCTATCGGTACCTGAAGCGCACCATCTGATGGTGCGGTTGGCGACGCGGGGGAGTTATTCGGCCACGGGGAGGTCGGTGGCGGAGGCGAGGGGCTCGAGGGGCGACGGGTCGCGCAGCGCGCCCTCGTCGAGCCGGAACCAGTAGCCGCCCAGGTTGGGGATGAGGCTGTCGATCGCCGCGCCGGCGCGGGTCGCGACCAGCCTGAGCACCCCGTGGTGGGTGACGATGATCGCCGGCGTCGGGCCCGAGAGGATCTCGGCGATCGCCGAGTCGACGCGGGCGATCACGTGCGAGTCCTCCTCCCCGCCGGGCATGGCCGGCAACTCGCCCCGCCGCCACGCGAGCCGCATCCCCGGCCAGCGCTCGTCGATCTCGTCGGAGGTGCGGCCTTCCCAGTCGCCGCCGCTGCGCTCGCGCAGGCCGGGGTGGGGGCTGGTCGCGGCGCCCAACGTCGACGCGATGATCTCGGCCGTCTGGCGGGCCCGACCGAGGTCGGAGCAGTGGACGGTCTCGGGGAAGAATCCCGACCCGGCGATGGCCTCGGCCCGCTGGAGCGCCTGCTTCTCGCCGAGGGCGGTGAGCGGAGCGTCGAGCCAGCCCTGCCAGCGTCGCTCGGCGTTCCATTCCGACTGGCCGTGGCGGATGATCAGGAGGTCCTGCACGGTTGGCCAGTGAAGCAGAGCGGCCGCGCCGGCTTGCCTCATTTCGAGCGCAACGCCAAACTTGACCGCTCGGTCTAGTTCTCCGACCAGCCGATCTTCACGAGCCTGGAGGCTGCAATGCCCAACGCCGTCATCGTCGACGCCCTTCGCACCCCGCTCGGCCGCCGGAACGGGAAGTTGAAGGACCAGCACCCCGTCGACCTGGCCGCACAGATCCTGCGCACGATCGTCGAGCGCAACGGGATCGATCCCGCCCTCGTCGAGGACGTGATCATGGGCTGCGTCATGCAGGTCGGGGAGCAGGGCATCAACATCGCCCGCAACGCGGCGCTCGCCGCCGGCTTCCCGGAGTCGACGGTCGGCACCACTGTCGACCGCCAGTGCGGTTCCTCGCAGCAGGCCGCGCACTTCGCGGCGCAAGGCGTGATCGCCGGCGCGTACGACGTCGTGATCGCCGCCGGTGTCGAGAACATGACCCGCGTGCCGATGGGCGCATCGGTCGCCGACGGCAAGTACGGCTTCCCGTTCGGCCCGATGATGACCGGCCGCTACCCCAATCTCGTTCCGCAGGGCATCTCCGCCGAGCTGATCTCGGAGAAGTGGGGCATCAGCCGCGAGGCCAACGACGCATTCGCCGTCGAGTCGCACAAGCGCGCCGCCCGTGCCACCGAGGAGGGTCGTTTCGACCGCGAGATCATGCCGGTGAACATCACCACCGACGACGGCGAGGAGACGATGACGCGCGACGAGGGCATCCGGCCCGACTCGACCGTGGAGAAGCTCGCGCAGCTCAAGCCCGCCTTCAAGGAAGACGGTGTGATCACGGCCGCCAACTCGTCGCAGATCACCGACGGCGCCGCGGCGGTGCTCATCATGAGCGAGGAGAAGGCCAAGGCGCTCGGCCTCACCCCCCGCGCCCGCTTCCACACGTTCGCGCTGGCCGGCGTCGACCCGGTGCTCATGCTCACGGGACCGATCCCGGCCACCACCAAGGCGCTCGAGCGGGCGAAGATGACGCTCGACCAGATTGACCTCGTGGAGATTAACGAGGCGTTCGCGCCGGTCGTGCTCGCGTGGGAGAAGGAGCACCACCCCGACATGGCCAAGGTGAACGTGAACGGCGGCGCGATCGCGCTGGGTCACCCGCTCGGCTGCTCCGGCGCCCGCCTCATGAGCACGCTGCTCAACGAGCTCGAGCGCTCCGGCGGCCGCTACGGCCTCCAGACCATGTGCGAGGGCGGCGGCATGGCCAACGCGACGATCATCGAACGGCTCGGCTGAGCCGCGCGCAGACCGCCGAGCGCGGTCCGGTCGTAACCTGAACGCGAATGCTCCACGATCTGTGGTTGGTCCTCAAGGTCGTCATCGCGGTTGTCGCCGCGGTGGTGATCTACGTGATCGCGGCGCGGA
>Ga0265339_10000901_pt1 | contig 22820 bp, 15 predicted proteins | sample 4CB219metaG_FD_202085 | JGI IMG/M metagenome (GOLD analysis project Ga0265339, IMG submission 202085) | Rhizosphere microbial communities from Carex aquatilis grown in University of Washington, Seatle, WA, United States - 4-CB2-19 metaG | ecosystem: Host-associated > Plants > Roots >... | reverse complement strand
TGGCGCGCCAAGCGCGCCAGATCGATCTGCGCCTCGCGCAAGGCATAGGCACCGCCGAGCACCCCCGGCATCATGCCGGAGTATGTGCTGAGCGCGGTCGGCGAGACGACGCGCAGGCGCACACGCGCCTGCGGGTGCCGGGCGAAGGCTTCGAGCGCGAAGAGGTGGCTGTGGCCGCCGCCGACCAGTACGAGACTCACCACGGGGCGCCCGGCGTCCAGGACATCGACTGCAGCAAGACACCAAGTCGGCGCCGCTGTTCAAGCGCCTCTGCGCCCTGCCGATGTCGCCAGCGGGCGCAGGCGCCGTCTGGCGCAAACGGACTTGGGTCTGCCGACAGCCCGCGCTATGCATAGGGACTATGGCGGATACGGACGACACGGAGAGCGGCGGGGGAGAGGATTTCGCCGCGCTCTTCGCAGCGAGTGAGAAGCAGGCGGCGCCGCGCGCTGCGGTCGGCGAGCGGGTGCGCGGCCGAATCATCGCGCTCGGCGCCAACACGGCCTTCGTCGAGATCGGCGGCAAAGGCGAGGCGACCATCGACGCGGCGGAGTTTCGCGATCCGCAGAGCGGCGAGGTGACGCTGGCGGTGGGCGACGAGATCGAGGCGACGGTGATCGACGACGGCCGCACGTCGGGCACGGTGGCGCTCAAGCGCACGGTCGGGCGCGGCGGTCACGTGCCGGGCGAGATCGAGCAAGCGCATGCGCATGGCATTGCCATCGAGGGGCTGGTCGTGGCCGAGACCAAGGGCGGCTACGAGGTGCAGATCGGCGGCGCGCGCGCCTTCTGCCCGGGATCGCAGATCGACCGCCGGCGCGGCGAGCCGGCCGAGTACGTCGGTCAGCGCCTGCGCTTTCGCGTCACGCGCATCGATGCCGGCGGGCGCAACATCGTCGTGTCGCGCCGCGTGCTGCTCGACGAGGAAGCCGAACAGCGCGCCGCGCAGACCTGGGAGCGCATTCAGGTGGGTGCCGTGCTGCAAGGACAGGTGAGCTCGGTGCGCGAGTTCGGCGCCTTCGTCGATCTCGGCGGCGTCGAGGGCCTGATCCACGTCAGCGAAATCGCCTACGGGCGGGTCGCCAAGCCGTCCGACGTGCTGCAGTCGGGCCAGTCGGTCGAAGTGAAAGTGCTGACCGTCGAGCCGCCGGACGACAAGGGCCGGACGCGTATCGGTCTGTCGCTGCGCGCGTTGCAGGCCGACCCGTGGTCGACGGTGCGCGAGCGTTTCCCGGTCGGCGCCACCGTGCCCGGCATCGTGCGGCGTCTCGAGGCCTTCGGCGCGTTCGTCGAGATCGCGCCGGGTATCGACGGGCTGGTGCACGTGTCGAAGATCACGCTCGAGCGACGCGTCGCGCACCCGCGCCAGGCGCTGAGCCTCGAGGCGCCGGTCGAAGTGACCGTGCTGGCGGTCGACGAAGCGCAACGCCGCATCAGCCTGTCGATGGTCGAGAACGCCAAGCGCACGCGCGACGCGCAGGACGAGCAGGTGCGCGGCGAGACCGCCGCTGCGCTCGGCCAGGTCAATGAGCGCAAGAGCCTGGGCACCTTCGCGGACCTGCTGGCGGCTTCGAAGCGCCAGCGCGGCTGAGCGAGTCGGTGCGCTGCACGCTGCGATTGGTCGCGCGGCAGGCGCCGCCAGCCAGCGCGCCCGGGTTGGCGCGCGCGCGCCGCTCGACGCCTGACGGCGCCGCCCCGGCAACGGCGGCCGGCGGCGATCGACCGCATGGCTGAGACGCCGCACGCGGCGCCCGATCAGGGCGAGGAGCTGGTCGCGGCGTTGCACGCCGCCTTCGGTGTGCACCGCGTGCGCGCCCTGCACGCCCGCGGCGTCATGGTGCAGGGCGGCGTACAGCCGACGGAGGAGGCGCGTGGGCTGAGCGTCGCGGCGCTGTTCGCTCCGCCCAAGGTCCGCGCCACCATCCGCTTCTCGAACTTTGCCGCCTCGCCGACGGTCGCCGACACGGCCGCCGGCGCGCGCCCGCACGGGCTGGCGATCAAGTTTCATTTGCCCAGCGGCGGCGAGACCGATGTCGTCGCGCACAGCTTCGACGGCTTTCCGGTCGCCAGCGCGGCGGCGTTCGGCGACTTGTTGCGCGCCATCGCCGCCAGCCGCGGCGCCGCGACGCCGCCGACGCCGCTCGACCGCTATCTCGACGCGCACCCGGCCGCGAAACGATTTCTGACCGGCCAAAAGCCGGCGCCGCGCAGCTTCGCGACGCTCACCTACTTCGGTGTGAATAGCTTCTGGCTGGTCGATGCGCGCGGCGGTCGCATCGCGGTGCGCTATCGCTTCGTGCCGCAGGCCGGCGAGCAGTTCCTCGACGCCGGCGCGTTGGCCGCCGCTGCACCGAGCTATCTGTGCGACGAGATCGTCGCGCGCCTGGCGCGGGAGCCGGTGGTGTTCGACTGGCTGGCGCAGGTAGCGGAGCCGGGTGACGACGTCGGCGATCCGTCGCTGGTGTGGCCGGACGCGCGCCGTCTGGTTCGGCTCGGGACGCTTGCCATCGTGCGCCCGCTCTTCGACCAGCCGCTCACGGATCGCGCGACCTCGTTCAGGCCGGGACGGTTGCTACGCGGTATCGAACCCGGCGATGCGATGATCGCGGCGCGCGATGCCGCCTACGCGGTGTCGGTGCGCGAACGACAGTAAGGAGGGAGTGATGCGATTGCGCGATCTCTTGCCCGTCGCGGCGTTGCTGAGCGCCGCGCTCGCGGCGCCGCTGCGCAGCCGCGCGGCCGATACGCCAGCGGCCGGCGATACGGTATTGCCGCGCTTCACGCATGCGCTGCCGAATGTGCCCGGCATGACGCTGAGCGCGATCGAGGTCGACTATCCGCCCGGCGGCGGGTCGCACGCACACCGCCACGCGCCGTCGGCCTTCATCTACGCCTATGTCGTCGAGGGCCACATCCGCAGCCAGGTCGACGACCAGCCGCCACGCGTCTACGGTCCCGGTGAAGGCTTTTTCGAAAACCCCGGCGCGCACCATGTGATCAGTGAGAACGCCAGCAGCAGCGCGCCGGCCAAGCTGCTCGCGATCTTCGTCAGCAAGACCGGCGACACGCCGCTGACCGTTCCCGATTCCGGCGCGCCGCCAGAGTAGCGCGCCCTCGGGTTCGCCCCAATAAATCGCATTCAGCCGTCAGCGATCGGCCTTCAGCTGCGGCAAAACCCGCCGGACGCAGGGGCGTGGGTTCTGCGGGAGCTGAAGGCTGATCGCAGTGCGAGGCACGCCGCCGCGCCCAGGTGCGCTAGGTATAGAGGCCCGGAAAGTTGCTCTGCTTGACGGTGAAGCCGGGGAACACCGGCGCCATGCCGGTGAGGCTCAAGCCCAAGTGGGCGTACAGCGCTTCGGCGAAGACGTCGCGGAAGTCCGTCGTCACCTGCAGATCTTCGCCCATCGACAGATTCGCCGCCGTGAGGCCGGGCCAGGTATTGTTCTTGAGCAGCAGCCGGCCGCCGGCGATGCCGCCGCCGGTGGCGAACATGACGCCGCCGTGCCCGTGATCGGCGCCGCCGCCGCCGTTCTGCGCCACGCGGCGACCGAACTCGGTCATGCACAGCGTCAGCGTGCGATCGAGATAGTTGGTGCCGCCGGAGTTGAAGAGATCGTCGCGAAAGGCCTTCAGCGCGCCGTTCAGCAGCACGGCGGTGCCGTCCCCGTTCTCGTCGCCAATCTCACCCATGCGGCTTTTGAGATCGGTGTGGTGATCCCAGCCACCCAGCTCGACCGCCACCACCTTGGCCCCAATGTCTGACTTGATGATCGCGGCGACATCCTTGAGCGCCTTGGCGAGCGGATTGTTGGCCGGGTAAGTCACGCTGGTCGCGGTATTGACGGAGTGGATGACGTCGACCGCTTCCAACGCGTCATTGACGCCAGCCGCGAGAGTATCCGCGGACGCCGCGTAGGCGCTCTCCAGTGCGGCGCGCCGCGCCACGGCGAAGTCGCCTTGGATGAGGAACTGGTTGATGGCGGAGAAGGCGACGTTCGGAACGTTGCCGAGCAACGAGAGCTGCGGCTGTGCCGCTACCGCCAACCCGGCCACCGGATCGGCGTTGTTGATGACGCCGAGGTAGCGATTGAGCCAGCCGCTGCCGATCGTCTTGTTGCCTGGCGCCGCCTTTTCCATGAAGTCCTGCGAGTCGAAGTGGGAGCGCGACGGATCGGGGCTGCCGGCGAGATGCAGCGCCAGCAGCTCGCCGGCGTCGTACATCTCCTTCATGTCGGTACACAGCGGGAAGAACCCGAAGCCGTGCGAGTCGCCGCCGTGCAGCTGCAGCTCGGTGCCGGCGGTGACGGAGATGTCCGGCCGCACGCTGTAGTACGTCGCATCGAACGCCGGCACGACCAGGCTTAGCGCGTCGGCGCCGCCGCGCAGGAAGAGCGCGACAAGGACCTTGTCGGTGGCCGGCGCGGCAAAGCTGCGTTGCACACTGCGCGGCAGGAAATAGGCGGTCGCGGCCACGGCAGTGGTCTTCAGGAGTTGTCGTCGAGTCAGCTTCATCATCGTCGCCTCAGTAGGTGAGGAAGTCGCGGCTGGAGAGCAGGAAGGCGCCGGCCTGCGCAACGCGCTGGGCCGGCGTGCCCGCGATGGAATCGAGATAGGCGATCGCGCCGTTGCGCGTCGCGGTCGATACGCCGTCGACGGGGAACAGCACCGCCGTCACCGCGTCGACCACCTGTGCGCTCGTCCCCGATCCGGCGACCCCCCAATTCGGCCCGTACGTTCGCGCGTTGCTCTCGACGATGTTGAAGTACTGCACCATCGCGCCGGGGCTCGACCAAAAGATCGAGCGGTCGGGGTAGCCGGTCGGCGGATCGGCGTTGCGAATGCGCTCGCCGAGATTGATCAACGTTTGGCGGACGGTCTTGTAGTTGAGCACGGCCGGGTCGGGGTTGGCTCCGACGGCGCGAAACAAGCTGAAGAGCAGCACGACCGGCTTCTTGACCTTGTTGTGCCGATACTCGGGAAAGAGCTGGAACTCCTTCGACTTCAGGATCTGCTCCGTCACCTTCTTCAACTGCTCGGGGTCGTCCTGCAGCGCGATGAACGACGCGGCGCATCGATCGATCATGGCGTACGGCGCGTCGTCGTCGATGAAGTGCTGCAGCAGCTTGCTGCAGATGAAGGTGGCCGTGCTGGGATGGCGCACCGCCAATGAGATGGCATCCAGGCCTTCCATCTCACCGCTGGAGCTCAGCGTCTGACCGAGGATGGTTTTCGGCCCGAGGTAGTCGTGGCGGTTGTCCTGATAGCGGAAGCCGGGATAGCCGGGCTCGAAGTTGGCGGCGTTCTGCCATTCCTCGCGCCAGCCGGTCAGCGCCCGCGCCATCTCCTTGACGTCCGTCTCGCTGTAGCCGCCGTTGACCCCCATGGTATGCAGCTCGAGCAACTCGCGCGGGAAGTTCTCGTTGTAGCCGCTGCCGGCGGGCACGCCGACCTGGTTCTCGCGCAAATCGAGGTAGTCGAGCATCGCCGATCCGCGCGCTTCATTGAGGATGCTGTCCTCGAAGTTGCCGAGGATCCACGGGCGGATGGAGTCGCGCAGGTAGGAGACCGTATTCCACTGTTGCTGGCCGACGCTGCCGGTGACGTTGAAGTGATTGAACCAGAAGTCGACCAAGACGGCTTCGAATTGCCGATGCGAGACCAGCGCGCGGTAGATCTCGGATTCCTCCATCGCCTTGGCCACGTCATTGCGCACGCCGCCGACACTGCCGGGACAGCTGCCACCGGTGGCGTTGGCCGGGTAACAGTGCCGCACATCGACGACATTCATCGCCAACATCGGGTAGCGACTGGCGAGAGCCGTATCGACGCTGGTGTCGTCAACCGCTGCGGGCGCCAGCTGTTCGTCGATGTAGCCGTTCAAACCGAGCGCCTGGATCCGTCCGACGGTGTAGGGATCGGGCCCGTAAGCCAAGCGATCTAGCACGTGCCGGCGCTGCGCCGGCGAGATGCACGACTCGTCGTGTAGGCCGTTGTCGGTCAGGTCGCAGTCGACCACCATGGCCAGGCTGCCGGTGACGCCGGAATAAAAGTGTCCGCGCGCGATGCCGGCGATACAGCCGGCCAGCGCGCCGGCGTCCGTCGCGCCGGCGCAGGTGCCGGGGAACAACTGCGCCAGCGGCGTCGTGGCGTCGGCGCAGCGCTGCGGCACTTTCAGCGCCATGCGGTCGACCTCGTCCTGGATCTTGCCTCTCGGGTCGTCGAGCGACTGGGATAGAATCTCGCTCTCGAGATTTTCCGTCGTCTGGGCCGGCAGATCCGGGCTGGCGCCGGCGCGACGGTCGCGACCCTGCAGGCCGTCACTGACGCTGCCGCGCGCCACCCGCCACATGTCGTCGACGAGCCGGTAGGCGTCCTTGAGGACTTCCTCCTGGCAGCGCGCGCCGTCGGGATCGAGGTCGGCGCTGACCAGCGCCGCGTCGAGGTTCGGCCCGAAGATCGCGCCGGCGACTTGCAGCGCGGCGGCGTCGGCTGCGCTGTTGAGCGTCGCGCCGCCGGCGTACGCCAGGCTCGGCCTCGCGGCGCCGCCACAGCTGCGCGCCTCGTCGTCGAGCGTGTGCTGCGCCTTGGCGGCGACCCTACCGCCGACATCGTTGGTCAGGCAGGCTTGCGCGCTCAGCGTGTCGCCCGCGTCACCCAACTTTTGCGTCAAGCCGCGTGTCGCATAGTGCACACACTTCCAAGCCGCCTTGCCGCGGTATTTCGACACGTCGGCTGCGGCTTTGGCGAGGTGGTTCAGGCAGCGTTGCTGATCGGGTGACTGTGGCGCAGCCAAAGCAGTGCCGCCGGCCGCAAACCACAGGGCGAGCGCGCCGACATGTATCGCGCGCCACTGTGCGGCGCGCCTTGTGAGACTCTCCCTCATGCGTCCCTCCCCGGGTCGTGCCCCTGTTCGGCCGATCGCCGCGACGTGCCTGCTCGTCGTCGCGTACGGACGGCCGTGTCGTGCCGGCGATCGTTCCTCCTGCGGCAGCGCCGGCTCTCGCGTGTCTATTTGGCGTGGAAGATATCCGACTCCTGCTGCAGCACGTCTGTGAGCGGCAGGGTCACGCAGACACCGTCGCTGCTGCGCAATTGCACCGTCACGTGCGCGCTGCTGCCGAGCGCGGACGCCAGCCCGGCCGGCAAGCTCGGGCCTTTGCCTTTCAGGATGAGCTTGGACTGCCCCGCGCCGCCGCCGCTGTAGAGCATCTTGAGCACGCCGTCCGATGCGAGCGAGGGGTCGATGAACCGATATCCCTTGCCGAGGCCGTGTGGATCGTTGGGCGCGCGGCCGATCGGCTGCCAACACGAGTGGCCACCGCATAGCGCTCCGGCGCGGTCGATGCGCAGGCCGCCGGCGAGCTGATCGCTCTGATCGTAGAGACACAGCGAGTACGCCGTGCCGCTGCCACCGAGCGGCGCATCAAGCGGGTTGCCCAACGCCGTCTGCCCCAGCGCCGGCCCCTTGAGGAGCTTGGCGACGAGGCGCTCGCGTCCCGCGACGTTCTGCTTGATGAGCAACGAGCCCTTGCTGAAGCCACCGACGCAGCCGCCGTCGAGCCCGGCCGGGCAGGCGTCGGCGCCGGTGGGCGTCGGCGTCGGCGTATTGCTCGGCGTCGCGGTGGCGCTTGGCGTACCGACGTCGCCGACGGCGATATCGAGGCTGGTCATGCTGGCGGCGTCGCCACTGGTGTTGCCGTTGAAATTGACGGCATTGCCCCACGCTTGCAGCGTGGCGACGGTCGCGGCGCTCGGCGCGGTCCACAGAAAGGTGAATTCGACCATGCCGTCCGCCGCCGCTTTGGGCTCGGTGTGGGTCACTTCTTGGAGTCCGGCGGCGCCGCTCAGCGTCTGCGTGCCGCCGGAGAAGCTGCCGCCGGTGGCCAGGGTACCGAGAGCCGACGAGACGTTGAGGCCGCCGTGATCCTGCAGGCCGACGGCGAAGATGGTCAGCTTCATCTCATGGGTCGACAGCGGCGCCACCGCCGGTGGCGCCGCGCCGCAATCGCTGCACTCGAGCAGCACGCTCGGCGCGATGCCGCCGCCATGACAGAAATTGCAGCCCTGCGCCGGTAGCGGAAAGCTGGTGGTCGCGATTCCGTACGGATAGGCGTGGGCCAGCGACGCCCAACATATGAACAGCACTATCGGCGGCCATCGCGTCATCGCGTCCCTCAATGCGTTCGTCACGTCGCTCGCGCCTGGCCGGCAGGAAGCGTCGCGCGCCGCGCCGGCGTTCGCGGTAGATGCGAAAGCCCCGGCGCCGCTGCGTTCGACGACACCCCCCGGCAAGTCGTCTCCGGCGCTCAGTATGCGAGCCTCTGCAGCGCTTTGACAAGCCTCCCGAACGGCCATTATCGCACCGACAATCGGCGGGGACGCTCGAGGCGCGGGCAGCGGCATGGTCTGCGGCGCAGCGACGGCGCGCGCCGCCGCTCAACGCTCTTCGGGGAGGAACTGCTTGATGAACGGCACCAGATCGGGGCCGCTGCGGATGGTGTGACCGCCGTCGACCGGAATGCACTGGCCGGTGATCCAGCCGGCGTCGTCGCTGAGCAGGAACGCGACCAGCGCGCCGACGTCGTCGGTGGTGCCGAGGCGGCGGATCGGCATCAAGCGCAGATACTCGGCAACGCTTGCTTCCGCATCGACGAGCGGCGCGGCCATATCGGTGGGCACGAGACTGGGCATGACCGCGTTGACCCGAATGCCGTGCTCGCCGAGATCGTCAGCGGCGCAGGCGGTGAGCATGTTCACCGCCGCTTTCGAGACGCAGTAGCTGGTCATCCAGCGGTGCGTCAGCGTGCCGGCGATCGAGCTGATGTTGACGATCGCGCCGCCGCCACCGTGTTTCATCGCCTGCGCCTCGGCGCGCACGCAGCGGAAGGTGCCGACGACGTTGGTGTCGACGACCATCGCGACTTCCGCCGGCAGCGCGTTGAGGACGCTGCCGGTGCCGGGCATGCCGGCGGAGTTGACCGCCAGGTGGAGCGCGCCGAAGCGCTCGACCGTCGCGGCGATCGCCGCGCCGACCGAGGCGTCGTCGGTGATGTCGCAGGCGACGCCGGCGGCGCGCGGCCCCAGCTGTTGCGCGGCGGCGTGTACGATTTCCTCGCGCCGGCCGGCCAACATCACCGAGCCGCCGCCGGCGATGATCTGGCGCGCGCAGCCGAGGCCGATGCCGGTGCCGCCGCCGGTGATGAACGCTACCTGGTTGTCGAATCGAGGCATCGAGTCCCTCCGCTCAGTGGCAGCCTCAGCGCGGAGTGCGCGAAGCAAGCCGCTTCCCCCTGCCATCGCGCTGCCGCGCAGTCCAGCGTTCGGGCGTGCCGCAACCTGGCAACCGTTCAGTCGGGGCGCGGGCGCACGGCGTAGAGCGTGAGCAGCTCGTGATAGCCGCTCGATTGGTGCACGACGGTGGCGCGCGGATCGAGCGCGGCATAAAACGCGGCCGGCACGGTCATGCGCTCCGGCGTGTCGGCCAGCGCATGGCGCGTCTGCGACGAGCCGAGGAAGTAGACGTCGTCCTGGTCGAGCAGCGCCGGATCGTAGTTGTAGATGGCAGCGATGAACTGCGCTTTGAGGATGCGATGCGGCAGGCGCGGGTTGAGGCGCTCGAAGGCCTCGCGCATGGCGCGCGAGAAGGGGCTGTCCGGCGCGGCGGGATCGTACGCGGTCTGCAATCGCGGCAGCGTGTCCGATTCGAAGAGCAAGGTGGCGGTCGGCGAGAGATGCGTCGTGATCCACTCGAACATGTCCGCACGATAGTCGGTTTCGAGCGGCACCGCAGGCGCGGGCGGCGGGATGGTGGGCCTCGCGAGCCACAGCGTCGCGGCCGACGCCGCCGCGGCCACCGCCGCACCGGCGCGCTTGTCGAGACGAGTTGCTAGCGCACAGAGCCACGCCGCGCCGACGACGCAGAGCAACGCCAATGCGGGCAGGGCGAAGCGGTCGTACTGCGAGCGCATCGCCGAGAAGGCCGCGAGGTAGGCGAGCGCGAATCCGCCGAGCGCACCGCCGGCCGTTCGCAGCCGTAGCGCCGCCAGGCATCCCGCCGCGCACGCCGCCATGGCGGGGGCCCCCTGCGCGCGCAGAACGTCGAGGTAGTGCGCCGCCGCCGGCGGCGCGGCATTGGGGTGCGTTTCGAGCGCCACGTTGGCTTGAAATGTAAACCAGCGCAGGAAGGTCGGCAGATCGATCACGGCGTACGGGTTGAGCGCGAGAAATACCGCGCCGGCGATGCCGCAGCCGGCGCCGATGCGCGGCAACAGCGTCGATCGCGCAGCGATCGTCTGCCACTCGAGCCAGACGAACGGCAGGAGCAGCAGCGCGCCGGGATAGTTGGCGGCGGCGGCGACGCCGATGCCGGCCGCGGCAACCCAACGCGTCCGCCGCGTCGGGGCGCGCCCGTGTCGCACCAGCAGCGCAGCGGCCGCCAGCCACATCGCCAGCGCCAGCGTATCGACGCGGATCGAGACCGCCATCGTGCGCAGCAGCGGTAAAGAGGCGAGCAGCAGCGCGGCGAGGAGCCCGGCGCCGCCGCCCGCCAGTTCGCCGGCGAGCCAGGCGCCGGCTTGCACCGCGAGCGCGCCGCAAGCGAGAGCCGTGCAGCGCGCCAGGTCGAGGAACTGCGCTTCGTGTGTCAGCACGTAATCGAGAAACTGTCCGCTCGACGCCGCGCCGCCGAGCGCAAGCCGCACACGTACGCCACCGTAGATCATCGCCAGCAGCTCATAGAACAGCGCCGGATGGATGAAGTACGACGGATCGCCATGCTCGTAGAGCGCGCGCAGGGCGCGCATCATGTTGTACCATTCGTCCTGCCCGGTCCCGGTGACGGCGCCGTGCGGCAGCGTCGGCAGGGTGAGGGCAACGAACACCGCGACGCCGGCGAGACCTGCCGCGAACGACCCCCAGCAGGACGACGACGGGGCAGCGCGCATCGCGCCTGTCTAGCGTCGCCCGGAGCGGAACACCACCGTGCTGTCGCCCGCCGACGCGCGCGCCGATCGTCCGAGGAAGACCAGGGACGATGTCACAGGGTCAGCACGCGGCGCGGATACAGCACGTTCGTGGGCGCGACGCGCCAGCCTCGCCGACGCATCGTGGGAGCGAGCTGGCGCAGCGCATCTAACGATGCGCGCCGGGCTAACGCGGCGCGGCGTCGGCCAGCCGTGGCATTTCAGCAAAGGCGCGCGCGTCGTGCGCCGGGACGATGTGCAGATCGGGGAAGCGCGCGGCGATCGCTGCCATGTGCAGCAGGTTGTCGCGCACCGCGGCTGGGTCGGCGTCGACGAGCGTGCGCTGCAGCCACGGGCGTTCCTCGCGCTGGCTGATGCCTTCGCGTTGCCACACCAGGTCGCCGACGAATGCGTAGCGAGCTCCGTCAGGCAGGGCGACGAACACGATCACCGAGCCCGGCGTATGGCCCGCCGCCGGCACGATGACGATGGAGCCGTCGCCGTAGACGTCGTGGCTCTGCGCAAAGCCGAGATACGGACCGCCGTCGAAGGTGTAGGTCTCGTAATGTGTGTCCTTGAGGCTGCGCGCGACGGCGGTGACGGCGCCGCCGTCGTCGATGAAACGCCGCTCCGCGGGCGTGATCCACACGGGCACACCGGGAAAATCGGCGATGCCGCTGACGTGATCCCAATGCGCATGCGTGAGCAGGATGCCGCGCAACAGATGCGGGTCGTAGCCGGCGGTCAGCAGCTGGTCGACGGCCGGGCGGCCGCGGTCGTAGCTGGTCGCCAGGCGGAACGGCAGCGGCATGAGCTGGAACTGCGCGTCGATATCGCGCCCGAATCCGGTGTCGATCAACAGATCGCCGCGCGGATGCTTGACCAACGCTCCGGCCATCGAGAAGTCGCGCCGATCGCCGAACGTTCCGCCGCGATAGGCGAAGGCGGCGCTGCGATGCGTCACGCCGGTGGGCAATTGAAACAGCGCCATTTCCGCCGGCGGCGCGGCGGGCGGCAGGGCGCCGCCGAGCGCCGCCGGCTGCGGCAGCGGCGCGGCTGCGAAGGTGGAGAGAAAAAGCACGGCCAGCAACAGCGCTATGGCGACGGCGCCGAGCAACTTCTTCATGCGGTCGCCTACTGCGCCGGCGGATGGAACACAAAGCTGCGCCGTGTGTGCCGCCGGCGCGGCAGCCGCGCGGCCGGCGGCCTGCTTCAGCGCTGAAACTCGAACGTCGCCAGACGCGGCGGCCGCGCCGTGTCGTCGCGATGCCACCATTCGCGGAAACGCAACAGACGCAGGCCGGCCTGTGTTGCTGCGGCGAGAAAGTCGCTGACATGGTGCGCGAACGCCGGCACGCCAACGGTGCACGCGCTGGCGTCGGTGAAGCGCGCTTGCGCGCCCTGATACTGACGGAACGGATGGAGCTCGCTGACCAACAGCAGTCCGTCGGCGGTCAGACACCTCGCCGCCTGCGCGAAGACCGGATCGAGCCGGTCGATGTGCTCGAGCACCAGATTGCACGTGATCAGGTCGAAGCGCTGGGCTGAGCACGGCAACCCTTGCGTCAGGTCGGCCAGTGCGAAGTCGACGTGCGGCGCGGTGACCTTTTGACGCGCCCGCTGCACCATGCCGGGAGAGAGATCCAGCGCCAGCAGATAGGCGCTGCGCTCGGCCAGCCAGACGGTGTTCTTGCCGGTTCCGCAGCCGATCTCCAGCGCGCAGCGGGCATGGCGTGCGCCGAGAATCTCGCGCGTCACTTCGCCGTCGAGGTCGCGCGTCAGGTTGCGGTCGAGATCGTAGGTCGCCGACCAGGCGGTGTACGCCTCGCGCACACGACGCGACCGACCCGGCACCGTTGCCATCGCCGCCGTTTCAGCCAGACCGCTGTCGGGCACCTGCGGCGCCGCCGCCGGAGGGGCTCACCAGCCGTATTGCTGGCCGTAGAAGATCGGCCCGCCGAGATACATCGCGAAGCCGATCCCGAAGACGAAGGCGAGGTCGCACTCCTCTTCCGAGGCGACGATCTTGCGGTCGCACAGGTCACGCGCCTTAGCGTACAGCGCCTTGGCGCAGCGCTCGACGATCTCCGCCGCCGATGCGACGCGCGCGCCGCGCTCCGCCACCAGTTCCGCCAGGCCCGACCATTCGCCGGCGGCCTTGCCGTCTTTGTAATCGTAGGCCCCGGCGCCGCTCTTGATGCCGTAGCGCTTCAGCGCGCGCAGCTTCCACACGAGCGGTTCGAAGGGCAGGGTCTCAGCCGCCGCGATGGTGTCGAACATGCCGGCGGCGATATCGAGGCCGGCCTGATCGCCGAGCTCGAACGGGCCGACCGGAAAGATCGCCTCGCGCATGGCCGCGTCGATGGCGGCGATCGGCGTGCCTTCGCGATAGATCTGTTCTGCGGCGAGCATGTAGGCGGCGAGGCCGGCATTGACCAGAAAGCCGGCCGATCCGTCGCGCAGGATGACCGGCGTCTTGTTGATGCTGCGCACGAAGGCGTGTGCGGTGGCGACGGCATCGGGCGACGTGTCGGCGCCGGCGATGATCTCGACCAATTGCATCATCGGATGCTCGGCGGGACTGAAGAAGTGCAGGTTGAGCAGATTGCGCGTGTCGCCGCCGGCGGCTTTGAAATCGACGCCGAGCAGGCCGGGGCCCATCGAGCTCGAGTTCGACGCCACCAGCGCCTCCTTGCGAATGCCGGCGCCGAGCGCCCGATAGAAGTCGGCTTTGATCTGCCGGTTCTCCATGCGCGCCTCGATGACCAGGTCGCGATCGAACAGCGCCGAGACGTCGGTGGCGACGTGCACGCTGCCGATCTTGCGCTCCATGTCGGCCTGCGGCAGCGACCCCTTCTTCACGGCGCGACTGTACTTCGCCGCCAACTTCTCCGGCACGGCTTTGGCGAATTGCGCCAGCGGCACGTGCGCGACGACCTCGTAGCCGGCTTCCAGCGCCAGCCAGGCGATGGCGTTGCCCATGTAGCCGTCGGCGCCGTCGACCCCGATCGTCCGCAGCGGCCGCGCCTTGCCGGGGAAGCCTTTCGGCAGCTTCTGCACCGCTTGCTGGGTGAAGAAGAAGCGCATGCCGGCGCGCCCTTCGGGCGAGGTGGCCACCTCGACGAAGGCGTCGCGCTCGAGGGTGATCGCATCTTTGAGCGGGAGCGCGGCGCCCTTGGCGATGACCTCGAGGGCGACGTAGGGAGCGCGCGGATTGGCGCGCCCGCCGGTCGCCTTTTGAATCATCGGCAGCACCATCGGCGCGACGCTCTCGGCGTTGGCGAGGTCGGCCGGCGGCGTGCGGTCGACCGCCGGCAACACGTCGCGCAGATAGCGCGCCGCGAACGCGTCCACGTCCGCGCCGCTGGGAATCACGGCGTCGATCATGCGGATCGCCGCCGCATCTTTGGCGCGAAAGTTCTTGCCGGTCAGAATGGCGGTGAAGCCGGCGTCGCCGTTGATCGGATCGTGCGCGTTCAGCAGCCCGCTGCGCCGCGGCATGCGCTGCGTGCCGCCGAGGCCGGGAAAGATGTTGAGGCGGATCTCCGGAAAGCCGATGGTCGACTTCTCCGTCGCGATGATGCCGCGGCAGGCGAGCGCGAGCTCGTAGATGCCGCCGAGCGCGAAGCCGTCGATGACCGCCAGCCACGGCAGCGGCCCGTCCTCGATCGCGTACAGCACCGCGTGGCCGCGATCGATGAAGCTGGCGAGCTGCGCGCGGTTCGCCGTCATCAGCTCGCCGATATTGGCGCCGGCGCCGAGCCCGAAGCGATTGCCCTTGAGGATCACGCCCGCCAGCGGCGTCTTGGCGTGCACGGCGCCGATCTCCTTGACCTTGGCGTCGAGCCCTTCGACCGCCGCCGCCGACAAGGTGTTCATGCCGCCGGAGTCGAACGTGACGAAAGCGATGCCGTCGCGAATCTCGTGTGTGAACATGCGTGCTCCGGGGGCAGGGTCGGATGCCGGCTGTCAGGAATCGGTCATCAGATTGCGCTCTGACACCGGCCCCCGACACCGTCACTCGTTGCGGGTGAGATAGGTGTACTCGTTGAGACCTTCTTCGTAGCGGCGGCGCAGGCGGGCCGATTCCTCGAGGGTCAGAGAACCGTCGCGCATGGCGCGCTCGATGGTGCGGCGCACGCGCTCGATCAGCGCGTTGCGGTCGTATTGGACGTAGCGCAGCACGTCGCTGACCGTGTCGCCCTCGACGACGTGCTCGACGACGTAACGGCCGTCGGCGCCGAGGCGCACGTGCACCGCGTCGGTGTCGCCGAACAGGTTGTGGTAGTCGCCGAGGATCTCCTGATAGGCGCCGACCAGGAACACGCCGATGAAGTACGGCTGATTGTTCCACGGATGCAGCTCGACCACGTCCTTGACGTCGCGCTGGTCGATGAACTTGTCGATCTTGCCATCGCTGTCGCAGGTGAGATCGGCGAACACGCCGCGCCGCGTCGGCTTTTCATCCAGGCGATGGATCGGCATGACCGGAAAGAGCTGCTTCACCGCCCAGTGGTCGGGGGCCGACTGAAAGACGGAGAAGTTGCCGTAGTAGGTGTCGGCCAAGCCCTTCTCCAGCGGCTCGAGATCGTCCGGCACGTAGGGCAGCTCACGCGTGATGCGCAGAATCTTCTCGCAGCAGGCCCAGAACAGGCGCTCGACGCGCGCCCGCGCCCGCAGGTCGAGAAAGCCGAGGGCGAACAGCGTGCCGGCTTCCTCCTTGAGCTGCAGGCTATCGTGGTAGGCCTCCTGCACATTCTTCTGCGACACGCCGGCGTACACCTCGGCGAGGTCCTTGATGACCTTGTGATCGTCCGGCTGCACCGGCTCGGGGGCCTTGCCGGAGATCATCTCGTGCACGCCCAGCACGTCGAAGATCAGGACCGAGTGGTGCGCGACCATGGCGCGGCCGGCTTCGGTGACGATATCCGGATGCGGCACGCCCTTGGCGTCGCAGGCTTCTTGGATCGAGGCGACGACGTCGTTGGCGTATTCCTGCACCGAGTAGTTCATCGACGAGTGGAAGTTGGTCGATGAGCCGTCGTAGTCGACGCCGAGGCCGCCACCGACGTCGAGGTACTTCAACCGCGCGCCGAGCTCGTACAAGCCGACGAACACGCGACTAGCCTCGCGCAGCGCGTCCTTGTGGGCGCGGATGGCGGTGATCTGCGAGCCGATGTGGAAGTGCAGCAGCTCCAAACAGTCGAGCATGCCCTCGCTGCGCAGGTAGTCGACGGCATCGACGATCTCGACGGCGGTGAGGCCGAATTTCGAGCGGTCGCCGGTCGATTCGATCCACTTGCCGGCGCCCTTGGTGGTCAGGCGCGCGCGCATGCCGATGTGCGGCCGGATGCGCAGCTCCTGTGAGACGCGCACGATGAGCTCGACCTCGTGGAAGCGGTCGACGACGATGATCGGCGTGCGACCGAGCCGTTGCCCGAGCAGCGCCGTCTCGATGTAGTTCTTGTCCTTGTAGCCGTTGCAGACGATCAGCGCGCCGGGCGTCTCGCACAGCGCCATGGCGATCAGCAGCTCCGGCTTGCTGCCCGCCTCGAGGCCGATGCCGGCGGCGGCGCCGTACTCGACGATCTCCTCGACGACATGGCGCTGCTGATTCACCTTGATCGGATAGACGCCGCGGTAGACGCCACGGTAGCCGTACTCGCCGATGGCGCGGCCGAACGCCGCACCCAAGCCCTGCACGCGCGCTGCGAGGATATCGGAGAAGCGCACCAGCAGGGGCGGCCGCAGCCCGCGCTGCTGCAGATCCTGCACCAGGTCGAGCAGATCGATGCTCGCGCCGTCGGGCCGCGGCTGAACTTCGACGTGACCGCGCTCGTTGACCGTGAAGAAGCCCGCGCCCCACGCCGAAACGTTGTACAGCTCCATGCAATCCCGAACAGTCCAACCGCGCATCGTGCTGCCATCGCCTCCTTGACTGAGTCGCTGCCGCGAAACGCGGCCTACTATAGCGCGCGCTCGCAAAATACCATCCGGGGGCGCGCCGCCGGGGCGACCCGCTGAGGAAGCGCGCGGCGCGCGCCGCGCGCTTCCGGCGGGAAAAGGGGTGAGTGATGGGTCTTGAACCCACAACCCCCGGAGCCACAGTCCGGTGCTCTACCGTTGAGCTACACCCACCACAGGGCTGGTCGAGCGCCGAAAAAAGCAGAATCGAGTTTCGAAAGCTACAGGCATGGCGCGCCGGATGTCAGTGATCCTGCAGGTAGCCGGCCGCGCGCAGCCGCTCCAGCGTGGCGGCGTCGGGGGTGACTTGCTGGGGTGCGGAGTCGCCTTCGATGCGCTTTTGCAGCGCCGCCAGCTCGACTTCAAGGGCGTCGTGCAGCGTGGCGTCGACCGACGGCAATGGGCGGCGCTCGTACGGGTCGCGGCTCAGGTCGTACATCACTTCGCGGCCGTCCGGCGTGACCAGGAGCTTGTGCGTGCCGAGCACTAATGCCTGCTTGTGCTGCCAGTGGTCTTTCTGCACCCACTGTACCAGCTCGCTGCGCACCGGTGCCGGGTGCGTGGCGCGCTGCGTATCGTCGACGGTGGGTAACTCCTTGATACGCATCGTCGGCGGCGTGTCGACGCCGACGGTGTCGAGGATGAACGCCGCAAGGCCGCCGAGCTCGACCGGCTCCGGGACGAAGCCAAGGCTGTTGTCCGGCATGTGCACGCTCAATGGCACGTGGATCACGGCTTCGTTCAGCGAGGCGCCGTGACCGAATACGCCGTGGTGACCGAACTGCTCGCCGTGGTCGGCGGTGACGACCACCAGCGCGTTCTTCAGAAAGCCGCGCTGCTCCAAGCCGGCGAACAGGTCGCGCAACACGCCGTCCATGTACTGCACTTCACCGTTGTACATATCCTCGATGCGCCAGACTTCCTCTGGGCTGAACTCCCAACGATCCCACATCACCGCATTGATGAGCTCCTCGTCGCTGCGCTCGACGGCCGGCGAGCGAGGCGGCGTGATACCGTGGTGGGTGCGATAAGGCAGATGGACGTCCATGTAGTGCAGATAGACGAAATGCGGCTTGTCGCGGCCGACCTCATCGACCCACTTGAGCGCCTGGTCGTTCACCAGCTTTCCGTCCGACTTCGGATTCTCGTAGGTCGGCTCGCCGACCAACTTGTAGCGCTGGAACCCCTGGCTGAACCCGATAACATCCTGGATCACGGCGTTGGCTGTCACCCCGGAGGTCATGTAGCCGTGCGTAGCCAGCACCGACGCCAACGTGGTGGCGCCGTCTTTGAGCGACACAAAGAAGTCGGTGACGCCGTTCTCGCTCGGGTACTGGCCGGTGAACAGCGACGCCACCACCGGTGCGGTCCACGAGCTCGGCGCATAGGCGCGCCGATAGATGACGCTCTTGGCGGCGACGTCGTCGATGAACGGCGTCAGGTCCTGCGGCGAGCCCATCGCGCCGACGCGGTCGAAGCGCAGGCTGTCGATCACCACGACGAGAATGTTGGGTTGCGAGGTGGCGCGGCTTCTGCCGACCAGCAGCGCCAGCGCCACGGCGGCTACCGCTGCCGTCGCGGCGCCGATGGCTAATCCGCGTCGAGATAATCTCTTGGTGACACTCATCCGCGTCCCACGACGTCTAGCACCCCACTTTGGTTGACAAGCGCGGCGAATTCCTCGGGTTCGGGGGCGACAGCGACCGGTCGTTCGCCCCTTGGAACGGCCGGCGAACGCGCGGCGAATCACCGCGATTAGTCATTGAGATATCCTGCCGCGCGCAGCCGTTCGCGCGTTGCGTCGTCCGGTGTGATTTGGCGGACCTCGCCGGCGGCGCGCAGCTGCTTGAGCGTGTCGGCCAGCGCGCGCGTCAGAAGGGGGTCTGGCGCATGCGGGCGGCGCTCGAACGGATCGGCATGCAGGTCGTACGCGACCTGCTCATCGTCGGGCGTCACCACCAGCTTCTGCGCTCCGACGATCAGCGCTTGCTTGTGCGACCAGACCGTCTTGCTGGTCGAGGCGACCAACTCGCTGAGCACCGGCGCCGGCGCATGCCGCGTGTCCACCGTCGTCGGTAGGCTGGCGACATCCATACTCGGCGGTCGAGCGGCTGACGCGCTGCCAACGATGAATGCCGCCAAGCCGGCAATCTGAACCGGCTGCGCGATGTGTGCGATGCGCTTGTCCGGGGTGCGGATGATCAGCGGCACATGAATGGATGCTTCGAACAGCGAGGTGCCGTGGCCGAAGGCGCCGTGCGCGCCGAACTCCTCGCCGTGGTCGGCGGTGACGATGACCAGCGCGTCGCGCAAGAAACCGCGCTGCTCGAGCTGCGCAAACAGATCGCGCAGCAGCCCGTCGGTATAGCGCACCTCGCCGTCGTAGAGATCTTGCAGGCGCCAGGTGTCGTCAATCGAGAAGTCGCTGCGTCCCCATATCAGCGCCCCGTTGAGGCTCTCGTCGCTGCGGTCCAATCCCGCCGCGCGCGGCGGCGTCAGGTCCGGATGGCTGCGGTACGGCATGTGCGCGTCCATGTAATGGAGGTACGCGAATACCGGCTGGCGGGGATCGGCGAGGTCGAGCAAGCGCAATAACTCGGCGTTCACCAGCCCCCCTTCTTCCTTGGGGCTGGCAAAGGTCGGATTGCCGACAATTTTGTATTCGTCGAATCCCCGCCCGAAGCCCAACATGCCGCTGATGGCGTTGTTGGCCGACACTCCAAACGTGGCATAGCCGCGCGCCGAGAGGGCTTCTGCGATCGTCGTCTTGTCCGGCGCGATGTTGGCGAAAAACTTCGTGAAGCCGTGCTCCGACGGCATCTCGCCGGTGAACAGCGAGACGACGGAGGGCACCGTCCACGAGCTCGGTGAATACGCGCGGTCGTAGACCAGGCTTTCGGCGGCGAGTCGGTCGAGAAACGGCGTCAAGCGTTGCGGCGAGCCGCAACTGCCGACGCGGTCGGCGCGCAGACTGTCGATCACGACCATGAGGATGTTGGGCGGCGGCAGGTTACTGCGGCGCACGGTCCAGGCGATCGCGGCCAGCGCCAGCCCGCCGGTCACCGCTAGTACCGCAACCAACCAGCTGCGCCGGCCGCGCCGTTTCGCGTCGCTCTCCATCTCGGTCGGAATCTCTGCCGCTCGTCGCGCCGCGCGGGCTGAGAACGGGCGTCCGTCCAATGTGCGCCGAGCCGCGCGGCCGTTGCAACCGCTCGCGTAGGACCGGCCGCGCGAGCGCGGAAATCGCCGGTTGATTGGCTGGACACGCGCGTCATCGTAGGCGAGTTGGAGTTCGGCATGCGGTGCACGATGGTGAGGTGGCGACGGCTGACGGGGTTGACGCCTGGGAGCGCCGCATGATGCAGGCGGTGCGCCGGCTCGGCTTGCCGATCGCGCTGATCGCCGCCGCCGCCGGCGTCCTGCTGTGGGCCGATCGCGGCTCGCGGCATGGCGGCGCGGCGCGGCGCGCCGCGGTCATTCCGCTCGCCATCTTGGAGCACAGCTCCAATCCGCTGCTCGAGGAGACGCGGCAGGGCGTCATGGCCGGCCTGGCCGAGCGTGGCTTTCGACCCGGCGACAACATCAGCGTCGCGCTGTTCAACGCCGAGGGCGACCTGGCGACTGGCAACTTGATGTCGAGCAAGCTCGCCGGCGGCGACTATCGCCTGGTGGTGACCTTGTCGACGCCGATGCTGCAGGCGATGGCCAACGCCAATCGCGGCGGCAAGACGGTGCACGTGTTCGCTGCCGTGACCTCGCCGGTCGATGCGGGGGTCGGCATCCGCAGCCTCGATTCGCTCGACAAGCCCGCCCATTTGGCCGGCATCGGCACGGCCCAGCCGGTCGAGGAACTGCTGCGCGAGATGAAGCGTCTGCAGCCGGCGCTGGCGCGCGTCGGCGTGGTGTGGAACCCGGCCGAGGTCAATTCCGAGGTGTGCACCAAGCGCGCCCGCGCCGCCGCGGCGTCGCTCGGCATCGAGCTCATGGAGGCGCCGATCGAGGGCACCAAGGACGTGCGCGAAGCTGCCGAGTCGCTGGTGTCGCGCGGGGTGCAAGCGTTCTGGACTGGTGGCGACGCGACCGTCAACAACGCCGTCGACGCCCTGATCGGCGTCGCGCAACGCGCCGGCGTGCCGGTGTTTTCCAACATCACCGGCCATACCGCGCGCGGCGCGCTGCTCGATCTCGGCGCCAGCTACTTCGAAGTCGGCGCCGAGGCCGGCCGTATCGCCGGCGACATCCTCGCCGGCAACGATCCGGCCAAGATGCCGGTGCGCGACTTCATGCCGAAGCGCATCGTCGTCAACCGCCAGGCGCTGGTGGGGCTGCACGAGACCTGGCAGCTCGACGAGACGGTGCTGGCGCAGGCGGCGCAGATCCTCGAAGTCGACGGCAGCATCACGCGCCCCGGCGGCGCGCCGACGCCGACCGCCGCGCCGCTGCGCGCGCGGCCGTGGGTGATTCGCATCGTGCTCTATCTGCAATCGGCGCCGGCCGACGAAGCGCTGGAAGGCATCCAGGAAGGGTTGCAGAATGCCGGCCTGGTGCCCGGGCGCGACTACACCTTGGAGATCTCCAGCGCACAGGGCGATTTGGCGACCCTGTCGAGCATGCTGGATCGCGTCAACAGCGACGGCACCGAGCTGCTGATGACGCTGTCGACGCCGACGCTGCAGACCGCGTTGCAGCGCGTCAAGCGCATCCCGATCGTCTTCACCTTCGTCGCCAACCCGCTGTTGGCGGGCGCCGGCACGTCGGATACCGATCACCTGCCGAATGTGACGGGCGTCTACACCGTCGGCCGCTATCCCGAGACGGTGGCCATCATGCGGCGCGATTTCCCGGCCTGGCAGCACGTCGGCACGCTGTTCACGCCGGGCGAGATCAACTCCGTCTACAACAAGGACCTGTTCGTCGCCGCGTGCCGCGAGAGCGGCATTACGGTCGAGACGATCGCGGCGAACTCACCCGGCGAGCTGGCCGATGCGGCGCTGGCGCTGGCCGGGCGGCCGATCGACGCCATCGTGCAGATCTCCGACAACCAGAGCGCCGGCGGTTTCGCCGCCATCGCGCGCGCCGGCGTACGCGCCGGCAAGCCGGTGGTCGGCTTCACCGGCTCTGCCGTAGAACAGGGCGCCGTGTGGGCGCTCGCCGTCGACTTCCACCAAGCCGGCCGCGACGCGGCGGACAAGGCGGTCGCCGTGATGCGCGGCACGCCGCCGGGGCGGATTCCGTTCACCGCCCCGTCGAACGCCGAGCTGGTGGTCAGCTTGCCGAACGCCAAGGCGATGAACGTGACGCTGCCGCAATCGCTGATCGAGCAGGCGGACAAGGTGCTGAAATGATCGCGCGCGACAGGCGGGCGGTCTGGTGCGCTGCCGGCTGTCGACCGTCCACGCCCCGCATGCGTCTCCGCACGGCGCACGGTGCCGTGGCGGTGCATCCGAGGGACTGATGGACATCACGCGTATTCCCGGGCCCGACTGCATGCGGGTGGCGCTGTGCGGTCGGCTCGATGCGGCGTGGAGCGCGTCGGTGCAAGACGCGTTGTCCGAGTGCGTGCGCGCCGGGCAGCACCAGATCGAGCTCGACATGTCGCAGGTCGTCTTCATTTCGTCGGCCGGCATCCGCGTGCTGTTGATCACCTATCGCCAGCTCAGTGCGATCAACGGGCGGCTGGCGGTGGTGGCGGCGTCGGCCGAAGTGCGCGAGGTCATCGAGCTCTCGGGGCTGCGCGCGTTGCTCGGCCAAGCCGCAGCCGTGCCGGCGCCGTCTACGCCCGCCGCGCCGGCGCCGCGCCGGCTCGACACCGCCGCGGCGCGTTTCGAGGTGCACGCGCTCGACGCCGCGGCGCAGATGTCCGTGCGCGCCATCGGCGATCCGACCGCGCTGCTG
>Ga0265339_10000898_pt1 | contig 22844 bp, 24 predicted proteins | sample 4CB219metaG_FD_202085 | JGI IMG/M metagenome (GOLD analysis project Ga0265339, IMG submission 202085) | Rhizosphere microbial communities from Carex aquatilis grown in University of Washington, Seatle, WA, United States - 4-CB2-19 metaG | ecosystem: Host-associated > Plants > Roots >... | reverse complement strand
GCGCTCACGGGCCCCGTCGAGCGCGGCGACGTGTCGTCGGTCGAGCAGCACCTGCGCACGCTCGAGGCCAAGGCCCCCGAGGTCCTCGAGCTCTACCGCCTCGTGGGCCGCGACGTGCTGCGGCTCGCGCGCGAGAAGTCGAACCTCGAGCCCGACACCGTCAAGCGGCTCGAGGCCCTCTTCGGCGCGCCGCCGGCGGCGCGGAACTAGCTCATTTCGCGCCAGATCCCTGGCACGCGCATTTCGCTCCGCGAGCGGCGCGCGCTGGGCTTACAATGTGACGCCATCATTTCGGGAGCTCGTATGTACAAACGGATCGCGATCGGGTTTGTGGCTCTTCTGGCGCTGACGCTCGCGGGCGCGCGCACCTTTGCGGGGGGCTCCAAGCCCGAGGACGTCTTCAAGGGCCGCATCATCATCACGAAGAAGCCGCTGCCGCTGCGCTTCGGGTCGGCGGGCGCGTTCATCTCCGCCGTGAACTCGTCGAAGATCGACAAGCTGTGGCCGATCTCGGAGGACGGCGAGAAAGGCGAGTGGAAGGTCGAGTACATCGCCTTCTTCGCGCAGCCGCTCAACGACAATGAGATCCAGGTGAAGTTCTACGACATCACGGCCGGCCGCAAGTACGTCGCCGGCGATGCCCAGTACACGAACCAGCGCGGCTCGCGCATCTTCAGCTCCAGCATCACGCTCGCCAAGCCGGAGTTCGACGTGCGCAAGCACTACATGATGACGGCCGAATCGCGCGGCCGCATCATCGCGACGACCAGTTTCTGGCTGCTCGGCAAGGGCCAGAACTTCAGCGGCAAGGTCGAGTTCAGCGACGCCGACGCCAAGGGGCACTGATCCCCCGCGCGGCATTTCGCCGCAATGCTCGGGCGCAATTGACCTTACCGTCGGGGAAAGGTATGAAGCGGCTCTCGTGAGATATGCAGCGTTAGCGACGGTGGTGGTGTTGATCTCCTCGGGCGCGGCGCAGGCGGGCAAGAGCGCCAAGACCAAGAAGCCTGCGGCGGAGGCGAAGAAGGAGCCGCCCAAGCTGCCGGCGGAGAAGCTCGCGAAGGTGCGCGACATCCTGCTCGGCGACGACGAGCCGGGGGCCATCGACGCCGCGAAGGCGCTCGGGCAGTCGGGCGCCTCGAACGCCATGGATCCGCTCGTCGACCTGCTGAGCGTCGGCGGCCCGCCGTCGCGGCTCGAGGTCGCGGTCGAGGCGCTGGGCACGCTCGGTGATCCGCGCGCGATCGACGCGCTCGAGGTGTACGCGGGCAACCGCTCGCCGGATCTGCGGCGCCGCGCCATCAAGTCGCTCGCCGCCATCAAGGACGATCGCGTCGTGCCGCCGCTGATCGCGGCGCTCGGGGATCAGGCGCCCGACGTGCGCGCCGCCGCCGCCGACGCGCTGGCCGCGCGCAAGGAGACGAAGGCGGCGCCGCGGCTGCTCGCGCTCGTCAAGCGCAACGACGCCGGCGCGGCGCCCGCGCTCGGGCTGCTGGCGACGCCGGAGCTCGTGCCGCAGCTCGCGGAACTCCAGGGCAGCGTCGACGACAACGTCGTCGCCTCGGCGCTGGGTGAGTACCTGAAGCGCGACGACGTCGCCGACCCGCTGCGCGTCGACGTCGTCCGGACGATCGGCCACCTGTCGGGGGCGGCCGCGACGACGGCGCTCGTCGAGTACATCGCGACGGTGCCCGCGAAGGACGATCGGGCGTCGAAGAAGGAAGCGCAGAAGCTCATCGACGAGAAGGGGACGGTCAAGTGAGGGTGCCGAGCGTGTCCACAGTGTCGATGTCGATGATGAAGCTCGGCGCGGTCGTGTCGCTCGCGCTCGCCGCCGGGTGCGCGACCAGCGCGTACCAGCGCGCCGGCAGCTCGGACGACGTCGCGTCGGCCCTCGGCAAGACGCCCGGCGCGACGGCCACGGGGCGGCCTGAGAACGTCACGGGGCGCCCGCTGGCGTTCCTCGCCCTGGGCGGCGCCAAGGGCCCGCGCCTCGCGGCCTACGATCTCTCCGAGTCGCGCGTCCTGTGGACGCAGCCGGCGGACATCAAGTCGCGCGTCGCGGTCGGCACCGACATCATCGTCTACGGCGTCGCGGACGCGCTCGTCGCGCGCGACGTCTCGACCGGCGCCGAGCGATGGCGTCACCCGATCGGCAAGGACGAACGGCTGCTCGGCTACGACGTCGACGGCAAGAACGTCTACCTCTCGGTCCAGGAGGGCGGCCAGCACCTGCACGGTGGCAAGGCCTCGGTGCGCGCGCTCGAGGCCAAGGACGGCGATGCCCGCTGGCGCCACGAGTTCGCCTCGGGAAACGTGGGCGCGCCCGTGTCGCGCGGCGGCCTCGTGGCCGTCCCCGTGGCGTCACAGTACGTGACGCTGCTCGACGGCAGCGACGGCGCGCAGCTCGCCCAGGTGCTCTCGAACGAGGAGGCGGCCACGTTCGTGCGCGCGCTGCCCGAGGGTCTGTTCTTCGGCTCGGCCGGCGTCTTCCGCCTCGAGCCGGGCACGGCCGCGGGCTCGCGCAAGTCGAGCGGCTACGTGAAGGCGAAGCTTCCGGCGTTCGTCCGCCCCGTCTACTGGTTCGATCTCTACCGGCCCGAGCAGGGCGACTACTCGGCGCTCGATCGCAACCGCATCCTCTGGCGCATGACGCCCGCCGGCGACGCGCGTTTCCGCGACGACCTGGCCTTCGTGCACAACTACCGCTTCTTCTTCGGCTTCGACGCGCGCACGGGCGAGCTCAAGTGGGCCTACAACCACCCCGAGAGCGAGGCCGTCGCGTCGGCCGTCGTCGGGGACACCATCGCCTTCGTCTCGGCGGACGGCGACGTGGGCGCGCTCGACGCGCGCACGGGCGCGCGGACCTTCTCGGCGAGGCTGCCGGGCGAGGTCGTGCGCGGCGCGACCTTCGACGCCGAAGGCTGGGGGCCGCGCGGCGGGGCCGCGTCGACGCCGCCGCTGGGCGACACGCTCACGACGATCGTGTGGGACCCGGATCGGCGCTTCTGGGACGTGAAGATGTTCGCCATCGAGGAGCTCGCGCGCCAGCCGGGCCACGGGGTCACCGAGCAGCTCATCAAGGTCACCGAGCAGCAGGGACTGCCGCCCGCCGTGTACCAGAAGGCGGGCGAGGCGCTCATCGCGCGCAAGGACGGGTCGGCGGCCGACCTGCTCGCGCGGGTGCTGGCGACGCACGCCGACTACGCCGACGGCAAGAGCGCGCCCGCGGTCGAGATCCTCGCGCGCGCGGCCGGGGCCATGAAGGCGACGACGGCGGCCCCCGCCCTCGTCGAGCACCTCAAGCGGCCCGAGACGCCGCCGGCGGCGCTGACGCAGATCGCGCGGGCGCTCGCGGCCATCGGCGCGACCGACGCGCTGCCGGCGCTGCACGACTTCGTGACCATGTACCGCGCCGACCCGCTCTACGACGGCGATCCCACGCCGCTCGTCGCGGCGTCGGAGGCGATGCTCGCCCTCGGGGGGCCGGCGGAGCGCCAGCTGCTGCTCTACCTCGCCGAGGAGTCGCACACCGTCGAGCCGCTGCGGGTGCACCTGCGGCGCGCGCTCGCGCAGACGGCGGGCGCCGAGGCGCGCCTGCGCGCGGCCGCCGCGACGGCCGACGAGTGAGCGAGCCGCGGCGCCTCACCGTCATGGTGTGCCGCGGCCCGACCTGCGGCGAGCGGCGCAACTCGCCCGAGCTGCACGCGCGCCTCGAGGCGCTCATCGCCGCGCGCGGCGTGGGCGACCGCGTGACGCTCGCGTGGGAGACCTGCTTCGGCCACTGCCTGCGCGGGCCGAACGTGCTCGTGTACGACACCGACGAGGTGCGCGGCTGGCAGGTCTATGCCGGCCTGGACGCGCCGTCGGCCGTCCTCTACAACCGCGTCACCGTGGACGAGCTCGAGCGCATGCTGGACAAGCACCTCGCCGGCGGCCTCGACATGCGCGCCTTCAGGCGTATGTGACAGAATCGCGGCCCTGATGGACCGGATCTACCTCGACCACGCTGCGACGGCGCCCGTGCGGGCGGAGGTCGCCGACGCGATGGCGGCGGCCCTGCGCGCGCCCGCGGGGAACGCGTCGAGCGTCCACGCGGCGGGCCGGCACGCGCGCGCGGCCGTGGAGCGTGCGCGCGCCGAGGTTGCGGCGCTCCTCGGCGCGGCGCCGGAGGAGATCGTCTTCACCTCGGGCGGCACGGAGGGCAACAACCTCCTCGTGCTCGGGCTGGCCCGCGCCGGGGCGGCGCGGCGCGCCCCGGGCGCGAGGCCGCACGTCGTGTCGTCGCGGCTCGAGCACCCGTCGGTGCTGGGGGCGCTCGACGTCCTCGCGCGCGACGGGTTCGACGTCTCGGATGTGGCGGTCGACGCGACGGGCGCCGTGACGCCGGAGGCGCTGCGGGCGGCGCTGCGGCCGGAGACGGTCCTCGTCACGCTCGCCGCGGCGAACCACGAGCTCGGGAACGAGAGCGACGTCGCGGCGCTCGCGGCCGTCGCGCGAGCGGGTGGGGCGCTCTTCCACACGGACGCCGTCCAGGCCGCGCCGTGGCGCGCGCTCGGGCTCGGCGCCGCGGGCGCCGATGCGGCGACCGTCTCGGCGCACAAGCTGGGCGGACCGCAGGGCGTGGGCGCGGTCTTCGTGCGCCGCGGGCTCGACGTGCCGCCGCTCCTCGTCGGCGGCCACCAGGAGCACGAGCGGCGTGCGGGCACGGAGAACGTCGCCGGCATCGTCGGCTTCGGCGTCGCGGCGCGGCTCGCGGCGGCGGAGCGCGACGACGTCGGTGCGCGCGTCGCCGGCCTGCGCGATCGTCTCGCGGAGCGGCTGCTGCGCGTGGCCGGCGCGCGCGTGCACGGCGACGTCGCGCGACGCCTGCCTGGGACCCTCAACGTCGCGTTCGCGGGCGCGCCCGGGCAGCTCGTCGCCATCGCGCTCGACCTCGAGGGCGTGTGCGTCGCCACCGGCGCGGCGTGCACGTCGGGCTCGCTCGCGCCCTCGGCGGTGCTGCTCGCGCTCGGACTCGCGCCGCGCGAGGCCGGCGAGGCGCTGCGCTTCAGCCTGGGACGCGACACGACCGAGGCTGAGATCGACCGGGTCGCGGCGCTCGTGCCCGAGATCGTCGCGAGAGTGCGGGCCGCCTGTGGCCACGCCGCCGGCCTGACGGCCGGCGCTCGGGACCCCGCCCTCCACCCCCAGCCCCCGCGGCTTCGCCGCGCCCTCGTCGTCGCGATGTCCGGCGGGGTCGACTCGTCCACGGCGGCGGCGCTGCTCGTCGAGCAGGGGCACGACGTGGTCGGGGTGACGCTCAAGCTCTACGACGCCTCGGGCACCTCGGCCGCCGTGGGCCGCTGCTGCGGGCCGCGCGACATCGCCGACGCGCGCGCGACGGCGGCGGCGCTCGGCTTCCCGCACTACGTGATCGACGAGAGCGAGGCCTTCCAGGCCTCCGTCATCGACGAGTTCGTCGCGGAGCACCGCGCCGGCCGCACGCCGAACCCGTGCGTGCGGTGCAACGAGAAGCTCAAGTTCGGCCCGCTGCTCGCGTTCGCCGAGGCGGTCGGCGCGAGCGCGCTCGCCACGGGCCACTACGCGCGCCTGCTGGCGTCCGAAGGCGGGTCTCCCACGCTCGCGCGCGCCGCCGACGCGCACAAGGATCAGTCGTACTTCCTCTTCGGCGTGCGCCCCGAGTGGCTCGCGCGCGTGCGCTTCCCTCTCGGAGAAATGACGAAGGACGAGGTGCGCGCCGCCGCCCGCCGCCTTCGCGTCCCCAACGCCGACAAGCCGGAGTCGCAGGAGATCTGCTTCATCCCCGACGGCGACCACAAGGCCTTCGTCGAGGCGCGCGGCGGCGCGGGCAAGCCCGGCGTGATCGTCGACGACGAGTCGAACGCCGTCGTCGCCACGCACGCCGGCACGCACCGCTTCACCGTCGGCCAGCGCCGCGGCCTGCCCGGCGGGGCCGGCGATCGCCGCTTCGTCATTCGCATCGACGCCGCGACCGGCACCGTCCACGTCGGCCCGCGCGAGCGCCTGGGCCGCACCGACGTGCGCGTCGCCGATGTCCGCTGGCTCGGCGCCGCCCCGCGCGAGCGCCTCCGCTGCGCCGTCCAGATCCGCCACCACGCCACGCCCGCCGCGGCGTGGGTCGAGCTCGCCGGTGACGGCTGCGTCGACGTCCGCCTCGACGAGCCCGCGCTCGGCGTCGCGCCGGGCCAGGCTGCGGTCTTCTATGACGAGACCGCGGCCGTCCTCGGCGGCGGCTGGATCGAGGCCTAGGAAGGACGATGCCTAAGAGGACGCGCTCGAAGCTGCATTGGTGGGCGGCACACGTCATCCTCTACTTCGAAGAGGGCCGGCGTCAGTCGCAGTTCTTGGTTTGGGAGAACGTCTACCTCTTGCGCGCGAAGGATGCCTCCGACGCCGCCAAGAGAGGCGAGGAGCTCGGCCGCGCCGACTGCGTGCCCGACGAGACCCGTACGGTTGGAGGTCGTCCCGCAGCACTCGTCTTCGGGGGCGTCCGTCGCGTCGCTTGGTGTGCGGCGCCTCCGTACCGAGCCGAGCCCACGGCACTGCTGCGCGACGGCACTGAGGCGACGTTCTCGACCTTCGTCGCGAAGACGCGTCGCGACCTCAAAGCCTTGATCGGTGGACGACCGGTCGTCGTCGCGTACGAAGGCTAGGCCCTCACCCCAACCGTCTCCCGCGGACGGGAGAGGGGAGCAGCGTCGGAGCGAGAGCAGCGAGCGAGTCCAAGGACGGTGAGGCGCGGCTTCGCCGCGCCGGCTCGCCTTAGGAAGCGGGGAGAGCCCGCGAGAGGGGCGAAGCCCCTTTCGCGAAGCGAGCGAAGCGAGCGCCTAGCTGCCGGCGCCGGAGACGGCGGCGGCGACGACCTGGCGGCCCGTCGTGTTGCGGTCGCGGGCGCGGACGGCGTCGATGGCGGCCTCGAGCTCGCCCTTGTCGAGGAAGATGCCGTGGCAGGTGCCGCAGTAGTCGACGTGGACGCTGCCGAGGACGACCTCGGAGAGGCTGCCGGTGCACGCGGGGCAGGGCGCCTTGTTCGGCGTCGGGACCGGAGGCGGTCCGGACGCGCCCGTCAGCAGGCCACGCAGGCGGGCGAGCTCCGCCTCGGGGAGCTTCGCGGCGCGCGTGATCTCGCCGCGGTCGAGCCAGAGGCCGCCGCACTTCGGGCAGAGATCGACCTCGAGGCCCTGGAAGAGCGCCTTGTCGAGGATGGAGTTGCACTTCACGCAGCAGAGGTTCGCCGAGTCGGCCATGAGCGGATACTAACCGGCCCGGCCGCGTCCGGTAAAGCGGGGCGAATGTGCCGCCCAGAGTGGTACTTTAAGGACGCGGCGTCTCGCGCGTCGCGTTCATGACGCCCAAGGAGAACGACTACACCACACTCGAAGGCCGCCTCGGGCACGCCTTCGCGGACCGCGCGCTCTGCGAGGCGGCGCTCACGCACAAGTCGTGGCTCAACGAGGCCCCGGGCACGGGGCGCACGGACAACGAGCGCCTCGAGTTCCTGGGCGACGCGGTGCTCGCGCTCGTCGTCTCGGACCTGCTCATGAAGCGCTACCCCGACCGCAGCGAGGGCGAGCTGTCGAAGGCGCGCGCGGTCGTCGTCAGCGAGGCGGGCCTCGCGCGCACGGCCCAGGGCATCGAGCTCGGCCAGTGGATCTTCCTCGGGCGCGGCGAGGACCAGGCGGGAGGGCGCGGCAAGGCGTCGATCCTCTCGGACGCGCTCGAGGCGCTCATGGGCGCCGTATACCTCGACGGCGGGCTCGAGGCGGCGCGCCGCGTGGCCGAGCAGCTGTTCTCGGGCGCGCTCAGCGACGTCGAGACGCAGACGCGCCACGACTACAAGTCGCGCCTTCAAGAACGGTCGCAGGCGCTGCTGCAGGCGACGCCGCAATACCGCGTCGTCGGGCAGGAGGGGCCCGATCACGACAAGCGCTTCGCCGTGACCATCTCGCTCGCCGGGCGCGAGTACGGGCGCGCCGTCGGCCGCTCGAAGAAGGAGGCCGAGCAGAGCGCGGCGGCGCAGGCGCTCGCCATCCTCGAGGGCGGCCCGGAGTCGGAGAAGTGACGCCCGAGGCGCTCGTCGCGCAGATCCCCGACGACGTGCGGGCGGTCGCGCGCAAGCTGCGCGCGCGCGGCTTCGAGGCCCACCTCGTGGGCGGCGGCGTGCGCGACATGCTGCTCGGGCGCCCGCCCGCCGACTTCGATCTGGCGACCGACGCGAAGCCCGAGAAGGTGCTGGAGGTCTTCGGGCACTCGTTCGCGATCCCCACGGGCCTGCAGCACGGCACGGTCACCGTGCTCACGGGCTCGGACCCGGCGACGCGCCGCCCGGTCGAGGTGACGACCTTCCGGGGCGAGGGCGCTTACATCGACGGGCGGCGGCCGTCGTCGGTGACGTACGTGTCGTCGCTCGGCGAGGACCTGTCGCGGCGCGACTTCACGATGAACGCCGTCGCGCTCGAGCCCGACACGGGCGCCATCACCGATCCCTTCGACGGGCAGGGCGACATGGCCCGCAAGCTCATCCGCGCCGTGGGCGATCCGCTGGCGCGCTTCCGCGAGGACGGCCTGCGCCCCATGCGCGCCGTGCGCCAGGCCGCGCAGCTCGGCTTCGACGTCGAGGACGCGACGCTGGCGGCGATCGAGCCGACGCTCGACGTGTTCCGCAAGGTGTCGGCCGAGCGCGTGCGCGACGAGATGCTCAAGATGCTCGGCGCGCCCAAGCCGTCGATCGGCCTCGAGCTCATGCGGCGCACGGGGCTGCTCGGCGAGGTGCTGCCGGAGATGCTCGAGTCCATCGGCTGCACGCAGAACCGCTTTCACAAGCACGACGTCTACGGGCACACGCTCGCCGTCGTCGACAACACGCGCGGCGACGCCATCGTGCGCCTCGGGGCGCTGCTCCACGACGTCGGCAAGCCGCGCGCGCGCCAGCCGCGCGAGGGCGCGCCCGGCGAGTACAGCTTCTTCAAGCACGAGTACGTCGGCAAGGACATGGCCGACGCGATCTGCCGGCGCTGGAAGCTCTCGACCGCCGACCGCGCGCGCGTCGTCTCGATGGTCGAGCACCACATGTTCTATTACACGCCCGAGTGGACCGACGGCACCGTGCGCCGCTTCGTGCGCCGCGTGGGCGGCGAGACGCTCGATGCGCTGTTCGCGCTGCGCGAGGGCGACGTCCTCGGCCGCGGCTTCGGCGAAGACCCCGAGCGCGAGCTCGGCGAGCTGCGCCGCCGCGTCGCCGACGTCGCGGCCGCCGACGCCGCCCTGCACGTGACCGACCTCGCCATCAACGGCGAGGACGTCATGCGCGTCGCGGGCATCCCGCCGAGCCGCGAGATCCGCGAGATCCTCGAGCGCCTGCTCGAGCTCGTCCTCGACGATCCGTCGCTCAATACGCGAGAGAAGTTGCTCGAGCTGCTGCCCACCGTCCGCGCGAAGAAGACCTAGACCGTTTTCAGGTCGAGGCGATCGAGCGATCTGCGCCTCTCCCGCTCGCGGGAGAGGCCGACGAGCCGCAGGCTCGGCGGGTGAGGGTGCGGGCCCTCACCCGACACCTTCGGTGTCGACCTCTCCCGCAGCCGGGAGAGGTGCGGAAGAGCGTCGAGCTCGAGGTCACCTCAACGTGAAACCGGTCTAGCGCCCGTAGGTCTCGCGATAGTAGCGCTCGAGGGCGCTGGTGTCGGCGTGCTGGCTCAGGGCGACGCCGGCGCTGCCGAGGGCCTCGATGCCGGTGATGCCGCCCCACAGGTAGAAGAGCGTCCTGGCCGCTTCGGGCGACTCGGCGTGACGGGCCACGACGGGCGCCGTCGCGACGAGCGCGACCGTGACCGCGCCCCAGATGGCGGCCGCGATGAAGAACGTCCGCGCGGAGGCGCTCGCGTTCCTCGCGCGCACGTCGACCTCGTGGCGGTGTGCCATCAGCAACGGGTCGACGGCGTAGAGGCCCGCCGGGATGCCGAAGGCGTCGCGCGGCGTCTGCATCGCCGCCGTCACCTCGGGCCGCTGGCGCAGCGGGACCAGCGGTACGACGACGGGCGGCGCCTCGTTCGCGGGCGGCGCCGGCGCGGTGTCGTCGTGCTCGATCGTCCAGTGGTCGTCGTTGAGACGCGCCGCCGACTCGGGCGGCAGCGTGTAGATCCGGCACCCGAGCTGCGTCACGGCGACGAGCGCCGCGACGAGGCCGAGCGAGGCGCGGCGGAGAGTCACGGCCTGGCCTCGGCGAGGTTCTCGACGGCGGCGACGACGTCGACGACCGTCTCGCGCATGGCGGTGTCGAACGCGTTCTGCCCCGCCGACTCGATGCCGCCGAGGTACGTGTCGCTCCCCTTGACGTAGAACGAGCGCCGCGCGCGGAAGCCGTTCTTGTTCGACACGGCGATCGTGAGCCAGACGTCGGCCTCGGCCGACGCCGAGAAGACACCCATGTCCGGCTCGACGAACGTCTGCTCGAGGGCGCCGCTCACGATCAGCGCCGAAGGCGGCGCGTCCTCGATCGCGGAGCTGACGTCGAAGCCGCTCTCCGAGAGGCCCTCCGCGACGAGATCCGAGAGCCATCGCTCCGGCGGCATGCTGCAAAGGAGGTGGGCGGCGGGTTGGCTGTACCCATTCTTCTTGATGCCGCACAGGTGAGGCATCTTGCGGCGGTCGACGAACGGGACGACGACGATGTCGCGGCCGGCGCCGCGCTGGATGCCGCCGTACCAGGCCGGTGCTTGCGGCGGCTCGAGCGTCTGAGTCGTCCAGGCGCAGCCGCTCGCGAGGAACGCCGCCGCGACGACCGAGACGCGGACGCAAGATCGGACGTTCCGGACGTTCACGTTGCCCTCGTAACAGATTTCGCCGGCCCAGGCGAGCGCGCGTTGTGGGCGGGCGGTCGTTGTGAGATTGTTGTCCAATGAGGAGTCTTGCACTCGTCGCTCTCGTGCTGCTTGGCGTGCTCGGTGACGTGGCGTGCTCGGGGTCGGGGAGCAAGTGCAGCTCGGGCGCCGTTCAGCCGTGCGCGTGCGGCGCAAAGCGCCCCCAGGGCATCCAGACGTGCCAGAAGAACGGGACGTTCTCGGCGTGCAGCTGCTCGTCGGGCGCGGCCGGCGCCGGCGGGGGCAAGGGCGGGGCCAGCGGGACGGCGGGCGAAGCGAGCGGTGGCGCCACCGGCGCTGCGGGCGACCCCTCCGGCGCGGGCAGCGGCGGCGCGGCGGGCGATGGGAGCGGCGGTTCGTCCAGCGCGGGCGCGGCGGGCGGTGCGGGCGGCGCGTCCGCCGGCGCCGCCGGTGCCGCGGCGGGGGCAGGCGGCGCGAGCGCCGGCTCGGGCGGCGCCGGCGGAGGTGCGGGCGGCGCGAGCGCGGGCGCCGGCGGAACGACTGCCGGCGCGGGGGGCGGCGGCGCGGGCGGCACGAGCTGCGTCCCTCCGGCCGCCGCGACCGACTACTCGTGCACGTCGATGGCGCGCTTCACGGCGGCGACCCAGGTCGTCGACGGCATCGGCGACGAGTTCTGCAACGTGCCGCCCGTCCACTACACGGCGGCGAACGCCCCCTACCGCGAGGGGCACTCGGGCGGATCGGCGCCGCCGCTGACAGCGCCGCCCGAGACCGTGACCTTCCGCGCGGCGTGGTCCGTCGACGCCTTTCACCTGCACGCGCACGTCGACGATCCGTCGATCTACGAATCCAACGACAACACAACCCTCTACAACGGCGACGAGATCGAGATCTTCGTCGCGGGCGGCCCCAACTTCTCCGTGACGTACCCGGCGGGCACGGACTCGAACTCGATCGAGATCGGCGTCGTGCCGCCGGCCGGCCTCGTCGGCGCGCGCGGCGTCGTCTACCTGGGTCAGAATCGCCAGACGCTCGACAGCCAGTACTTCGCGGCGCGCCTCGTCCCGGGCGGCTACGAGGTCGAGGTGAAGCTGCCCTGGCAGGGCACGGCCAAGCCCACGCAGGCGGGTGACACGATGGGCTTCTACTTCGGCCTCAGCACGCAGGACACCGCCGGCGTCGGGCGCGAGGAGTACGCCTCGCTGCCCGTCACGACGTTCGCGGGCGCGAGCAGCTGCCCCATCGCGCCGCCGCTTCCCTGGTGCGACGATCGCGCCTGGTGCCACCCGACGTTGAAGTGACGAAATGACGAGGAGGATTCAGTGAAGAGGATCATTGGAGTGGCCCTGATCGCGGGCGCCGCGCTCTCGTGCGGTGGCGGCTCGGCCGAGACGCTCAACTGCGCGTGGCTGGCCAGCGACAACTGCTGGAAGATGACCGCCGCCGACGCCGTCGACTGCTTGCCGGCCGAGAACGAGACGGGCACGCTGAGCGCCGACAACAAGACGTGCACCTACGCGAGCGGCGTGACCGTGACGTTCGCGTCGCCGCTCGTGCTGCCGCCGCCCCAGGGCCAGCAGAGCCCGAAGTTCAACTTCACGGTGAAGAACGGCGGCGCGGACTGCCTGCACTACGAGGACTCCGGCACGGGCTTCACGCTCGTCGTGAAGGGCAAGACCGTGAGGGAGTCGGGCTCGGGCTACGGCCTCACGATCTCGTGCCCCGACGGGACGAGCGTCAGCACCGCGAACGCCTTTGCCGTGCTCAGCTGCGACGCCGACGGCGGCGGCGCCATCTTCGGCGGCCTCCCCGGCAACACCTGGTCCTCGGGCGGGAACAACCTCAGCTTCGGGCTCCTCGGAACTGGAGCTTCGGGCCTCTCGCAGTCGGTCTTCAATTGCGCGCAGCCGTGAGGGCAAACCCTCACGTGCGAGAACATTCTCCCGTCGCACGCGGATGGGTCTAAAATGCTCGCGTGAAACGCAGCTCGATCTTCGCGGCTGCGGGCCTGGCGGCCGTCGTCACCGCCTCGTGTGGCAGCGGCGTTTCGCCCGGCGCGTCGGCGACTTCGGACGTCGTCGCCCAGACACAGTGCCCGCCGGACGTCACGCTGCCCATCCCGACCCGAACCTGCCCCGCCGCGCGCGACTCGGGCACCGGAAAGCTGCAGGGGACGTTTCCCAAAGATGGTTCCTCGGTTGTCGTGATGGTCGGGGTGAGCGGCGCCGCGCCCGTCTGTGCGGTCCCGGAGTGCCGCGGCGGCTGTCCCGAGCAGACGGCCCTGACGGACTACTGGGCGGCCGAGAACTTCGCTTCGCAAAAGTGCGTGAGGGACATGATCGCCGCCGTGGGCGGCTCGGCCACGGACGAGCGCTTCTCGATCGTCGATGCGATCGTTGCGACGCTCACGTGGGAGCAGATCCAGATGGTCGCGACCCATCCTCACGTCGTGAGCATCGAGCCCAACGCTGGAGGACCGCCCCCATGAAGCGCATCGTCGGAGTCGTTTTGTTCGCCTGCGCCGCGCTCGCGTGCGGCGGCACTGGCAAGGTCGGCAACTCGGGCGCGGCGGGCGCGACGGGACAGGCCGGCGGCGGCGGCTCGACGGGCGCCGCGGGCACGAGCTCGGGCGCGGCTGGCGAGAGCACCGGCCAGGCGGGCGTCGGCGCCGCGGGCTCGACCGCGGGCGCTCCGGGCGCGGCCGGGACCAGCGGTGGCGCCGGTACCGGAGCGGGCGGTGATAACGGAAGCGCGGGGACGAAGGGCAGCGCGGGCACGAGCGGCGGCGCCGGCATGAACGGCGCGGGCGGCGCCGCAGGCCTCGGCGGCACCTCGAAGTGCGCGGGCTCGAAGTATCTGCTCTGCGAGAGCTTCGAGGACACGGCGGTCGGCGCCATCCCGACCGGCTGGACGCGCCAGGTGACGGGCAACGACAACACGCTCGTCGCCGTCGACGACAAGGAGTCGGCGCGCGGCAGCCACGCGCTCAAGATGGGCGCGGTCGCGAACGGCCCGCGCCGCATCGTCCACCCGGCGACGACCTTCGGCGCCGCTCACTGGGGCCGCATCTTCTACAAGATCCAGACGCCCGCGCCGAAGATCTCCGGCTACCTGCACTCGACGATGGTCGCGCTCGTGGGGAACAACCCGATGGGCTCGGGCACGCAGGAGAACCGCGTGGTCGACACGGTCGAGGATCCGAGCGGCAAGAACCAGTTCCTCTACAACGTTCAGCCGCAGGGGAACGAGTACGGCACCGGGAGCCCTTACGACTACATGTACGACAACGCGTGGCACTGCGCCGAGTGGCACGTCGACGCCGCCGCGCAGAGCTACCATTTCTATCTCGACGGCAACGAGCTCACGAAGATCGCCCTCATGGGCGACATCACGAAGACCGGGTTGCCGCAGATGTTCCAGTCGATCGAGGTCGGCTGGTACAACTACCAGTCCGCGCCGCCCGGGTTCGTGGCCTGGATCGACGAGGTCGCGGTGGACACGGCCCGCATCGGCTGCGGTGGCTGACAGTTGCGCAACAATGACGCCGGTTGCGCAACGCCTCGGGTGCGCAACCCACGGAAAACAGGCCATAAAGAGCCTTTTTTTGAACGTTCGTCCTTTACAGCGGGCCGGGCTCAACCTACCCTGATGAACGGTCGAATCAACACGACCGTGGCTCCGCGAAACCCCGACGCGTGTGGGCCCGAATGAAGGAGGCGCCGTGAGCCGTACGAAACCGGCAAAGCTATTCCTAATGACCGCGGTGTCGCTGTCGCTCGCCTGCAGCTCCGGGCAGATCAGCGGCGGCAGCGGAAACCCGGCCACGGGCGGACCGGGCGTGGGCACCGGCACTGCGGGCAGCACGGGCACCGCGGGCGGCGCGGTCGGCGGCACCGGCACGGCCGGCTCCAGCGCGCCTGCCGATCCCAACGCCGCGGGCGTCATGCCGATGCTGCGGCTCACGAACCGCGAGTACAACAACACGGTCCGCGATCTGCTGGGCGACACGTCGCAGCCGGCGAACCAGTTCGCGAGCGACCGCGACCCGACCTTCGAGTTCCGCCGCGCCGGCACGGTCGCCGTGCAGGACGCGACGCTCATCCGCACGGCGGCCGAGTCGCTCGCCGCGGCCGCGGCGCCCAAGCTCGTGAACGGGCAGCTCCTGCCGTGCGACCCGACAGCGGGCGAGGACGCCTGCGCGCAGAAGTTCATCACCACCTTCGGGCAGCGCGCGTTCCGTCGCCCCGTCGCCGCCGACGAGGCGACGCGCCTGACGACGCTCTACACGAACGCGCGCACGACGTTGAAGCTCTCGTTCACGGACGCCATCGACGTCCTCGTCGAGGCGATGCTGCAGTCGCCGCAGTTCCTGTACCACTGGGAGGCGTCGCCCACGGCCGCGAACATCAAGGAGGGCAACGTCATCCGCCTCTCCGGCTACCAGGTGGCGTCGCGGCTCTCGTACTTCATCTGGGGCTCGATGCCCGACGACATGCTCCTCGCCGCGGCCGCCGCCGGTCAGCTCGACACGGCCCCGGGCGTGCTCACGGCGGCGCGCCGCCTGCTGGCCGACGGCAAGGCCAAGGGCACGATGGACGCGTTCTTCTCCGACTGGATGGCGCTCGACGGCCTGCCGGCGCGCACGAAGGACACGACGGTCTACAAGACGTACACGGACGCGACCGAGGCGGCGATGCTCGCCGAGACGAACGCGTTCGTGGAGAACGTCGTCTTCGGCGGCGACGGCAAGCTCTCGACGCTGCTCGGCGCGCCGTACTCGTACATCAACGCGACGCTGGCGCCGCTGTACGGCGCGCAGGCGTCGGGCACGGCGATGACGATGACGCCCCTCAACCCGGCGCAGCGCGCTGGCCTGCTCACGCAGGGCAGCTTCCTCGCGCTCACGGGCAACGCCGACGGGTCGAACCCGGTGCGGCGCGGGAAGTTCGTCTACACGAAGCTGCTCTGCCAGCAGATGCCTCCGCCGCCGGCGAACGTGCCGCCGCCCGCGCCGGCCTCGGCGGGCGGCACGACGCGCCAGCGCTTCACGACGCACGACCAGAACGCGTGCGCGAAGGGCTGCCACACGGTCATGGACCCCATCGGCTTCGGGTTCGAGAACTACGACGGCATCGGCCAGTACCGCACGATGGACAACGGCTCGCCGGTCGACGCCACCGGGTCGATCACGCTCGACGGCAAGCAGCAGACCTTCAACGACGCCATCGGGCTCGTGACGCTGCTCGCGAAGAGCCCCGAGGTGCGGTCCTGCTTCGCGGGCGAGTGGTCGCGCTTCGCGCTCTCGCGCACCGACACGTCCGACGACGCGGCCTCGCTGCAGGCAACGTCGGCCGCCTTCGCGTCCGATACGGCCAGCGTGCAGGACCTCATCGCTGCGGTCGCGACGATGCGCAGCTTCCGTTACCGCAGCCTTTCGCCGGGGGAGACGCCATGAAGAAGTTCAGCAAGGCGCCGGCCATCCGCACCAGCACGACGCGGGCCTATCTCTCGCGGCGCACCTTCCTGCGCGGCGCGGGCGCGAGCCTCGCGCTGCTGCCCATGCTCGAGGGCGAGCGCGTGCTCGGCGCGACGGCCGGGCCGCCCAAGCGCCTCGTCACGATCGCCTGGAGCAACGGCGTCGCGCAGCCGAACTTCTATCCGACGACCAGCGACCCGACGTCGACGATGATCATGGCGCCGCTCGCGGCGCTGAAGTCCAAGGTCACGATGGTGGCCGGCCTCGACTTCAAGATCATGCTCGACCAGAACCACACCTACGACGGGCACTTCTCGTTCCCGACGATGTTCACGGGCACGTACAAGAACACGGGCGGCCAGAACTGCACGGCGACGGGCGCCTCGATCGATCAGGTCCACTCGGACAACGTCGCGAAGTCGGTGAACCTGCCGGCGCCGCTGGTCACGATCACGGTGCAGGGCCACTCGACGAGCTACCGCGCCGACGGCTCGCAGAACACGGGCGAGACGAAGCCCGACCGCCTGTTCACGACGCTCTTCTCCAGCGTCGCGCAGCCGAGCGGGATGGTCTCGGCGCTGTCGGCGCGGCGCAAGAGCGTGCTCGACTACCTCGTGCCGGAGCTCAACGGCTTCGCGGCGCGCCGGGGCACCGACGACAAGGCGAAGATCGGGGCACACCTCGACTCGATCCGGCAGCTCGAGCAGAGCCTCACGGCGACGGCCATGGGCGGCGCGGGCTGCATGCCCGTCAACCCGGGCGCGCCGTCGGCATACGACGCACAGGTCAAGGCGTTCTCCGACCTCGTCGCGATGGCCTTCCGCTGCGACGTCACGCGGTCGGTCGCGATGTCGTGGGCGGACGACGGCGGCAGCGGCCCGTACACGATGCCGTTCCTCAACCTCGCCGAGCCGACGATGATGTCGATCGGCGAGGTCCACAACATCGCGCACGAGGGCTCGGCCGACTACGCGCGCAAGACGATCATCGACACCTGGTACATGCAGCAGCTCGCGTACCTCGCGGGCTTGCTCGACGCGAGCACGGACACGGCCGGGGGCACGATCCTCGACAACAGCCTCATCGTCATGGGCAACGACATGAGCGAGGGCTCGTTCCACTCGGTGAGCAACATCCCGTACGTCCTCGTGGGCAAGGCGGGTGGCGCCCTCACGACGGGCCGCACCGTGCGCGTCGGCAAGTGGGCGACCGCCGGCGGCACCTACTGGTCGAGCGGCAACACCGGCATCCCCCACAACCAGCTCCTCGCGACGATCTCGAACCTCCTCGACATCCCCGCGACCAGCTTCGGCACCGGCTACACGGGCACGCTCAGCGCGCTGGCCTGATCGACCACGCGAGGCGGTCGCGGCTGCCGGATCGGCTCAACCGCCGCAGAGGATGGCCCGGACGCACTGCCGGCGGCCCGTCTCTGGGACGAGCGCGCAGCTCGTGCCGGTACCGGCGTCGGCGCAGTCGGCCGCGCTGCAGCAGGTGTCGGCGGCGCTGAGGCAGCTATAGAGCGGGCCCCCGGTGCAAAAGGAGTTGCCAGTGAAGCCGCAGATCCCGCCCGCGCCACAGTCCGCGTCGGTCCGGCAGGCCGAGGGCAAGCACGAGTTGTTGATCTGGGGGAACCTGACGGCGCAGTTGCACACGCCGCCGTTCGGGCAGTCGTCGTCGACGAGGCACGCGTCGGCCGTGCACATGTGGTCGAGACATCTTTCGCTGCCACCGTCGAAGGCGCAGTCAGCATCCGAGGCGCAGCGTTTCGTCGGCGCCCCGTAGATAGTGCTGAACTGGCACGCGATCGCGGGTGGGCGGTGGAGGAGCGCCGCCGCCCCCGCGTCACCGGACGTTGCGCAGGCGGGCAAGCCCCCGGCGTAGCCGCCGCCCCCCGGCGCTCCCGCCGACCCCGCGTCGACGGCGCCCGTGCCCGCCGCGCCGGCGCCGCCCGAGCCCGCCGCGCCGATGCCTGCCGACGCGGTGCCGCCGGAGCCGGCCACACCGACGCCCAAGGATCCGCCAGCGCCCGCGCCGCCGGCGGGCGTGAGCGCCTTCGAGCTGCAGGCGAGGCCGGCCGCAGCCAAGATCGAAGCGCAGAGAAGCAGCGAGCGGCTCATGAAGCGTCACTCATGATGCAACTCCCGTACCCCTCGCAACTCCGCGCCGCTTGGCTGAGCCGGCGACTGAAGCGCAACATTCCCGTCCTTCTGCTCCGCATCCTCAGCCCACGCAGCCCGAGGGCGGGACGCACTGCCAGTGCCCGACGGTGGGCGTGAACTCGCAGGCGGCGTTGACGCCCTTGCCGGTGCACTGGGCGGGGGTGCAGCAGGTGTCGGCGGCGCTGCGGCAGTTGAAGCCCGTCGTCGTGCCGCAATAGCCGTGGCTCGGCGAGCAGAGACCGCCGTCGCCGCAGTCGGCGTCGGTCCGGCACGTCGCGGGTGTGCACCGGTTGATGCGGATGACGAGGCCGCTGCCGACGTCCTTCGCGCACAGGCAGACGCCTCCGCCGGCGCAGTCGTCGTCGACGAGGCACTGATCGGTCGTGCACACGTGGTTGACGCAGAACTCGGAGGGAAAGGCGGCGTCCGAGTTGCAGTCGGAGTCCGCGACGCAGTTCGCGGCGCCGGTGTTCGTCGTCGCCATGTTCGACGAGGGACACGCGACCGCCGCCGCGCGGTGAGAGAGCCCGGCCGCGCCGCCCTTGCCGGACTTCGCGCACGAGGGGAGGCCGCCGATGTGCCCTGCGGCCCCCGCGCCGCCGCCACCGTCGGGCGCGAGCGCGCTCGAGCTGCACGCGAGCCCTGCGACGGCGAACCACGAAACGAAGAGCAGCAGCGAGCGGCGCATCAGCGCCGACCATTATGCCCCGATCCCAAGGCGAGGCGCGCGCGCCCTACGGCGATCCTGCCGCCGCCACCGAAGCGCCGGGGCTCGCGGTGACGTCGAGGTCCAGGATCGGGACGAGGCGCCCGCCGGGCCGGAGAGGCCGCGCGCGGATCCTCGTGACGATGACGACGTGATCGTTGGGCTGGGTGGCGAACGCCTTCGTGTTCGCGATGCGGACGGCGTAATAGCGTTGCTCGTAGACGCACACGACGTCGACGAAGTGATCGCCCGCGGGCGCCGAGACGTACGCGACGGGGTCGTGCGTGAGCCAGCGCTCCGGCGGGACGGGAAGCGTCTGTGTGCCGTCGATCGAGTAGGTCACGATCAGCGGGTGCAGGTCGCCGCCGACCTCGTCGTCGTGGACGATCTGGATCTGGACCGACCGATCCGGTGAGGCCCAGCGCGCGGCCACCTCGGCGCGCGCGGCGTGGCGCAGCTGGACGACGGACGGCCTGAGCTCGCGGCGCGGCACGCCCAACGGCCCGTAGCCGAGCGCGTCCTCGACGGCCTGCGCGGGGAGGTTCTCGGCGAGGTCGCTGCGCATCTTCAGCCACACCGCCTTCTGGCAGCCGGCGGCCGTCATGCCGCGCGGCGTGCACGAGGCCTCGAGGAACGAGTGCAGGTCCGCACGCGCCGAGGGCCAGTCGTGCGCGTCGAAGCTCTCGACACCCTTCACGTACCTCGGGTCGGTCGCGTCGAGGGGCGCCGTCGCGCACGCGCCCAGCAGCGTCGTCGCGAGCGCGATGCCGGGAAGACCCCACCTCGACGAGCGCGACGCCATACGGTCAAAGGTAATTTCCGCGGCCTTTGACCCCCCCTCGGGCCCTTCCCTATAATCACCGGATGAGCCCCCGCTGTACCCATTGGCATAGCCTCGCCCTCGTTTCTTGTCTCGCCGCGGCGTTCGCCGCCGCGAGCTGTGGCTTCAGCAACAGCCCCAAGCCGGCAGGGACCGGCGCGGCCGGCTCGAGCGGCGCCGCGGGGAGCACCGGCGCGGCGGGCGCGGCGGCGGGCTCGACGGGCGCGGCCGGGGACGCGAGCGGCGCGGCGGGCGCTCCGACGGGAGGCGCGGGCTCGACCGGCGTGGCGGGCGCGGCGGCGGGCTCGACGGGCGCGGCCGGCGACGCGAGCGGCGCGGCGGGCGCCGTCGGCGCGGCGGGCGCTGGTGGGATGGCCGGCAGCGCCACGGGCGGCGGGGGAGGCGTTCCCACGGGCGGCTTCGGCGGCATGGTCGTCGGGCCGGCGGCGTACTCGACCAAGCCGCTCTCGGTGATCGCCTACTCGCCGTACCGCGACGGGCAGGCGCCGGGAGGCGGGAACCAGCCGACGATGGCGCAGGTCAGGGCGGACCTCATGATGCTCAAGCCGCTCGTCGACGGCATCCGCGTCTACGGCACCACCGACGTCTCGCAGGGGTACATCCCGGCGCTGTGCGACGAGCTCGGCATCGACCTCTACCTCGGCGCGTGGATCGACGGCATCGCGAGCGACGAGCCGAACGTCCACGCGCTGGCGGCGATCGTCAACCAGAACCATCCGAGCATCAAGGTGGCGATCATCGGCAACGAGGTGCTCAACCGCAGCAAGAAGAACGGCGTCACGGAGGATCGCATGGTCCAGCTCGTGAACCTCTTCAGGGCGGACCTCAAGGTCACGGGCGTCAAGGTCGCCGAGGCCGACACGTACCCGCAGTGGATGATGGGCCTCACCAAGCTGTCCGCGGCCGTGGACCTCATCATCTGGCACACGTACGCGTACTGGTCGAGCATCGACATCTCGAACGCGGCGCTGGTCGTCAACGGCCGCTACAACGACATGCTCGCGAAGTACCCCGGCAAGCCGATGGTGCTCGGCGAGACGGGCTGGCCCACCATGGTCGACCACGTGGCGATGGACATGTCGTCGACCTCCGTCGCGAGCGAGGCGAACCAGGCGCGGTTCTACCGCGAGGCGCTCGCCGGCTTCCGCGCGCGCAACCTGCCCGCGTGGATGTTCGACGCCATCGACGAGATGTGGAAGGCGACGGACGGCGAGGGCCCGGTCGGCTCGCACTGGGGCATCTTCACCTCGGCGCGCGCGCCCAAGCAGGCGGCCACCGAGCTCATGTCGATGGTGAAGTGATGAAGTGCCCCGACTGCCAGAGCGGCCTGCGCAAGACGGAGCTGGGTGACGTCGAGGTCGATCACTGCCAGGCCTGCGGCGGCACGTGGTTCGACCAGGGCGAGCTCGAGCGCGTGCGCCAGTCGGTGGGGGCGAGCGACGCGCGGCTGAGGTTCACGCCGACGGACGGCCCGGGCGGACCGTGCCCCCGCTGCGTGGGCGCGCGCCTCGCGGGCGGCGTCGTCGCGGCCGCGTCGGTGGGCCGCTGCCCGCGCTGCAAGGGCATCTGGGTGCGCAACGCGCAGGAGCGCAGCGGCTCGACCGACGGGATCGGGGCGACGCTGCAGATCGTCGCGGCGGTGCTGGAGTGCTTTCCGTAGCGTTGCTCGCCGCGGTGCTCGTCGCCGCGCCGGGCGGCGCCGCGCCTCCGCGGCCGGTCGTCATCGTCGAGGACGCGCGCCAGATCCGCCGCGTCGTCGGACCCGCCGCCGACGGCACCTTCACGCCCAGCCAGGAGGAGGCCGAGGCGCCCCGGCGCGAGCTTCCAAGGTACCTGCAGGCCGAGAGCGCGCGCGAGAAGGACCGCACTCGCCGCAAGCAGCTGCAGCAGATCGAAGAGCAGCGCGCGCGCTACGTCTGGCACTGCGGCGGCTACACGAAGGCCAAGGAGCGCTACCTCTACTGCACGTTCGTCTCCATCTTTCCCGAGAGCGCAGCGCGCAAGGAGTTCCCCGACATCGACGACGGCGGCACCTCGGTCTGCAACCTCACCTTCCGCCTCAAGACCGGGAAGATCGTCCGCATCGACTGGAACGGCGAGGGCTGACCGCGGCGCCGGGTGAAACCAGGGTCGCGGCCGACCGGGCCGTGATTAGGTTTCGTGGGTGATTCGTGCGGTGGCCTGCTCGTTCGTCTTCGCGCTCCTCGCGGGCGGCTGCGCCGCGCCGAAGGCCGCGCCGTCGAAGACGTCGCCGCTCGATGCCTGCCACCCGATGAACGTCGGCGCCGGCCTGCGCTACGACTGCGACGGCTACACCGCCGCGTTCCACGACGAGCCGCCCGACGCCGAGGTCGACGCGCGCCGCGAGCTGGATCAGATGGTGGCCGGCCTGGTCGACGGCTTCAAGTCGCTCACCGAGAGGTTCAACGCGAAGATCCGCGTCCACAAATCAGCGCGCGAGATCGCGGGCCAGCCCGTCCTCTCGGCCGAGGTCACCGTCGATCACCCCACGACAGCCGGCAAGTCCTACGCGACCGGCTACGCCGTCGTCGCGGGCCGCCGCGGCATCATCTGCTCCGCGAGCACGGGCGTCGGCATGGAGCGCTGCGGTCCCGTGATTCGATACCTGCTCGAAGATCGTTAGCGCGTGGGAGAATGCTCGTCGGACTGACGAGCATGAAGATCGACAGAATCGATCACCTGGTGTTGACGGTCGCCGACGTCGCCGCGACTTGCGAGTTCTATTCTCGGGTCCTCGGCATGGAGGTGGTCACCTTCGGCGGGGCCCGCAAGGCGCTGGCGTTCGGAAGCCAGAAGA
>Ga0265339_10000893_pt1 | contig 22910 bp, 21 predicted proteins | sample 4CB219metaG_FD_202085 | JGI IMG/M metagenome (GOLD analysis project Ga0265339, IMG submission 202085) | Rhizosphere microbial communities from Carex aquatilis grown in University of Washington, Seatle, WA, United States - 4-CB2-19 metaG | ecosystem: Host-associated > Plants > Roots >... | reverse complement strand
GATCGGCGGCCGCGTAACGCGGCGAAGCGCTATCCTTTGAACGTCGAGGCGCCGAAGTCGCCGAACGGCTCGTCGCGCTCGCGCACGGCTTGCTTGAAGCCGGCCTCGGCGGCGCGTTGCTGAAACGCGTAGCCCTCCGCGGTGTGACGCGTGATGCCGTCGAAGAATGTCCCGAGGATCTGCGTCGACGGCAGGCCGGCGGCGAGCACCGTCTGATTGATCAGGAGCTTCATCATCACCAGTTGATTGACCGGCATGCGCGCGATGCGGCCGAGCAGAATCTCGAAGCGTTCGTCGAGCTGTGCCGCGGGGGCGCATTCGGTCGCCAAGCCCCACGTCACCGCTTCCCGACCGTTCAAGCAGTCGCCGGTGAACAGCAGCCGCTTGGCCTTTTCGATGCCGATGCGGAACGCCCACACCGACGTCGTCGGCGAGCCCCAGACGCGCGCCGGCGGATAGCCGATCTTGGCGTCCTCGGCGATGACCAGCAAATCGCTGCACAGGGCCATGTCCGTGCCGCCGGCGACGCAGAAGCCGTGGACCTTGCAGACGACCGGCTTGTTGGCGTGGAACAGGCTCATGAAGCCGCGCACGTTGCGTGACATCATCTGGTAGTCGATGACCGGGTCCCAGACCCGTTTGGGGTCGTGGTTGCGCCCGGTGACGCGCGGATCGAGCGGCGACCCGTCCGGCGCGAAGGGGCGTGCGCGGCTGGCGCCGCGCGCCGGCCCGCCGTCTTCGAGAATGTGCTCGGCGCTTTGCACCAAATCGTATCCGCCGCAGAAGCCCTTGCCGTTGCCGCTCAGCGCGATGACGTGCACGGCAGGGTCGAGGTCGGCGCGCTCGACGCATTGCGCGAGCTCGACCGGCAAGTCGAGCGTGATGCCGTTGCCGCGTTCAGGTCGGTTCAGCGTGATGCGGGCAATGCGGTCGTCGACTGCGTACGTCATGGTCTTCAACACGTCCATGGCGATTTCCTCGCATGCCCGCCGGTCTTGCCGCAACGCCGCCCGTGGCGTGAAACGCGGTCGCTTCAGCCCAATCCGCATGGTAACCGGTTGACGATGCGCTCTGCGTCTCGCGGTGCTGCCGCGGCCGGTCTTGTCGGGCTCGCACTGCTGTTCTCGGTAGCCAGAGCCGGTGCCGAGGTGTGTGTCGGCGACTGCGGCAACGACGGGCGCGTGACCATCGACGATTTGATTCTCGGGGTGAACATCGCGTTGGGTGGCCCGGCGCTGTCCACGTGTCCGGCGATGGACCCGAACGACGACGGCACGGTGAGCATCGATGAGCTGGTGCGCGCGGTGTCGGCCGCATTGAACGGTTGTGGGCCAACCCCGGCGGCGACGACGGCCACCACGACAGCCACGCTAGGGATCGACGCGACGGCCACGCAAGTTCCAGCCACGGCGGCGCCGACCGACACGCCGCCGGCGACTGCGAGCCCCACCACGGCGGCGACCGCGACCGACCTGCCAGCAACGGCGACGCCGAGCGCGACGCCGACCGCGACGCCCAGCGAGACGGCGGCGCGCAGCCCCAGTCCGACGCCGTCGTTTCCGACCTTCTGCAATCTGCCCGGCTCGCTCCAGTTCACCGGGCCTGGCGTGGCGGTCGTCCCGGGCGGTCCAGCCGATGCGCCGAGTCTCGACTTCCTCAAGCTGCCGGTCGGCTTCTGCGCGCACTACTACGCCAAGGTCGGCAACGTGCGTCAGCTGCGCTTCGCCCCCGGCGGCGAGCTGTTTGCCGCGTCGCCGACGCGGCAAACCACCGGCCTCGGCCAGGGCGGTCGCAATGCCATCGTGGTGCTGCCAGATGACGACGGCGACGGTAGCGCCGATTCCGTGCTCACCTACCTCGCCGGGTTGAACGAGACGCAGGGCCTGCTCTTCTACGACGGCGCCCTGTACTACCAGGACGGCAAGCGCATCATGCGCGTGCCCTATACCCCCGGAGATCGCGCCGCGACCGCAGCGAGCACGATGGTGGCGAACATCACTGTCTACGCGTCGGATATACATTGGCCGAAGACGCTCGATGTGGCGGACGACGGCACCATTTATGTCGGCAACGGCGGCGATGAGGGCGAACAGTGTCTGCTCGACGACCGCCCCTTCCACGGCGGCATTCTCAAGCTCGATGCCGGCACGCCGACCGGCGTCAGCCAAGTCGCCAAAGGGTTCCGCAACCCGATCTCGATACGCTGCGCGCGCGGCTACGGGTCCTGCTTCGCCGTAGAGCTGGCGCGCGACTATACGACGCAGCTCGGTGGACGCGAGAAGCTCATTCCGATCCGGCAAGGCGATGATTGGGGCTTCCCGTGCTGCGCGACCAAGGACACGCCGTACTTCGATCGCCCAGCCAACACGGACTGTTCGGGCGTCGCGCAGGAAATCGACTCCTTCGTCATCGGCCACACGCCGTTCGATCTCGATTTCGAGACGCAGCGCTGGCCCGCGCCGTGGACGCATCGCGTCTTCGTGCCGCTGCACGGTGTGTTTGGGTCGTGGATCGGAGCGCGGTTGGTCGCCATCGACTTCGATACCATGAGCGGCCAACCCTTGCCGGGCTCCGATCTGCCCGGGCAACCGGCCGGTGCGATGATGGATTTCGCCACCGGCTGGGATGACAACACGCGCACGCACGGGCGGCCGGCCAACATCGCCTTTGCGCCGGACGGGCGCCTCTTCCTCGGTAACGACAACACCGGCGACATCATCTGGATCGCGCCGTTCGACCTGCCAATCGCCGCCGGCGATTCCTGACTCGCCCCTCGCCGCGCCGCGCGTTGGGGGCGGCGGTGTCGGCGGCGCACCTGCAAGCGTTGTCGGCCGTATCTTCGCCGTGGTAGCGCGTGCAATTCGCGCCGCCGGCGCAGCATAGTGGCGGTGAAAAGGGGGGGGACCGATGTTTTTGCGCGTGCCGTTGATCTCAATTGCCGCGCTGGCCGCTGTCGCGGCCGGCTGTGGCGACGACAACCATCACAACAGCCAGTCGACCGCGACGCCGACCGTGGCCGCCGCTACGGCGACGGCGACTCGCCAAGCTTCCGCCACTGCCGCCGCGACGAATACGGCGCCACCGACGGCGACCAACATCCCGCCGACTGCCACGGCGCCGCCGCCGGCCACCGTGACGCCGCAGAATACGGCGACCGCGGTCGCGACCGACACGCCCTCGCTGGTCGACGAGCTCACCGCCACCGGGATCGGCAAGTACCTGGACGACAGCACGCCGAGCGAGACCGTTGCCAACGGCGCCTGGGACTCGCTGCATTTCGATCCCGCGGCGGCCAAGGCGATCTGCCTGCGCGGCGATCCGTATCAGGTCGAGATCCACCACGGCACCAACAACAAGGTGCTGCTCTATCTCGAAGGCGGTGGCGCGTGCTGGAACAACGCCACCTGCTGGGTGACGCCGAGCGCCAAGCTGACGGCGGATCCGAGCTTCGGCGCCGGCATCCTCGAGCTCGACAATCCCGACAACCCATTCAAGGATTGGAACGTCGTCTACGCACCGTACTGCGACGGATCGGTCTTCGGCGGCGACAATCTCGCCGTCTACGATGGCAAGCCGACCTATCATCACGGCCTACAGAATCTGTCTGCCGCGGTGACCGCGATGCGCGCCGCCTTCCCCAACCCCGATCAGGTCGTCGTCAGCGGCAGCAGCGCGGGTGGCTACGGGACGTTCACCGGCTACGGCGTCACACGGGTGGCGTATCCCGACACGCCGGTTGTCACGTTGGACGATTCAGGTCCGGGGCTGCAGAATCCGGACGATACGCAGAACATTCAGGATCGGTTGACCAACTGGCAATTCAAGCAGTTCGTGCCGCCGACGTGCGAGCGCTGCGCCGATCAGCTGACGTACCTCACGGAGTGGGCGCTCGACCGCGACCCGACATTGCGGGTCGGCTACTTCAGCAACCTGCGCGACGTCGTCATCCGCACCTTCAACAACTTGTCTGCCGACGCATACGAGGCGCTGCTGCGCCAGGTCACCGGCGACATCCGCAGTCGACAGCCGCGCTTCAAGCGCTTCTTCATCCAAGGGGAGAGCCATACCGTGTTGGAGCTGCCCAGCTTCTACACGACGGAAATCGCCGGCACGACGATGCGCGATTGGACGGCGGACCTGCTGACCGACGGACCAGCGTGGAAGGACCTGATCGAGGGGTTCAATCCGTTCGAGGGCTTCAGCAGCGATCGCTACGCCGGCGATGCGCTGTGGCTCTGCCGCGCCGGTCTGAGCAACGACCAGTGCTTGACCAACTCGCTCGATGCCACGGCGATCGCACCGAACCTCGCTCTGACCGTCGAGCCGCACCATCCCGCCGATGAAGTGCCCGACTACGACTGCTTCTACATTTATCCGACGGTCGACCTCGCCGGACCGATCGGCAACCACACGGACTTTTCCGACGTCAGCCTGATGCTCGATCCGCTGCTGAATCAGGCGGCGCGTCTGAACGGCGCCTGCCGCATCTTCGCCCCGTTGTACCGGCAAGGCACCTTGGCGAGCTACGGCGCGCCGGAGCCACAGCGCACGCAGATTTTCGATCTCGCCTACTCCGATGTGCTGGAGGCCTTCAAACAGTACATGGCGACATACAACCACGGTCGCAATTTCGTCATCATGGGACACTCGCAGGGTACGCAAATGATCACGCGCCTGTTGCAGGAGGTGATCGATCCGGAGCCGCGCTTGCGCGCCCGCTTGATCGCTGCGCTGGCCATCGGCGGCAGCGTCGCCGTGCCGGACGGGCAGACGGTCGGCGGAACGTTTCAGAATCTGCCGCTCTGTACCGACGCGGATCAGACCGGCTGCGTGATCGCGTACCGCAGCTACGCCGACGGGTATCCGCCGGTCGGTGACAACAACGTCGTCGATCCGACGCTCGATACCGCGTGTACCAACCCGGCTGCGCTCGGCGGCGGCAAGGCGCAGTTTGCCGGCACGTACTTGCCGCTCTTCGCCAACCAGCCGGCGTTTCGCGTCGGCATGGACATCGGCTTGCCGATCGACACGCCGTTCGCGCTGTTGCGCGATTTCTACAGCGGCGAATGCACGAAGGACGATCGCGGCAAGAGCTATCTGAAGATCAGCGTCGATCCGGCCGACGGCGACCAGCGCACCAATCCGGTCCCATTCGACAATGCGCTCTTCAGCCCGTCGCTGCTCGGCATGCACGTGCTCGACTACAACTTCCCGCTCAGCGAGCTGCTCGACCTGGTGCCGCACAAAGCCGCCGCGTTGCGCACGGCACAGGCCGCCGCCCCGGCACCCTGAGCGGACGCGCGGGCCGGGCTCGGTCGCCAGCGCTGCCGGTGTGGGCGCGTTGGCTAGACCGAGCTGCGGCCCGCCTGCGCATCAACGCTACGGCGCATTGCCCGCGCGCGAGCGCGCGTGCTAGCGCCCTCGCGCATGGAGCCATTCAAGGATCGCGTCGCGGTAATCACCGGCGGCGCCGGCGGCATTGGCATGGCGCTGGCCCGCGCGTTCGCGGCGCGCGGCGCCGCGCTGGTTTTGGCCGACCTCGACGAGGCGGCGCTGCAAACGGCAGTGGCCGAGCTGCAGGGCAACGGGGCGCAGGCGCTCGGCGTGCCGACCGACGTCAGCAAGCTGGAGAGCGTGCAGGCGCTTGCCGCCACGGCGCGGCAGCGCTTCGGCGCTGTGCACATCGTCTGCAACAACGCCGGCATCGGCGTGTTCGGCGACATGCACCGCGCCACGCACAACGATTGGGTCTACACCATGAACGTCAATTTCTGGGGCGTGGTGCACGGCATTGAGGCCTTTGTGCCGCTGCTGCTCGAGCAGGGGCAGGGCGGTCACATCGTCAACACGGCTTCGATGGCCGGGCTGGTCGGCATGCGCTGGCTCGGCATCTACTGCGCCTCGAAGTTCGCAGTCGTCGGCGCCAGTGAGGCGCTGCAGCGCGAGCTGGCGCCGCTCGGCATCGGCGTGAGCGTGCTGTGCCCGATGATCGTCGACACGGCGATCAACGAGAATTCCGCGCGCATGCGCCCCAGCGAGCTGCGCGACGGCACCGAGAGCACGCCGCTGCCGCCGGCCGGGTCCATGGCCGGCGGCGTCATCGCGGCAGCGGAAGTGGCGCGCCGCGTCGTGCGCGGCATCGAGCGCGGCGACCTGTACATTCTCACGCATCCCGAACAGCGCGAGTTCCTGCGCCGCCGGGCGGCGAAGATCGATGGTTTGTTCGAGGAGGGCGTGTGGTGAAGGATCTGTTCTCGATCGCGGGCAAAATCGCGCTGGTCACCGGCGGCTCGCGCGGCATCGGCTTGATGATCGCGCGCGGCTACGTCGAGGCCGGCGCGAAGGTCTACATCTCGTCGCGCAAGCAGGCCGTGTGCGATCAGGTCACCGCCGAGCTGTCGAAACACGGCAGCTGCTTCTCGCTGCCGGCCGACCTCGGCAGCGAGTCCGAGTGCAACCGCCTCGCCGCCGAGTTGGCCCAGCGCGAGCCCAAGCTGCACATCCTGGTCAACAACGCCGGCGCCAACTGGGGCGCGCCGATGGCCGAGTACCCGGACGACGCGTGGGACAAAGTTCTGGCGCTGAACGTCAAATCGATCTTCCATCTGACGCGTGCCTGCCTGCCGCAGCTCGCCGCTGCCGGCAGCGAAGCGGACCCGGCGCGCGTGATCAATATCGGCTCGATCGACGGGCTGCGCGTGCCGATGCTGCACACCTATGCCTATTCGTCGAGCAAGGCGGCGGTGCATCATTTGACGCGCGTTCTGGCAGTCGAGTTGGCGGCCAAGCACATCACCGTCAACGCCGTTGCGCCCGGACCGTTCGAGAGCAAGATGATGGCCGAAACACTGCGCAGCTTCGGCGACGCGATCAAAGCCAGCGTGCCGCTCGGTCGCATCGGCGCGCCCGAGGACATGGCGGGGATTGCGATCTACCTGGCGTCGAAAGCCGGCGCCTATCTCACCGGTACGGTGATCCCGGTCGACGGCGGGATCACGGTCAGGCCGAGCTGAGCGCGCGACGACGAAGGATCGAAGACGAAGGATCGAAGACGGGATCCCGTTCCGGACTTTCGTCTTTGGTCCTTCGTCTTTAATCCTTCGTCTTTGATCCTTCCCAATCAGTCCTCGAGACTGATCGCCTGTCGCGGGCAGCGGCGCACGGCTTCTTCGAGCTTGGCGCGCAGGCTCTCCGGCGGTGTCTCATCTTTGATCAGCAGGGTGTCGTCTTCCTGCAATTCGAACACTTCCGGGCATACCTTCATGCACACGGCATTGGCTTCACATAGATCCCAATCGACGATGACCTTCATCCGTCCTCCGTTCGCAACCGAAACGCGGCGGGAGTAAAGCACGAGCCTTCGCCGCGCCTCAAGACGACGCGCGATTCGCAGCAACGCGGGAGGAGGGATGGCTGACAGAAAGGTCGCATTCATCACCGGCGCCAGCCGCGGCATCGGGCGCGGCTGCGCGCTGGAGCTGGCGCGGCGCAACTTCGACCTGGTGCTGACAGCTCGCACGGTGACCGGCGCGGAGCGCCTCGAGCACTCGTCAACGGTGAAGAAGTCGAACACCGCCGCGTTGCCCGGCAGCTTGGAGCAGACGGCCTCGGAGGTGCGCGCTCTCGGCGCCACAGCGCTGGTCGCCAAGCTGGACTTGTCGGTGCGCGCCGATTGGCCGGCGGCGATCGATGCCGCCATGGCGCGCTTCGGCCGCATCGATGTGCTGGTCAACAACGGCCGCTACATCGGTCCGGGGCATATGGATCCGTTCGAGGACACGCCGATCGAGCTGATCGAGCAGATGATCCTGTGCAACGTCATCGCGCCGCTGCATCTCGTCAAGCTCTGTCTGCCGATCATGCGCCGTCAGGGCGGCGGCATCGTCATCAATGTCACGTCGAGCGCCGGCGACCGCGAGATCGACGCGCCGATCGGCAAGGGCGGCTGGGGCCTCGGCTATTCGCTCAGCAAAGCGGCCTTCAACCGCATGGTGTCCGGGCTGGCCAAGGAGCTGCGCGCCGACAACATCGCCGTCATCGGCTTGATGCCCGGTTTCGTTGGCACCGAGCGCATGGCGATCGAGCTGGCCGACTTCGGTTTCGACGCTTCACTGGGCTTACCGGTCGAGAACCCCGGGCGCGTCTGCGCCATGTTGGCGACGGCGAAGAATCCGCTGCTGTTCTCGGGTAAAGACCTCTACGGCCCGGGCTTCTATGCCGAGCACGCCAACGTGTCGTTTTGAGCCGCAGAAACCAACACAGATGACGCAGCGGAACGCAGATAAGGCCGGAAGCATCGGCCAACCGCGTCCGCACGGACAAACGCAACGACGGCAGTTGGATGATGCGATCCGTGCTCCCCGGCGTTTGTCCACTGGAGTTGACTGCCTGCGATGAGCACGGTTCGAGTCAGCGATGGTGACGGCGGCGTGCGCGTCCTGACCCTGGATCGGCCGCCGGCGAATGCGATCGACGAGGCGCTGCTGCAGGACCTGCTGGCAGCGCTAGCGACTGCGAGAGCCGAAGAGGCGGTGCGTGCGCTGGTGGTCACTGGCGCCGGCGTGTTCTTCAGCGGCGGCTTCGATCTCGGCTCGCCACGGCGCGACGACGCGGCGACGGCGCGGCTCAACGCGCTCTACCGCGAGGCGCATGTCGCATTGCTGGCGTTGCCGAAGCCGACCTTGGCGATGGTGAATGGCCACGCCACCGCCGGCGGCCTGATCATCGCCCTGGCCTGTGACTACCGCCTCGGCCGCGACGCCGACTACAAGATCGGTTTGAACGAGGTCGCCATCGGCGCCTCGTTCCCGCTCGTCGCGCACGAAATTGTCGCGCTTCGTCTGCCGCACGCGCGCGCCAGCGAGCTGCTGCTCGGTGCCGCGCTGTATCCGGCCAGCCAGGCGACGCGCCTCGGCATCGTCGATGAGCTGCTCCCCGAAGACCGCTTCACCGACACGGTCCTGCGTCGCGCCGCGCGCATGGGCGCCTTTCCGCACGACGCCTACGCGCACACCAAGGCGCGTCTCATCGCGCCCGTCCTGGCCCGCATCGCCGCTGAAACGCCGGCACAAGCGTTGGCAGCGTCGGCGATCTGGTCGACGCCCGAGAGCCGCGCCGCGCGCAAAGCCCAGCGCGAGAAGATCGGCATCCGAGCTGGACGATGATCAGTCAGACTTGAAAACCACAGATGAACACCGATCAACACGGATAGAAGAAGAGGCGCCGCACCACCGCTTGTGGATCGAGCCTGTCCGCCGACCTTCACTGCGGAGCGTTCGCTAGTCGGATCGGGTCGCCTTCCGGCTCCTCGGCGAGCGTCCTGGCCCCTGTCTGTGTTCATCTGCGTTCATCTGTGGTTCTCCTCTCTTCTTCGAACTGACGGAGGACGACATGGGACGCTTGGATGGAAAAGTCGCGGTGATCACCGGCGCGTCGAGCGGCATCGGCGCGGCGACGGCGCAACGCTTCTGCCGCGAGGGGGCAGCGGTCGTGGTCGCGGATCTCAATGATGCCGGTGGGCGCGCAGTCGTCGACGCCTGCGTCGCGGCCGGCGGGCGGGCACTGTTTCAGCACGTCGACGTCTGCGACGAGGAGCAGGTGCGTGCGGCGATGCAGCGCGCCGTAGCGGATTACGGACGGCTCGACATCATCTTCAACAATGCTGGCCTGGGCGGCGCGATCGGGCCGATCGAAACGCTGTCGGTCGAAGATTGGGATCGCACCTTGGCGGTGCTCTTGCGCGGCGTCTTCCTCGGTATGAAGCACGCCATTCCACTTATGCGCGCCGGCGGCGGCGGCTCGATCATCTCCACCGCGTCGGTGGCCGGCATTCGCGGCGGCGCCGGCCCGCATCCGTACAGCGCCGCCAAAGCCGCCGTCATCAACTTCACGCGCAGCGCGGCGCTGGAGCTGGCGAAGGATCAGATTCGCGTCAACTGCATCTGTCCTGGCGGTATCCACACGCCACTGCTGGCCAATCGATTCCCGGGCGGCGCCGAAGCGCTGACGCCGCTACTGGCGATGTTGCAACCCATGCCGCGCGCTGGCTTTCCGGAGGACATCGCCGCCATGGCGACCTTCCTTGCCAGCGACGAGGCCGGCTTCGTCACCGGTGCCGCGATGGTGGTCGACGGCGGTTTCACAGCCGGCGGCAGCATGCTGCCGCCGCTGCCGACGCAGGTGACCGAGTACGCCGGGCCGTCGTTCGAGACGAAAGTCTGAAGATCGAGACGAAAGACCAGGGACGAAAGACGGAGGGCACAGCCTCCCATCTTGCGTCTTTGTTCTTTCGTCTCGCTCAATGCAGCGCCATCTTCTGGCCGTGCGCCTTGGTCCATTCGCCGACCATGCGGGCGGCGTCGCTGGCGTCGTCGGCGGTGAGCTGGCGGGCTTGGTAGGTGAGCTCGAGCAGGACATTGTTCGGGTCGGGAAAGTAGATCGAGTACCAGACGCCGTCGTGGTCGACGATCGGCGAGACCTGCACGCCGTGGTCGAGCAACCGCTGCCGCCACGCCGTGAGCTCGTCGTGTGAATCGACGCTCATGGCGAAGTGGCGAGCCCAGGCCGGCACGTGATCGGGCTTGGGCTTTTCCATGCCTTCGATATCGAAGAAGGCGATGACCTCGCCGCTGCCCATGGCGAAGAAGGTGTGCAGATGCGGCTTGCTGCTCTGCGTCGTCGGATCCCAGTCGCCGCGCACCGCGGCGACCAGCTTGAAGCCCATGATCTCGGTATAGAAGCGATACGTCGCCCCGGTGTCCGTGGTCGGGTAGGCGACGTGGTTGAGTCGGCCGGCGATCTTCATCTCGCTCATGGGTCCTCCTGGCTAGGCGGCGAAGCATAATGCGCGACCGCGCCGGCAACAACCGCGTTCACGGATCGGTCATCGCCCTTCGCCGGTCGTCCCTATGCGCTCGGCGAGCTCGCCCACCGTGAGCGTCTCGACGCCGAGCCCTTGCGCCTCGACCATCACCGCCTCCAGCGCGTCGACGCGCGCCGCGTCCATGCCCGTGATGAAGGCGTGGCAGACGGTGACGAATAGACCGTCGCGCTCGGCGGCTTTGCGCAACGCGGTGCGCCAGCCGTCGCGCACCGCCTGCGGCTCGGCCTGTCTGGGCGGCAGATAGTGAAAGCCGTCGACGCCGGGCCAGACGAAGGGGATTTGCGCCAGCCCCGAGGCCAGGCGGGTCGGCGTCATGCCGTTGCCGAGGCTGGCATCGTAGCGATAGCCGAGCTCGCGCAGCATCGCATCGCTGTGCGGTCCGCGCGCGCCGCCGGGGGCGCGGAAGCCGCGTGGCTGCACCCCGGCGGCGCGCGCCAGCGCGTCAGTTGCGCGCACGGCGAGCGCGCGCGCGTCGTCGGCCGGTAGCTCGCTCCACCTCTCGTGCGCCCAGCCATGCATGCCGAGCTCATGTCCGCGCTCGACGATTTCGCGCACCGCGTCGGCATGGTGCACGCCATTCCAGCCTTCGATGAAAAAGGTCGCGCGCATTCCGCGTCGCTCCAGCAGCGCGAAAATCGCCGGGTAGCCGACGGCCAGCGACGGCTCGCTTCCCGCCGGCAGCGGCCGATCGAGGGCGCCGCTGCCGATGTCGGCCGCTTCGCCCATGTTGTCGAAGGTAAAGCACGCGATCGCCATGGAGTCCGCCGCACGGTTCTCTGCGCTTTCGCGTTGAATTCTTCAACGCCGGTTGCGATGGCGGCGGCGTGCACAGCGTCGTCGCGTACGTATCGGGGCACGGCTTCGGCCATGCGGCGCGCGTCTGCGAGGTGCTCACCGCGTTGCGCGTGCGGCGACCCGACGTGCGCGTGATGGTGCGCTCGCCGCTGGCGCGCTGGTTCTTCGCCGTCAACCTCGACGCCGACGTTGAGTATGCCGCATGTCGACTCGATGTCGGCGTCGTGCAGCCGGACAGCCTGACCGTCGACCTCGACGCCACCTGCGCCGCCTACGCCTCCATCGACGCGCAGCGCGCCGCGCTGATCGACGCCGAGGTCGCCGCGCTGGCGTCGCATGGTCCGGTGGTGGTGCTCGCCGATATTCCGGCGCTGGCGTTCGAGATCGCGGCGCGGCTCGCTGTGCCGGGCGTGGCGATGACCAATTTCTCCTGGGATTGGATCTACGCCGACTATGCGGCCGCCCAGCCCGGCTTCGCGCCGCTGGTCGAGCACCTGCGGGCGGCGTACGCGCGCGCCACGCTGCTCTTGCGATTGCCGCTGCATGGCGATTTGTCGGCGTTTCCGCACGTCCGCGATGTACCGCTGGTGGCGCGCCGCGCACGCCTCGAGCGCGACACCGTGCGCCAGCGGCTCGGGTTGCCGCGCGCGGCGCGCGTCGTGCTGCTGTCGTTCGGCGGCATCGGCTTGCAACTGGCGCGCGTCCCGGAGATTCGCGGCGTCGTCTTCGTCAGCAGCGGCGGCGCCGCGCTCGACCGCGCACCCGACGGCTGTCGCCGTCTCGATCAGTCGGCGCTGACGCGCGCCGGCCTGCGCTACGAAGACCTCGTCGGCGCCGTCGACGCGCTGATCGGCAAGCCGGGCTACGGCATCGTCGCCGAGTGCATCGCCAACCGCACGCCGATGCTCTACACACCGCGCGGCCGCTTCGCCGAGTACGAGTGCTTGGTCGACGGCATTCGCGCGCACCTCGCGCATGCCGAGCTGAGCAATGCCGATCTGTATGCCGGTCGCTGGGCCGACGCATTGGAGCGCGTCTGGTCGCAGGCGATTCCGACGCCGACGATCGGTATCGACGGCGCATCGGTCGTCAGCGCCGTGCTCGACGCAATGATCGGCTGACGATCGCTGAGGACGGGCAGTTGTGCGCGCACGCGCTCGCACGCAGTGTCGCGTCTCGTGCGTGAGCGCGGTTCTCATCTGAGGATTGTCCTTGCGTGCATCCCGCCTCGCTGTTACCAAACGCGCGTTTGGTTGGAGGACGCATGGCGGGCGAGTTTGGCCTCTTCTACGAGATCCCGGTTCCGCGACCCTGGCACGAGCGCAGCGAGTACAACGCCTACCACGACGTCCTGGCGCAGGTGGTGCGCGGCGACGAGCTCGGCTTCTCGCATTTCTGGACCGTCGAGCATCACTTCCTGAGCGAGTTCTCACACTGTTCGTCGCCCGAAGTGCTGTACGGTGCCGTGGCGGCGCTGACCAAGCGCATCAAGATCGGTCACGGCGTGCGCCTGTTGCCGTTCCCGTACAATCATCCGATCCGCATCGCCGAGATGGCCGGCGCGCTCGACATCATCTGCAACGGGCGGTTGGAGTTCGGCACCGGCCGCTCGTCGACGCGCGACGAGCTCGAGGGCTTCGGCATCGACCCGTTGCAGACGCGCGAGCTGTGGCAGGAAGCGCTCGAGATGATCGTCGGCGCCTGGACCAACGATGTCTTCGAGTGGAAGGGCACGCGCTTTCAGATGCCGCCGCGGCGCGTGCACCCGAAGCCGATTCAACAGCCGCATCCGCCGCTGTGGATGGCGACCAGCAGCCCGGCCGGCCACGAGGTCGCCGGCAAAGCCGGGCTCGGTCTGCTGTCGTTTACCATCGGCGTGCCGCCGGCCGAGCTGGCCTTCCGCATCGGCTTGTATCGCGAGGGCCTGAAGGAGGCGAAACCGATCGGCAAGGTGATCAACCCGCGCGCCGCGACCTTCACCATGGTGCACTGCGCCGAGACCGACAAAGAGGCGCGCGAGAACGCCGAAGAGTCGGTGCTGTGGTACTTCAAGAAAAGCATCTCGCTGATCGCCGGCCTGGCCGCGTGGCAGGAAGGGCGCGAGCTCGGCAGCTACGAGTACACGCGCGCGCTGAAAGACATGAATCTGGAGACCTTCAGCTACGACTTGCTCGACGATATGGACGCCATCATCGTCGGCTCACCCGAAACCTGCATCCGCAAAGCGCGCGCCTACTTCGAGACCGGCTGCGACCAGATCCTCTGCCTGATGCAGCCGTACAACATCGCGCCGGCGAAGGTGATGCGCTCGATCGAGCTGTTCGGGCAGCATGTCATTCCGGCGTTCAAAAACTAGGCTGTAACGGTTGTGAAGTTGTCTGCGTCGCGGCCCTTCTGACCTAACAACCTGCCTCATCCCGCCATCGTCAGGCCGCCGCTCACACTCAGCACTTGGCCGGTGATGAAGGCGGCGTCGCGCGAGGCGAAGAAGGCGACGGCGGCGGCGATCTCCTCGGGCGTGCCGAGGCGGCGGAAGGGCACGGCGCGCGTCATCGCCTCGATGACCTTGGCGCCTTGCTCGCCGCCGGTGATCTCGTCGAGCAGCGCGGTACGCGTCGGGCCTGGGCACACCACGTTGACCGTCACGCGGTGGCGCGCCAATTCGCGCGCCAGCGTCTTCGAGAACGAGATGATGCCGCCCTTGCACGCGGCGTAGACCGCCTCGCCGCTGCTGCCGACGCGCGCCGCGTCGGAGCTGATGCTGACGATCCTGCCGGCGCCGGCAATCAGATCGTCGAGCGCGGCTCGGCTGCAGTGAATCGGCCCTTTGAGATTGATGGCGATGAGGCGATCCCACAGCTCCGGCGTATTGTGGGCGAACGGCTCGAGGCGGTCCCAGCCGGCGTTGTTGACCAGCACGTCGATGGGTCCGAGCGCGGCGCGCGCCGCGGCGACCGCCGCCTGCACCGCGGCGAAGTCGGTGATGTCGACGATGACGGCGTGCGCGATGCCGCCGGCGGCGCAGATCAGTGCGGTCGTCTCAGTGGCGCGCGCGGCGTCGATATCGGCGACAGCGACCGACATGCCGTCGCGCGCCAGGCGTTGCGCGATCGCTCGGCCGATGCCGCTGCCGGCGCCGGTGACGAAGGCGCTCATACGACGCCGTTGTCGCGCAGCTGCGCGATCGCCGCTGCATCGAGCCCTAAGCTCGCCAGCACCTCGTCCGTGTTCTGGCCGAACAGCGGCGCCGCCGTGCGGATGCCGGCCGGCGTGTCCGACAGCTTCACGGGGCTGCCGAGAACAGGTCCCGCGTCGCTGCGCGACAGCATGCCGCGGTGGCGCACCTGCGGATCGTCGTACACTTCGTCGATGGTGCTGACCGGACCGACGCAGATGTCCTTCTCGCCCAGTTCGGCCATCCACTGCGCCAGGGTCTTCTGGCGGAAGGCGTGGCGGAAGAACGCCAGCATCTCTGGGCGGCGCCCTTCGTCCCACTGCGTATCGATGAACTCCTCGCGTCCGAAGTGGCGGCACAGCGTCGCCCAGAAGTGTCCCTCATAGGCGCCGATCGTGAGCCAGCGCGCGTCGCTGGTCTCGTAGACCGTGTAGCAGGGAAAGCGGCCGGTGAGCTGCATGGTGCCGCGCTCGGGATTCTGGCCGAGCTGATGCAGCAGGAGATGATAGACATTCCAGAACACCGCGCCGTCGAGCATGCCGATGTCGACCATCTGCCCGCGTCCGGTGTGCTGGCGCGCGATGACGGCGCTCAAGATGCCCAACGCGGCCATCAGCGAACCGGCGCCGATGTCGGCGATCTGCACGCCGGGGATCACCGGCGGACCGCCGGCATTGCCGATGAAGTTCAGTACACCGGCAAAGCCGAGGTAGTTCACGTCGTGACCGGAGCGCTCGCGATAGGGGCCGTCCTGCCCATAGCCGGAGATGGCGCAATAGATGAGGCGCGGATTGATCGCCGACAAGGCGGCGAAATCGATGCCCAGCCGCGTCGCGACGCCGGGGCGAAAGCCCTCCAGTAGCACGTCGGCCTCGGCGACCAGCTTGAGAAAGATCTCGCGTCCCTGGCTCGCCTTCAGGTTCAGCGTCAGGCTGCGCTTGTTGCGGCCGAGAAACGGAATGCCGAGGCCAAACGGATCGGTTGGCGCGGCGATCACCAGCACGTCCATGCCGAGATCGCCGAGCAGGGTGGAACAGAACGGCCCCGGCAATTGCCGGGACAAATCGAGCATCTTGAGTCCGTTCAGCGGTGTCATGCGGTGAAAAGCGAAACCACAGAACGGCGCAAATGAACACCGCCGTCGCGCCGTACAAGCCCCAAGATTCCAGCGGTTGTGACTTTAGGGGAATCGCACGTCGTGTCTCAGGCTTGATCTATCCAGCACGCTGAGTGGCGAGGCTGGCGTTCGATGGCAACCAAACGCACCAGCGGCGCGCCGCCGCGCAGCCGGCCCGCCCGGCGGACGCGGCGGTCAGATGTCTGACCAACGCGCAGCTCGTCGCTGTCTTGCGGCCGTCGTGCTGGGAAGAGAAGCCTCCGCCTAGCGCTGCCGCCGCGCGCACAAACACTTGTTTGTGCTTCGCCCCCGGCCTGGTTTAGGGTGCGGCGCATGAGTGGGCGATTCACGGACCGAGCAGCGTACGTCACCGGGGCCGGCGCCGGCGTCGGCCGGGCGACGGCGGAATTATTCGCGCGCGAGGGCGCCAAGGTGTTCGCCGTCGACATCGACGGCGATGCGGTGGTGGAGACGGTCGACGCCATTCACGCCGCCGGCGGCACGGCGCGCGGCGGGGTGGCGGACGTCGGCGACTTCGATTCGGTCGAAGCGTCGATCGAGTACATGGTCGACGCCTTCGGCGGGCTCGATGTGCTGGTCAACGTCGCCGGCGTCGGCAAGGCGTTGCGCCTCGAGGAGCTCGACGAACGCGAGTGGCAGCGCACCATGTCGGTCAATCTCAGCGGCGTCTTTCACACCACCAAGCACGCCGTGCCGCATTTGCTGCGCACGCGCCACGGCAGCATCGTCAACGTCGCCTCGATCGCCGGGCTGCGCGGCCAAGCCTACTGCGCCGCCTACTGCGCGTCGAAAGCCGGCATGATCAACTTCACGCGCAGCATCGCGCTGGAGTTCGCCAGCCGCGGGCTGCGCGCCAATTGCGTCGCGCCGGGTGGCATCGAGACCAACCTCATCAGCGGCTTCATCCCGCGCGAGGACTTCGAGCCGCAGCTCATCGCCTACTATTCGCCGCCGCCGCCGGGCCGCCTGGCGAAGCCGGCCGACGTCGCCAATTCGATCGCCTTCCTCGCCTCGCGCGAGGCGCGCATGATCAACGGCGCGGTGCTGACCTGCGACGGCGGAACATTGGCCTGACGGCAGACGAACAGAGTCAGAGTCGAAAGACAAAAGATGAAAGAGCAGATCAGCCGCGCTCCTGAATCAGCCATCCGATCGTTGATCTTCGGTCTTTGGTCTTTCGTCTCGCCATGATCACCACCGAGGTTCTCGCCAAGCAGGTCGCGGCGCGCGGCGCGCATCCGTTCATCCGGCACGACGGGCGCACGGTGACGTACGGCGAGTTCGATCGCTTGTCGAACCGCGCCGCTCACGCGCTGCAACAGCTCGGCGTCGTGAAAGGCGACCGCGTCACGCTCGGGCTCGGCAACTCGGTCGAGTACCTGGTCGCGGCGTTCGGTGTGCTCAAAGCCGGCGCCATTCTGCATTCGATCAATCCCGGCTTGGGTGCCGCGGAGCTCAGCTACATCCTCGGTCACGCCGAGCCGCGCGTGCTAATCGCCGACGCCGGCAGCATCGACTCGTTGCGCACCCTGCAGCGTCCAAACAGCACGACGCTGGCGGCCTTCGACGCGGCGGCGGACGCATCGCTCGACGCCATGCTCGCCGCCAGCGCCGAGACGCCGGTTGACGTCGGCCTCGACGCGCGCGACGCCTCGACGCTGCTGTACACGTCCGGTACGACCGGCAAGCCGAAAGGCGTGCTGTTCCGCCACGGCAGCACCGGCGGCGCGTCGCGCCACTTCATCGAGCTGCTCGGTATCGGCGCGGACGACACCATTCTCGCCGTCACGCCGTTGTTCCACGGCAATGCCTGGGGCGCTGCGACCACGGCGCTCGCCGCCGGCGCGACGGTCGCCTATCCCAAGGCCTTCAAAGCCTCGGCCTTCTGGCCGCTGGTACATGAGGTGCAGGCGACGGTGCTGTACACGCTCGGCACCATTCTGGCGATTCTGCTGCAGCACGAGCCGACGCCGCAGGAACGCGACAATCCGCTGCGCGTCATCCTCGGCCTCGGCAGCGCCCCGATTCGCGATCAGGTCATCACGCGCTTTGGCGTCAGCGACGTCGCCGAGTGCTTCGGCTCGACCGATGCCGGTGTCGTCACCATGACGCCGCGCGGGGCGGCGCCGCGCCAGGGCTCAGCCGGTCCCGCCGTTCCCGGCGTGACCTTGCGCATCGTCGACGACGCCGGCGCCGTACAACCGCCGCGCGCGCCGGGCGAGATCTTGGTGGACTCGCCGCACCGCATGTCCGAGTACTTCCGCGATCCCGAGCGCACCGCCGTGGCGCTGGCTGGCGGCTGGTTCCATACCGGCGACCTCGGCTACCTCGACGAGGACGGCTGGCTGTACTTCGTCGACCGCAAGCGCGACGTCATCCGCCGCGGCGGCGAAAACATGTCGTCGGCGCTGATCGAGAAGACGCTCTGCCAACATCCCGCCGTCGCCGAAGCCGCCGTCATCGGCGTGCCCGATCCGGTGCTCGGCCAGGAAGTGAAGGCGTTCATCGTCGCCAAGTCGCCGGTGACGCCGGACGAGCTGCGCGCCTTCGCCGCCGAGCGCCTGGCCAAATTCCAAGTCCCGCGCCTGTGGGAATTCCGCGACTCACTACCCAAGACGCCCACCCAGCGCGTGGAGAAATACAAGTTGCGCGAGCAGTCGGGGAAGCCGCTGCTGGGGTAGGAAAAATCGCCACAGATGAACACAGATAAACACGGATAAATCCGGAGGCGCCGGTCTGAGGGTGCACAGTCGCCTCTCAGGCAACCTCTCCGCATCTATCTGCGTTCATCCGTGGCTGATTCATTCTGGGCTTCTTTCAGCGAGGCAGCCCTAAGATTCGCTGCGCGACGACGTTGCGCTGGATCTCGCTGGTGCCGCCCATGATGGTCTCGGAGCGGGCGTAGAGGTAGTCGCGGCCGCGCGGCGATTCGAGGCTCGCATACGGGCCGAACATGCCCATGGCGGCTTCCTGCAGGCGCTGGTCGGTCTCGCTACCGATGATCTTCTCCAGCGAGCTCTCCGGGCCCGGGTGGCCGGTGCGCAGAATGTGCGTCAGGCTGCGATAGCCCATGAGCTTCAGCAGCTCGACGTCGATGAACGACTGCGCCAGCTTCTGCCGCACCAAGGCATCGCCGACGCCTTGGCTGGCCGGGTGCTCGCGCACCTGACGCACTAGCTCGTTGAAGCTGCGGCGGATCTTGCGCTGGAAGGTGAAGGTCCACACCGGGCCGCGCTCGTGCTGCAGGATGCCCATGGCGATCTGCCATCCGGCGCCGGGCGCGCCGATCATCAGATCCGCAGGCACGCGCACATCTTCGAAAAAGACTTCGCAGAACTCGGCCTCGCCGGTGGCCTGCTTGAGAGGGCGCACGCTGATGCCGGGCGACTTCATGTCGACCAGCAACAGGCTGATGCCCTTGTGCTTCGGCTGGTCCATCTCGGTGCGACAGAGCAGGAAGCACCAGTCGGCCACCTCGGCGTGGCTGGTCCACACCTTCTGGCCATTGACGACGAACACGTCGCCCTCGCGCTCGCCGCGACAGCGCAGGCCGCCGAGGTCGGAGCCGGCGCCCGGCTCGGAAAATCCCTGGCACCACCAGTCCTCGCCGGACAGCAAGCGCAACAAGAAGCGCTCGCGTTGTGCCGGCGTGCCGTGCTTGAGCACCGCCTGGCCGATCATGTCGACGTTGGCCGAGCCGGGCGGGTAGGGCGCGCCGGCGCGGTCGAGCTCTTCCTCGAACAGCCAGCGCTCGATCACCGTTGCGCCGCGCCCGCCGTGCTCGCGCGGCCAAGAAATGGCGATCCAGCCGCCGTCGTACAGTTTGCGCTGCCAGTCGCGCGCGATCTCGCGCCACAGCGGGTCGTCGGAGCGCGTCCAACAGTGATCGCGCCGCCAGGCCGGCGGAACATGGCTCGCCAGCCAACTGCGCGCCTCGGCCGCGAACGAGAGCTCGCGCTCGGAGAAGGTGAAGTCCATGCCCGAGCACTAGCAAACGATCGTTTGGCGATGCCAGCGGCGGCGCCGGCGCCGTACCGATCGGCTCGGCGCATGACAGTTGGCCAGCGCTGAGGGCAGGTGGGACGCTTGTGCTTGCCTTTCGCAGCCGCCGCAGGGGATCGTGGACGCCATGCTGCGCGCGCTCATAGTAATGCTGGTGCTGCTCGTGCCGACGTTCGGGCGGGCGGATGATCGTTGCCTCGACGGCGACAGTGCCCTGGCGGATCAGCGCGCCCTGGCGGCGCTGCGCACCGCGACGGACGGCGCGTGCCCGTGCACGGTGGCCAGCGGCGGGCATGCCCGCGCCGACTACCTGCGCTGCGCGCGCCAGCAGTTGCGCAATGGGCTCGATGCCAGCCAGCTGCGCCGCCCGTGCGCGCGCAACGCGCGCGCTCTGGTGCGCGGCAGCACATGCGGCGGCAGCCGCGTCGCGTGCGGCGGCGTCGACGCGATGCAGGTCGTCTCATGCCGCGATGCGTCGCCGAGCGGTGGCAGCGCGTGCGGCACATCGTCGCGCCGCAGCGAGACCGCCTGTCCGCAGCAAACGTTCTGCGACGACGTCGTCACCTGGACCGCCGGCACCTGCCTCGACCCGCGCAGCGCCGGTCCGTACGGCGTCGGCGTGCGCCTCATGCATCTCGTCAAGGACTCCGTCGTCACTCCGGGTACCGACCGCGTGCTGGACACCGCGGTCTGGTATCCGATTGCTCCCACGTCCGATCCGGTCGATCCCACCTATCAGGGTGTCATGAACGCGCCGGCGCTGCTCGACGGCGCGCCCTATCCGTTGCTCATGTTCTCGCATGGATCGTGCGGGTATCCGGCCCAGTCGACCTTTCTGATGACCGAGATCGCCTCACACGGCTACGTCATCGCCGCGCCGCCGCATCCTGGGAATACCATCAACGAGTTTCCCACCTGCGGAACGGGCCCCGCGCAGGCGGCGTCGGCGCAGGAGCGGCCGGCGGACATTCGGTTCGCGCTCGATCAAATGCTTGCCGCCAACCAGGACTCGAGCTCGCCGTTTTTCGGCACCATCGACCCCGACCGCATCGGCATGTCGGGCCATTCGTTCGGCGGCTTTACGACCTACGTGGCGCAGGGGCAGGACAGTCGCTTCAAAGTGGCGATCGCGATGGCCCCGGCGGCGGGCCCTTCGTTCAAGCTAACCGTACCGTCGCTGACCATGTTCGGTACGATCGATTCGGTCGTGAACCTGCCGAACATCCGCGCCGCCTATGCGAACTCCAGCGCGCCGAAGATCGAGGTCGAGCTCGAGCACACCGGCCACTACGCCTTCTCCAACGGCTGCTTCCCGGCGCCCGAGTGCAACCCGCCGGTCACGCTGACGCAAGATGAAGCGCACGTGCTGGTCGAGCGTTACGTGCTGCCGTTCCTGCAGCGCTACCTGGTCGGCGACGCGTCCGCCGAGTCGTTCTTTCACGTCGCGCCGCCCGGCGTGGTGGTGTCGCAGGATCGCTGAGCGCCGCCACGCGCGTGGGCTCAACCTCCGCCGGTGAGCGCGCTCACCAGAAGGGGCCCCACATGCCCCAGTCCATCTCGGCGTCTTCGTTCATCTCGGCGGCCTGCATCTGCTCCTGCGCGACGCGCTGCTGGATGGCCAGCTGCTTGTAGTGCGCGAAATCCTCCTGCGAGCCGGCGTAGAGGCATTTGCAGAAGTCGGGATCGGCGTAGAAGTAGATCGGCTCGCCGTTCTTGACGCGACTGGTCAGCTTGCGCAGCGGAAAGTCGGCCTTCAGCTTGGCGAGCTTGGACGGTGTATCGGCCGGCCGCATCTTGAACCCGGCGGCGGCGAGCGTCGATTCCTGCTTGTCGGCTTCGTCGCGGCGAATGGCGGTGCAACCGAACACGAGCGCCGCGACGAGCAGCGGTGAGGCCCAACGAACCAGTGTGCGCATGCCGGCTTGTCGCACGGTCGCGGTAGGCGATTCAACGCATTCCGCCGAGGGCCCGATCGCTGACGGCATTTTGCAGCAAGCCGCCACAGCGCCGCGGCGTTCGCCCGTCCTGCGCCTCCATCTGCAAAGTCTCTCGAGCCCTTGGCCGCATTGCGCGGCGCGCGTCGGTACGCCTATGGAACGCGCCATGACGCGACGCGGCGAGGCGCCCGGACCGAGCGACCGCGACGCCGGCGTCTGGGCCGGCCGCTCGGTGGCGCGGCGCTTCGTTTCGCCGGACGGGTTTGTCGTGTTGGTCGGCCGCACGGGCGAAGACAACGACGTGCTGACGTTCAAGATCGGCACAGCGCGGGATTTCTGGCTGCACGTCGCGGCCGATTCCGGCTCGCACGTCGTGGTGCGCAACCCCGACAACGTCGCCGCCCTGCCGCGCGACACAGTGCAGTTCGCCGCCGGATTGGCGGCCGGCTATTCGAAGCTGCGCGCCGGCGGCCGCGTCGCCGTGCACCTCTGCAGCTGCGCCGATGTCAGCAAGCCGCGCGGTCTGCCGCCCGGCAAAGTGCACATCGAGCGCTTCAAGACCGTGCACGCGGCGCCGATCCGCGAGTGAGAAGAATTCACCACAGAGACACAGAGGCACGGAGTCGGACGCCGAGGTCGCGGAGCCTGAAATAGGAATCGGAGCGTGATCGCCTGTGACCTCACACCGATCTAGCCACCGAACGGGACCCCTGAGTTACGGCTGATCTTTTCTGCTCCGTGCGCTCTGTGCCTGTGTGGTGACTTCTTCGTCTCCGGTTCGTGTCGCCGCACCGCGGTTGCACTGTACGTGGCGCGCGTTGCGCGCCAACCCGTCGCGGCCGGGGCGCTCGAAGGCGGTGTCGGCGTAGCGCTGCCGGAAGGTCGCGTCGTCGAGTTGCGCGAGCGCTGCGACATCGGTGGCGACGATCTCGTCGCGCGGCGCGAAGCGCGGCTCGCGCGTGGCGGTGGCGAACTTCTCGT
>Ga0265339_10000889_pt1 | contig 22952 bp, 12 predicted proteins | sample 4CB219metaG_FD_202085 | JGI IMG/M metagenome (GOLD analysis project Ga0265339, IMG submission 202085) | Rhizosphere microbial communities from Carex aquatilis grown in University of Washington, Seatle, WA, United States - 4-CB2-19 metaG | ecosystem: Host-associated > Plants > Roots >... | reverse complement strand
CCGCGACGTTGTCGGTCTTGACCGACGCGAGTGGGTTCAACGCGCCGCTCACCGGCAGTGTGACGGCTTGGGTCACCGCGCCCGCCAATCAAGTCTTCCGCGGCCTCGCCGCCGCTCCGGTCGAAGCCCCACCCGCGACCCCGACGGAGACGGAAACGGCCACCGCGACCGTTACCGAGACGGAAACGCCGCAGCCGACGGCGACGCTGACCGCCACCGCCACAGCCACTGCGACCGATACGGCAGTTCCGACGCTGGTTGCGACGGCGACTGCGACGGCAAGCGCGACGACCACCCCTTCGGCGACGCAGAGCCCATCTGCCACGCCCACCGCAACGCCGGTCGGCGCGGCAACCTGTCCGGCTGCGCCGGCAGCGGGTTGCCTGGCGACGGGCAAGGCGAAGCTCGCCCTGCTGCTCAAAGACGATCCGTCGAAGAGCAAGCTGCAGTTCAAATGGGGCAAGGGCGCTGCGGTTACGAACGCCGACATCGACGATCCAACGGCGTCTGCCGACTACACGCTGTGTGTCTATGGCGACACCACACTTCTGTTCAGCATGACCGCGCCACACGGCGGGCTCTGGACGGCGAAAGGCAAGACGCCGCCCAAGGGCTACGTCTACAAGGACAAGCTCGGCAGCAACGACGGTCTCACGAAAGTACAGGTGAGCGTCGCGGCGGCCGGCAAGGCAAAGGCGCAAGTAATGGGCAAGGGCGTCAACTTGCCTGCGGTGAGCCTACCGCTCACGGCTGGTCAGTTGCCGGTCACGGCGCAGCTACGCAACGGCACGTCTTCGCAATGTTGGAGCGCGAGCTTCAGCAGCGCGGCGGTGAAGAACGATGCCGCGCATCTCTTGCTGCAGCTGCCGTAAGCGCGGTGCGGCGATGCGGCGAAACATACGGCAACCAGACGTGATGCGCTCACAGATCAATGTCGAAAACGTCGAGGGGGAAACGATGCGGGCGACGCGCGCGGTGATCAGGTTGGTACGATCGATTGCTCTTGTGATGTTGCTGTCCACGCTGGCGGCGCCGAGCTATGCGGCACCGTTTACGGCCGGAAACGTCGTCGTGTACCGCGTCGGTGACGGAGTCGCGGCACTGGTGAATACGGGCAACGCCGTCTTCCTCGACGAGTATACGCCAGCCGGCGCGCTGGTGCAGTCGGTGGCGTTGCCGACGACGACGGGCGGCGCGAATCACCCGCTGGTCGCCAGCGGTACCGCTACGTCCGAAGGACAGCTGACGCGATCCGCAGATGGACAGTACTTGTTGCTGACCGGCTATGGCAGCACGTTGCCGGCAGCGAGCTCGCTGGCCGCCTCCGCCGCCGCGTCGGTGCCGCGCGTCGTCGGGCGGGTAAAATTCGACGGCAGCATCAATACGGCGACGGCACTGACGGACTTTTCAGACGCGAACAACCCGCGCAGCGCCGCCAGCACAAACGGAACCGACATATGGGTCGGCGGCGGGACCGGCGGCGTACGCTACGCCACGCTCGGCAGTACGACATCGACACAGCTCAGCACCGACCTCGCCAACATTCGCCAGGTGTTGGTCGCCAACAGCCAGCTCTACATCTCGACGCAGAGTGGCGCGACGTTGCGGATCGCGACCGTCGGCGGCGGCACGCCGACGACGGCGGGACAATCGATCGTCAACCTTGCGGGTATTCCGACGACCATTGTCCCCAATGGCTACTTCTTCGCGACCGTTCCGGGTGGGGCGGTGCTGTACGTGGCCGACGATACGACCGGCTTTGGGCAGATCCAAAAGTACTCGCTGGTGAGCGGAACGTGGACGCAAAATGGGACGGTCACCGCTGCCGGGGCGCGCGGCGTCACCGGCACCGTCAGCGGCTCCACGGTGAAGCTCTACGCCACCACCGGCGGCAACGCCGCCACGGGCGGTGGATCGCTGTACGCCTTCACTGATTCGACCGGCTACAACGGCGCGATCTCCGGCAGCGCCAGCGTGATCGCCTCGGCGGCCGCCAATCAGGCATTCCGCGGCGTGGCGATCGCGCCGGCGTCCGGCGTGGTGCCGACCGCGACGCCGACGCCGACCAACACCGGTCCGACGGCGACGGCGACGGCGACGCCGACCAAGACGGCGACGCCAACCGCTACTCCGACGGGCGCGCCGTTCACGATCGGCGATATTGTGGTGTACCGCGTCGGCACGGGCAGCGATCCGCTGCTGAGTACCGGCAATCCGATTTTCCTCGACGAGTACACCAGCGGCGGCACGCTGGTGCAATCGATCGGCATGCCGACGACGGCGAGCGGTCCCGATTATCCTCTCGTCGCCAGCGGTACCGCGTCGTCCGAGGGGCTCATGACGCGGTCGGTGGACGGTCAGTGGTTGATGGTTCCCGGCTATGCGAGCACGTTGCCGTCGGCGAGCTCGCTGGCCGGCAGCGCCGCGCTCACCGTGCCGCGCGTCGTCGGGCGCGTCGCGGCAGATGGGACGATTGATACGAGCACGGCGTTGACCGACTTCGCCGACGGTAACAATCCGCGCAGCGCCGCCAGCACCAACGGGTCGGACATCTGGGTCGGCGGCACCACCGGTGGGGCGCGCTACGCCATGCTGGGCAGTACGACGTCGGTTGGTCTGAGCGCGGATCTGGACAACATCCGCCAGATCGGCATCGCCGACGGGCAGCTCTACGTCTCGACACAGGCCGGCACGGCGATTCGCATGGGCGCGGTGGGCACGGGCCTGCCGAACACTTCCGGACAGACGATCAGCGTGTTGTCTGGTTTCCCGCTGACCGGCTCGCCGAACGGGTTCTTCTTTGCGGACCTCGATGGAGCGCCGGGCCTTGACACATTGTATGTGGCCGACACTGACGCCGGCCTGGCCAAGTACTCGCTCGTTGCTGGGAGTTGGGTGCCCGCAGGCGTCGTCGGTGTGGCCGCCGACGAATATCGTGGCCTCACCGGTGTCGTGGACGGGACCAGTGTCACCCTCTACGCTACTCGCTCGCAGAGCCAACTCGTCCAACTCGTCGACGATACGGGCTACAACGGCACGCTGGATGGCACACCGGCGCTGCTGGCGACCGCTGCCGCCAATCAGGTATTCCGCGGGCTGGCCCTCGCACCGCAGCGATCCGGATTGATTCCGCCCGACAAGGGCACGGCGAAATGCGAGGACACGGTCACCAAGAGTCTGAGCAAGCTCGCCAGCTGCAACTTGAAGTGCCAGACAAAGGAAGCCGGTGGAGCGGTGAAGGCAAAGCCATTCGACGCCACCGCGTGCGCCGGCGACTGCCGCACGAAGTACGATGGCGCGACGGCCAAGCCGCTGTGCCCATCGTGTCTCGATAGCGGTGCGCAGGGTGCAGTGGCCGATGCGGCAAGCACCTTCCTGAGTGCCAAGAACGCGCAGATATATTGTGCCGGCACGGCGCCGCTCGGCGGGCCCAATCCGGGCTTCGTGCCGCCCGACAAGACCACACAAAAGTGTGAGGACGCCATCGCGAAGAGCCTCACCAAGCTCGCCGCCTGCTCCATCAAATGCCTGGTGAAACAGGCCGACGCAGGCTTGAAGTCGAAACCGTTCGACGCGCTGGCATGCGAGACGGGCGACAAGTGCCGGGGCAAATATGATGCGTTGGGACTGGCGCTGACGGGTTGCCCGTCGTGTCTCGATAGCGTGGCGCAAGGCACGTTGGCGGATTCGTTGATCGGCTTCCTGCACTCGCGCAGCGGCGCGCTCTATTGCTTCGGGACGCAGCCGCTGCAGTAAGGCGACGCCTCGCGGCGATCGACGCTGCGACTCGACGGGACTGGCGCCAACGCGCCGGTCCCGTCGGAGGGTCCCCCGAATTGGCCAGTCGTACCAACCGGGCGCGATGCAGACGAAATGGAACGCACCTCGTCGTCATCGCACTAGCCGCATCGCTGCTGCGGGCGGCATCCGCTGCCGCCGACGACTTGCAAGCGGCGGATGACGGCTACCTAGCGCGCGGCGGCGCGACGCTCATCGTCACGCCGAACGTCGGAGTCCTCGCGAACGACGCCGGCGCGCCGGCCACGCTGACCTCGTACACGCTGCCCGCACACGGCACGCTGAGCCTGCAATCCGACGGCTCCTTCTCCTACGCCCCGTTCGAATCGTATCGCGGCCCGGACAGCTTCACCTACACGTTCACCGATGCCGTACGGGTGTATGGCGCCGACGTGCCTCCATTGGCGACGGTTGGCGGCGTCGATATCGGCGGGTCCGGCTTTGGATCGGCGCTGGCGTTGGTACCGGGATCGACCGACGAGGTCTACGGCTTGACCGATTGCGGGCCGCGCGTCGGCGGCCCGTCGGGCACGAAAGCCGAGCCGTTGCCGTTCACGCCGGCGATCGGCAAGTTCAAACTCGCGGACGGCCAGGCGCTGCTGGAGGCGCGCATCGCGCTGTCGGATGCGGACGGCAATGCCTATTCGGGGCGCAACAACGCCGAGCACCCGCTCGCGGACGTCTTCGTCGATCTCAACGGCACGCCGCTGCCCAGCGATGTGAACGGCTACGATCCCGAGGGGCTTGTCGCGCTGCCGGACGGAACGTTCTGGGCCTCCGAAGAATACGGGCCGTTCATTACACATTTCGCTGCCAGCGGCCGGCAACTTGCGCGCCTGTCGCCGTTCGACGAGTCCCTGCCTGCGGAGCTGGCGGCGCGCGCTGAAAATCGAGGCCTCGAGGGCCTCGCAATCACGCCGGACGGCGCGACGCTGGTGGCGATCATGCAGTCGGCGTTGGCGCAGGAGGACCTCGGCGGCGCGAACGACAAGAAGATCGCGATCGCGCGCATCGTCACCTACCGCCTCTCCAACGCCGAGCTACACGAGTACCTGTATCTACTCGACGATCCGGCGACGACCGGCACATCGGTCAGCGAGATCACCGCGCTGTCGAGCACGACCTTTCTGGTCGACGAACGCGACTCGGATTTCCCGCCCCACTCGTACAAGAAGCTGTGGACGGCCGACTTGAGCACAGCGACCGATGTCGGTCCGTCGAGCGCCGTCGCGGCCGCGCGCTATAACGGTCGCGCCGGTGGCTTGTTGATCGGCGGGCGAACGCTGGAGCGCCTCGTCGTCGGGCTCGACAGTGCGGCGGCGCAGGCCGCGCTCGCGGCTGCGGGAATTACCCCTGTCGCCAAAGCGCTCTACCTGGATCTCGGCGCCTTGCTCGACCGCCTCGACCCGCACGGGCGTTTCTTTGCCCACGACAAATTCGAGGGTGTCGCGCTCAGCCTCGACCGGACCACGTTGTCGATCACCAACGACAGCGATTTCGGCATCGACGGCTTGCTCAACGACACGCCGCCGTTCCGTTTGTCGGAGAAGATCGTTCCGGCGACCGGCCGAGCGGACGTCGGAGAGTACTTGGCGATCGACCTCCGTCGCTTGCCGGCGAAAACGGCGACCGCGACCGTCCGCATCACCGTGGAAGCGCCGCCGTGCACCGGCGACTGCAACGGGGACGGTCGCGTCGGCATCGACGAGCTCGTGCTCGGTGTGCGGATCGCGCTCGGCGTTGCGGCGATCGATGCATGTCGCGCCTTCGACTGCGGCGAACCCGCATCGATCGCCTGCGCGATCGAAGCGGTCAGCGCATCGCTCGACGGCTGCCCGGCGCTGTGAGTCGCGCGCTCCGCGTGACACCGGCGCGCGCCGCATCGTTCATGAAACCTTAACGGCACCGTAACCGATCGTCGCCACGTGCTGTGCGATACGGACGCCGGGAAGTTTCTCATTTCACCGGAGGGTTTCGGATGCAGGTTGTGTGCGAACGGCGCGTCGTTGCCACTACGGCGCTGGTCTTAGCGGCGGTGTTGTCAATTGCAGATGTGAGTCGAGCAGATTCGTTCACGCCGGGCGATCTGGTTGTCTACCGAGTGGGCGACGAGTCGGCGCCGCTGGCCAACACCGGCAATCCGGTGTTTCTCGACGAGTACACGACCAACGGAGACTTCATTCAGTCGATTGCGCTGCCGACCGTCGCCAGCGGCAACAACCACCCGCTCATCGCCAGCGGCACGGCCGAGTCGGAAGGCATGTTGACGCGATCCATCGACGGCCAATACCTGCTGCTCACCGGCTACAGCATCTCGCCCCCGTCAGCCATGAAGCTTGCCGATACGGCAGCCGCCGACGTGCCGCGCGTCGTCGGTCGGGTTGGCTTCGACGGCAAGGTCGATACGTCGACGGTGCTGACGGACTTCTCCGACAGCAACAATCCTCGCTGCGCCGTGAGCATCGACGGTACGGGTGTCTGGCTGGCCGGTGCCTCCGGCGGTGTGCGCTACACCACGATCGGCAGCACGAGCTCAGTCTCCCTCAGTAGCGACAGCAAGAACTTGCAGGCGATCAGTATCTTCGGCGGGCAGCTGTACGCGTCGAGCCAAAAGGGCGATCTGCGCGTGGCGACGGTCGGCAGCGGTCTGCCGACGACGGCCGGCCAACACATCGTCAACCTGCCCGGGTTCCCGACGACAGGGGCACCGGACGGATTTTTTCTCGCCGACCTCGACAGCACGCCTGGCTTCGACACGCTGTATGTCGCCGACGACACGACGAACGACGGGGAGATTCAGAAGTACTCACTCGTCGACGGGAGCTGGACGGCGACCGGCGTGATCACCGCCGCGTACGTGCGCGGTTTGGCCGCGACGGTCAGCGGCAAGACGGTCACGCTCTATGCGACCAGCAACGGCTTGAAGGGAATTTCCGGCACGCTGTACATGTACGAGGATCGCTCGGGCTACAACGGGCTGGTCTCGGGCGTCGCCACGACGATTGCGTCGGCATTGTCGAGCCAGGGCTTCCGCGGCGTTGCGCTGGCGCCGGAGCCTGGCGCGGTCGATCCGACGCCGACTCCCACCACGACACCCGGCGGTACCTGCGTCGGCGACTGCGATGGATCGGGTGACGTCTCCGTTTCGGACTTGATCGCGATGGTCAACATCGCGCTCGGCTCGGCGCCGATCGACGGCTGTCTCGCCGGCGACACCAACGGCGACGGCACGATCTCCGTGCCGGAGATCGTCACCGCGGTCGGCAGCGCTCTCAACGGCTGCACGGCCGGCTGAGGCGCGTGCGATCGCGGCCCGGCGCAGTGACGCTGCGCAGGGCCATCGATCGACACTTCGGCAGAGGAGCTTTCACGAAGATGACATCACTCAGCGCGGCGCGGCGACGCGGCGTTCGTCTCCTGGCGGCATTCTTGTGCGCAATCGCGCTGCACGCCTGCGGCGGCAGTGGCGGTAGCGGCGGGGAGGACCAGTCCGACGCCGGCTCCGTCACGTGGACCCAGGAGAGCGAAGGCCCGGCCGTGACGACGATCAGCGACGGGCCCTGGACGCTGACGCAACTCGCGGTCGGCAATCCCAATCCGCCCAGCGCGCCGAATCAGTCGTACGGCTACGACGCGACGTTTCCGAGCGCCAACGCCGGCAAGACCAGCTGGATGCAGCCATACTACTTCCCGTTCATTCTGGGGCATGGCCTCAACCTGCAGGGCTATTTCGACTGGCGGCCAAAAGACATCAATGAAGCGCTCGTCGCCGCGCACTCATCGGACGGCGGCCAGTCGTGGCAGTTCGACCAGATCGCGCTGATTCTGACGCGCGCGCTGCCGCGCAACCCGCAATCGGCGGACCCCGATCCGGGTATCGCCGACGACGGGTTCGGCCATCCCAGCGTGTTGCGGCTGCGCCCGCCGCCGCTGCCGACGCCGGTGCCCGGTATTATCCAGCCGACGCCGGTCTACCACCCCAACGGCAAGCGCCTGACGTTTCTCTACAACACCGATCGCTCGAAGGACGCGATCGGCAAATACGGCCTCATCGTCAGTGTCCTATCACCGATCGACGGTGAGCCGCTGAACGGCGCGCTGCTCGACAAGCCGTTCGTCAACGGTTTCACCGACGAGACGAAGGTGACGCGCACCACCGGCTTGTTCAATTCGGATGGATTCCTCGCCGCGATCCCGCGCCGGCCCGGGAGCACCAGCTCCACCGGCGTCGCGCCGACGGAAGTTCTCTACATTCAGAAGATTCGCAACGGCGATGCCACCGGGTCGACGATGCTGCCGGCCGGCCAGCGCTGCGGACCGCAGCCCTATACGCCGCCCTCGTCGACGGCGCCGTTCCCGGCCAATCACGACATCGTCAACGTCCGCCTCGCGGCGACGGAGGACGGAATCAACTTCATCGACGAGGGCATCGTCTACGGGCTCAACGATCCGACCGCGATCTCGTACGCGGAGACTCGGTACGTCGCTCCGAACGGCACCATGCTCGATCTCGGCGACGGTCACTACGGGCTTTTCTTCGGCGCCGGCAACTGCATGGACGCAGATTCCGACGCGTTCCACTACGTTGGCTATGCCGAGAATGTGACGCCGTACGACGTGCTCAACTGGCACGTCATCAACGGCATCACCAACCCGATAATTTCGACGCAAACGCGCACCGTGCCGGTGAACGGCGTGCCGACGACGATTCCGGTCGAGCCGGCCATCGTCGGCGAGGCGCTGCCGACGTTCTTGGCGCGTGTCTACACGCCGTCGGTCAACGTGCTCGACGACCACACCGTCGTCGTCACCTTCTCCGGCTACGGGGCCTACGATCCGAACGACAGCCCCTTGAACTACCGTACCATCCACTACGTTCGCCTCCATGCGTCGCGACGCATTCCGCTCAAGGCCAAGGTGGAGTGAGGCGCGATGCGCAGGTCGGTTCAGGCGAGTGGGATGCGACGATTCACTCCACGTCGACGCGTCGGGTGCGCGCGGCCGGCGGCGAATCTTACCGCCCTCGCTGCGCTGCTCTGCACTGCGCCAACCTTCGCAGCGGCGTTTGCTCCTGGCGACGTGGTGGTGTGCCGCATCGGCGACGGCAGTGGAGCTCTGGCGGCGAGCGGCAGCGCGGTCTTCTTGGATGAGATCTCGCCGCAGGGCGACGTCGTTCAGTCGGTGGCGATGCCGACCGTCGCGAGCGGCGGCAATCATCGACTGGTCGCGAGCGGCACGGCGACGTCCGAGTGCCAGCTCGAGCGATCGGCGGACGAGCGCTACCTGGTGCTCGCCGGCTATGATGCCGATCTGGGCACCAGCGGGCTCGCGGGATCGTCCGGCAGCAAGGTGGCGCGCACGATCGCGCGCGTGCGGTTCGACGGCAGCGTCGACACCTCGACGGCGCTGACCGATTTCTCCACCGGCAACAACCCGCGCAGTGTGGCGAGCAGCGACGGCCTGTTCTTCTGGGCAGTCGGCGGCACCGGCGGCGTGCGCTACGCCGCGCTCGGCGATGCCACCTCGATCCAACTCAACAGCGACAGCGTGAACAATCGCTATGTCGGGATCTTCGGCGGCCAGCTGTTTCTGTCGTCGCAGAAGCAGAGCATCCGCATCGCGACGGTCGGCGACGGACTGCCAACCGTCACCGGGCAGAGCACGACGAATTTAGCCGGCTTCGCTACCAGCGGCAGCCCCGAGGCCTTTTTCATCAGCGATTTGAGCGGCACGTCCGCGGGCGACACGCTGTACGTGGCAGATGAAGAAGCGGGTATCGAGAAATTCTCGTTGAAGAACGGCAAATGGTTCTCGAACGGCGCGACCGGCGCAGGCAGCGACGCGTACACCGGTATCGCGGGCGAGGCCGGCGATGGCGGCGTCCGTCTCTACGCCACACGCAAGGGCGACGAGCTGGTGATGCTCGTCGACCAGAGCGGCTTCGACGGCACGATCAGCGCGGCCCCGGTGCTGTTGGCCAGCGCCGGCAGCAATCGCGCCTTGCGCGGCGTCGCCCTCGCTCCAATCGACCCGGTTGCGCAAACGCCGACGCGGACTGCGACGACGCTCGTCCCGACGCCTACGGCGACGCCGGTCGCGGCGACCAGCGCAACGCCGACGAGAAGCGAGTTGCCGAGCGCGACGCCGACCGCTGACGCGTCAACACCGACCGCCGTGGTCACGGCGACCGTGCCGAGCGCCACCCCGGTGGCGATCGGACCCTTCACGGCGGGCAACGTCGTCGTCTATCGAGTCGGCGACGGTGACGCCGCGTTGGCCAATACGGGCAGCCCGGTGTTTCTGGATGAATACACGCCCGGCGGGACGCTCGTGCAGTCTGTCGCGCTACCGACGGCCGACGACGGCGCGAACAGGCCGCTCATCGCCAGCGGTACCGCCACGTCCGAGGGACAACTGACGCGCTCGGCGGACGGCCGATTCCTGCTGCTGACCGGATACGCGCGCGCGCTGGGCGGAGCGGGATCGCTGGCCAGCACTTCGGCCGACAGCGTGCCGCGTACCGTCGGACGGGTGCGGTTCGACGCGGCGATCGATACCACTACGGCGCTGAGCGATTTCAGTGACGGGAACAATCCGCGCAGCGCAACGAGCGCAGACGGTGACGCGCTGTGGGTCGGTGGTGGCGCGGGTGGCCTGCGTTACGCCGCGCTCGGCGGCGCGACGTCGATACAGCTGAGCGCGGATCTCGCCAACCTCCGCCAGGTGCAGATCGTCGACGGACAACTGTACATTTCAACGCAAAGCGGCTCGGCGTTTCGCATCGCCTCCGTCGGTGAGGGGATTCCGAGCACAGCCGGCCAGGGCATCGCCAATTTGCCGGGCATTCCAACCAGCATCACACCGAACGGATATTTCTTTGCGACCCTCGCCGCAGGTCGCGTGCTCTACGTGGCGGACGACACGACCGACGGCGGAGAGTTGCAGAAGTTCTCACTCGTGGACGGCAGCTGGGTGGCCAACGGCACCATCGCGGCGGCGGCGGCGCGCGGCGTGACCGGCGTCGTCGTCGGCTCCGCCATCACTCTCTATGCGACGACCGGCGGCAACGGCGGTGCCGGCGGCGGCACGTTGTACGGGTTCACCGATGTGACGGGCTACAACGCCACGGTGTCGGGAACGGCCGAGGACCTCGCGGACGCATCCGCCAACGAGGCATTCCGCGGCATCGCGCTGGCGCCAGTGGACGCCGGAATCCCCGGCGCAACCGCGACGCCGACTGCGACGGCGCCGCCGAGCGCGTCCGCGGCTTCCACGGCGACGCGTACGCCGATGGCGAGCCCGACGCCGCCGGCGACAACCACTCCCTCGACTATGCCGACGCCGACCGGCACCGGCATTTCCGCGACCGCATCGCCAACGTCAGTCGCCACCGCGACCGCTCCACCTACGGCGCGCCCTCCGATCTGCGTCGGCGACTGCGCGGGATCGGGCATGGTCACGATCAGTGACCTCATCACCGGCGTCAATATCGCGCTCGGCAGTGCCGCGCTCGACGTTTGTCCGGCATTCGACTGCCAGGGCACCCAACTCGTTCCGATCTCGTGCCTGATCACCGCCGTAAACGCCGCGCTCCAGGGCTGCCCGAGTTGAGCGTCGTCGCGGTCTGGACACGATGTGAGCCATCGATGCGGGGGGACGGATGAAGCGATGCTCGCCACGTATGGCGCTGATGGTCGGCGTGCTACTCGCTGCGGGCCCGAGTCGAGCGGCCTCCTTCACTGCGGGTGATCTGGCGGTCTATCGCGTCGGCGACGGCAGCGGTCCGCTCACCAACACCGGCAACGCGGTATTCGTCGACGAGTACACCGCCGACGGAACGCTGGTGCAGTCTGTGGAACTGCCCGTCGCCCCATCAAGCGGGGTCAATCCGTTGGTCGCCAGCGGCACGGCGACGTCCGAAGGGCAGATGACGCGCTCGGCCGATGGGCGCTTTCTCGTACTGACCGGATATGCGAGCGCGCTCCCGGCTGCCGGATCGTTGTCTGGCAGCGCCGGCAGCGCAGTGCCGCGCACGGTCGGCACGATAAAATTCGACGGCAGCATCGATACGACGACGGCGCTGATCGACTTTGCCGATGCGAACAACCCGCGCGCCGCGACGAGTACCGACGGCCTCGACCTGTGGGTCGGCGGCGGTGCCGGCGGCATTCGCTATACGACGCTGGGCAGTACGACTTCGGTCGACCTCAACGCCGACAATCCCAACATCCGTGCGGTCGCCATCGCCGATGCAGAACTCTACATGTCGACTCAGCGAGGGACGACGCTGCGCATCGGCCCGGTTGGAAGCGGTACGCCGACATCGGGTGAACAGACCATCGCCAACCTGCCCGGCTTCCCAACCGCGAACAGTCCCAACGCGTTCTTCTTTGCCGACCTGGACGGCGCCCCCGGCGTCGATACGCTCTACGTTGCCGACGACGCCGCGGGCCTGACCAAATTTGCGTTGGTCGGCGGCGCCTGGGTGGCGCGCGGCGCCGCCGGCAGCGGCGCTGATGCCTATCGCGGCGTGACTGGAATCGTCAGCGGTTCGGTCGTGACGCTGTTCGCCACCCGCAAGGGCGGCGGTGGGGCCGGTGGCGGCGGCGAGTTGGCGAAACTGGTCGACGGCAGCGGCTACAACGGCAGCCTGGTCGGCACGCCGACACGATTGACCACGGCGCCGAGCAATACTGCCTTCCGCGGTGTCGCAATGGCGCCGGTCGCCCCGCGCATCGATCAGATCGTCGCGCACGGCGATACCTACAGCGCCGCGCAAGGAACGCCGCTGAGCGTCGCGGCGGCCGACGGTGTGTTGCACAACGACACGGGCTCACCGCTGACGTTGATTACACACACCGCGCCGGCGCACGGCACGCTCTCGATGCGCGCCGACGGCTCGTTCGTGTACGCGCCAGACTCCGGATACGTCGGCAGCGATTTCTTTGCCTACACGGCCACCGATGCGGTGCGCATATATGCGACCAACGTTCCGCCCTTGGCCACGTTCAACGGTGTCGCCATCACCGGCGGGGGGTTCGGATCAGGCATAGCACCGGTGCCGGGAGCGCCGAACGAAATCTACGGCCTCACCGATCTCGGCCCGCACGTCGGCGGCCCAGGCAGCGCGGACATCGTGCCGCTGCCGACCTTCGTTCCATCGATCGCGCGCTTCGCCCTGAGCGGCGTCGACGCGGTGCGCCAGCAAACGATCGCGCTCAAGAACGGCGCCGGCACGCCGTTCTCCGGGCGCGAGAACCCCCAGCACCCGACCGGCGAAACGCTCAAGGACCTCAACGGAATCGTGCTGGGCAGCGACGTCAACGGCTACGATCCGGAGGGGTTGGTGGCTTTGGCCGACGGAACGTTCTGGGTGTCCGACGAGTACGGGCCCTTCGTGTCGCACTTCGACGCCAATGGAAACCAACTGAGCCGCCTATCGCCGCTCGACAGTTCCCTGCCGGCGGAGCTGGCGAGGCGCGATGCGGGCCGTGGGCTCGAAGGGCTCACCGTCACTCCCGACGGATCGCTGCTCGTCGCGATGATGCAGTCGGCCCTCGACCAGCCCGACCTCGCCAGCGGCGATCCGCAGCACGTGGCGATCGTCCGCATCGTCACTTACGGGCTGATCGATGCGGCGCTGCACGAATACCTCTACCTGCTCGACGACCCGCTCGATCACAAGACGTCGGTGAGCGAAGTCACGGCGCTGTCGAACAGCACGTTCGCCGCAGACGAACGTGACGGAGATTTTCCGCCGGGCTCGTACAAGAAGCTGTGGAAGTTCGACCTGACCGGCGCCACCGACATCGGCCCGGCGAGCTCGGTGGCCGGCGCCACGTACAACGGCGGCAGCGGCGGTCTGCTGATCTGGGGACTCTCGCTGGAAGCGCTCGTCGACGGCCAGGATTCGGCGACGGCACGGTCGACGCTTGCCGCACACAGCATTACGCCGGTGCAGAAGGCGCTGTATGTCGACGTCGGGGGGACGCTCGACGGGCTCGATCCTACCGGTGGATTCTTCTCACACGACAAGTTCGAGGGCGTCGCGCTGCTCGACGGCGGCGCCACGCTGCTCATCAGCAACGACAGCGACTTCGGCATCGACGGCGTCACCAACAATGCGCCGCCGTTTCAACTCGCGGCCAAGGTCAGCCCGGTCACGGGTGTGCAGGATGACGGCGAGTATCTGGCCGTCACCTTGAGCCATTTGCCGGTCGTGACGTCGTCGGCGGCGGTGTCGATCCAGGTCGCTGCCGCGGCCTCGCCGACGCCGACCAGCACGCCAACCGGCGCATGCCCGGCTACACCTGTCGCGAGTTGCCTGGAAGCGGGCGCCTCAACGCTCACGCTCAACGCCCATGCGGATGCAGCCAAGCGTTCGCTGGATTGGAAGTGGGGGCAGGGTGCCGCGGTCTCTGCCGCCGACGTCGGGGATCCGCTCTCGGCGGATGACTACAGCTTATGTGTCTATGGCGACACCACGCTGCTGCTCGGCGTCACCGCGCCGCATGGCGCACTCTGGACCGCAAAACACGGCGTGCCGCCGTCGCGCTACCTGTACAAGGACAAGCTTGGCAGTCACGACGGCGTCACCAAAGTCGCGCTTGGGCTGGCTGTGGCAGGCAAGGCCAAGTTGCATCTGAAAGCCAAGGGCGCAGGGATCCCATCACTCATGTTACCGATCCCGGCTGCCTCGCTGCCGATCACGGTTCAGCTGCGCAATAGCAGCGGCGCGCAATGCTGGTCTGCCAGCTATCTAGGCGTCCCGAAAAAGAACGATGATGCCAGGCTGCGGTTGACGCTGCAGTAGCATCGAAGCGAGAAAGGCGGCCGCAACGAGCCGGTCGTCGTCGCGGCGGACGATCTGCATGCACCATACGATCCGCCTCGGCGTCGGTGCGATTGCGCGTCGAGTTGTGCGCCGCGTCATGGGCGAACCCGGCGCGGCATCAGTGAGTCAGCCGAATCGAGTTCCACGCTGTGGCCGCCGCGATCGCGTAGAGTGCCTGAGTCGCGGGGTCGCCGGGATGCAGAATGGCCGCGATCACACAGCCGATCGCGAGCAGTCCGCTGATGACGTTGTATATGGTCTGGCGCACGCTCCCCTCCGCCGCTCGTCACTTGTTCCTGTACCGCAGACGAGGCCATTTCTCGCCAGTACCCTGCGGCATGGCCCAACTCGGCTCCATCCGACGTCTGGCGATCGTTCTGCTGACCAACTACGTCGGACCGGGCGCGTGGAGCGCCCGGCGTGACGGAAGTCACAAACGACTGCGCGGTTCACACCGGAAGGGGGCCCGCGATAGATCGCACGATTTGCCGGCAGACTCGTCGGCGAGGTACCTGGTGCACGCTGGCGCGAACAGCCGTGGACTTGCGTGGAACGGAGCACGATGCAGGCAATGGTGCTTAAGACACTCGGGGCTGCCCTTGAATGGACCGAGCTCGCGGATCGGCAGCCCGGGCCCGGGGAGATTCGGGTAAAGGTGGCTGCCTGTGGTGTCTGCCGCACGGACCTGCACGTCGTCGACGGCGAGCTCCCCCACCCGATGCTGCCGATCATTCCCGGCCATGAGATCGTCGGCCGGATCGATGCCGTCGGGCCCGGCGTCGATGGACTGAGACTGGGCCAGCGTGTCGGCGTACCGTGGCTCGGTCACACCTGCGGCCGCTGCGCCTACTGCAAGGGCGGCCAGGAGAATCTCTGCGATCGACCCCTCTTCACCGGGTACACGCGCGACGGTGGTTTCGCGACGGCTACCATCGCCGATGCGCGCTTTGCGTTCCGGCTCGATGAGGCCGACAGCGACGTGGCGCTCGCTCCGTTGCTTTGCGCCGGCCTGATCGGCTGGCGTTCGCTGGTGATCGCCGGGGTTGGCAAGAAGCTGGGCCTCTATGGATTCGGCGCCGCGGCCCATATCGTGGCGCAGGTGGCGAAGTCGCAGGGGCGATCGGTGTTTGCTTTCACGCGGCCAGGAGATCTTGCCAGCCAGGCCTTCGCCCGCCGATTAGGGGCGAAATGGGCGGGCGGATCCGACGAGAGGCCGCCGGCGTCGCTCGATGCTGCGATCATCTTTGCGACGGTGGGTGAGCTCGTACCGCTGGCGCTCCAGGCGGTCCGCAAGGGCGGTCGCGTCGTTTGCGCGGGCATCCACATGAGCGACATCCCGAGCTTCCCCTATCGGCTCTTGTGGGAAGAGCGGCAGCTCGTTTCAGTCGCCAACCTCACGCGGCAGGATGGCATCGACTTCCTGCGCCTCGCGCGGGAGATCGGTATCGTCACTGCGAGCACGAGTTATCCGCTCACCCAGGCCAACCAGGCTCTTGCCGACCTGCGTGCCGGCCGCTTCGAGGGCGCCGCAGTTCTCGTGCCCTGAGGCGAGTGGCCCGTCTCGGAAGTCCCGTGCATATTCCGACCGCCCTCGGCCTGGCGCCGCGGCCAGCGGCAACGTCCGTCCGCGCGTTGACCGCCGCGTCGCACGGGTTGATTTTCGGCGACTGGCCGAGCCGGAGCGCAATTCGGCTACACGCCCCATCTGGCGACAGCGACGGCCGGCGCGATAGGTTCGCCCTGCCGCGCCGCAGTCATCGCCGCGTCGCCGCCAACCTCGCCTAGAGGCGAACCACCCCAAACGAGAGGCCGAAGCAGTGAGCTACGATTTCACGATCCGATCGGACGAAGGATTCTCGCAATTCGAACCGCTCTCTCGTCTTGCGGCGTTCTTGACGAAGCAGCCGCACGTGAAGAGGAACGGCACCGGAGACGCGAGCTTCGTCCTGGAGCATGGCGCTCTTCGCATGCAGATGGATGCGGGTACGGTCGACCAAGAGCACGCAGCCATGGCTCCGCCGCACTTCAATTGCATCGAAGTGTCCGTGCCGAGCTCGTCCCTGGTTCGTCATCCGCAGCGCCGCTACCTGCCGCTGTTGCGGGCCATCGCCCAGCACTTCGCGTGGGAGCTGTACGACGAGCAACTGGGCGAGAATCTGCCGCTGCAGCCATGGTGGAAGCTCTGGTGAACGGCGATATCACGTCTCTCTGTGCCGCCGACTTCGCACCGTCATCGACGAGGCGTGCGGCGAAGTCGCTGCGTTTCTAGTGTCCCGAGTCTGAAGTTGGCCGCTTATATCGATGGCTATCGGCGATCCTGGCTAGGCGCCCGACGCAGGAACATCGGGAATATTCCGAGGAGGGGCAACGTCGCCAGGGACGCCAAGAGCCACCGAGATAAGTGGCTGAACTTCAGACTCGGGACACCAGCCGAGTTCGACTCCGCTGATCCGGCGAGCGACCCGCTCGCCGTGCAGCCAAACCTCGAGTCCGTCGCGCCTCTGGTCGGCCGTGGAAATGGGAGCCCGGCAGCCGCGCAGTACTACGCGCGTAGTTTTCCCGGCTGGCGCGATCGCCGGCAAATCGCGATGGTCCCTCCACCGAAGCGGCGTGGACGGATGTGATGTTGGTGTTGGATCGCTGTGCCATCAGCGATCGGGATTGGGAGTGCTCATGCAAGTCTTCGCGCAAAGTCTTTCGCCAGACGTCTCGCTCACGTTGGTTCGCTACGACGCGGGATGGCGGTTTGATCACTGGTCGCGTTGCATCGATGATGCCGTGCTTCCGAAGCCTCCGCCTTTCGCCTGTGCGCGCTGGTTCGATTCGGCGGCAGCGGGCGCTGCATTCTTCCGTGCGCTGATGGTGCAGTCATCGCCGCCGTCGGTGCGCGAGCTGATCCTGCTCGGGCATGAGGCCGCCGTGCTGCGGGCGAATCTGGCCGCCGGCGCGGATGGGCTCGAGGCGCGCTGGCAGGCGGCCCAGCGCAAGGTCGAATGACGCGCACTCGTCGCCGTCCGTGGCGCCCGCTCCGCGGCTGGTACGCCTGCAGACTTTCAGGAGCGTACAGCCTGCGAGGTCGGAGGCTGCAGCGCAGATTCATCGGTGTGGCGCCTGCCAGCTGATCTGATCTCTGCTCGGTCTCCTGGCGAAAATGCGAACCAGCGGAAAGCGCGGCTATACGCCCACCTGCCGAGGCGAAAACGCGCTGCGGTGCTCAACGTGCGTCGGGCACGCAGCCTTCGCTGCAGCGTGAGCGCGCCGCAAGCGCACAGCGCAGCTTGCGCCGCAGTCAGGGAAACGAAGCACCCGCGGCGGCGCGCATTAGCGTCAATCGGACAAAAACTCACCACAGAGGCACGGAGTGCACAGAGAGGAGAGGGCAACGCGGCGCTCGGCGTTGTCTCCAATACCATCGGCGCTGCGGTTTGAGAGCCGTCAGGCCGTCAGGCATTACCCCTCTGCTGCCTTCTCCGTGCACTCCGTGAGTTTTTGTCCGATCGCGCGTAAAGGCGACGACATTTCTCGGCGGGATTGTTCGCGCCCATGTCGCTGCGCGACGTCGCGCTCGCGGCCCCGTCACGACCCGCGCCGAAGGACGCTAGTGGCCACGAGGATCGGTACGCGGCGACATTGAAGTGACATCGCGCACACGAGCTCGAAACGCGCTATGCTCGGCGAGACGCGCATCAGTCTTTTGATCGGCGCTGGCAGGTGCAGGTGATGAAGCACGACAAAGCGCGATCGTCGAAGCCGACAACGCGCAAAGGCGACTCAGCCCGAATGCTCCGCATCGCGGTGGGCGGAGCGAACAGTCCGTGCAGAGTACCGATTGTTGGGATCGGCGCCTCGGCCGGTGGGCTGGACGCATTCAAGGTCTTCTTTAGTGCGATGCCAGCCGAGAGCGGGGTAGCGTTTGTCTTGATACAACACCTGGATCCGACGCGTGAGAGCCTCACCGCCGAATTGCTCGGCGCGTACACGCGCATGCGCGTGGTCCAGGCGCAGGACGGGATGCCGGTCGAGCCCAACCGGGTCTACGTGATTCCGCCGAATGCCTATCTGGCCATTCGCGCCGGCAAGTTGCGGGTCAGCAAACCCACCGCGCCGCGCGGGCTGCGGATGGCAGTCGATTTCTTTCTGCGCTCCCTGGCCGACGACCAACGTGACAACGCCGTCGGCATCATCCTGTCCGGCACCGGAACGGACGGCACATTGGGGCTGAAGGCCATCAAGGCCGGCGGCGGCATGACCATGGTGCAGGAACCGCAGACTGCGCAGCACGGCGGCATGCCGCGCAGCGCAGCCGCCAGCGGCAGTGCCGACCACGTGCTGCCGCCGGAGAAGATGGCCGCGGTGCTGTTGACCCGCGCGCAGCGCGCCGCCGGGCCGTCTGCCCCGGCGGCCCGGCCGCCAGAGGCGGCGTCCGATGCCCTGACGACCGTGATCGGGGTGCTGCGCGATCGCGCCGACTTCGACTTCAGCGAATACAAGAAGGGAACGCTGCGGCGCCGCATTCAACGCCGCATGAGCCTGCGGCACGTCCATCAGGTCGCGGGCTATGCGCAGGTGCTGCGAAACGACGCGACGGAAGTGCAAGCGCTCTTCAAGGATCTGCTGATCAGCGTGACCGCGTTCTTCCGCGACCCGGTCGCCTGGCAAGTGCTCCGCGAACGAGTCGTCCGACCACTGATCGCGGCGAAAAAGACCACCGATCCGCTGCGCGCCTGGGTGCCAGCCTGCGCAACCGGGGAGGAGGCATACTCGCTCGCCATGATGCTCCTCGAGGAGATCGAGGTGGCCGGCAAGGCGTGTCGACTGCAGGTGTTTGCGTCGGACGTCAACGCCGAGGCGCTAGAGACCGCTCGCATCGGGATCTATCCCGCCAGGATCGCCGAACAAGTCTCGGCGCCGCGCTTGTCGCGGTTCTTCATCAAGCGCGAGCACGGCTACGAGATCAACAAAGAGTTGCGCGAGAGCGTCGTCTTCGCGCGACAGAACGTCATCGGCGATCCGCCATTCTCGCGGCTCGATGTTATCAGCTGCCGCAATATCCTCATCTATCTCGAGCCCGCCGTGCACCAGCGGCTCATGACCCTGATGCATTTCGCGCTCAACGCGGGTGGCTACCTGTTCCTGGGGAGCGCGGAGGGCACCGGAACGCCGGAAGATCTGTTCGAGCCGGTATCCGCCAAGTGGCGCATCTATCGTCGCGTCGGATCAGCGCGTCCTGGGGGGCTGCAGTTTCCTCCGCGCGCCGCCTCCGTCTCGATCGCGCCGCTCAACCAGCGCGCGCCCATACCCACCCCGCCCCGATTGTCGGCACTGGCGCCGCGGGCGCTGCTGCAGCGCTATGCTCCGGCGTGCGTCATCATCAATCGCCGCGGCGAAATCCTCTACTTCCACGGCCGCACCGGCGACTATCTCGCCCAGCCGGACGGGGTGCCGACAAGCGATCTCGTCACGCAAGTGCGCCAGGGGCTGCGCACCCATCTGCGCGACGCCGTCCAGACGGCGATTCGCGACGGTCGTCGGGTCGTCTTGGCCGGCATTCAGGCACGCCGCGGTAACACCGTGCGGAACGTCACGGTCAGCGTGGAGCCGCTCGGTACGGCGAATACGGAATTCGCCGATCTGTGGTTGGTATCCTTCGAGGACGAAGCGGGCACCCTGGCACCGGCCGTGACCCCGAGGATGACGGAGCTGAGCGCCGGCGACAGCGCGCTGGTACAGCAGCTCGAGGCTGAGCTGCGCAGCTCGAAGGAAGATCTGCAACAGACCATCGAAGACGTCAGGGCGGCGAATGAAGAGCTGATGTCGGTCAACGAGGAGCTGCAATCCAGCAATGAGGAGTTGGAGACCTCGAAAGAGGAGCTTCAATCGCTCAACGAGGAGCTCACGACGGCCAACACCCAGTTGGCCGCCAAGATCGTCGAGCTCGAAGCTGCCAACAACGATCTCGACAACCTGCTGACCAGCACCAACGTCGCGACCGTATTCCTGGACAAGCGGTTGCACGTCCGGCGCTTTACGCCGTCGGCGATCAAGCTGTTCAGCTTCGTGGCGTCGGATATCGGCCGCCCGATCGGCAACATTCATCAATTGTTCACCGACGCCGCGCTGCTGGTCGACGCCGCGGCAGTGCTGCGACAGCCGCTCACGCCGAAAGCCGAAGTGCAGACGCGCGATGGTCGCTGGTACGTCCGGCAAGTCCTGCCCTACCGGACGCGCGATCATCGCACCGAAGGGGTCGTGATCACGTTCTCCGACGTGGCGGCCGAAGCGGTTCAGCAAGCGCGGCTGTATGCCGAATCGATCGTCGCCACGGTGCGTGAGCCCTTGCTGGTGCTCGACCAGGATTTGCGGGTGTGCTCGGCGAATCCGTCCTTCTACGCCGCCTTTCATACGTCCCAAGACGCCACCGTCGGACGCTTGCTGTACGAGCTGGGCTCCGGTGAGTGGAACATTCCCACCCTCCGCAAGCAGCTCGGCGATGTGCTGCGACGCGGCCGGGCGCTGCGCGACGTCGAATTGGAAATCAGCTTCGAGTCCATTGGCGTGCGGATGATGCAGCTCAGCGCACGCGCGATCGATCGGCAGGGTGATCGTCCGCGTCTCATGCTGCTGGCCGTCGATGACGTCACCGAGCGCACGCAGGCGCAAAAGGCGCTGCGCGACATCGAAGTCCGCAAGCACGGCGAAGAACAACTTCGGGAGCGGCAGGTCGAGTTGGCCCACGCGCTGCGCATCAGCACCATCGGCGAGCTGGCGAGCGGCCTGGCGCACGAGCTCAACCAGCCGCTGTCGGCGATTGCGAACGGCGTGGAAGCCTGCGCCCGCTATGTCCGCGCCGGACGCGCCGCGCCCGACAAATTGTTGAGCTTGTTGGACGAGGCCTCCAGTGAGGCCGTGCGGGCCGGCAGCATCGTGGAGCATCTGCGGCATTTCATCGAGAAGGGAAAGCCGCAATTCGGACGGACGGACCTGGGTGAGATTGCCCGCAACGTGCCGCGGTTGTTGGGACGTGAGATACGCAGCGCGCACATTACTCTGCGCCTCGACGTGCACCCGCGATCGCTGCCGATTCACGCCGATCAAATTCAGATCGAGCAAATCATCGTCAACCTGATGCACAACGCCATCGATGCGATTCGCGCCGCGCCGGGCAAACGCCGGGAGATCCATCTCAAAGTCTGGAAGGCGAAGGCGCTCGCACACGTCGCGGTGCGCGACACCGGTGGCGGCGTCTCGGCCGCCGCCGCCACGCGTCTCTTCGAGCCCTTCTTCACCACCAAGCCCAGCGGGCTGGGGATGGGGCTGGCGATCAGCCGCTCGATCCTCGAGGCGCATCAGGGCCGCGTGTGGGTACAGCGCCGCACCAAGGGCAGCCGCGGCACGACCATCCGCTTCACGCTGCCGCTGCTGCCGCCGCCGAAGACCGTGCGAAAGGCGCGTGCCGCATGATGACCGAAGCCACCGTGTTCGTCGTCGACGACAACCTCGGCGTGCGCAACTCCTTGCGCGCGTTACTCGAATCGGCGGGGCTGGCGGTAGAGGCGTACGCTTCGGGCGCGGAGTTTCTCGCCGCCTACAGTCCCGAGCGCCCCGGTTGTCTGGTGCTGGATATTCGCTTGCGGCAGGGCAACGGACTGGACCTGCAGGACGAGCTGCTGCGGCGCCGCGTGTCGCTGCCGATCATCGTGTTGACCGGCTATGGAAATGTGCCGGCCTCTGTGCGCGCGCTGAAGGCGGGCGCGCTCGATTTCCTGCAGAAGCCAGCCGCACCCAAGCTGTTGCTGGAACGTATTCTGGCGGCGCTCGAGCACGACCGACAGGCGCGCATCGTCACCGACGAACGCGCCGTTGTCCGGCGGCGGCTGGCAGAGCTCACGCCACGCGAGGGCGAAGTCATGGAACTGCTGGTTGCCGGCAAGTCTTCCAAGGAGATAGCCGCGGCGATGCGCGTGAGCATCCGCACCGTCGAAGGCCACCGGCGCGCGGTGTTCTCCAAGATGGAAGTCTCCTCGGCGGCGCAACTCGTGCGCACGGTCCTGAATGCGCGTGCGAGCGATGTCCGCAAAACGCCGGCCGCGCAGCCCAAGAATCCGTGAGCTGCCGTCCGGCGCCCTGCGGGGCGTGCGACCGGTGCCCGCCTTCACCCGCGTAGAACCACGCGCGTAGTATTCCCACCTTACGAGCCGCGCCGTGTTGCTTCTATACACAGCCCATGGCGATGGCAGCGAAACTTCGGCTAGCGAACGTATCCTTGGGCATGGGGCAATCAGACGGGGTCCTGCCGTCGCAACACTTCGGCCGGCGGCGC
>Ga0265339_10000887_pt1 | contig 22966 bp, 18 predicted proteins | sample 4CB219metaG_FD_202085 | JGI IMG/M metagenome (GOLD analysis project Ga0265339, IMG submission 202085) | Rhizosphere microbial communities from Carex aquatilis grown in University of Washington, Seatle, WA, United States - 4-CB2-19 metaG | ecosystem: Host-associated > Plants > Roots >... | reverse complement strand
CCGGATCGGGGCTCAAGAAGATGGCCGCGCTTACCGCAACCGCCGTCGCCCCGGCATCGAGGACCCCGGGCGCAGTTTCCAGTGTTATGCCGGCAGCCGCAGTCAGGATCACGTCCGGGCCGGCTTCCTCGCGTAAACGACGCACGCCTTCCACACCGATGGGGCGCTTGTCGGTCTGCTTGGTCGTGGTGGTGAACACCGGGCCGATGGCGAAGTAGTCGGCGGGCTCGTCGAGGACGCCGGGGATGAGTGCGTCGCTACCGGCGAAGGTTCCCACGATTCGCGCCGGCCCCACCAGCCCCCGCGCCTCGCGCACAGAGACGTCGCCCGCATCCACGTGCACGCCGTCGAAGTCAAGCGCATTGACCAGGTCCGCGCGATCGTCAAGGATCAGCTTCACCTGCCCCGCAGTCATCGCATCCCGCAACGCCTCGGCATCGGCGCGCAACTGGGTGTCCAAGCCGGTCTTATTGCGGTACTCGAGAAGTGTGACGCCGGCATCGGCCAATGAAGCGCCGAGGCGGAGCAGGAATGTGTCGCGGCCGGTTGGGGGAATCTGCGAGGAATCGAGGATGGGATAAATGCGTGGAAACTTCCAGGTCATGACTCAAGGTTAGATGTCCGATCTGGCCGCTGTCAGTGATTGCCGCAAGCAATCGAATGGACAAGCCGATATGCTGCCGCGGTCTCTCTGATCGCGTCGGCGTAGGGCGTGCCGCCGAACCCGAACGCGCGCGCGTACTTCGAGGAGTCGAACAGGTACGGTGAGTCGTTCTGGTAGAGCATTTCGTTCAGCTCGCGAATCATGGGATTGAACCAGCCTGCCAGGCGCAACATTCGGCGGCCCAGGACGCGGTACTTCGGCTTAATGCCCATTGCATCGGCGGCCTTCATGATGAATTCCCTTCCCGTCAAAGGGTTGGGCGCGGTGGGCAGATGCCACACCTGATTCCACGCCGATTCGGTTTCAGCGAGGGTGAGGAGCGCCCGCGCGGCGTCTGGAACGTAGGTGCACGAGTGCGGCAGGACATCGCTGATGAGGCAGGAGGCCGTTTGGCCTTTGCTGAAGGGATCGAAGACCAGCACATTGGGAATACCGGTGTGTGCGTTGGGACCGTAGAAATCAGCCGAACGCGCAATCATTGTAGTGAGGTCGCCTGACTTCCAGGCATCCTGCAAGGTTGTTGCGATCCGCGCGCGCACCTCGCCCTTGCGGCTAATTGGCCGGTACGGCGTCTCCTCTGCCATGGCGCCACGTACCAATCCATACATGTCACGTTGTCGAAGAACACCAGTCTTGCTCCGGCGCGCTTGCAGGCCTCAATTGTGTTGGCCATGATGCGCGGCCATGTCTCCTCCCACACGCGGTGGTGGTACTTGAGACCGACGAGAAGAAAGACAATGCTGGAGTCGGCCACCGCAAGAATGGCCTGATCGCGGTCGGAGACATTGGCGGCCACGGTCTCCGCAGCGCAGGCGGTTGCGGCGCCCTTGCGGCTCACCAAGCGGTACGGCATGCCGCGCGCCACAAGCAGTCGACTCAGCTCATTGGCGATCGCGCCGCCGGAACCGAGAATTGTAATCATCGCAGGATTATTGTTCCACATCGGAGTAAGGGCCGGCGCAAAGCCAAACAGCCGCTCGCCGGCCTGTTCCCTTGTTCCCTGCCTTTTACATCTCGTCCGCTGACGGCCCGAACATGCCTGGGATCTTTGCATCCAGCATCCGCAGGTACACGCTCAACTGCGCCCGGTGATGCACAAGGTGGCTCATCACCATCTCCCGCCAGATGCGGAACTTCGTGTTCGAAATCCAGGTTTGTCCGTTGGCGCCGAACTCCCAGGTGCGATCCCACTTCTCCGGCGTGAGTTCAACCAACGCTGCGCGCGCCACCGGAACCTGCTTGTCGAATCGGGCCAGCACTTCGGCCTTGTTCGGAGCCGGCGGCGGATTCATGCTGGGATCCCAGTCCAACCGGTCTTTGATTAGCGTATGCAGCGCCCAGTCTCCGGGAATCTGCGACACGTGATCGGCCAGTTTTCCCAGCTTCATCGATTTGGCATGCGGGGCAAAGTTCCAGTCGGCGTCTTCAGGAATTGCTTCCAGCATCTTCCGCGTCTTGGCAGTCTCGATATCGAACTCCTGAATCAGTTCCGTTTGAATGTCCATCCGTGCAACCTCCCTTGTTGCGCTGACAGCATAACTGAAAACTCTGTGAATAGGCGAATAAAAAGCGATAATATTTTCTGACCCGGTGCTTCCCTGCGCTGCGACCTCGATGACGAGAACTTCATTGTGCGGCAAATGCTCCGGAGCCACGCGCTTGCATCGAAGTTACTTATGGGTCTGAACCGTCGTTCCGTTCTTTTCACGTTTGCCGCGATTGCTGGGCTCATTTCGGTTTCTTCATTGGCGTTTAGCCAAGCCGGCGGTCCCAATCTTCCGGATGCGCCCGAGCCGGCGATGGCGGCGCTGCCCGAGCTGCCTCCGGACGCAACCCGGGTCATCACCTGGCGCAGCCTGCCGGGCGCTTTCCTGCACGATCAAAAGGAGATCTGGTTCGGATTTCCCAACCACCTGGCGCACGGCCATTCGTGGGTTCCGCTGGTAGCAGTCTCTGCGGTGACGGCGGGCTTAATTGTTGCAGATAAACATGATATGCCCTACTTCCGATCGCATCAGGGACAGTGGGATGACACCAACGACGTGTTCGACCCCCTGATTACGACGGGCGAGGTGGTAGCCGTGCCCGCCGGACTTTTGGTGGCCGGCTACATGCGGCACGATTCGCGCGAGGTGGACACGGCGCTTCTGGCCACGGATGCCTACGCCGACAGCGCGATTGTGAACCTGGCGATGAAGGCGGTTACACGCCGCCTGCGTCCCGCGGATATCCCTCTGAATCAGCCATATACGAACACATTCTTCAAGGCGCACGTTACCGGCAGCAGCTTCCCATCCGGTCATGCCACCGCGGTTTTCTCCGTGGCCACGGTGGTGGCGAGGCGCTATGCGCGTAAGCGCTGGGTGCCGTGGGCGGCGTACGGCATGGCGACGGTGATCAGCCTTTCGCGCATCACGCAACTTGCTCATTTTCCGTCAGATGTGTTCCTCGGCGGCGCGCTGGGGTACACCGTGGCGCGGTACCAGGTGCTGCGGCCGCAGTGAGGCGTCTCGTGCCTGGTTGCCCCCTCCCAGGCATAAGTGCCGCGTGATTAAAATCACAAAAACCATGACCCAACTCGGGGGGAGTTGATACCCCCGTCTGACCCAACCAAGGCCGAGTTGATACCCCCGTCTGACCCAACTCGGGGGTAGTTTTCGGGTCCCCGCTCCGACGGTCTTCCTGCCGGGCGGAGCCGCGAGGGGACCCAGGCATGAGTGTCTCCGACGCGGAGAATGGCCCGGTTCCGGAAATGCCATTTATTGAAGCGCGCGTTGCTCTTCTCACACAGCTTGCGCAGCCTGAGGAAGACGTCGCGTTGCAAAGCGTCGCGCTCCGCCTTCAGATCCTCAAAGGTCAGCAGACAAATACACGGAAGGTGCGTGTTGCGGTCGGGATCGTTCGTGCTCCACTGAATGTTCTGCGTCCAGTGAGTTGTGTTGGCAAAGTCTAAATTGCCGTTCTGACGAGCGGTCAAATTCGCGCGATACCTGTGATGGGCGACCACCCTTTGTCATCAGATGTCGGTGCTATACTCTCGCACTATCGGAGATAAGATGAAGCGCCGCGCCCCGAAAATATTCGTGTGTTACGCGCACGAGGACGGAGAGGTGTTTCTCCATGCCCGAGACGAGGAATTCGACCAAAGGTCGCAGACAAATGTTGGGACCGTCACAGCGAAAGGGAATGGCTTTATTCCAGAACTGTGGACAAGCCTCAGGGACGGCTGTAATTCAGAAACCAGGATGTTTTGGGATATGCAAGTTCCGGGCGGGTCGGAGTGGGAGAAGTGGATTAGAGCTAAGGCCCGCAGTTGTAATGTCTGCCTCATTCTGGTAACGCCCGGACTTGCAGGATCAGTCCACGTGGCGCTGCACGAACTTCCGATAATACGTCAGCTGCACCGGGAAAACAGGATGGTGGTTATTCCCATTTATCTTGGAGCAATCGACTGGAACCGGGCTTCACATCTTAGCTGGCTCCTTAACCTCCAGGTCTTACCCGACTCCACTCGGCCGTTAGATATTACTTCCAATCAGCAACTCGCGAAAGTTCGCAACGGTATCACGAGTTGCTTGAATCAGTGGTCCGCCTCATCCCTGCAGCTTCTACTTGGCTGGTTTAAGCGGCCATGGGTTCGGCCAACTGCTTTGATCATTGCTTCGATTGTTGTCGGTGCAGTTTCAGCTTGGCTTTTGGCGTGCCCTGCCGCTCGGACGACCCCGCGGCCTCCCAACCCGCAAACACAATCCCCAAATCCGAATGCAAAACCACAAATCGAACTCGTCTCGCTGCCTCCATTCTCCTCCACTGGAGGATCTGAGACTGAGGGTCAGATCACTGGAACGGTCTCGGGAACCGATCCGTCATCCTGCAATGTCGTCGTCTATGCAAAGACCAATATGTGGTGGGTCCAACCTGTGACAGAAAGCGTGATCCCAATCGACCCAGACGGCAAATGGAGAGCCAGTATCCACCTTGGGCAACAATACGCGGCTCTGCTGGTCAACGCCGGTTACAGGCCCCTATCGCCATTACAAGAGATCCCGTCCGTCGGCGGCCCCGTACTGGCTGTCCAAGTCAAGTGAAGGGAGAGCTATGAGACTTAGTGCCCGACCCATTCTCTTTCGTCGTTGGGTTGCGACCACATTCGTCCTTTCTGCACTCGTGCTTGTCGCACTTATCGTGGACGCCGCCGGCCAGAAATCCGACACCCCCACGCACCCGTCGATCACGATTACACAGCCTCCTCCGGCATCCGAGGGCGGTGCGCAAAAGATGGATCTGATCCAGGGAAAGGTCAGTGGAACGATACCAGCCGGCGCCCGTATCGTAATTTACTCATTTGCCGGTGGAGCTTGGTGGGTGCAACCGGAGGTCGCCAAGCCGTATACGCAGATCGGAGCAGGTCAGCGATGGTCGGCAGTCATTCATCTGGGCCAAGTCTATGGAGCGCTCCTGGTAACTCCGAAGTTCACAGCCGATGCGAAGGTCGACAGCCTGCCTTCCGAAGGTGGCGAAGTTCTGGCTGCCACAACGGCCTCCGGTCGATAAGCGGAGCCCCAGGATTACGTCCGCCTAGCGGCAGTGGATGCTGCGACACTCGCACAGTCGGCGCAGTCGCGGAAAGATCTGCCTGAGCAGTTCCTCGCGCTCCTCCTGCATGTCACGGAAGGTTTGACGGCGGGCGAGTGGTGACACGGAGCAGGATGACGGAATGGATCAACAAAAGCCAAGGTCCAGGCATAGGCACAGGGTCTACGAGCGATCAGATTAGGTGAAGGCCCTCGGTCTGAAACCGTGGAATCGGAACTGAGTTGAAAGCAGGCGAGTGACCGCCTGTGCGGAAGTTCGAAAAGCAGCCGCGGATCCTTCGTCGCTACGCTCCTCAGGATGACATCGCGATGAGGGTGGCGCGAGGCAAGGGTGGTGCGAAGCGGGCGAGTCACCGCCAAAGCGGTGATTTCGCGCGCCTCTCCTGTCTAACTCTCGACCATGATCCCAGCAAGCTGAAGCGCTTGGCTAAAGCGGGTAGTCCAGCATCTTGACTACGCGTATCCTCCAAACCTGTTTTGTGGGATTGGAGCCGTTCCACTGCTGCGCCAGGTAGATGCCGTTGGAGCTGGGATCGGTGCAGGCCCCGGCCATGTGGTATTCCGTAAGCGGCCCGGTACCGGCAGCGAGCAGGACGCTGGACTCGATATCCGGCTTACCGTGATACCAGACGCTGGCACGCAGCTCAGGAAAGGTGGTCGGATTGCAGCGCACGGAGCCCACCACAATATCGCCATTCGCATTCGCAGCCACGGCCGGCCAGCCGTAGTCGAATACCTGGCCTGCGGGATCGTCTGCGCTGGCTTTGCCAAAGATGCGGTCTATCTCTACGGTCACGGACGGTGAAGCGTCGTAGAACTTGGAGACGTCCAGCTTAAGCAGCCGCACCGCATTGCTCGTCCCGGAGACGCCATCCCAGCTGGCCCCGTCGTTTGAGACGCACACAATTTTGCCGTCACGATACTGCGCGTTCTGCATGGCTCGCCCGATGTTCTGAAAATCCACCTGCAAGCCGCCCGGTTCGGGCGCTTTGATGGGCCCGGACGAACTCTGAACCGAAAACTGAACAGTGGTGACATTGCCATCGCGAACTCCCCACACCGACCCGGTGGTGTCGTCGTCGCGATGGACCCAGTACGCGTCTGTGGTGAACGAGTTGTGAACGCAGGGACATGCCCTTTCGGCCGCCGTGTCCGCCCATTCCCCCCGGGTGTAAGGCTTGCCCTCGGCCATCTCCGCGGTGGAGTACATGAAGTGCCGCCACTTGCCGCCCATACCGTTCGTGACCAGCAGGTATTTGCCGTTGATACCGAGGAACTGGTAGTCCTGGACCAACGCCGCGGCATTGCCGACCACATCCGCGTAAGTATGCCAGCCATCCGACGGATCTTCAGTCTTGGAGCACGCAATCAGCAGCCGCGCGGGAGACTCCCGGCTCTGGACTACGAGGAAGAAGCGCTTCAGAAAAGGCTCAAAGACAACCCGGCCGTCCTTGGTGAAGTTGCTATCGTTGGTGAAGGAAGTGATGGTGCTGATGCCCGACTCTTCAAAGAACTTCTTTGCGGTAATGGGTGCCGCGGCAAAGCCCGGCCCGGGGCTAACCAGCGTACCCATCTTGGTATAGCAGGCAAAGGCCGCGCGTGCGGTTACGCAGACGTGGGAGCTGCTGGCGGCGATATTGGCGTCGGCAGGGTTGCCCCCGATCGCGATGGAATGCTTCCCTGTGCCGGTGTCCCAACTGGTGGTGGGGTTTGGCCACGGAACACCATAAGCGCCGCTGCCGGTGGGATCATGGGGAGAGACAGAGGTGGCGGTGGTACCGACCGGGCATGCGCCCATGGAACCGTCGCCGGAGAAGAACATCCCCTGGCACTTGCGGCACCAGCGCCACAAGCCCTGGGTACCCGGAACGTTATCTCCGAACTGGATGGAATAGTGCCCGCTCTTGCTGGCGTCGTGCGCCTGGCCTGCGGGACAGACCGAACCCGGGTTGCCGGAAAAGAACATCCCCGCGCACTTCCAGCAGAACCGCCATCCGGGCTGGGCCCCTGCGGTTACATTGCCGGTAACTACCGCGAAACTGAACTCGCCGTTGTTACTGTCGTGGCCCTCGTTTCCATGTACGGGACAAACTCCCTTGGAGGCGCCGCCGGAAAAGAAAAGTCCCTGGCACAGAGAGCACCAGTTCCATCCTGCCTGAACACTCATGTCTTAGCCTTTCTGAAATCCCGCCGAGTTAGTTTTCAAGCGGCGTTTGCCAATTCGCCGCCGGAGTTCGACGACGATGAGAGATGTTACGACGGGAAGCAAGAGCAGCTGAAACTCAAACCAGCCGCTGCCCCCGTCGGGGGACACATGCAGTAATCTTTCAATCCAATCCATTGGTTGTGATCTCCGAGTCTTTGGTTGGGGTACTGCGTTGCCGGCTGTCCTTTTGGGGGATGGCGCAAGCGTTAACTCAAAGCGCCAAGGCATTTTTGGGAAAGGGGAAGTTACCGGTAAGGACAGTAAGCGGATCATACTCCGCGGGTTGGAAACTGGCAATGCGAACTTTTGTATCTCAATTTGAGCAATGGGAACCCCATAGGCGCCAAGCCGGGCGCTTTGTGCAGTCACCGCCGGTTGGGAGGTTTGAAGAGCAACCGCAGATCCTTCGTCGCTACGCTCCTCAGGATGACAACGCGATAAGGAAGCCGGCGCTACATTCCGGTTGGCGGCTGTGCTGAGATCAGGGCAGGGCGAAGGCTACGTAGGCTGAGCCTTGCGGGGTTTTGGGATCGCGGGCGCCGCTGGCGCCGATGACTACGTACTGCTTTCCATCGATCATGTAAGTGGCGGGGGTGGCGTTGCCGAGGTACGGCAGAGTGGTCTCCCAGAGTTGCTTGCCGGTGGCGGTGTCAAAGGCGCGGAACTTGCGGTCGTGGGCGGTGGCGCCGATGAAGAGGATACCGCCAGCGGTGACGACGGGGCCGCCGTAGTTCTCAGAGCCGGTGTTGGCGATGCCCTGCGCAGCTAACTCGGGAAACTCGCCGAGGTTGATCTTCCAGAGGTACTTTCCGGTAGTGAGGTCGATGGCGTTAAGTGTGCCCCAGGGCGGATTGAAGGCGGGGTAGCCATCGGGGTCAAGGAACTTGCGGTAGCCGGTGAAGACGTACTCTGGCGCTTCGGCGGCGGCATCATTGGGCGCGGCGGGCTTGGGCGTGGCCCCGACGCCGAGGTAGCTGAGCAGCGCGGCCAGGTTGGGGCCGTCGAGATCGGGCTGGCCGGGCATGCTTCCCTTCCCTTTCTGAATCATGCCAGTGACCTGTGCGGCGGACATGCGGCTGCCGAGTGCGGTGAGCATGGGAATGGACGGCGCATTGCCCTCCATATGATCGCCGTGGCAGATGCCGCAGCGGTCCTGGTAGAGCTTGGCTGCGGCGGCATTTTCTTCCGCGGCCTTGGGTGAAGGCGAGGCGGCGTCAGAGTGCATCTCCTTTTCCTGGCCAGCGGGCTTGACGGGCGTGCGCAGGTAGTCGACTAGCGCGGAGACATGCTGCGAATCGAGATTGGGGAACGAGGGCATGCGGCCGTTGCCGTTGCGGATGAATTCGGCGATCTTGTCCGGCGTGAGCTTGCTCGTTATGTCGACGAGCGTGGGGAAGGTGGGCGGCGAGCCGGCGCGGTCAATGCCGTGACAGACGGCGCACTGCTCGCGATAGGCGCGCTCACCGGGGCTGCCGCCGTGAACCGCGGCGAGGCCGCCGAGCCAGACCATCTCATTGGCGTTGACGTAAAGGATCTTGTGAACGGGATCAATGGCGGGGCCGCCCCACTCCGCGCCGCCGTCAAAGCCGGGGAAGACGACGGTCTGTTTGTCCACGGCGAAGGGGATGAACTGGCCGTCACTGCGGAGTTCGCTGAATGCGTTGACGGCCCACGCGTGCGCCGCAGGGGTGCGGGTGGTGAGCATGTCCGCGGTGAGGCGCTGGCGGGCGAAAGGTTCAGGGAAATTCGGCAGCGGCTGGGTTTTGGAGGCTGCTTCCCCGGGAACGCTGCTGGGCGGATAGGGGCGCTCAGTGATGGGATAGAGCGGCTTGCCGGTGATGCGGTTGAACAGATAGAGCCAGCCCTGCTTGCTGGTCTGAGCGATGGCGAGGATGGTTTTGCCGCCGCGCTGGATAGTGAAGAGCGCGGGGGGCGCGGGAAAGTCGCGGTCCCATATGTCGTGATGGACGCCCTGGAAATGCCAGAGGAGTTTGCCTGTGTTGGCGTCGATGGCGAGGAGCGAGTTGGCGTAGAGGTCGGGGCCGAGGCGGTCGCCGCCGTAGAAGTCCATGACGGCGGAGCCGGTGGGCGCGTAGAGGATGCCGCGGGCTTCGTCGAGGGACATGCCGGCCCAGTTGTTGGCGGCGCCGGCGGTTTTGTACGCGTCAGGCGGCCATGTGTTGTAGCCGGGCTCGCCGGGATGCGGGATGGTGTGGAAGACCCAGCGGAGTTGGCCGGTGTGGACGTCGAAGGCGCGGATGTCTCCGGGCGGGGCGGGATGGGTCTCTGGCTCGCGGCCTCCGGTGATGATGATGTCCTTGTAAACGATGCCGGGGGTGGTGAGGGCGATGGACTGCTGATCGAAGGGCTCGCGCAGGCCTTTGCGGAGGTCGACGCGGCCGTGATCGCCGAAGCTGGCGATGGGCTGGCCGGTGTTGGGGTCAAGGCAGTAGAGGAAGTTGAGAATGCCGGCGAAGAGGCGGCTGCTTTTGCCGTCCGTCCACCAGGCGAAGCCGCGCGAGGGCTGGGTGAAGCCGAGGTCACCGGAGCCGTTGGCGCCGAGGCCGGGATTGAAGGTCCAGAGGAGCTTGCCGGTAGCGGCGTTGAGCGCGACGACCTTTAGGGATGGGGTGAAGGCGTAGAGCGCGCGGCCGGCGATTAGCGGGTTGGTCTGGATGCCGCCTTTTTCGCCTGTGTCCCAGGTCCATGCGGGGCGGAGGCGATCGACGTTGGCGCGATTGATCTGGTGAAGGGGGGAGTAGTGGTCGCCGTTTTTGTTGCCGTTGTATGCAGACCATGAGGCGGACTGGGCGGAGGCTATGGCGGCCGGTAGTACGAGGAGGAAGATGAAGCGGAAAGGGGCGCGAATCGGCATCGGCTAGCGACCTTCAGGGGATGAGTTGGATCAAGAGGAGATTGTTACACCTGAGATGGAGGCCGGGAAAGCGGATACGAAGGTCGCGTTGGAACACGGGCGTGAATCAGGAACCTGCAGTCAATCCTGGAATCGCAGTGTCGCGCGCACCGCGGTGAAACGAGCATTCGCGCGGATTCCTCTTCACGCTTCAGCGTGCGGTCTCCAAGAAGAACCGATCTCAGGCGGAGGCGATGGCCTGCGGGCTCTGTAGGGGCGAGCGTTCTGCTTTTAGCTCCAGCATGGCTCGCCAAGTGGCGACCCACCGGTCATCGTGCCGCTGGAAGACCCAAAGATCGCGGCCTGAGCAATCTTCGCGATATGCGGTGTGCTCATAGAGCATCCGGAAACGGAATGAGGCGACAGCGCAATCGCCAATCACGTCGATATGCTCGTCGGTCTCTTCATATTCCAGCACTTTTGCGTTTCTCGAGAATTCCTCAAAGCTCGATACAAGGATGTCGCGTCCGCGAACGCCTGCGGTGAAGCCCGGTGGCACCATGACAATTTCGGGGTGAATGTAGTCGCGCATCGAAGACGGATGACCTTCGCGCCACGCAGCACTGATGGACGCAAGAGCGTGATGGACCTGGGCACTGGCGTCAGACACTTGGCACCTCCTGACTCGGCCAGCATTATAGGCCGATACCGGGCGAGCGCATTGTGACACGGAGGGCGGAGGCGTCCGGTGTGACGGGGGATGGATTCGCGACGCGAGACTAGCAGTGCGGGTGGCAAAGGTGGACTTCAGACGTTAGGATTGGAGGGTTCCTCGCGAGGTCAGTTGGAGGAAAGGAACCTTATGCATCGCCGTACATTTCTAGGAGCCGCTGCTGCCGCGGCGGTTGCAACCGGGCTTGATCCCGCGGCCGCATTTGCCGATACAGAAAAGCCGAAACTGAAACCGATGGCGGTGGGACTGCTGGTGAGCCCGTACGGCGCGGCTGAAGCTACGATCAAGCGCGTTCACGAAATGGGATTCTCGAATTGTTTTTTGTCGCTCGATGGATATATCGGCAAGTTCACGGCGGATGCGGCGAAGGAGATCGGCGACCTGCTGGAGAAGTACGAACTGGTGGCGACGACGGTGGAAGTTGTGGGCCCGGGGCCGCTCCAGTGGAATTTTCTTGAGGGTCCGTCGACCATCGGCCTGGTGCCGCCTGGGACGCGCGCGGCGCGGATGGATGCGTTGCGGCAAGTGTCGGATTTCGCGAAATTGCTGGGGATTGAGCAGGTGCAGACGCACTGCGGATTCATTCCGGAGAATCCCGCGGATGGGCTTTATCCAGGCGCGGTGGAGGCGATTCGTGCGGTGGCGCAGCACTGCCAGGGCAACGGGCAGCGCTTCCTGATGGAGACCGGGCAAGAGACTCCGACCACGATGGCACGCGCTATTCGCGACGTGAACATGCCGAACCTTGGAGTGGGCCTGGATACCGCCAACCTGATTCTTTACGGCAAGGCAAACCCGGTGGACGCGGTGGACATTATCGGGCCGCACGTACACAGCGTGCATGCGAAGGATGGACGGTGGCCGACCGATCCGGACAAGCTGGGCGAAGAAGTGCTGATTGGGCAGGGGTTTGTCGACTTCAAAAGAGTGTTCGCGAAACTGCACAAGCTTGGGTATACCGGCGCGATCACGATTGAGCGGGAGACGTCAGGTCCGCAACAGATTGAAGATGTGAAGAACGAGAAGCTGTATCTGGAGCGGATTTTGGATGAGGTGCTGGCGGGCTAAGTATCTGGCGAACGAAACCCTCCGGGAGAAGTAAACCCGAGGAGAAGAACCGCAGGGGTTGAAGCCCAAATCTTCTTTTGAACGGCTACATCAGGACTGAAGTCCTGCCCCTACGCGTTAATTAAGAGAATAAGGTGAGGCAACATGAAACGTCGGGAGTTTCTACAGGCTGGTTCGGGAGTGGTTTCGAGTTTCCTGGTGCTGGATGCGCGCACTGTATTTGGATACGAGGCGAATTCGGCGGTGCGTCACGGGCTGCTGGGATGCGGCAATCGCGGCTCGTCTGTTGCGACGTCGTTTGCGCAGAACACGCAGGCGCGGATTGTTGCGCTGGCGGATTTGTTTGCAGATAATCTGGCGGCCGGGCAGGACAGATTCAACAAGCTGAACGCCAGCCTAGGCCAGGCGGCGATTGACGGCAAGCTTCTGTTTCGCGGGCCGCATGCGTTTGAGGAGTTAGCTAACTCAAAGGACGTGGATCTGATCCAGATTTCGACGCCGCCGTACTTTCACGTGCGGCACCTGGGAGCGGCGGTGGCTGCGGGCAAGCATGTTTACTGCGAGAAGCCGGTGGGAGTGGACATTGCGCAGGCGAAGCAGGCGCTGGAGATCGCCAAGAGGGTAAAGGGGAACCAGAGTGTGGATGTCGGGTTTCAATGCCGCAATGCTCCGCCGATTGCCGCGCTTGCCGAGAAGGTGAAGGGCGGCGCGCTGGGCAAGATAGCGACGATTTCAGGCAATTACAACGCGCCGGCATCGACCGAGAAGAAGCGCGAGGGAGAGGGGCCGGACGAGTATCGCCTGCGCAATTGGCTTTGGGATCGCGTACTTTCCGGCGACATCCTGGTGGAGCAGAACATCCACATCATCGATCTTGCCAACTGGATGCTGGGGGCGCACCCGTTGAAGGCGACGGCGACCGGCGGCCGCAACATTCTGACGCAATACGGCGATATCTGGGATAACTACCAAGTGGACTTTACCTATGCGAATGATGTTCACTTTTCTTTTGCTTCGACGCAGTTCGGCACGGATGGGGTGTTCGACGCGGGGCTGAAGCTGTTTGGGGCCAGCGGATCGGCAAGCTGTCCCTATGCTGGACCGCTGGCGATAACGGGCGCCAATGCATGGTCGTGGCAGGATTCGGAAGCGACGGCGGCGGGCTCCGGCAAGTTTGCCGCCAATGGGGCGTTCCTGGACAACCTGAAATACGCGGATCGCGAGAAGGAGCGCGCGTTCATTGACAGCATTGTTTCAGGGCCAGTCCATAACCAGATTGCCGATGGAGTAGAGACGGCGTTGAGCTGCATTCTGGGGCGGATGGCGGGCTACGAGAAGCGCGAAGTTACATGGGATGAGATGCTGGCTGAGAAGGAAGACTGGCCGCTCGGGTTCAGCCTGGAGCAATTCGCCTAGCCGGCTGTGGTCATCCCCCGCCGGCGATGCCGAAGAGCATGCACGATCGGCTGCCGCCGCGGCAGTGAGCGGTTAACGGAAGCGCGAAGAGACGAAAGCGGCGGAGAAGGCCTGCCGCCAGCCGGGAATGGGATTGCCATCCGGGTCGAGATCGGGCGCGGGCACCGGCGAGCCCTGCGGAGGCACATTGGTGGGAATTGACAGCGGAGGAGCCGGCGGAGGCGGATCGAGGTGCAAATAACTTCCGTGGTCGAAGCACCAGCCGTCAGGGATCATAAAGGGAGAGACGAAGTTCGAGGGCCACTGCTTTTGAGGGCCGGCGTGGCCGATGGCCGCATGCCACCACGGATGGCCTTCAGCGATGATGCCGCCGATGAGGTTGCCGAGGGGAAAGAGCGCCGACAGGACGTGATCCTTGCGGGAGGCGAGCACGGAGATGGTTCCGATTTTGCCGGCGGTGTTCTGGAACTCGGTGTTGAGGCAATTGTCGTCAATAGCTCCGGCCATGAGGATGACGCGGCGGACAGGGGTGTTCATGCGGGCGACGGTTTCAAGAACGACGCGGGCGCCGAGGCTGTGCGAGGCGAACGAGATGTTGTTGGCTCCGGCGAAGTACTGATCGATGAACGGGGCGAGGAGTTGCCCTGCCTGGTCGGCGACCCTGGGTTCGCCGGGATAGTCGAGGCCATGGGCCCAGATGGAGTCGCCCGGCCACAGGATGCCGACAAACGCTGAGTTGGGGGGCAGTTGAAGGATCTCCTGCCAGGCGTGCAGGTGATCAATGCCGTCCGGGCGGTTGACGTTGAATCCATGGGTGGCAATGAGGACGTCACGGCCCTGGATGGCGGCGAGGAAGTCGCGGCAGAGGATGCCGGTGTAGTCGGCGATGCTGGTTCCCTGATTGAGCGCGACGCAGGTGGATAGCTCGCCGCCGACGGGATTCATGCGTACATCCATGAAGAGGTTCATGAGCACCTACTTTTTGATCGACTGCATGGCGTTGACAGCGGAGGCAAGAGCGGAGGTGAGGTCCTTGGCGACGGGGGCAAGCGGAGTGGCGAGCACACCGACGATGAACGCAGTCCAGAATTCGATGAGGGTGAGCTTATCGGGACCTCCAATGACGATGAGTTCGCCGGCAATGGCCAGAACGATGGCGAAGACAAACGCCCAGGTGCGGGTGCCGTTGACGTAGTGCTGGTCCGCATCCTGGTAGGCTTCGTCGAGGAGCGCGGTAAGGATGAAGTCGAACCGCGAATAGAGGTCGTTCTGGGGAGCGGTGAGCGGGGTTCCACTGGCGATGCTGGTCGCGATGGTTTGCAGGGCAGTTGCATCGACCCCGGTTTCCTTCGCGAGTTGGGGGGCATTGGCGGAGCTGAGATTGGCCTTGATGAGCGATTTTGCAATAGCCTTCTGGCTGGCGAGATCCTTGCCGGTGAACCAGTTCGCTTTGAGGGTGTCAAGGATTTTGGCCTGAGTAAGGCCCTGGCCTGCGGTTCCGGGAGTCATTCTTGTCACCAGGCTCGTAATCAGCCTAAAGCCGATTTGGTTGACGCCGCCTTGCGGCCAGGGCAGGACCTTGGTTGCGTCGACGAGGCCGAATGCGGCGGTGCCAAGGCCACCGATGGCTGCGATTGTTTCAGGAATGTTGGGGATGCTCATGTCCTCTCCTTTGCTGGCGTATGTTGCGGCCGGGACGCGGCGCGAAAACGCGCCGGCGCGCGCGATTGAAATGGAAAGTCAGAGCAGACGGGGAAAGGCCGGGGGATGAGTCTCTGTGAGCTCCCTGCACCGTGATTGAGACCGGCGCAATTGCCGTGCGATTCCGGGAAGGGTCACAAGGCGATTAGGCGCTTCAGGCGGTGGAAGCCGTGAATTTAAAGTCAATGTACCGCGGAAATGGGCGGGCGTAAAGGCTTTTCTTGGGGAGCGGGAGGCGGGGTGCGGATGGAAATGGTTCGCGATCCGGCGCGGTGAGGCGCGCCCAGCGAGAACGACGCGCTTGGGGAGCTGGAGCCAGCTCCGGTGAGGCGCGGAGGAACGGGCGCGCAGCGCAGGCCGCGCGCCGCGGGAGTCTACTTGCGCTGGCTGGAGAACATGGCGCGCAGAGAGCCGGCGAGTTCGTCGGACTGAGGTTCGCGCTGCAGTTCCTGCTTGGGCGGCAAAGTGTTGCCCAGCGTCTCAATGGTGCTGCCGGTGGAGGAAAGGCCGGAACCCTGATAAGCGGGTGCGGGAGCGGGGGCGGGGGTTGAGAACCGCCGCTGCAAACGCTCAATGGCTGCCATATCCAACCGGTAATCTTCTTCGATCTGACGCCGCAAAGCGTCCAACTGTTCCCTGCTAAATCCTGCTGCCATGACCTGCTCCCCCTATTCAGATGTGTTGCAATACAAGCTAGTGTGCCACAGTAGGTGAACATTGCAAGTGGCACGAACGATGTAGGGGCATGTCGCTTTGGAATCAGCGGATTCACGCGGTGGTTGGATGATGGGCGGCGGGGCGCTATTCGGCGATGTGGAGAGAGTCACGTGTTGATTTGATGCGGGATGTGAATCGAACAGGATGTGTGAGGGCGTAGGAAGGGCTGCAACGCCCCTAAAACCTGTAAAATTGAATTGCGGCTACCCCGGCCAACGGATTTCCGCAACCAAAGCGCATGGCGACCATCCAACCCATAGCTGGAACGACCGAGCAGCATCCCGACGTGGCCCTGGTAGAGAGGGTGCGCGGCGGGGACGTTTCCGCGTATGACGAGTTGGTGCGCAAGTATGAGCGCCAGATCTTTCGCATCTCGCAGCACATAACGCAGAATCGCGAGGATGCGGAAGACGTGGTGCAGGACGCGTTCCTGAAGGCATACGAGAAGCTCGATCAGTTCCAGGGAAATTCGAAGTTCTACACATGGCTGGTTCGCATAGCTGTCAACGAGAGCCTGATGCGCCTGCGCCGGCGGCGCACGGGCAAGATGGTTTCAATCGACGAGGACGTGGCGACGGAGGAAGGCAGCGTCCCGCGCGACCTTGCCGACTGGGCGCCCGACCCGGAGCAGAACTATTCTCGCGCCGAGCTGAACCGCATTCTGCGCAAAACGATCAAGGGACTACCGCCGGGGTTCCGCGTGGTGTTCGAGTTGCGCGACGTGCAGGGGCTCTCAACCGAGGACACGGCGGAAGCACTCGGCCTCTCGGTACCCGCGGTGAAATCCCGGCTACTGCGTGCGCGGCTGCAGCTCCGCGAACGTCTTACCCGCTATTTCCGCCGCAGAAAAGGGGTTGAGAAATGACCTGCACCGAATTTCTTGCCCTGCTCGATGACATGATCGATTCGACCGAGCTCCGCGCGGACCTGAAGGATCATTTGAAGTGCTGCGAGCACTGCGAAGTGACTCTGAACACTACCCGCAAGACCATCGAGATCTACCGCTCGCATCAGATTTACGAAATGCCGGCAGGTCTGCGCGAACGTCTCCACGCTGCGATCATGGCGCGCTGCAAAAAAGGCTGTTGAGTTCCCTGCCCTCCATCGGGTCACTTCCGCACTCAATCTCTGCAAAACCTTCCTACCGGTTCGCCTTCACTCACACTCACCCGTAGTTTTCGCAGTAACTTCGCGTACCGTTTCGCGGCTGAAATATATTTCGTCCAATCGAAGCCGTTGGGTGCGCGACGAAGTATCATGGGACTTCCCCGGGGATCGCGAATGGGAGGGCGCAATGGCTTGCCTGCATGCTCCTGAACCTTCGGAAGCGATCAGCAGCTTCCGCGATTCGAACTTCAGCACATCCTCCTTCAGGCGGCGCCGGCTTCTGGCCGGCCTGATGCTTCTGGCTGCGCTTCTCTCAATCAACGGGTGCGGCGCTCACGTGCATTTGACGATCATTCACCCGCCGCCATCTGAAACCCCCGACCAGCGCGCCGACGCCATGCTCGCCCAGATGACCCAAGCCGAAAAGCTCGCCCTGGTTCAGGGCGGCGTTACTACCAACCTGACTTATGGCTACACCGTACCCCGCGGCGCGGGCGGCTGGATTCCCGCTAACACCCGCCTTGGCATCCCCGCTCTCTACTTTGCCGACGGGAGCACCGGCGCCTGCCTCAATGGCCTTCCGGCTACGGCGTTGCCGTCGTCCATTGCCAGCGCCGCAAGCTGGGACCTGAATGAAGCGGCGAAGTACGGCACCGTAATCGGCTCCGAGCTGGCCGACTACGGCATCAACGTAAACCTCGGCGGCAACATCAACCTCATCGGCCGCGAACCGCGCGACGGCCGCACTTTTGAAACCAAGGGCGAAGATCCGATCCTCGCCGGCAAGATTACCGCCGCCCACATCACCGCCACCCAGGCCCAGCACGTTATCGGCGGCATCAAGCACTTCTCCTTCAACGATCAAGAATCCGGGCGCGGCACCGCCAATGCCATCATCGACGTGCGCTCCGCCCGTGAATCCGACCTGCTCGCCTTCGAAATCGGCATCAAGGACTCCAACGTCCAGTCCGTGATGTGCTCTTATAACCAGACCAACGGCCAGTATGACTGCGAAAACAGCCATCTTCTCAACGACGTTCTCAAAGGAGACTGGGCGTTTCCGGGCTTTGTCATGTCCGACTGGTGGGCCACGCACTCCACCGCTACTGCCGCGAACAACGGTCTGGACCAGGAACAGCCCAACCAGCAGTACTTCTCAACTCTGGGCGCGGCGATCAGTTCCGGACAGGTGCCGCAGTCGCGCCTCGACAACATGGTGCATCGCATCCTGCGCGCCATGTACGAAGCGGGCGTCTTTGATAATCCGGAGAACATCCAGCCGATTGCCGCAGCCGCAGACGCCGCCATTGCGCAGGAGGCGGAGGAAGCCGGGGCGGTACTGCTGAAGAACGCGAACAACCAGCTTCCACTTACCGCGGCTTCAGTGCAGTCGATCGCGATCATCGGGTCGAACGCCGATTCCGCGGTGCTGTCGGGCGCGGGGTCGGCGCAGGTGCAGCCGGTGGGCGGAGGAATTCTGGGACCGAAGCCATGCCCGCCTTGCTGGGCGCAGGTGCTGTGGGATCCATCATCGCCCCTCAAAGCCATCGAGGCCGCGGCTCCCTCCGCAAAGGTGCAGTATGCCGACGGCACCGATGCTTCCGCGGCGGCCGCGCTGGCCGCACAGTCGCAGGTAGCCATCGTGTTCGTAAGCCAATGGGCCAGCGAAGGCATGGACGAGATGACGCTGGCGCTGCATGACCTGACGTCGGCGACGCCCATTGACCAGGACTCGCTGGTAGCCGCCGTGGCCGCAGCCAATCCTCACACCATCGTGGTAATTGAAAGCGGCGGACCCATCCTGATGCCATGGCTCGATCAGGTCAGCGCAGTTCTGGAGGCGTGGTTCCCTGGACAGAACGGGGGCCCGGCCATTGCCGATCTGCTCTTCGGCGCCGCCAATCCTTCCGGGAAACTTCCAGTCACCTTTCCCGCCAGCGACGCGCAGCTTCCCCGCCCGGCGATTCCGCAGCCACCGGACGACACCACGCCCTTCCCGATCGACTACTCCGAAGGGCTGGAAGTGGGCTACAAGTGGTTCGACGCAAATGGACTGACGCCGCTGTTCCCGTTTGGCTTCGGGTTGTCCTACACAACTTATGCGTTTTCGAACGCCTCGCTCCAGAACAATCTGAGTTCCAGCTCGAATCCAAATATCCAGGCTTCGTTCACCCTTGCGAATACGGGCAAGGTAGCCGGAGCTGAAGTGGCCCAGGTGTATCTGGAGATGCCGGCCAGCCTGAATGAGCCGCCGAAGCGGCTGGTGGGATGGAAGAAGGTGATGCTCCAACCCGGATCCTCGCAGACAGTGACCATCGAGATGGACGAGAACGATTCGTCGCATCCGTTGTCTTACTGGGACACGGGAAGCAACTCGTGGAAGTTGGGCTCGGGGACTTATACGGTACTGCTGGGAGACTCCTCTGCCGCGACGAGCCTCACCGCGGCCGGCACCTTCACCATTCCGTAGGGTCGGCGCGCGTCTCCGGAACTGCGCGCGCTAACGACGCGGTTCCCTGTTCGCTGCTGATACGCCGCTGTCGGTGTGCGCCTTGCGCAGGCGCGGGCTACCCACATCATCCACTGCTTTGGCGATTCGCGCGCGCAACTCATCGTTTGGCGCGGCCTTACCGAGGGCTTCAATGGCAAGCGGCGCATCGCGCTCGTCGCGCTCGATGAGAGCGATCAGGTAATCCGCGGCCTCGGGCAGACGAGTGAGGGCGATGGCGCTGACCAGTGCGCCGGTGAACCAGGGCTCGGGACGGGTTGCGGTCCGGTGCGCGTCCAGCAGAGCCGCAAGCGCGGCGGGACTGTGCGTCTCGGCGAGCGCGAATGCGGCCTCACCCGCCGGGTCGTCTCCGGCCGGCAGAAAGCGTGCTACAAACGGGATGCCGGAGTCGCGATCGAGGCCGAGGAGCGCACTGAAGCATGCGGCCAGCACGTCCGGCTCCTCGCCGGGGATCAACGCGCGCAGGCGCAGCACCGGAACAGCCAGCTCGCCGATCTGCGCCATGGCGCGCGCCGTCTCCACGCGCACGCTTTTGTCCGCGTCGACGAGCAGGTCAAGCAGGAGCAGGAGGAGCTCGTCGTTGGGCAGATCTTCACATGCCACGAGCGCGTGGGCGCAGTTGGCGCGCAGGGTTCCGGCGGTGTCAGACTTTCCGCCCCACGTGGGTTCCCACTGGTGAAAGCCGAGGCCGCGGAGGAACTCTTCTTTTTCGCGGCAGCCGAGACGGGGCAGGGCGCGGCTGAGGGCGTTTTTGGCCCAGCATTGCGGGTCGGACTTTTCGGCGTCTTCGAAAAAGCGGTCGAAGGCGGCGATCAACTCCGGCAAGAGCGAGGCGGCCTCGGCGTCTTCAGCGAGACGCGCGGCCTTGGCAGCGAGATAATTGCTCTTGCCCGCGAGCGCCTTGCGGAGCAAGGCCATGGCTGCGTCGTCGATGGGCTGGCCCTTGAGCGCGTCCAAAGCCTCCATCTGCTGGTCGAAGCCACGCTGCGCCATGTTCCCTCCCATCGCCTGCCTCGATTGGAATGCCAAACCAGTCTAATGCCCCGCCGCCGCGCTACACTCATCTTCATGGAGACCGTCTGCACCCGCTGTCACGCAGTTCTGGCGCCCGGGACCAAAGCCGACTGGTGCCCCGCATGCGGCGCTGCGCTGATCAAGCGCGAGGTCCCTCCCGCCCTCGGGAACTCCACCGGACCTGCGCCGGAGGTAGACCATCGCGGCATCCTGCTGCCGCGGAGGCATGCGCTGGGTGGCATCATCACGCCGCAGTAATCGATCACTGCATACCCTGAGTGGGCGGGTGATACACTTCTTCCCGGTTGACGACGGACCTGGAATGCATGCGTCAGCGTTACGCGGGCAGAATATGCTTTGCCGCGCAGCTGCGGAAGGTTCGCCCATACGAGGGGAGAATTACCGTGCGCCGATTCACATCAAGACTCCATCCCATCGCTTTTGCTTTTGCGCTCCTACTTGTCGCGGCCACATTTGCGGCGGCTCAAGCCGTGCCCGTGGTCACAGGCGACCCGCGTGTGGACAAACTGCTGAGCCAGATGACGCTCGAGGAAAAGATCACACTGATTCACGGCACGCAGGAAGATCCAAAGGTTTACCAGGGCCAGGCCGGCTACCTGGCGGGTGTACCGCGGCTGGGTATTCCGGGGCTGCGCTTTGCCGATGGGCCTCCGGGCGCGCTGACGCGGCATCCCTCTTCAGGTGAGACGGCCACGATGGGCGTGGCGGCCACGTTCAGCATGAAAGACGCTGAAGCGAATGGCCTCGTGATCGGCCGTGAGGATCGCGCTCTCGGCATCGATGTTTCCTTGCAGCCCTTTGTGAATATCGATCGCGATCTCCAGTTCGGGCGCGGCTATAACACTTTTGGCGAAGATCCCTACCTGACCTCGCAGATGGGCGTGGCGGAGGTCAAGGGCATCCAGTCGCAGCACGTGATGGCGCAGATCAAGCACTACGTGGGCTACGACTCCGACAACGAGAACACCTACATCGACGACCAGACTCTGCATGAAGTTTACGTGGCGCCGTTTGACGCTGCGGTCAAAGCCGATGTCTCGTCGATCATGTGCTCGTATAACCGGCTCAACGACACGTTTGCCTGCGGCAACAAGGATACGCTTACGACGATTTTGCGCGACCAGCTTCACTTCAAAGGCTTTGTTACGTCGGATTGGGGCGCGGTCCACTCCGTGGCTTTCATCAAGGCCGGCCTCGATATGGAGATGCCCGGCAATCTGCCTGGCATGGGGGGATTCATTCCGTCGTTCTTTGATACCACTCCGCCAACACCGCCTCCGCCAGCGCAAGCCATGGCGGATATTGGCGACATGTTCGGCGGACACATTCCCGAGGAGCCAGCGCCAAAAGGCGGCTTTGGCGGCGGCAACTTTGGCGTCAAGCTCAACCCTGAGAAGATGCCCGCAGCGCTGAAAGATGGCAGCGTGACCGAGGCGGACGTGACCCGCGCCGCCGGCCGCGTGCTGTATGAGATCGTCCACTTCGGCTACATGAACGGGCTGAACAAACACGCAGTGACCGAGCAGGCCATTGAGGCGAACGCGAAGATTATCGAGAAGACCGGCGAGGACGCGGCGGTGCTGCTGAAGAACGAAGGCAATGCGCTGCCGCTGAAGGCCGCGGACCTGGACTCAGTGGTTCTGATCGGACCCACGGCAGCGCAAGTGGACTCCATCGGCATCAACGGCGAGCGCAGCGTGGGTCTGCCCTGGCGCCAGGTGGGGCCGCTGGCGGCGATGCGCAAGATCTCCGGTAACGCGGATATCCAATTTGCCGTGGCCGATGACATGAATGGGACAACGATTCCGGCGAGTGCCCTGAGCCACGACGGACAGCCCGGCCTGGTGCGCACAACAGGCTCGGCGACGCAAACCGACGCGGAGATCAACTTCACAACCAAGGGCCACAATGCGCTGCCCGCGAACTCGCTGGTTACGTGGAAGGGCACGCTGACACCTCCGCACGCGGGCGACTACTGGATTTACCTTCAAGCGCTGGGCGCCAACGCGGGCGTAAAACTAGACGGCAAGCGGCTTGCGGCTACGGGCGCCTTTCAGGGCGGCGTGCATGGCGACATTCTGCAGGCCAACCAGGACAACGTGGTGCCCACGCAGGACGGCCTGGACAACGTGCGCCGCGCCATCACACTGACGGCGGGGCCGCACCAGATTGAGATCCGCACTTCACAGGATAGCTCGGATGCGCCGGTCCAGGTGCGGCTCAACTGGTACACGCCGGAGCAGCGCCAGGCCGATCACGATGCAGCAATCGCGGCGGCGAAAAACGCGAAGGCAGCAGTTGTGTTCGCGTGGACGCGGCTGGAACCGGTGTTCGGACTGCCGGGCGATCAGGACAAGCTGA
>Ga0265339_10000884_pt1 | contig 22996 bp, 16 predicted proteins | sample 4CB219metaG_FD_202085 | JGI IMG/M metagenome (GOLD analysis project Ga0265339, IMG submission 202085) | Rhizosphere microbial communities from Carex aquatilis grown in University of Washington, Seatle, WA, United States - 4-CB2-19 metaG | ecosystem: Host-associated > Plants > Roots >... | reverse complement strand
TGGAACCGCAGGGGGATCGAGGACTTTCAAGCCAAGGTGCGCCTTGAACGCTTCGAAATCGCGGTCGTTATGAAGAAGACTGTGTCCCCCCTCAATGCAGAATGTCGCGTTGATGCAATCGATCGTACTGCGAACTGTGATGCCCATTCTCCGCAGCGTCCGGAAATTGCGTGCGGAGGCAAGAGCCAAATCGACGCCGCCGGTTTCAAAGACCGCGAACCGCTTCAATACTCCGAGCGTTTCAGCAAATTGGTCGTCTTCGCGGATTCCCTGCAGAACTTCGGCCAGCACCAAGGTTGTGATCCCTATCCGTTGTATGTCGACCTGTTTCTCAAGCCATTCGGTCGCGGGAGTGGCACGACCCGCCAAGTAGTCGGACAGGACCGAGGTATCAACGATCACCATAGATCAACGTCAGTCCTGGCCGGCAATCGACTCAGTTTTCCCGGCGCGATGTCGCGGGATAGGTGATTGGCCGGCTTCCTTTGAATCGGTGGCTAGCCGCCGCTTTTCGAGGATTTCGTCGTCTAAAGCGAACCAATCGTCATCGTGTCCCCGCCATACAATTCTGCCGCGGAGTTTGCGGAGCGCTCCCTGAGCGTGGATCCCAACCAAATGCCGCAGGGCCGTATCCACCGCGGCCTTCTTGGTCTTGGCCCCGGTGGCCTTCATGGCCTGCTTCATCAACTTGTCGTCGATGTCGATATTGGTCCGCAAGGCGCCGCTCCGATGTGTAAGGATAGCACGATTTATGTGTATGAGTGTTCTCATTGTCAAGTATGTCCATAACAACGCTGATACCATGTCCGTCATGAACCGGAACACGGCTCACCTGCTCAAATCCTGGGGAATCGCCATCCTGTTAATGGCTCTCATCGGCTACGGAGTCGTCTTTCAGGCTGTCCATGGTGATGCAGTAGCGATCATTACCGTCGCGGTCATGATGACATTCGCGTGTTCAATCATCCTTTGGGGCAGATACAAGAGGTTGAAGCTTTACCGTGAGCCAACTCCTGATCCAGCAATTCAGCTCTTTCATAGGACTCTTAAACGCGCTAAGGATGGAGCCGCTTTAGCAGCGCATTCGAGTGCCTATGCTGCGATTCTTTACGGACAGTACGATCGTGCGCGCGAAGAGCTCTGTGCAGTGAGATGGTCAACCCTTTTGCCGATGTATCAGGGGTATGAGGTGCACATCTACGCTCTGCTTGCGCTTTTTCAAATGAAGAATGCCGCCAACGCATTGGAGTTTGCATCAGAAGCGAAAGAGTTATGTGCCGCGAATGAAAGATTACCGGGTGTGAAATCGTCAATGCGCGCATTGGAGGCCCTGATAGATTGTTGCCGTCTTCTCCAGGGCACGGGCGACCCGGAATGCGAGTCCAGACTCGAACAAGCTACCCGGAAACTTCCGGGGGTTGCTCCGGCAATTCCCGCATGGGCACTGACAACGCATCTACGGCAGATTGGCAACAGCACCAGGGCGTCGGAGTACGAGCGGATCGTTGATCGGCTCACACCGCACTGTGCGCCGCTTCACGAATTCAGTTTTCCCCGCTCTATTTAAGCCTCGCCCCCAGCGGCACATCTTCCAGGAACCCGGCCAGCACCGGCGCGCCATCCGGCGGCAGGCTCGCCGCCAGCAGCATCCCGTTCGACTCCAGGCCACGCATTTTTCGCGGAGCAAGGTTGGCCACAATCACGATCTTGCGGCCGACCAGCTTTTCCGGCTCGTAGTACTGCGCGATCCCGGCGAGGATCTGCCGCTTCTCGTAGCCGAGATCCACCTCCAGCCGCAGCAGCTTGTCGGCCTTGGGAACCCGCTCCGCCACCAGGATCTGCGCTACACGCAGGTCCACCTTGATGAAATCGTCAATGGTAATGTGCGAAGAGGGAGACGACTGCTCCGCAACCCCTTGAGCAGGACCGCTTGCACTCGTACCAGTCGCGGAAGAAGGCTGCGGAGCCAGACTAGGGTTTGGCTTGTTCTCCTCAGTGGGCAGCGGAGCGCCCGGCTCGGCCGCCGAAGGCGTCGAACTTACCCGTGCCGATGCCACATCCGCGGGCACCTCATGCACGTGAGCCGTGTCCACGCTCCTGGTGGTTTCCTGCGGATGCGGCGCGCTGGTTGATTTGGTCAGTTCCTCGTCCTGCCCCGCGCCCCGCGGAGCCTGGGTGGGAGATACCGATGTGGCTGAAGGCGCATGCGGCTGCGTTGAGCTCTGCCCCGCCGCCGCATCCACCGCGCTCAAATTGTTTTCCTTTTCCAGGTTCTCCATACGTTGTGTCGCGTCCTTTTCCGCGCGGGGAAACAGCGGCGCCGGCTCGCCGAATTTCGTTCCCGGCTTCAATCCGCCCCACGCCAGGTCCTTCAGAAATGTTTCCTTGGCCGCAGCCTGCAGATCACCCAGGCCAAGCTGCTGCCATACCTTCGATGCCGATACCGGAAGAATGGGATAGACCAGCGCCGTGATCACGCGGATGGCCTCCGCCGCCGTCGCGAGCACCCGCGCCTGCAACGCCGTGTGCTCTGCGTCCGACCGCTCCGGCGGCTTCTTCCATGGCGCATGCGCGGTAAGGTAGCCGTCCGTCTCCGCCACCAGCGTCCACACGCACTTCAGCGCATCGGAAAAGTTCATCTCGTCGAACAGCGGCCCGAACTCCACAATCGCCCTCTCCGCCGCGGCGCGCAACGCGGCATCGACGTCAGTCGCCGCGCCCGCCTCCGGCACCGTCCCGCCGAAATACTTGTGCATCATGTTCACAACCCGGCTCACCAGGTTGCCGTAGCCGTTGGCCAGGTCGCCGTTGTAGCGCCGCACCAGCGCGTCAAAGCTGAAGCTGCCGTCCTGCCCAAAAGGAATTTCGCGCAGCAGGAAGTAGCGCAGCGCGTCCGCGCCCAGCACCGTGTCCACTGTTTCCGCGCGCACAATGTTCCCCAGTGACTTCGACATCTTGGTGTCGTCAAACAGCAGCCACCCATTCGCCTTCACTGAGCGCGGCGGCTCAATCCCCGCCGCCATCAGGAACGCCGGCCAATAGACGCAGTGGAACCGGCTGATCTCCTTGCCGATGAGGTGCATGTCCGCCGGCCAGAACTTCCTGAACTTGCTTTCGTCTTCCGAGCCGTAGCCCAGCGCCGTAATGTAGTTGGCCAGCGCGTCCAGCCACACGTACACCACGTGCTTCTCGTCGCCCGGAACCGGTATCCCCCAGTCAAAAGTGGTCCGGCTCACCGAAAGATCCTTAAGCCCCGAGCGGACAAAGCTGATCACTTCTCTTCGCGTGGACTCCGGCTGCATGAACCCCGGGTTGGCCTCGTAGAACTCAAGCAGCCGCCGTTCAAACGCGCTCAGCTTGAAGAAGTAGTTCTCCTCGCTCACCGTCTCCGTCGGTCGGCCGCATGCGGGGCACGGTTCGCCCGGGCCCACCTCCATCCAGGCCTCATCGCTCACGCAATACTGCCCCGTGTACGTGCTCTTGTAGATGAAGCCCCGCTCGCGCAGCGTGGCAAACAGCTTCTGCACGCCGCGCTTGTGGCGCTCTTCGGTGGTGCGGATAAAGTCGTCGTTGGTCAGCCCCAGCCGGTCCCACAGCCCGCGGAACTCGCCGGAAATCGCCGTGGCAAACTCCATCGGCGTGCGCCCCGCCAGCTTTGCGCTGCGCTCAATCTTCTGCCCGTGCTCGTCGGTCCCGGTCAAAAACCATGTCTCGATGCCCAGCGCGCGCTTCCGCCGCGCAATCGCGTCGCAGACAATGGTGGAGTAGGCGTGGCCCAGGTGCGGCCGCGCGTTCACGTAGTAAATCGGCGTGGTCAGGTAAAAATGCGCTGTTCCCTTGTCGTTCATTGGCAATGTCTGTTTCGGTCTGCAGCTTCTGGCCGCAGAAGCATGAAGCGAGTAACTTCCCTCTATCTTAAGGCTTGGGGTTGGCGAAGCTACCAGATCGCAATCAGATTGGAAGCCCGGATCTTCCGGTCGCGCGTGATCACCGGAACCCCAAGATGTAGAGCTGTGGCTGCGATGATGCGGTCTGGGTATCGGCAAGCCCTGCGAAATTCACAGGCTCTCGCCGAAGCTGCTGAACAACTCCGCGCGATTCGAATCAATTTCTTCGGCAGAAGGGGCATGCCCACTTCCCGCAAGAACTCCGCAGTCCGTCTTGAACGGCCTACCTGTCGCCTGCTGTGCCTCAGTCGGCATCGGCAATCGCGCAGCCTCGATCTCGATCTCCGGGAAAGGACATGCCTGCATGGCCGCAACGATCTCGGCTCCGGTCTTTCTGGATCGATCGGAATGTTGAGTCATCTTGGCGCCCTCTCATCCAAATCATTCTCGCATGTAACCTGATACCGGGAAGACAATCCGCACACTGGGTGACGCGCCCGCTCTGTTAAAATCACCTAGGAAATAGGGCTCGTTTGAGGATCATCTCAGCTTGTATCTCGACCTTCAGCAACGTCTCGCGGATCATCTCCGCACTCTCATTAATGAGAAGTATTCGCTTGCCATTGAATCCGTTCCCGTTGAGATTCCGCCCGACCTGAAGTTCGGCGAGCTGGCTACGCCCATCGCCCTCCAACTGGCGCGCAGCCTGCGCAAAGCGCCCAAGATCATCGCGCAGGAGATCGTAGCTGCCATCGTCGCCGACCTCGGCGCGCTGCCCGGTTTTGCCGGCTTTGAGGCTGCAGGCGCCGGCTACATTAACGCCCGCATCGACCGCGCTGTTGCCGTGCGCGACATCGCCTCCCCGGTCCCCAAAGGCGAAGGTCCGGGGGCACCCAGGGACCACGTCCTCGTCGAGCACACCAGCATCAACCCCAACAAGGCCGCGCACATTGGCCACCTGCGCAACGCCATCCTCGGCGACACCTTCGTCCGCATGCTCCGCGCCGCCGGCCACCAGGTCGACATCCAGAACTACATCGACAACACCGGCGTCCAGGTGGCCGATGTGGTGGTCGGCTTCCTCCATCTTGAAAAGAAGTCGATCGCCGAGGTCCGCGCCCTGATCGGCGAATGCGAGCTGCGCGCCGCCGCCCAAGGCCCGGCCGCAGCCATCGACTACTACTGCTGGGACCTCTACGCCCGCACTTCATCCTGGTACGACGAGGGCACCGCGGAAGAGAACGCCGCGCGCAAGAACCTCCGCTACCAGACCCTCCATCTCATTGAAGAAGGCGGCAATGAGACCGCGGAGATCGCCGACCTCATCTCCACCGCCGTCCTCCGCCGCCACCTTGAAACCATGCTCCGCCTCGGCATCGAGTACGACTTTCTGCCTCGCGAGAGCGAGATCCTCCACCTCCACTTCTGGGAGTCGGCCTTCGAACTGCTCAAGCAGACCGGCGTGCTCTACTTCGAGACCGAAGGCAAGAACAAGGGATGCTGGGTGATGCGCCGCCCAGGCGCGGAAGCGGTCTCCGAGGGCGATACTGACGAGGACGCGAAGGTCATCGTGCGCTCCAACTCGACCGTCACCTACGTGGGCAAGGACATTGCTTATCACCTGTGGAAGTTCGGCCTGCTTGGGCGCGACTTCGGCTACAAGCGCTTCTTCACCTACCCCGATCACGAGTGCTGGATCTCGACCGTTGACGGCGAGCCCGATCATCCCAACTTCGGCGGCGCCACTGCTATCTACAACGTCATTGACGTGCGCCAGTCCGACCCGCAGGCCAACCTTGCCCAGGCCCTGCGCGGCATGGGATATGTTGAGCAGGCCGATCATTGCATCCATTTCGGCTACGAGAAGGTTGCGCTCACGCCGCGCTGCGCCGTCGAGCTCGGCTACGAGGTGGCGCCCGAGGACCAGAACAGCCCTTATATCCTGGTCAGCGGCCGCAAGGGCTTCGGCGTCAAGGCGGACGACCTGATCGACAAGCTGATTGCCGCGGTGCGGCCGCTGGTGGATGAGAAGCAGGCCGCCAGCCCCCAATCCGTGCGCGCGCAGATCGCCACCCAGATCGCCATCGGCGCCCTGCGCTACTTCATGCTCAAGTTCACGCGCAATTCGGTCATCGCCTTCGACTTCAAAGACGCGCTCAGCTTTGAAGGCGACACCGGCCCCTACTGCCAGTACGCCGTGGTTCGCATCCGCAACATCTTCCGCAAAGGCGGTACTCGCCCGGAAGCTGCGCTGGCGGAGTTGGCGGGGTTAGCGGACCTGGGGAGGCATCTGACCGGCGAAGAGAACGAAGACATCTGGGCCCTCTGGCTCCGCGCCGGCCGCCGCTCCCTGGTCCTCGATCAGGCCATCGCAACATCCGAACCCGCGCACCTGGCCAAGCACGCATTCCAGCTGGCCCAGGAGTTCAGCAACTTCTACCACCACCACCACATCCTCACCGAGGAGGACCCGGCGCGCAAGACGTTCCTGCTGGCCACGGCCGCGGTCGCGCTCCGCGAGCTTGTCACGGTCCTGTCCTGGATGGGCATCGAAAGCCCGGAGGCGATGTAACTTCAGCTTTTAGCCTCTAGCTACTAGCTTCTAGCTACCGACTCGCGAGTTAGTAAGTCAGTGAGTCAGCAGGTCAGCAGGTACCGAAGAGCAACGGCGAGTGCAACCGCGGTTCTTTCGCTTTGCTCAAGATGACAACGCTTGGAGGTGGCGCAGGCTGCCGATATCTCCGGAGTCGCCTTAGTTAGATCCCCAACTGCTGCCGCCCCGCCTCGCTGATCCGGTGCGGCGTCCATTTTGGCTCCCATACCAGCTCGACGTCCACCCTGGAGATGTCCTGAATTCCCCGGAGCCGGTTCTGGACCTGCTCGAAGATCAGCCCGCTGGCCGGGCATTGCGGCGTGGTCAGCGTCATCTTAACCTTCACCCATTGCCGCGGCCACTTGGGTGTGGAGTCAGGATCAGGGCCGGTTTCAACGTTGTAAATCAGGCCAAGGTCGACGAGGTTCAGCTTTACTTCGGGGTCGAAGCAGTCGCGCAGCGCGGTCAAGATGTCGGATTCAGAAAGCATTGTGAACGCAGCTTGTAGCCTGTAGCTCGTAGCTTGTAGCCTGTAGCTTGTAGCCTGTAGCTTGTAGCCTGTAGCTTGTAGCCTGTAGCTTGTAGCCTGTAGCTTGTAGCTTTAACTGCTGGCTACCGGTCACCAACAACCAGCTACCAGCTACGGGCTAATTCTTCCTCTCCACCAGATAACGCGCCACAGCCTTCAACCCGTCGGCGCGCTCGCCATACGGCGCAAGCTCGGCAAAGGCCTCGTCAATGAGGCGCGCCGCGTCCCGCCGGCTCTGTTCGACGCCATACACCGCCGGCCAGGTGGCCTTCTCGGTGGCTATATCCTTGCCTGCCGTCTTGCCCAGGTGCAGCGAGTCCACGGTTACGTCGAGCACGTCATCGATAATCTGAAAGGCCAACCCCGCCTTGCGGCCGAACTTGTCCAACCGCGCCTCATCGTGCCTGGTTGCGCCCGCGAAAACGCCGCCGGCCACCACGCTTACGCGGATCAGCGCACCCGTCTTGGCCCGGTGTATGGCCTCCACCATCTCCGCTGTTGGCGCCTGGTGCTCGCTCTCAAGATCCAGCACCTGGCCGCCGATCATCCCCTCCACGGTGCCGACCGCGTTGGCTACCAACTGGATGATGCGCACGGTGGACGCCGGCGGGCACTTCAGGTTGGCCAGCACCTCAAACGCCCGCGTCTGGAGCGCATCGCCCGCCAGGATCGCGATTGCCTCGCCGAATACTACGTGGCAAGTGGGCTTGCCGCGCCGCAGGTCGTCGTTGTCCAGTGCCGGCAGGTCATCGTGGATCAGAGAGTAGGTGTGCAGCATCTCAATTGCGGCGCCCAGTTCCTCAGTGCCGTGGGGGACCTCGCCGCAGATGGTGGAGGCCGCCTGGTAGGCCAGCAGCGGTCGCAGCCGCTTGCCTCCCGCAAAGGTGGAGTGCCGCATGGCTGCGTGTATGGACGACGGCACCGTTTCGATCTCCGGCAGCAGCGCTGTCAGAGCCACGTCCGTCAGTTCTATCCCCAGTTTTCTTAAAAGATCAACATCGATGGGCATTTCAATTCATGATACCTGAGCGCGTTTCCGACGCCGCTCGAGCGCACACATCCCTGTGACAAGCAACAGCGCGGCCAGACTGATCCCTCGCCCCGCCCACACGCCGCGCGTCGCCGTCCAGTCCACCGTCACGCGAATCGGCCCGGCCGGCACGGGCACGGCTATCAGGCCATCGTCGCGGCGCGGCGGGTTCGCCGCAGCCTGTCCGTTGACGCTCACGCGCCACGCCGGGTACGCGCGCAGGCGCAATACCAGCCAACCGCTGCGCTCCGCCGTTACCTGCAAGGCCAAATGTTCTGGATTGCTGCCCGCATCGAAATTGAATGCCTGAAGGCAGCTTCCCTGTGTGGGGCTCCACTGGGGCCGCTGATCTCCATCGCTCACGCCGAGCGTCTGCCGCGCATCTGCGGCCAGGCACCCGCCGGGCAGCCCCATGGCGATGAGAGAGCTATCGGCATACTCCGGCGAGTACTCATCGGCGCCTTCAAAGCCCGTTCCCGCGCGATACGCAGCGAGCATTCCTGGAACGGAGTCCTCCACATAGCATTGGGTGAAGAACGTGCGAGCCGCCAGAACCGTCATCCCCAGACAAGCCGCGCCGCACGCTGCCGCCACCATCCACCGCCGCGCATGGATCCAGACTGCCGTTGCTACGAAGATCCCCAACGGCGCTTCCACGGCCACCAGCCAGCGCCACGGAAACTGCAGCAATCGCATCCTGGGCAGCAGATTCCAAATAGGCAGGGAAGCCGGAACCAGCAGCAGCAGCACGCCGGCGGTCATCAATGCCAACGGAATCCACCAGCGGCGCGGGCCCGGAAGCCGCCGGCGCCGCCAGCTTACCGCCACGCCGGCCAGCGCCGCGACGATCATCCCCACGGCAATCCACGACACCCGCGCCAGCTCCGCGTCATGCAGCGCCATCTCCGGATCGGAGCCGGCGGAATGGCCGAAGAGAAAGTTGTTCTGGATCTGCTCGCCCGGGTCAATCAGAACCTGCCTCACGTCAACCCATCGCTGCTGAGCGACGGCCGGCGCCAGGTAAATGCCTGCCAGTCCCAAGCCCAGCGCCAGACCCGCGGCCGCCCTCGCAACCGGCGCCCAGCTCCGCTCACCCGCTGCTCGCGCCAGCGCCACGGCCGCGAGCAGGTAGCTGGCCATCAGTCCCACGGGCACGTTTGAAAGCCACGCTGCGGCGACTGCCGGCGCCAGCTTGGGCACGCCCTGCATGGCGCGCCACCACGCCGGCCCAGTGCCGCCGTCCCGCAGAAGAAACAGCAGTATGAGGGGAATGCAGATTCCCCCCGCCAGCTCCGCGTACGCCGAACGCTGGTACACGGTCAACAGCGCGTAGCCTGAAAAGATGGCGAGGCACCCCGCCAGAGTCGCCGGCCCATCCTCCATGGCTTCCAGCGCCAAAGCTTTTGTGGCAAGGCCGGTCCCGGCCAGCAGCAGGAACACCAGGGCCGCGGGGACCGCTGCCCAGGGCAGCACCGCGCCCAATGCCGCGCCCAGCATCCATACCAATGGTGGATAAAACACAAACCGCGGCTCGCCGGCGTTGAAGTTGGCGCTGGCTGACCAGTGCGGATACACCAGACCGTGGCGCCAGGCAGAGAGCGCGTCGATCCACGAGACAAGGTGAAAATCGAAGTCGTTCCCGCAGGATGTTCCGCGCAACAGCAGCGGAGCCGTGGCCAGGGCCGCAGCGGCCAGAATTACGGCGAACCCGGCCCAACGGGTTCCGCGAGCCGCGGTCACCTGCGTCCCATCGCCGCTCCCAGCCGAAGCAACAAGCCGCCCCACCCGACGCCCCTCTCTGCTCCCTGACCCCTGATCCCTGACTCCTGATCTCACGGTTCCAGCCGAAGCGTATGCACCGTACCCCCCGCCACCGCGGCATCGCTGAACGGCATGGCGAACGTGGTCCCGCCGAGCCAGGCTCCCCACTGGTCGCGGAAATAGGGACTATAAGGATCGCCGCTCTCGCCCAGCACAATGTTTTCGGTGGAGCCGTCCACATTGCTCCAGTCCATGGTGAACCGCTGGGACGGGCCAAAGCTGCGGCCCACCTGCTTTACCGTGGTTTCGTCCCCGCTCTGCGGCGCGGGGCCCGTCTGCGCCACGCGCGTGACCAGCGGCAAGAGCGCCGCCAGCGGATGCTCGGCGATGACAATATGCCAGTTGCCGTACGCCCACTGGCTCACGTCCTCCGGCGCCTTGCCCACATCCATCCCCCGCCGTACCGCCTCCGTCAGCAGGTCGTCCCAGGTCTTATAGCCTGGCGGCAGCCACTCGCCGGTGCCCCGCATGACGATTTCTTCCTCGGAAAAATCCTTCTCGCCCCAGTGATACTCATTCATAAGTTTGCCCAGCTTCGGCTCCAGGATCAGCGGCCAAAGCTGCTGCCGCGCGCGGTCCACAATGGAGGCCGCTGCCGAATCAGTGGTCAAACGACCATCCCAGCTACGCATCAGGTCGGCCGCCTTGCGCAGCCGGTCATCGGCCTTGCCGGCGTGGTCAATGGCGTAGGCAAACCGGTGGCCAAGCTCCTGATCCACCTCGCTGTAGATGTCGGTCTGCATGGCCAGCATGTCCTTCGGCTTCAGCCCATCTCGCCCTTGCAGACTTTTGTAGATCCGCTCCACGCGGTAGGGATCCACCCACTCCAGCGACAGCGGATAGGGCGACTTATCCGAAGTCACACGCGCGTTGGCTGTGGCCAGGAAACCCGATGGGGGATCGTACGCGTTGGGCATGGCGTCAAACGGAATGTATCCCGCCCACTCGTGCGTGTGGTCGGCGATGGGTACGCCCTCCAATCCTGCCGGCCGCAGCGGCACACGCCCAACCGCGTGGTAGCCAATGTGACCCTGATCGTCCGCATACACCACGTTCTGCGTCGGCCAATCCCAGGTGGCCAGGGCCGCGGAAAACTCAGTCCAGTTTGACGCGGTGTTGATGGCGTAGAACGGCAGTCCGTGAAGCGAGGGATCGAAGAGCGTCCATTTGAGCGCCAGCGGCCGCGTCTCGCCCGGAATCAGAGACGTCACAATCGGTCCGTGACCGGTGGACTGAACCTCGACAGTCACGTCTTTGCCGCCGCGCACGTTGATGGTCTCCCGATCTGCCGCCAGGTCCTGCCAGTTCCCGTCCGCCGCCTGGTAATGGCCCTTGCCGTCGAGCTGCTCCACGTACACGTCCTGCACATCGCCGATCATGGCGGTGAACCCCCACGCTACATGGAGATTGTGGCCGGCAATCACCCCAGGTAGTCCGGGCAGCGTCACACCTTCGACGTGATACCCCGGCGCCTCAAGCCCCGCCATAAACCAAATGTTGGGAACCTGGAGGGGGAGGTGCATGTCGTTAGAAAGCAGGGGAAGCCCGCTGGCTGTGTGCTTTCCTGCGATCACCCAATTGTTGGATCCCGCAGCGCAGTTGCCACAGTCTGGCAGGCCCAGCTCGGTCATAAGCTCGCCCAAGCCGGCGCGGACCGGCTGGTCGTTCTCGCTCAGGCTTTGCTGCAGGGATGCCGTCTCGTCGTCTTCCCCGGTGTCTGTCTGCGCGGGTTTCGGCTTTGACCAGTCAACGACATCGCCGGTTGGAGGGTGGTCCCGCCACGAGCCTACGGGGTAGAGCTCCGCTTCAAGCTGCGGATTGTTGAGTTTGGCTCGAATACGCTCACGATCCACTTTAACGTTCCAGCGCGCATCCAGCATGTCAATCATCATTGTGGCCACGCTGAGCGAGTCTGCGCCGCGCCAGGGGCTGGGCTTGTAAAGCAGCAAGCGGAACTCGGCGGGCAGATTGTCCTGATGCTGCTGAATGTAGAGGTTCACGCCGCGGGCAAAGTCGTCGAGGCGGCGCCGGTCATCGGGGTCGACGCTGGCATAGATGCGCTCGGCGGCGCGCCGGAAGCCGAAGATGCGCTGCATGCGGTCATGCTTGACCAGGGCCGGACCGAGGATCTCGGCAAGTTCACCGTTGGCATTGCGCCGCCACAGGTCCATTTGCCAGAGGCGATCCTGAGCGGTGACGTAACCCTGGGCAGTGAAGAGGTCGTCCTGGGTGGCTGCCTGGATGTAGGGGACGCCGTGGGCATCGCGCCGCACGGTTACGGGCGCGGAGAGGCCGGGGAGACGGATGGCGCCGTCGAGCTGGGGCAGGGAGGCTTCCTCCGCCGCGCGCAGCCAGAGGACCCAGCCAAGAACGAGGGCGATCAGCAGGAGGACCAGCGCGGCGAGGGTGTAGAGCAGAATGCGGAGCCAGCGCCACCGCTTGCGGGGGGCCATTCGTAAGGTTCGGGCAAAGGAGGAAGGGATTGCGTCGGAGTCGGGCATCGGTTAGTGAACAGGATACGCTGCGATGGGGGGCGTATGCGCATCTCACGGCAGCAGATTCCCTTGAGGGAAAAGCAAGAGCAAGAACGGGCTCGCCGCGATCATTTGCGTCATCCAGGGCTGCAAACCGAGGCATGAGCACTCACTGTCTTGCTCAGTCAATCTTCATATCTCCGCGATTTGCGGCCTCCAGAAATGCGCCGTCAAATTCAATCGTCTCCTTCGAATTTGCACAATGCGAAGCACTGGGGCCTGGGTATGCGCCTGGTGTCTGGCCTCCACCAGTCGGGCTTGGTTTTATCGATTTGACGTAGACATTGGCATGGAAACAGGGTTTCAGGGTCAGATCGTCTCCGGCAGGCTTTGTTGAGTCGGTAATTGCAAGTGCCATCGGGATGAAGAAAGGCGAGAGGGCGACGAATGAGGTAATCAGACCCGCGTTTTCAGCAATAACTCTGGCCTTTGATTTTCGGTGTTGAATTTTCCCGGGTGCATAGTCGTCATCGAATGTCAGGTGTACGCGAAGGCCATCAGTTTCCACGTCGCTCAGGCGTAGCTCAAACCTGCCATCGCGGTGATGCTGCCTTGATGCCGGCTGGACTTTTGTCACAGTCGCCTCGATCGGTGTTCCGGCGTGGAGGACAATATCGCCCTCGACGTTGGCGTCACGCCATACAAGGAAATGCACCGTCGCGCCGGCCTTCAGAGTGGCCGTAGAGAGTGTATCGAGACTTACCAGTGTGACTTGAATACCTTGCGGCGGCGTTCTAGAGACTTGGGTTCCCGACGTGGATACGGGAATCTGCTGGGCCACGAGCAGTGGTGAAAGAAGTATGAGAGTTGCTGCGATGGGATGTCGTCTCATGTTTGTTCCTAACTCTCTTCATTTCGAATTCGCGTCGCCCCTCCGGGGCTTGGAAGTTTTCATTGACCGGCTTCCCTGGGTTGCGCCCGCCGTTCCGGCGGGCTTCGCCCTGGGCTACTCTCGTGTCGTCCCTCCGGGACGATTGGCGTGACGCTTTCTCACTTGGCGTTTCTTATTGATGGATCGGCGGGAAGTGGCGCGGCAGGTGGAAGCGCCCCAGCGGCACGCTCAGCATTGGGCGCCCGCCAAAGATCACCGGCTGCGGCGGGCCGCTGTTCTGGTTCATGAGCACCATGGGCCCGCCGATGGCGCCGACAATGGCTGCCCCGACCACCCCGGCCCCGACGGCACGGCCGTCATCCATGTTTTGAGTGGCGGCCAAACCCACGAGGATACCGCCGGCGATCATGCACGAGAGCCAGACGGGGTGATGGTTGGGCGGCGGCGGGAGAGACTCGAGCTCGACATACATAAGAGTTGCGCGCTCGAAGCGATAGCCGGTTCCGTCCGGGCTTCCTGCGGCGTCGCAGTAAAGGGCCGTTCCCGTGGCGCTGGCAAACCGGCAGTGGAGCGGCGGACCGTAGGTGCTAGCCACGATCACGCGCTCGCCATACTGAATGTTCTGGATCTTGCGCCACTCGTGATCGGAGATCTGCGGGTTTGCTTCTTTGAGCGTCCCGGGCTCCGTTTGAGTGCCGGCGGAATCGGCGGCCGGAGCCGGGTTCTGCGGCAGAGGTACGTCGCCCGGCGCCTGGCACACCGCCGCCAGGGGCGACAGCACGATGACGAAGAGCATGAGGGTGAATCCAATTTGTTTCATGCCTGTGATCGTAGGCAGGCGGGAGCGAGCGCGGGCGGGCGCTGAGGACACTTTCGCGGCTGTCACAGCCGTTGGTTTCTCCGGGCTTGCGCCTGGGGCTACCTTCTTACGCCCGCTGAAGCGGGCTTGTCGTGAGGCTGTTACACCAGGGATACCGTGGCGGCGCGAGACTCCGCTTCGCGTAGATGGGCGATTGCCGACTCGGATAGCAGCTTGAACGTGAGGGCAAAACACTCGCGGGGCAGCTCCGCGGCGGTCAACGCATCGCACACCACGGCGGAAGCCGCGCTCAATCCGCGCTTCCATCCAGGCTTGCTTGCGTCGCGCACCAGGAGGCACTCCGGCGGCAGCCCCGCGGCAACCAGCATGATGCGGGCAACAATCTGGAACTCCGCCCAGCGGGACGCGATTCCCACCAGGTCGCCCGCATGTTCCGGCATGTAGCGCTGCACGCGGGCCTGCAACTCCGGAGAGACCGGCTGCACCTCCAACACCGTCAATTCGCGTCCCGGGGGAAGCAGCTTGCGCACCGTGGCGGCCTTGCTGGGCAGCACCACCGGCATGGCGCCGGCAATTACGCTTGCTTGCGCGCATTCTTCCGGCGCGCAACCGGAGACGGGCAGACTGAGCGCCGGCTCCATCTCTGCAATCACGATGGCGCGCAGTTCGGGATCGGGCTCAATGACCAGCCATCGCGCGGGAGGCTCCATTCTGAGCCAGCGGAGGAGGCGTTCGCGGACCATTTGCGGAGCGATGCCGAGCTTGCGCGCGCGCACGGCGAGGTCGCCGATGAGCTCATCGGCCATGAGCTCCGGGCTCTGCGGCAGCGCCGGCCTGTTGGCGCTTACGTAGACGCCGCTGCCGTGACGGAACTCGAGCCATCCCGCCTCTTCCAGCTCCTTGTAAGCGGCGCTGGCGGTGTTGGCGTGGATGCCATAGCGGCGCGCGAGTTCGCGCGTGCTGGGCAGGCGTTCGCCCGCCTTGAGCTCGCGGCAGAGGATGCCGAGCCGCACCTGCGTGGTCAGTTGCTCGCGCAGGCTCACTTCGCTTGTTCGATTGAGCCAGAGCCGCATCGGCTTTCCTATTCAGCCGCCAGCGAGGTGGCAGCATTCGGTGCTTCATCCCGACGACGCCCGTACTGTACAACCAGTACCAGCAGAATCAGCAGCATGATGGGCAGGACCAGCAGGCTTCCTTCCGGCCCGTCTGCGCCGCCGCTCCACAGCGCGGGACCGGAGAACGAGGTTGTCAACAAGTGTCCATTGGCCACCAGCCCGGAATCGGGCGTGCCGTAGAAATAAGTCTGTCCCCAGTCCCATCCGGCATGGCATCCGATGGCCCACCAAACCGAACCGGTGAGCTTTACGCTGGCGCAGAACACGAATCCGATTCCCGCGGCCGAGAAGATTCCGATCCAGTTTTCGCCGGGATTGGCCGTGTGGCCCGCACCAAAGAACACGGAGGTGACCCACGCCGCGCACCAGAAGCCTGTGCTGGGGGCGCGCTTCAATTGCAGCAACAAGCATGGCACCAGCCCGAGCAATGCGAGCGCGTACATCCCCCACAGGCCGCTGGCCTTGGGATTCAGCGAAACCAGTGTGCAAACGACTGCGACCAATCCGATGGACCACCAATAATTGAGCCCCCGCGCGAACTCGAAGAGCAGGAAGCAGCGCGCCAGGCCCTCCTCAGCGCAGCCTACAAGCAGGAACACCACGCCCCACTCCGCCGCATACGTTGCGATCTGGCCTCCGCTCAGCGCCCGAGGCCCGAAATGCAGCCATCCACCAGCCATCAGCGCCATTACCAGGACGGAGAGCGCTAGAAACCCGGTGACGATTCCGCTGAAGAATCGCGGAACGCGGCGCGGGCCGATGAGGTAGTACTCCGCGAGCCGCCGGCGCTCCAATCGCGATACGATCCAGGCGGCGATGACAATCAGAATCAGGGAGATGCCCTCGCTGATGGACCCTCTGAACGGGGTGAGGGCCGCATTTGAATTCGGCGGCGGCAGCAGGTGGGTAGCGCGGATCGCGCGATTCGCCACAAAGCTGAGACAGAAGAGAAGGGCAAAGAAAATGGCCACCGACCAGCCCGCGCGCAGTCCTTGCGGGCCGATGAAGACCCAGCGGATGCCGTCGGGCTCGGGCGGGGCGGGAGGGCCACCCGCGGGCGCAAGACCGCTCTCGCTCACAGGGATTGTGAATTGCAGGTTGGATGGAACTTCCGGTGGGGATGTCGGGTTTTCCGGCTCCATGGGCTCTCCTTGGTGGATTCTGAATTGCTGAGAATCTTACTTGATAAAACCCTGTGCGCGCATCGGCCTGATGGTTGAGAAGATCGGAGGTGGCTGCTCCGGCAAAGCAGTCTTCAACCATTGGCCGGCGCTCTTGTATCCTGCAAGGGAAATCATGAGGAGCAAACGACGCAACGAAGGGAATGGGCGAAGCCCGTCCACCAACAGAGAGCGCAGGGGCCGCCTGACCTTTGGCCTTTCACCGGCCGATGCGCGCACGCTGCGCGCGCTGAACACGCCCGCACGGATCCAGAAGTTTGTGGACTCGATCGAGTACGATTACGCGCACTCCGCACGGTCACCGCAGCGCGTGTTGAGAGAGCGCAAAGGCCACTGCCTGGAGGGTGCGATGGTGGCCGCCGCGGCGCTGCGCATGAACGGGCGGCCGCCGCTGCTGATGGATCTGGAGGCGGTTTACGACGATGACCACGTTGTGGCTCTTTATCGCGAGCATGGTCTGTGGGGCGCCATCGCCAAGTCAAACTTTGCCGGCCTGCGATTTCGCGCGCCGGTTTACCGCACGCTGCGCGAGCTAGCGCTGAGCTACTTTGAGCACTACTACAACCTGCGCGGGCAACGGACGCTACGGAGCTACTCGCAGGCGGTGAACCTGGCGCGGCTGGACCGGCTGGACTGGATGACTGCAGAAGAGGATGTGTGGTGCGTGCCGGAATTGCTGATCGCGGCGCGGCACTATCCCATTGTTCCGGACCACGTGGCGCGGGCGCTGCCGAGGCTTGACCGGAGGAGCTTTGAGGCCGGACAGCATGGGTCCGTCAAGCACTGAGTTATCGACGCGCTGACGGAGGGACGACGGCTAAGCTCCGTAGCTCCTTACCCACTCCAGGATGGAGCGCACTGCGACGCCGCTGGGGCCCTTGGCGATGAAGGGTTTGTTCTCATCGTTCCACGCCAGGCCGGCGATATCGAGGTGAATCCAGGGCGTGTCCTCGGCAAAAACCTTGAGGAATTCCGCCGCGGTGATTGCGCCGCCGTAGCGGCCGCCGGTGTTCTTGATGTCGCCGATGTCGCTCTTGATCAGGTCGGCGTACTCGTCGCCGAGGGGCATGCGCCAGAACTTTTCGCCGCTGGTTCCGAGCGCGGCCTGGAAACTTGCGTAGGTCTCGTCGTTGTTGGAGAACGCACCGGCGTTGATCATGCCCAGGGCGACGCCGATGGCGCCGGTGAGCGTGGCCGCGTCAATCAAGTGGGTGGCGCCGAGCTGGCGGGCGTAAGTGAGGCCATCGGCCAGAACGAGGCGGCCCTCAGCGTCGGTGTTGATGATCTCGATGGTCTTGCCCGGCTTGTCCGGAGTCAAGGGCATCGCCGTCTGCACGTCGCCCGGCTTCTGCGCCTTGCCGTCGGGCATATTCTCAGTGGCGCAAACAATGCAGATGACGCGCACGCTGGGCTTGAGCAGCGCGATGGCGCGCATGGCGCCGATCATGGCGGCGCCGCCGGCCATGTCGTACTTCATCTTCTCCATATTGTCAGAGGGTTTGATGGAGATGCCGCCGGTATCGAAGGTGACGCCTTTGCCAACGAGGCCGAGAATCGGGCCGTCGGTGACGCCTTGCGGCTGATAGCGCAGCACGATGAGCGCGGGCGGCTCCTCAGAACCTTGCGCCACGCTCAGAAAAGCGCCCATCTTCAGCTCGCGCAGCTTTTCAGTGGAGTGGACTTCACATTGGAGGCCTACTTCCCTGGCCATGGCCGCGGCGCGCCGGCCAAACTCAGTAGGGGTGAGCTTGTTGCCCGGCTCGTTTACCAGCGAGCGGGTGAAGTTCTGGCTCATCCCCACGATCCAGCCCTCGCGAAAAGCGTCTTCCATGCGCGCGTTGTTCTCGGTTGCAGGAGAGGCGACTGTGCATACCTGAATGCTCTGGTCCTTGCGGTCGCTGCGGTAGGTGTCGGGATCAAAGTCGCCGATATACGCGCCCTCGACGGCGGCGCGGGCGCAGGCAGCCGGGGGAAATGCTTCAGAGGCAGCGGCGGGAATGGCGAACGCAAGTTCGCGAATACCGCGCGGCTTGGCGAAGCGCACAGCCGTTCCGGCGGCGCTGCGCACGGAGTGGACGGTCGCTTTGGCTTGCTTGCCCAGGCCGACGATGAGGAGGCGCGCAGCCTTGAGCCCGGCGGGTGCGTGGATCAGCAGGGTCTCGTTGGCAGCGGCCTTGAACTCTCCGCCGGCGAGGATGGCGGCAGCGGCGGATTTCACCGCGGGGTCAGAAGTAAGCAGCTCGGGTTGAGGATTGGCGTCACTGGCGGAGGTTCCGCGCGAGGGGGGCGCGGTCTGCGTGTCCACGGCGGCTACGGCCAGCAGCGGCGTTTCAATGGAGGCGAGGGAGGCGAATGTGAGTTCGGTGCGCATGAGTTTTATTATCCAGCAGGAAGGGGAAGATCAGGCGCTAGCGGAGTCCGGGATTTCGTTTAAAGCCGATGTGGCGCTGGAGCAGAACGGCGGCGGCACCGCGCAACCGCGCGGCTTCACCATCTGAGAGAATGGCGATCCTGGGTTGTGCGCCGCCCATCAAGCGACTCATGAGTTCAGCTTTGATAATGGGCCCCACAGCATCCCAGCGAAGCGTGATGTCGCCGGCAAAGAGGATCAGTTCCGGGTTGAAGCCGGCGGTGACGACTCGCAGTCCTCGTCCGATCCATTGGGCCTGCCGATTCAAGGCCGCGCGCGCGGCCCTGTCACCATTCGCCTCAAGATTCACAAGCTCTTGAATGGTTGCAGCGCCCTTGCCGTCCATTTCCTCTGCAAAGTAACGCAATGCCGCGCGCGAGGAGGCGAACATCTCCCAGCAGCCGATTTGTCCGCAAGCGCATTTTGGACCGGAGTCAGAAACAGGGACGTGGCCGAGCTCTCCCGCCAAACCCTCTACACCCTCCATCAAGGTTCCATTCACAATCGCCGCGGCTCCAACGCCTTCGACAATGGTAATGAGAACTGCGTTCTGGATATCTTCCATGTGTCCGAACCACACCTCCGACAGCATGCAGGCGTTGGCGGCATTTTCAAGTTCGACCTGGACCTTGAGAGCTTTCTGCAAAGTTCCACGGATATCGAAACCCACCCAGGGAAGGTTCGGAGCCCACACCAGTCTTTGCGTCATCTTGTTTATGCGTCCAGGGAGGCTGATTCCCATTCCTTCGCAAATCTTTCCGGGAAAGCGGGATTGAAGATCACGCATGCCTCGTGCAATCAGATCGACACCCAGCTTGGGATCGGCAATGACCGGCACCGTGGTCCGGTCGAGAAATCTGCCGTTCAGGTCGACGACTGCGAGGATCGCTTTGGTGGGCCGGACGTCTGCAACCAGGAGCAAAAGGTCATCGTTCATCGTCAACATGGTGGGGCGGCGGCCTCGCTCAGTCTTCACCACGGACCCTTCAGAAATCCAGCGCTCCTCGATGAGGCCATCGACGATGGAAGAGATGGTGGAGCGCTGCAGGCCGGACCGGCGAGCAATGTCCACACGCGAAATGGGTTGATTGCGCCGCAGAACTTCAAGTACGAGGTTGCGATTACTATCGCGGATGGGCGACGAGCTCTGAAGCCGCCTGGGAGGTTGCACCTTCGACTTGACTCGCACTCGCGCCATGCGACCCTTCACTCCGGATATATTTCAAGAACTCATCATAAATCAACATAGTAACTCCATTGCAGAAAAGAAGTAAGCAGAATACGCAATCAGGACAGTGAAGAGCCGATCTTAGGGGGAGAGCGAGCAGCCGGGCGCCGGAACAGGAGGGCCGTTTCAGCTTTAGCTGGAGCGGTCTGGAGCGATTGTTAGTGCAGGGTCCTATTGGGAGCGGGTTATTCGGCTGATAGTAGGTGAACTAGTCCGAGCCGGCAACGGCAGGATTGGTTTGGCGGTTATCCGAACATTGTCGACCTGCAAGAGAGATTAATTTGGTCGCGCGAATACCCAAATTCACGCGGTCAGCACGTTCGAGCTTGTTTCGAGGACGATCGCTGAAATTTGATTGATCCGGCGAGTCCGACGGCCGTGATTTCTAATGGAGGAATGCTGGAGGCCTTAGCTGTGAGGGTGAGACGGAAGATGAACCGGCGCACATTTCTTGAGATGACCGCAGGCGCAGTGACGGCAACGTGCGCGCGAGGCGTTGCGGCGGAGAATACGCCGTATTCATTCCACCTGCGGAGCGGCCAGAACGGCCGCGCGGTGCCGCAGAGCTTTATCGGGCTCAGCTACGAACTGGCGCAACTAAGCGAGCCCGCTTTCTTCTCCGCTGCGCACAAGGACCTTGTAGACCTGTTTCGCCGCTTGAGTTCCTCCGGAGTCCTGAGGCTCGGCGGCAACACGAGTGAGTTTTGCTGGTTCCAGGCGACGGGGGAAACAGCCGCGCCCAAGCTGCACGTTCCTCCGGGAGACCTGGCGCAGAACTGGATGCCGCATCGTCTGTTTGCGATTCAACCCGCAGCCATCGACGCGCTCGCCGGCTTTCTGGACGCGACAGGCTGGACTGTCATCTATGGCCTGAATTTCGGCAACAGCACGCCGGAACGCGCAGCTATTGAAGCCGCCTATGTTCAGCGGAAGTTTGGCTCAAGGCTGGCCTTCTTCCAGATAGGCAACGAACCCGACCTGTACCAGAAGCCGACGAATGGAACGCGCCCGCCGGGATGGGGCTTTGACGACTACGTGCGCGAGTGGCTCGCGTTTGCCAATGCAGTGAGCGCTCGTGTACCGGGGGCACGATTTGCCGGTCCTGACACCGCAGCCTCGTCCGATTGGGTTACTCGCTTTGGGGACGAGGTTGCGCCGAAGCTGGGCGAGCGGCTGGTTGCCTTGAGCGGCCACTACTATGCCGAAGGGCCGCCGAACGACCTCAAGGTGACCACAGAGCGTCTCCTGGCAGGTGATCCCAAGGTGGCGCAATCGGCGCGCGAGATTGTCCGCACAGCCGATGCGCATAAGTTGGTCTATCGCATGTCAGAAGGTAACTCATGTTATCGCGGCGGCAAGCCAGGCATGAGCAATGCGTTTGCCGCTTCGCTCTGGGCCGCGGATTATCTGCTGACGCTGGCAAGTCTGGGTTGCGCCGGAATCAATCTTCATGGCGGAGACAGCCGCTTTCTCGCCGCCGGACTTGGCGATCACAATCCGGGCCTCGAGGTCGCGGGCAACAGCAAGCAAGGTGCGTCCAATGGTTTCTACACGCCCATTGCGACGGAGCAGGGACACGTTGCCGAAGCGCGTCCGGTGTTTTACGGCATGCTGATGGCTCAGGAGTTTGCCGGCGCCACGATGCAATCCCTGGAACCGGCGACGACTGGAATGCTGCGGGCATACGCAGCCGAGAAGAAGGACAGGACGATCATTGCAATCGTGAATAAAGCATCTTCCGGAGATAACCGTGTTCGCATCACATGCGAGAAGGCGTTCCAACACGCCACTCTATGGAGACTGACAGCGCCGGCGCTGGACGCGGTGGCCGGTATCGAATTCGGGCAAGACGTGGTGAACAGCGAAGGAAGCTGGAACCCCCGAAGCGTGCCTCTACAAATTCGGAACGGCTCACTGCAGGTGGATGTTCCCGCGGCGAGCGCTGCGCTTCTATTCCTGAGCTAAGGGGAGAATTGAAGTGTCAGGCCAGCTCGTATGGGTGGCGTTGATGGCGCGCGAGTAGGCTTGCGGCAATATCGTCGCCAACGATTGACTCGGTGGCCGGATCCCAGTGGACGCGGTGGTTGGTCTTCATCGCGATCCAGTGAAGCAGGCACGTTGAGCATGCGCGGTGTCCAATCTCGACCGGCGCGGTCGGCGCCTTTCGCGAGCGGATGCAATCGAGCCAGTTGCCGTGCTGGTCGTCAGACGTGTATGGATGAAACTCGTTTGGACCAATCTCGGAATTGATGATCGCGGGATCGCTGGCGCGCAGCGGCACAATCTGCGCCGGCTTATCGCTGGCTGAGGCGGTCGGCGTGGTCATGCCGTCGCGGCAGACAAAGATCCATCCTTTGTCGCCGATCCACTTGATGCCGTTTTCAAATTCGCCGGAGATGGTCATGACCGTGCCGTTTGCATAGCGGCCAAACGTCTTGAACGGCCCATGCACGTCCCACAGACCCTCCTTTGGAAACTCCGCGCTTCCCCAGATTTCGACGGGGCCGGTCAGTTCCGTGTCCATGCCCCAATGAGCGGTGTCAACGTGATGGGCGCCCCAGCCGGTGATCATGCCGGCGCCGAATTGTTCCATGCGCAGCCAGCCGGGACGCGAGAAATCGTTTGTGGGCATGACACGATCGAGCGTGTAGGGAACTTCCGGAGTGGAACCAAGCCACGCATCATAATTGAATCCGGCGGGAACGGGCATGGGCTCGCGGTTGCCGCCAGCGGGATCGCCGGGCAGGCCGATTTCGACCCGCTGCACAGTTCCGATGCGGCCGTTGCGCACCAGAGCAACCGCGCGGACAAATTGCTTCCATGAGCGCTGCTGCGAGCCGATCTGAACGACGCGGCCGCTGGCTTTTACGTGGTCGGCCATGATGCGGCCCTCGCGAATGGTGAGCGACGCGGGCTTCTGTAGATAGACGTCTTTTCCTGCCCGTACGGCGGCGACAGCCAGCCGCGCGTGCTGATGATCCGGCGTAGAAATCAGGACAGCGTCAATATCCTTGTT
>Ga0265339_10000882_pt1 | contig 23026 bp, 22 predicted proteins | sample 4CB219metaG_FD_202085 | JGI IMG/M metagenome (GOLD analysis project Ga0265339, IMG submission 202085) | Rhizosphere microbial communities from Carex aquatilis grown in University of Washington, Seatle, WA, United States - 4-CB2-19 metaG | ecosystem: Host-associated > Plants > Roots >... | reverse complement strand
CTATTGCGATGCAACGCCTGCTTCGCTCTGTAGAGGTGCCAGACGGAATTGCTGCTCAGGAGCAGCGCGCCTCCAAATGCGATGATTGCCGCGGCCATGAGCGTGTACGGAACGATATTGAGCAATGCAAGGACGCCCAATACGATGCCGGTCGCTCCGACGAGGAACAAGGCTGGAATGCCTCCACCTCCCACAGATTCTTCGGTCGGATCGGCAACTCCGGGCGGGAAGATTAGCCTGGTGTACTCCGACAGCATTGTGCCGCCCTGTATCAGGAGCGCGGCGCCGAACACGATCGTTGCGATGGCAGCCAGCATTGGCTGGTTCACGCCCGATAATGCAATGATTGCCAGGACGATGGTCGCCACGCCGCCGATGGCGTCGACCAACCCGCCATATGTCGCGGCTTCCTGGAAGGTATTTTCCGAAGTGATCATAGTTGACATGGGAACCTCCTTTGCGAGGTGCGCCGAGGTTGGTCGATGTTGCGAACGGATACAGAGCCGTTCCGGACGTCCACTCCTCCCTGGTGGGGTACCGCGTCCGCATATCAACCCGCATCGCCTTGTCGTGCGCGCCTTTCTTTCTGTGCGGTGCAAGCTTCGCCCGTCGCCTACGCGGGAACCGGGAGCGAGTGAAACATTGCACCCACCTTCCGGAAGACTGACACCGTAAACGCCGGTCCGCATTAACTGGCTTCGTTAATGTGGATCAATCAGGCGGTTGATACCTGGAATATCTCCTCAAGTACTTGCCGGCCTCCGCGGGCGCGCGGCGCCGACGAAGGAACTCGGAGCGAGCAGCAAGCTTGGAGGTGTGGACGTTGACGCGCATTAACGGGCCTCGTTAATATAGATCAACCGGACGCCGGTTGCGTGCCACGTGCCATCTCATGGCCGGAGGGCCACATGTCCGCTCCAAAAAAGTTCCCCCTCGCCAATACGCCAGCGCCGGATCGGGCCATCGCTTCCGGCGCTCGGGGTGCTCTTGTGCGTCCCCGCCTCGACAAATCGACCCGTGAGAGCCTGTTGAGCGAGCAGGGGCGGGGCGTCAGAACCGTGAGGGTACGCAGGAACAAGGACGTCGTGATCAGCGGCAATCACTATGATTGCGTCTATGTGAATCACGACGGCTGGCTCGCCCGCTACAAGATCCTGCACAAGGGCTCCCGTCAGATCATAGACTTCATCCTGCCGGGTCAGGTCTTCGGATTGCAGGCCAGCCTTTTCAGACGCTCCCTGTACTCGGTGGTCGCGATCACGGAAACCACGCTCTCGACCGTTTCGTTCGATATGGTCGACGAGGTTTTCGAACGAAACATCACGTTGGCGAAGGCGCTGTTCTGGTCGGCCGCCTACGAGGCGGCCATTCTGGGCGAGCATCTCATTGATGCCGCCCGGCGATCGGCCTACGAGCGCGTGAGCCACCTTCTTCTGGAATTGTGCGTAAGACTGAACGGCGTGAACTTAACGGACGAAATGACATTTTCGATTCCCCTGACCCAGGAACTCATCGCCGATGCGCTCGGCCTGACCACTGTCCACGTTAACAGAACGTTGCGTGCGCTGCGCGAGGACAAGCTCATCGCGATGGACGGCCATTCCGTCACGATCCTCGATTTTGAGGCCTTGTCATTGCTGTCGGATTTCGAAAATTCCTATCTGGCGGAGGCGGCCCGAACGCTCAGAGGCACGGCGCAGCCGGCCAATCTCGAGGAAATGTCAGGGCGCGGCAGGCCTGCTCCGTAGCGCCGGAAACGATTGATCCAGATTTATACCGCGGATCAAGGCGGACGCAATCCACGCCACTAAGCTGTCTGTCATGGTGCGGCCCATGCGAGCCGCAGTTTACGAACAAGTTCGGGACAGCGAAACATGCGTGCATCGATTGTGTTGGCCACCCCTCTGGCAATTGCGCTCTGCGCTGCACCAGCCCAAGCGCAACAGGCCGGCAAAGTACCGTTCACCGTCAAAGTCGGCGTGCTCAGCGACATGTCCGGACTCTACGCCGACATCGGCGGGCAGGGCTCGGTCATTGCAGCCCAGATGGCGGCCAAGGACTTCAACCCTGCCAACCACAACATGAAGGTCGAAATTGTCTCCGCCGATCATCAGAACAAACCTGACATTGGATCGGAAATTGCCCGCCGATGGTACGATATCGACCATGTGAATGCGATCGCCGACGTGCCAAACTCCGGCGTGGCGCTGGCCGTCAGTGACGTGACGCGAGAAAAGAACGGGGTGTTTCTCATCTCGGGAGCAGCGGATTCCGATCTGACCGACAAACAGTGCTCGCCGAATAACGTGCACTGGACCTACGATACCTGGGCTCTCGCGCACGGCACGGGAGGGGCCATTGTCCGGAAAGGCGGCAAGACCTGGTTCTTCATTACGGCGGACTATGCATTCGGGCATGCGCTTGAGCGCGATACTGCGGCCGTGGTGACAGCGGCCGGCGGCAGGGTGCTCGGCGCCGTGCGCCACCCCTTGAACACGGCTGATTTCTCCTATCTGCTGCAGGCGCAAAACTCCAAGGCCCAAGTCATTGGGCTGGCCAATGCCGGTGGCGACACTATCAATGCCGTCAAGCAGGCCGCCGAATTCGGCATTGTCCAGCGCGGCCAGCGGCTCGCCGGGCTCCTCGTCTTCCTGACCGATGTGCATGCGCTTGGTTTGCAGACAGCGCAGGGTTTAACGCTGACCACGGGATTCTACTGGAACCTCAACGACAGGACGCGCGCATTCGCAAAACGCTTCGCCGCCCTCGACGAGGGCAAATATCCGACCATGGTTCAGGCCGGAGTGTACTCCTCGGTGCTTCACTATCTCGAGGCCGTGGCCAAGGTGGGCTCTCCCACGGACGGAACAAAGGTCGTGGAGGCCATGAAGGCGACGCGCTATGACGATCCGCTGTTCGGAGACACCAGAGTGCGCCGGGACGGCCGGGCTGTTCATGCCATGTATCTGGTCGAGGTGAAAAAGCCCTCGGAATCAAAAGGTGACTATGACTATTTCAAAGTGCTCGCCAAAATTCCGGCCGACAAGGCGTTCCGTCCGCTTGCCGACGAAAAAGGCACGTGTGGACTGGTGAAAACCGCATCGCAATCGCAGGGCTACGCAGTTACAAGGTCAAATGCGATCTCGACCGCCACAGCAGCCAATTCCAAGTAGGAAAATTCACGGCGTTCGATTGAAACAACTCAACAATGCTTGAGGATGCATCTGATTGGCGAGCCAGGTCTGGCATCCACTACAGACGCTACAACATATTTACTGTCGCACGTGCGACGATTGCGAAAATCTGGACCAGTCCCGACGGGCTAGCTGAATTCGAACGAACGTAACCGTTCCGTCGTCTGCGCCCTTGCGACAGAGGAGTCCGCGATGACCGAACCTGCTCCCGTTGCTGCTGCCCCGGAATCTGCTCCCGTTGAGGTGACCCCCGCCCCCGAAAAGACTCGCCGTGATTTTCTCTACATTGCAACCGCCGCCTTCGGCGCGGTCGGTGCCGCGGCAACAATCGTCCCTTTCATCAGCCAAATGAATCCCGACGCTTCGACGCTCGCTGCCGGGGGTCCGGTCGAGCTTGATCTTGGAGGGGTTGCGCCGGGCCAGCAGGTGGTGGTGCGCTGGCGCAGCAGGCCTGTATTCGTCACGCACCGGACGCCGGAGGCAGTGCAGAAACTGAAGGATCCGGCGCTGCTGGCAATGCTGGCTGATCCTCAATCGTCCGAACTGCAGCAGCCGCCTTATGCGGCAAATTGGCACCGCTCCATCAAGCCAGAGTTCGGCATCCTGGTCGGTATCTGCACCCACCTTGGATGCATTCCGTTGTTCGAACCGCAGCCGAATCCCTCAACGCCCGCAGCGAATTGGCCCGGCGGTTATTTCTGCCCATGCCATGGCTCCAAATATGATCTCGCCGGACGCGTGTACCATGGCGTGCCGGCGCCTTATAATCTCCCGGTTCCGCCGCATCATTTCCTGAGCGATACCAAGATCCGCATCGGCGAGAACCCGCCGAATGCAAATTTTGAATTTGGCTCGATCAGGCAGATCTGAACCTGCGCTTCAGCCTCCGGACTTGTTCTTCTGCTGTGGAGTTTGCTGCTGCGGATTTTGAGCGTTGCCCGGAGCGGCTGGCGCAGCGGCCTTCGGGAGCGGCACCGGATTGTCTGACTGGGTGCGCAAGTAGGCGATCAGATTTGCCCGTTGCTCGGGGTTCTGAATGCCGGCAAACGTCATCTTGGTGCCGGGAATGTAGCCCTGGGGCTGGGTCAGGAATTTATCCAGTTCATCGAACGTCCATTTGCCGCCTTTTGCCTTCATCGCGGAGGAATAGTCGAAGCCCGGATGCGACGCCCTCGGGCGGTCGACGACGCCCCAGAGGTTCGGGCCAACCTTGTTCGGCCCGCCCTTATCCAGCGTATGGCAGGTCATGCAGACCCTGGTTTCCGACTGGCCCCGACTGGTGTCGGCGCTGGCAAGGCGCGTCTCGATCGGAGCTGCCGCGGCGGTCTGCGCGGCCGGTGCGGTCGGGGCGGGTTGCTCCTGAACCGCGATCTTGAATCCTGGCGTTGCCGGCTGGACTGGGGTGAAAATCGAGCTCGCAAGGAGATTGACGGAAAGCAGAACGATGCAGGTCGCCAGAAGCGCTCCGAGGACCTTGTTGAGTTCGAAGGAATCCATATCGGCCCGCGGCGGCGGCAGAGTGGCGCGTGCCGCTCCATGACGTCTTCAACGTAGCCCGAGCCGGAGAGTTCCCGCGGAGCCGGCCAAAGAATGAAAGTTGAACTCTACCAGCGGGTGGCGCGGGGACGGCCGCCGCTCGCTGCGGTCATGCTTGCTGGAAGGTCTGTAAGCCCTTGGCAGGTCGGAACTTATCGCGGTCCACTGCGGTTCTTGTTGTGAAGGCCAACAATGCTTAGGTATCGAGTTCCGCGGCTGGATTGCGCACGACGTCAACCGGCCCGGCAGTGTGCTCTTACCGAGCTCGCGCAAATCGAGCGGCAGGTTGCGAAGTTCAATCCCGCTGGAAGGACCGAACCAGCAAACGGGCGGAGAACGCTCGTGAGAGAGTGTAGAACATGACCAAAACACGCCTGATGATCGCGTGCCTGGTTGCCGCAATCAGCCTTGCCGCCGTCCCGGTCGTCGGGACCATCGTGACGCGGCTCGACAGCGCGGAAAATTCGAATCTCGCGTTGCTGGCGGGTGTCATCCAACTCGTCCAGCGGGTCTATGTGCATCCGGTCAACTCGGACGAGCTCACCAACGACGCGCTCAAGGGGATGCTCAATCGCCTCGACCCCCATTCCGACTATATGGACGAGCAGGAATTCAAGGACTCCAAGGCTGATATCGCCGGCAAGTTTGGCGGCCTCGGGATGCAGATTGGCGAAGAGAACGACCTCCCGAAGGTCATTTCGCCGATCGATGGAACGCCGGCGGCGCATGCGGGGCTCGAACCGGGCGATGACATTGTCATGATCAATCGCGCGAGCACGCGGGGGATGTCGTTGCAAAAGGTGGTCGACTTGCTCCGGGGCGATCCCGGATCAACAGTGACAATCACGATTTTGCGCGGCAAGCAGGCGCCATTTGACGTGACGCTCACGCGGGAAATCATCCATGTCAAATCCGTGAAATCGCAGCTCGAGCCGGACGGCAAGGGCTACATCCGCATCAGCCAATTCGGCGAGGATACCGCGGACGGAGTTAAGCAGGCCATCGACAAGCTGAAGCAGGACGCGAACGGAAACCTCAAAGGACTCGTGCTTGACCTGCGCGATGATCCGGGAGGGCTGTTGTCTGCGGCCGTGGATGTGGCAGGCGATTTGCTCGACGGCGGATCCGTCGTCAGCATCCATGGCAGGATTGCCAACGAAGATAAATCATACAAGGCTGCCGCCAGGGGCGATATGCTGCCCGGCGTCCCGGTTGTGGTCTTGATCAATGGGGCTTCCGCTTCTGCGTCCGAGATTGTGGCCGGCGCCCTGCAGGATCGCCACCGGGCCACCGTGATGGGAACGCAAAGCTTCGGCAAGGGGTCGGTGCAAGCCGTCATTCCGCTCGAGGGACACGGCGCGGTGCGGATTACGACCGCGCTCTATTACACGCCTTCGGGACGATCGATCCAGGATGAGGGCATCGCGCCTGATATCGTCATCGAGGCTCCCAAGGATCAGCAGATCAGCGGCAATCTGATCCTGCGGGAAAGCGGACTTCACGGCGCATTCGCAAATCCGGGGCCACTCAACCAGGCTCCGGGAGCCGGCCAGCCGTCGCCGGCAAATGCCAAGCCGGTCTATTCGTCACCGATCAAGGCGGATCTCATCGGTAAACCCGATGACGCGCAGCTCAATGCCGCGCTGAGCTATTTCGATCATAGCGCGAGCACGAAATAGCACCGTGGCGGGAGCGGAGGCGCCTAACCGCGGCCTCGCAAGTCGAATTGCGCCGCAACGACGACCGTCAGATGATTGAGCCGACGGGACGGGCGACGGATTGTCTACAGCGGGCCGCACTCACGATCCGAAAAGCAGGCCTCGGCCGGATCGGCATGGCTCGCCACAAAATCGCGTATATGTTCGGGTACCTCAACACCTTCGATATCACCTCGACTTAGTATCTCGCGAGCGATGTCTTTCGAGACGTCCTCCGACCAGTGCTCAAGTGTGTTGAAGGCGACAACCCGAACCGGGTCGTTGAATTGGCCGGCCATCAGATCGGCAATAATCGTCTCGATGTCGCTCCGCTCGACCTCGACTTCGTGAACCCCGCTTCGATCTTCAAAGCTGTCGACGACCAGGTAAATAGTCTCGTCGGCACCATAAGGTATGATGCTCGGTGTCCGGGCGGTGATCGACATAGGCATCTCCAATGCGACTCGACCCGACCGAATCAAGGCGGGCAGGGATCGTTTGTTCCCGTGGCGTTTAGGGACGATGAGAGACTGCGTCGTGGAGCGTCTACTGTCCAGATAGCTTGGAAAAATGGGAACGAGCGCTTGCGTTGGGTGTTACGGAATTTGGGCTGAAGCGTTTAAGGAGCTCTCCATGTGTGACTACAGTTTGCACGCCGTGTCTTCCAGGCCGGCGGAATTGGCCGAAACAATCGTCTCCACCGGATTTGCGGGAACCCAGACACACGGCTTCGCGTCGCCGGCCGATCCGACCGTCGCCGTTTGCCTTCGACCGGGCACTGAGCTGGTGTTCGACGAAAACGTGTATGTGAGAGGCGTGCTTTTCCATAAGAGGATCGATGACCGGTTGGCTCGGTTTCGGCAGATCGCCATGGATAAACCGGCTCACCATCACGATGCGCTGGAATTTGCCAATGGCACGGTCGTGTTGGTCAGCGATCTCGTCGTCGGGCAAAAAGCGAAAGTCTTGCAGCTCCCGGTCAGCCCGGCTGAAAAGCCTGCGGTGTCGGCGCCTGCCACTCGGACTCTTTCTGATGCGTGAATGCTGATCGGCGCAGCCCGGACCGCGGATGCCGTCTGAAGTCGGCATCATCTTCAACCCCTGCCGGGATCGATCCGGCGCTGCGCTATGACCACGGCTCGGTGCCGGCTCTCTCACTTCCTCCGCCAAGCCGGGCAGGCGAACCCAGGATCAGGACAGGGTCACAGGGGCAATGAGGAGGCCGCCTTTGCGGACGGCCTCGATTTTAAAAACCGACGGGCGCGACCGGAAAGACTACTTCTTTCCATGCTCCTCCATGTGGGCCTTCGCAGCTTCATCGGAGTGATGCATGGCGTGAATCGCGTGTGCCCTTGCGCTGTGTGCATGATGAGCCGCCTTCTCGTGGTGTCCGCTCTCGTGATGCTTGGCTGCTTCGGTATGATGACGCGCGGCATGCGTATGGTGCTCTGCTGAGTGCTTATGGTGCTCGGCTGCTTTTTTGGACATGGCGATGTTTCCTCTATCCGGTTGACCGTCGGGTGGCGTCACTCCGACGGAAACCCGGGAACGTCCACATCGACGAAATTGTTCCTGGACTGCGTACGTCGTTACTCCGCGTGGGCGGTCACCGCCTCCAATCGCCCGGATTGTCGCATCGTTGTCACGAAATCCTGATTGGACTGTCACAAATGAGGCCCTGCGTGCAGCAGCGGTCATATCGCGCGACGTTCGGCAAGGGGGTTACTTCACGACCTCGTGTCGCAGCGCAGCCACCGCCATGCGGATGCATCGTCGCGGAGGAAGCGTCAATCGGTCGCGACCTGCTGCAGCGCGTTGAACCGCGCCTTCTGTTCGCTGGACAGCGTGGCGTAGAATGCGTCCAGCTCTGGCAGTACCGTGTTCGCCGCCTGCAGCATGGCGGAAAGCCGCTTCTCCATCACATCCAACCGCCCGACCGGGGTGAGCGGAACCTCGTTCGGGCACGCCGCCTGCAAGGTCTCGACGGCCTTCCTCGTTGCGCTGTTCAGGCGGTCGAGTGCATCCTTCTGCGAGCCGGTCGGACGGACGACGGCCTCGATCCGCTCGATCGGCAGTTGCGTCAGGCTCGATTTCGGCCCGGCGCAGCTCGCGGGCTTGCCGCCGGTCTGCTGCCCGGCCTGCTCCTGTGGCGCGGCCGGAAGCTTCGGGCCAAGCGCGTTGAAGCGCGCCTTCTGCTCGTCGCTCAAGGAATTGTAGAACGCCTCCAGCGGTTGCCGCACGATCCGTACCGCCTCCAGTGCCGCGCTGATGCGGTTGATCATCGCCTGCACCCGGCCGGGTGGCGTCAGCGCATAAGTGTCGCTGCACGAGGTCTTGAATGCATTGGCCGCCTCCGTCGCGGCGTGCCGCAGCTGATCAAGCAGGCCGCGCTGCTCCCGAGTCGGTTTCACCTCGCGTGTGATGTCGGCAAACGGCCATGCGGTGACGCCGCGCGCCGGGTTGGTGCACAATTGCCGCACCGCCTGCTGGCTCAGGCTCGAACGCTCCCGCACACGCGATGAGCCGACGATGGCGCCGCCGGGCTCCAGATATTCGTCCGGCGCAAGACTGGCATAGGCTGAATACGGGCTGCCCGCATCCCAGAACACGGTGTCGACGAAATCATCGTAAGCGTAAGCCCAGTAGGCGTCATCGTAGGCGTCGGGCCAGAACGTGTAGTCGAAGATGTCGGCATAGGCGAAAGGCCAGAACACCGGGCCGAGCCAGGGGACGAAGGCCGCGTGCACGCCATGCCGCCAGGCAAGGCGCGGCGACCAGCCGTTCAGCCGCGCCTTCAGTGCAGCCTGCGCCTGCGGGTCGGCATTGTTGCGGAAGTGCGCGGCGAAGCGCCCGCGCGCGGCGGCTTGTGCCGCGGCGGCAGTCGTGGCGGCCGCCCTGGCGTTCTGCGAGGTCGCCGGCATTGGCCGAAGTTTCTGCTGCCTGGCGAGCTCGCGCTGTTGTGCCGTTTGCGCGCGTGAAAGCAGCCGCTGCTGGGTCTGCAGCTCGCGCTGCGCCCGCCGTCCCTTCGGGTTCTGCGCCTGTAGCTGCTGCACGCGCTGCTGCAGGCGATCGATACGGGTCTGGCGCTGCTCGGTCTGACGCGTCAGCAGATCGCGCTGCCGCTGCTGCAAGGCTTGCTGGCGCTGCGCAACCCGCGCTTGGCGATGCTGCGCGCCGGCCGGGATTTGCGGCTGCTGAACTCTCGCGGCAGAGGACGGGCCCGGACGCCGCAACGCGGCGTTCGGTGCCGTAATATGCGGCGTCGGGCGCGCGGCGATAGCTGGACGGTGGACACTCGGCCTTGACGCCGCGCTGCGGGGCACAATCTGACGTGACGGAGCGGCGAAATGCGGCATGGGACGAGGTGGCGCTGCGACGTGCGGCATCGGCCGCGGCGCGGGCGCGGGATGGAATGCGGGAGCCGCAGGACGCGCCATCGCTCGCGGTGCGGCAACATGAGGTGGGGCAACATGAGGCGCGGCCATCGGTGCCGCAGGCCTGCGCTGCTGGGCAGACGCACCCGCGCTCGCCATGATCAGCGCAACGCCGGCAATGGAAGCCGTAAGGGGAAATGGCAGGCGAACGCCATATCGAAGCATCGTTGCAAGCTCCCTGTCAGGTTGCGCCCGCCACTTTGACAACGCGCAAATGAGGATTTTGATCCGCGCAGCCATCTTGATGTCGGGCGCCGACCGCGATGCTTGCAGCGCGATGCTTGCAGAGGAACCCGCAAGGCGGCGTGCGATAGCCACGCTCGTTCGGGTGCCTTCGGGAAACAAAATTCGGTGGCTACGTCTTGTTACGACGATCTCGGAAAACCAGGAGAGGCCGATGAGGATAGCAAACACGATCGTGGCTGGTGCAACAGCCTTCGCCATCAGCATTTCCGCGGCTGCAGCCCAGCAATCGGTTGCTGGAGTGGTCACAGGGATCAATAGGCTGAACGGCACCATCGCCATCCGGCCGGCGCAAGGCGAAACGGTGGGCTCCAATGCCGATGCCGGGGCCGAGGAGTTCAAGGTCAAGGACGGCGGGATGCTCGATACCGTGCATGTCGAGGACAAGGTCACTTATTCCCTAGCCGAGAGCGGCGGCGCCAAGACCATCGTCAAGCTTGAGAAACAGAAGTGAGGATGCCCGCGGACCCAGTCGCGTTGAATTGGCCGCCCGGATCCGCCCCGCTTGGTGTATGGTCGGAGCCTGGATGAGGGAGGCTGCCATGACAACCTACACGGTCGGGGTGAAACTGCGGGCGCGCACCAAGGCGCACACCATTGAAGCTGAGGACGCATTGGTTGCCGCCCTCAGGATGAAGCTCGAGAACCCCGAGGCCCTCATCACCTATGTTCGCAAATCGAATCGTCGTGGCGATCGTCGCCACCCGCACGAGACGCTGCGAAACAGGAAATCGGCCTAGCCCAGCCCTGAAGCTGCATGGCGCTGTGACGAAGCGCAGCGCGCCGTTCACTGATGATCCCGCCGCGGTTTACGCCTTCGACAACATGTTCACGGCGGCAACGTCGCCAGATCGTCGCCGTCAAAAGTCGTTGCTGAACCGAAGCCGGCGGTATTGTCGATGAATGTGGCGTGGGTTGGAATGAAGCGATAGACTTTGGCCTTTGCCATCGCCGCGGTGAGAGTAGCGGATTTGTCGTCGGCAAAGAAGGCATAGCGTCGTGCGAACGGAGCAAGCGCGGTGGCGGCGTCGAGCAAATCAGCGCGCGATGCAACGCCGCTCATTTGCAGACCACGAATGATGCGGAAATCCTTATAGTCGGGAGCGACCGTGACGGCCGCCGGCGCCGACCCAGCCGCATCGATAATCCGCGAGTGGTGCGAAGCGGGATCGGACATCCAGGACAGGGTGAAACCCTCATGAACGTACATCAATGAACAGCTATGGGGAGTGCCGCCGGCATCCAGTCCCAGCGACATCACGTGATGCGCCGCCAGGAAATTGAACGCTGCCAGCAATCTTTCTTGCACCGGCAAACCTGATGTCGGTACGCTCATTCGTCCGCGGACTCGATCGGCTCCGCAAACCGCTTGCGCTTGCCTCCCGCCCATCGCTCAAAGAGGTTGTGCTCAATATCGAACTGATCAAGCGCCTTGCCGATGCTCTGGTGGATTAGATCCATGATGGTCTTCGGTCCATGATAAAAGGCCGGCATCGGCGGCAGGATCACGGCTCCAAGGTCAACACAGCGCGCCATCAGTTCCAGATGGCCTTTATGCAACGGGGTTTCGCGCACCATCAGAACCAGGCGGCGGCGCTCTTTCAAGGTGACGTCGGCGGCGCGCACCACCAGATTGGCGGTATAGGAATTGGCGATCGCCGAAAGTGACTTGATGGTGCAGGGCACCACCACCATGCCTCGCGTCTTGAACGAGCCGCTGGCGACGGCGGCACCGATGTCCTTGTTCTTGTAGACGACGTCCGCCAGCGCCTCGATTTCATCGACGGTGTAGTCGGTCTCTATGCCCAGGTTGCGCACTGCCGACTCGCTCAGGATCAAGTGGGCGGGTTCGCCCAGTTGTTTGAGCACCCTCAGCATTTCGACGCCGTAGATCACGCCGGTCGCACCGGTAATGGCGACCACCAAGGGCAATTTCACGGGACCTCTCCTTATCCAGTCAGTGTGTGGCTACGACCTATGCCACCCCGGCCGCAACCTGTTCCTGCTCCGCCGCCTCCGATTTTTGGCGGGGCCGACCCAGGGCAATAAGGAGAATGGCTATTGCCGCAATGAACATTGGTGCGCCGGCGGCATAGAAGATCCATTGCGGTGTCCAGCCAGCGCCAAGTAACGCACCGACCGCCAGCGGTCCGGCGATGCCTCCAAGACGGCCCATTCCCAAGGCCCAGCCGACCCCGGTCGAACGGATCGCGGCGGGATAATGGACCGCCGCCAGCGCGATCACGCTCTTCTGTCCGCCGCTGATGCAAACTCCGGTCAGGAAGGCGGCCACCATGACCACCCAAGCCGGCATTGTGAGCACCATACCCGTGATCGAGACGATCACCGCCCCCGCCATGTAGAGAACGCAGACCGTCGTATAAGATCCGAGCCGATCCATGCAGGGCCCGACGACGAAAGCGATGAGGATCCCGCCGATCGTCGTCAGTGAGGTGGCCAGCGCGACCTCATCCATCGAATAGTGCAACCCGCGCAGCACCGTGGGCAACCAGCTCTGCAAGGCGTAGAACTCGGCGAGGTTGATAAAAAATACCAGCCACAGCAGCGCGGTCGAAAGACCGCGCCGGTGCTGGAAAAGCTGCTGGGCCACGCCCCCCGTCTCCCGCTCTGCGCTGATGAACGACGTCGTGGGGCTCAGGCTCAGGGTCGGATCGATGCGCCGCAGGATGGCAGCAACTTTCTCGCGGTTCGACTCGCGCAACGCCAGGTGATCGGGCGACTCCGGCAGGAGAGGCACCAGCAGCAGGGCGAGCGCCAGCGGGACAAGCCCGCCGACGTGGAACAGCGACCGCCAGCCGAACCCGGGTATGAGCTTGGCGGCCAGGAGTCCCGCGATGACGAAGCCAAGCGAGAATCCGCAATAGATGATCAGGACGAAAGTGGCCCGTGACCGGCGCGGGCTGAAGTCGCAGGTCATGGCCACTGCGCTCGGGGCCACGCCGCCGAGTCCTACCCCGGCCAGGAAGCGCAAGGCCACGAGCTCGGTCAGGCCGTTGGCGTAGACCGTCAACCAGGTGAAGATTCCGAAGAAGGCGGTTCCGAGAATGATCAGCCGGCGGTGCCCGAAGCGATCCGAAAGTGGCGGCAGGATCAGGTAGCCGACCATCAAGCCAACCAGACCCGAGGAGAAGATCGGACCGAGGGTGGCCCGGGACAAACCCCATTCCCTTGCGATCAGCGGTGCCGCATAGCTGATTGCCTGAGTGTTGAAGCCGTCGGCGATCATGGTCAGCGCGCAGAGAGCGATCACCATGTATTGGTACGAACTCATTCTGCGACCATCCATGAAGGCCGCGATATCCACGCTCTCGGACGCCATGCTTCCTCCCGGTGCCTTAGTGCGGTTGTTTTCTCCCGCTAGCTTAACTGAAGGCTTCGGGACCGACACGCGCGTTCGACCCTCAGCCTCCAGCTTGAACATGGGCGTCGACCTCCGCTTGCAGTCAAGCGGAATCCGATCTGCCAATGGCCGTCATCATCCAAAGTGCTGACGCGACTCAGCGTCCGTACAGCATTTTCGAACCGAAAAAGATATTGGGCAGCGCCTTGACCAGGGGTAACGACTCGGCTGACGCAAAATCCTCGAGCCGTAGCTGCGGATTGGCCGGACGAATCCGTTCCAGCGCAGCGTGGGCCTTCGCATCTGTCGGCGGGGGCTTGGTGGCGTCGATCAACATCTTCGATCCGAAACGTTGCCACAGCCCGGTGCCCGGCTGGCCCAACTCGGACAGGCTCGCATCCATCGCGTGGTTGTGGGTGCCCGGAATGATGACGACGTCCTTGTCAGGGTTGACGCGGGTGTTGAGGGCCCACAACAGTTCGGAATGGTTGAAGATGTCGACATCCTGATCGACGGCGATCGCGAGCTTGGGGTGCTGGTATTCCGACGACAGCGCGGCCAGCAGCAGGTTCTTGGCTTCGCCGTAGGCGCGCGGCGTCATTTGCACGACGACCGCGAAAATGCCGGGCAGCACCATCACGTTGTGCAGGTTGGGACCGCCGCCGACGTCCTTGAGGCGGCGGAAGATGGCAGCGCTCATCGGAATCTTGTGGAAGACGCAGCCCTCCATTTCCGAGCCATTCTGGAGGTTCTTGAAGATGGCGTCGTTCCGGCAGGTCATGTGCTGGTATTCGACCACCGGGTTGTTGCCGGTGCCGGTCACGTAATAATCCTGGAATTCCGAGAACGGCCCTTCTTCTTCGCGGTAGTGCGGCGGAATATGGCCTTCCAGCACCAACTCGGCGTCAGCCGGCACTTCGAGGTCGACGGTGTCGCATTTCACCAGGCGAACCGCTTCCTCAAGATAACCGCCGGCGATTTCGAATTCATCAAGACCATAGGCGGCAGTCGTAGCCGCAGCGGCATAGTAGAGCGGGTGGTGGCCAATGAAGATCGCCACCGGCATCGGCTCGTTGCGCGCCTGGTACTTGGCGTAGTTGCGCCAGGTGTGGCGCGGGTAGAGCAGGATGCCCGACTTGTTCGGTCCCTTGATCTGCAATCGGTGGAAACTGACGTTGCGCTCGCCGGTGTCGGGATCCTTGCTGACCACCAGTCCGGAGCCGATCACCGGCCCCGCATCCTTGATACCCGCCTTATGCACCGGCAGATGGGTGAGATCGAATTGATCGCGCGTAAACCGCTTTGCCTTCACCGGCGCATCGGCCTCCGCGACCATCACCGGCTTGATCAGCTTGCCCATGCGGGCTGCGACTTTGGGTACGACCGTGTCTTCGGTCGCGCCAAACGCAAGTGCGGCATGCCGCACATTGGCAGGCGCCTGGCCCAGCGAACGCCAACCGTGCGGAAGATTTTCGAACAGCAGGGCTTTCTCGCGCGATTGATAAAGCAGCGAACCCATCTGGGTGAGGGGATCGACCGGCTTGTCGATGCGGATCAACTCGCCTGCCGCATCGAGATCGGCAATCCATGTCCGCATGGTCTTGGGATTTGAGGACGACGTCATGACGCAATTCTCCTCTGGAAATACTGTCTCATCGCCTCGTGCCTCCCTGGACTCTGGCCGTTCTGTCTGCTAGAACGGCATTCTATTTTGCAATTACAGATCAGAATGGCGAGCTTGTCAAATTGAACGATCGTTCAATCAACGATAGCGGGGAAAAGCCCGGCGGAGTGGCCGCGCTGGAACGGGGGCTGTCCATCCTGGAGGCGTTCAAGCACGGCAAGGAAATTCTGTCGCTGGCCGATCTTGCCGGACAGACCGGTCTCTACAAGAGCACTATCTTGCGTCTTTGCGACTCATTGCTGCGGTTTGGCTATTTGCAGCGCATGAATGATGGCCGCTTTCGCCTGGGTGCGTCGGTGTTTCCACTGGCCCGGATCTACCAGAGCACATTCAATTTGCGCGACGTTGTCGTGCCGGTGCTGCGCAGCCTGACCGCAAAGACTGGCGAGACCTCTTCCTTCTATGTTCGCGATGGCGACAGCGAAGTGTGCCTGCATCGCATTCCATCGCCGCACCCCGTGCGCGACGCCGGCGTCGGCGAGGGCGCCCGCTTCGCCATCGACAACAGCGCATGTTCACTCGTGCTGTCGGCGTTTCACGGCTGGGAGGGACCACGCTACGACAGGGCGCGCCGCGAAATCGTCGCCATCGCCTCTCCCAGCAACCGTGTTGCCGGTGTGTCGGCCATCGTCTGCCCGGTCTTCGCAACTCACCAGAGCGTATCCGGAGCGCTTTTGTTGTCGGGGCCCGAATCCCGTTTCAACGACGATACGATCCCCGTCATGCGGGCGACCATGATCGACGAAGCGGCGATGTTGACCCGAACATTAGGTGGAAATCCGGCAATCTTCGAGTCCGCCCGGGCAATGCCGAAAGGCAAGCGGTCGAGGCGAGCGTAATTGGTCATGTCTGAGCTGAACGCGATTGGTGCAATGCCTGTTAAAGCAATCCTTCCTTGGTGAAACGAAAGAGAGAATCATGTCGACCAAACGCATTCGTGCCGCCGTCGTGGGCGGGGGAATTGGTGGCCTTTCCGCAGCCATCGCGTTGCATCGAAGGGGGATCGACGTCACGGTTTTCGAGCAGGCCGAGGCGTTGGGCGAGGTCGGCGCCGGCGTCGTCATCTATCCGAACAGTCTACGCCAGCTCGAACGGATGGGATTGGGCAAAGCGTTGGCGGCGGTCGGCGCCAAGATCGGCGCCGGTTCGGAATATTACCGGATGGACGGAACGGTTGTCGGCACCATTCTCACCACCGACTCCCAGGGCTGGAACGGCTTTTATGGAATGCATCGCGCCGATTTGCTGAACGTGCTCGCCGAAGCTGTCCCGCCAGGCGCGATCCGCACCGGCCACCGCTGTATTGCCTTTCAGCAGAACGCCGACACGGCGCAGCTTAAGTTCGCCAACGGCGAGACCGCCGAGGCCGATGTCGTGATCGCCGCCGACGGCATCCACTCGGCGCTGCAGAAATATGTCGTCGCGCCGAAGTCGCCCGAATATTCCGGCTGCCGCGCCTACCGCGGCCTGGTCGCCCGCGAGGAACTGCCGAGCTGGCGCGAACAGGCGCACCAGGTCTGGATGGGCGACGGAAAGCACTTCATGGTGTATCCGGTCCGCAGCGGCCGGCTTCTCAACTATGTCGGCTTCGTCCCGACTGCAGATCTGACGATCGAGTCGTGGTCGGCGATAGGCAACCGCGATGAGCTCGCGGCGTCCTTCCAAGGATGGGACCCGCGCGTCGTCGAGTTGCTCGCAAAGGTCAAGAGCTGCTTCTGGTGGGGCTTGTACGACCGCTCACCGCTGGCTTCATGGACCAATGGACGGCTGGCGTTGCTTGGCGATGCCGCCCATGCCATGCTTCCGCATCTCGGTCAGGGCGCCAACCAGGCCATCGAAGATGGCGTAGCGCTCGCGGTCCTGCTCGCGGGCCGCGATCCCGCTGATGTCACGGAGATCTTGCCGCAATACCAAAGACTGCGCCGTGCTCGCACCGACGTCGTTCAGGCCGAAGCCCGGAAAAACGGGCTACGCTACGATTCCAGATACGAGAGCCTTGAGCAGCGCGATTGGGAGATCGCGAACTCGGCGGCGTTGCGCAAATCGTTCTACGACTATGATGTCGAAAGAGCGGCCATCGCTTGCCGCAGCGACGCGGCGTCCAGCGGCTCTGCGAACCCGGCGGCAACGGGCTGACCGCACGATCTGATCGCTGGATCGGACGCGGGTCTAAGGCCGGTCGTGCCGGAATCCATTTTCATCGAACGCCCCCCGCGCGCTATGTGTCCGTTTGGGCCCTTCGCACGACCTCGACGGTCCCGGAATCCGCGTCGACTTTGATCCAGTCGCCGGTCCTGATGATATCGAGAGGATCAGAATCAAAATCCGTCATGGCCGGCGCGCGCGTAACCACTGCGCCGAGTGCCACCTTCGTCGACATGCGGTTGAACAGGAGCGCCTTCGGCGCGGCGCCGGAGAGTCGCGCCATATGGAAATAATGCGACCACGCCGATGACCCCTTGGCGCCTGGAAAGACGAGAATCTTGTCTTTGAAGCTGATGCCGCGCAATTCGTGGCGTATTTCCGTAATCGTCCCTGTGCGCGGATCCATGCCGCCCCAGCCTGAAATCGTTTCGTGCGTGACCAGCGCTTCGCCTTCGGCTTTGCCGCCGACCACGCAGCGGCCGTGCAGGATGATGTTCATGTCAGGCCTCCGTTCCAGCGTCCGGTCAGTGCCGCATCGACGCAGTCTTCGAGCGAGCCAAACCAGGCTTCCACGCCAAGGATCGCCGGCAGGTAGTGCGATTGCTTTGCCGAGTCCGTTGCGACGACTTTCGTTCCCTTGGGCATCACGCGTCCGATTGCGGGACAGGTGTCGCTCATCAGCCAGGCTCCGGCGTCGCGAATGATCCTGGTGTATCCGCTGCGATCGGCGACCGCCTTGATCGAGCGCGGCGTGAAGATCCACAACTGCACGTCCGGATGGATATGTTTTCCTTCCAGAAGGCGCGCGGCGTGCCAGATCTGTTCGATCGAATCGTGAGGGCATCCGAGCATGATAAAGTCGACCTTGCGCTCGTGGGCGCCGGCATTGATCATGTCGTAGGCCTCGCGCCGCTCCTTCGCGCCGTATTTCAGCCTGGCGAGCGGACGGCCGGGCTTCGTCGCCGCCTCGATCGAGGCCGCCTCGGGCGTCACTCCCGGAATATGGAACAATTCAACTCCCCCCGACGATGCCGCGGCCGCGCCGAAATGCTTGAGCTTGATGAGGTTGGGCTGGTTCTTGACGCCGGCGAGCAGGGGGATGTCGTCCTGCACGACGTGCCCGACCCAATAGCCGAGCAGACCCCAATCCATCATGTCGTCGACATCGAATTCCACGTCGATGCTGTGGGTGGCGAAACGGTTCTCAGGCAGATGCAGGCCCCAATAGGGAATGCGGGCAGTGACGCTCGCCGCGCCCGTGCTCTCGCGACCTTCCGTATTGGTGCGCGCGCCGAGCACGCTGTTGCAATAGACGACGGCGGAACTCTCCATCCACGCGCAATGCTCGCCCATGACCGGGACATTGCCGACCTGATACGGCGTGCAGGTGCCCATCATGTTCACGCCGCGTCGGCCGAAATGCTCCTCGCCGCGCTGCTGCAGATCTGCAACCTCCTTCGCGCCACCCTGTTGCTGCCAATGCTCGGTATCGATGCCGTGAATGACCTGGCAGGTGTAGGCGGCGAACTCCGGTGTTTCGATGGTCTCGGAGCTGTCCAGATTGAATTCGGAAAAGGCGGCGTCGAGCCCGCCGGGCTTCAAGGCGTAGTCGCGAACAAAGGGCGTCGCCATGCCGACCGTGCCGATGACATTGTCGGTCTTGACAAGCTTTTCGGCGCCGAGGGCCTTGCCGTACTTGACGAGGAGTTCCATCGCCTTTTGCCTGGCGCGTCCTTGCGCGCCGTCGAGCATTGCCTTTTCGTCGTCGTCGAGCCGCATGGCAGCCTCTTTCCTTCCTGGAACTTTCCGATTTAGTCGGTGCGTTCCAAATTGTCGTACAGGCGCTTCTTCAAGGCGTCGATGTCGATCTGATGCACGCTGCCGCTTCCCGCGAGATCGAGCGCGTGGGCGGCAGCCGCGCCCATCGCCATGCAGGGCCCCATCACGCGCACGCTTGAAAGGGCGGCGTTATCGGCGTCGATGCAGCGGCCGGCAGCAACGATATTGTCGGCCTCCGCCGGAGTCAGGCTGCCGAACGGCACGTAATGGACGTGATCCTTGTCGAACACGTGCCAATGGTGTCCCGAACCGTGGTCGTGCAATTCGATCGGCCATGCCGTGCGCGCGATGGCATCGGGGAATTTGGTGCCGGCGCGCACGTCGTCCACGGAAAGCTGCTGGCGGCCGACGATCCAGCGCGTCTGGCGGATTCCGGGAAAGCCATAGGAGCGGATGCGCGCCTTGCCGAAACAGGCCGGGAATTCGTTCTTCAGAAAGGCAAAGGCGCGGTCCGCCTGCTCCTTGCCCTCGATGCCCTTGAGCGTCGCGGCGAGCGGCTCCAGCGGCGTCTCGACATGCGTCATATTCATCGCGGCGACGCCGCGTCCGGGAATGACAAAGGAAAGGCCTTCGCGCCGCACCAGCCCGTAATCACCGGCCTTTTCGCGCATGCGGGCCGGCAGTTCCTCCCGGCTCGGGACATGCGCTTCGTCGATGTTCTCCAGGATCAGCATCTGCGTGCCGAAGACCGGGCCGTCGGCCGGCTCACGGCAGGCGAAACCGGCCTGCCAGACCAGCGCGGCGTCACCCGAGGCGTCGACGAAGCCATTGGCCTCGACCTCGACGTCGCCGTAACGCGTGGCGAGTTCGATGCTCGTCACGCGCCGGCCTTCGACCCGAACCTTGCGCATGACCGCGCCGACGATGACGGTGACGCCTGCCGCGAGCAGGGCCTTTTCGACCCAGCGCCCGAGCGCCACCTCGTCGTAATAGACGACGGTCGTATGAGGTCCGCGGCGGTAGAACAGTGCGTTCTCCTGTGCGCCGAGATCGCGCAGGATGTCGTCGGCGATGCCGTGCGTGAATTGATAGCCGTGCGTGCCGTTCGAAAACAGGCCGCAGAAGGTAGCGATGATCGAATTGACAGCCTGCCCGCCGAGAGCCGGCAGACTGTCGACCAGGACGACGCGCCGGCTGGCGCGCGCGGCCTCGATGGCGGCCGACATGCCGGCGGCCCCGGAGCCGATGACGCAGATATCGGCGTGGACGCGGGACGAGCCGGAATTCGGATTGCGCCGGACAATCTTCGTACCTGCCGACACTTGAGTCGCAGTCATAAATGGCTCCACTCCTATCTGGTCGGCCGATCCGGCACGAAGGATTTGTCGACGATGCCAGCCGCATCGACGTCGGCGTCGATCATCTTCTGGCGCTTGAACCACGCGACCTGTCGCGCGATATCGGCGGTGTCGAGCGAGGGATCGACCACCGACAGCCCGATCCGCAATTGCTCGACCTGCTGGCCTGTGTATTTGGAGATGATCGCCAGCATGGCGTCGCCTTCGGGACTGCGCACAAACCTGCCGTCGGCGGAGCGTTGCAGAAGCACCCGCGTGTAGTCCTCGGCACCTCGGCGGTAGGCGGCCAAAACCTTCTCGGTCAGCCTGTGCTGCTTCTCGATCGTGGCGCTGGAGGCAACGACGCAACCAAGCATCCAGGGCGTCTCGTCGCCGACCCAGCCGAGTACGACCGCATCGCCAGAAGCGACAACCGGCGTGATCGTGGTGGCTGCTGTCAATGCGGCGTCGAGCTGGCCGCCCTTGATGGCGGCAGCCACGTTTGGCAGCGATTGCAGCGCGACAACCCTGATCGTCGCAATATCGAATTTCAGCTTGTCGGCGAGCAGGCCGAGTGAGTAGTGGAAGGTCGAACCGGTCTGCGTGATGCCCACGGAATGGCCGGGCAGGTCAGCGAGCGTCCGTAAACCGGCGTCATAGGCGCGCTTCGAGGCGACATAGGCCGTATTCTGGAAGCCCGGGGCTTCCCGTGCCGTGCCTGCGATCACCTTCAGGCCACCTTTGCCCGCAAGGTTATAGAAGGCGGCGGTGAAGCCCGTGAAGCCGATATCGATGTCGCCGGAAGCCGCTGCAACCGCGATCGGCACGGCCGCGTCGAAGAACTTCAGGTCCGCGTCGATGCCTTCCTGTTCGAAATAGCCGCGCTCCTTGGCCAGAAACAATGGAGCGGCTGACGACAGCTTCAACAGCCCGATCCGCACCCGCTCGGCCGCATGCGCTGTGCTTGCGACCAGGGAAAGAATCGTCGCAAGCGCCAAAGCCGCCCAGCCCCTTGTGAGCCTCTCTTTAAAGGCGCCCATCCCGACGTTTCCTGGTTTTTTCCCGTTTCCCGGCTGCTCCGGGCTTTTTGCGATTATCTCTTATCTCGACATAGAAAGAAAAGCCTGCAAAATTGGCCTTCACCTTTCGCGATCCGAGAAAGATCATGGACACGCTGCTCAATATCAAGGCGTTTCTGGCAACCGTCAGGGAAGGCAGCTTTTCCGCGGCCGCAAGGCGGCTCGGCGTCGCTCCGTCAGTCATTGTCAAACGTATCAACCGGCTGGAAGACCAGATGCGCGCGCAGCTCTTCGTGCGCTCGACACGGCGATTGACGCTGACTGACACCGGCGAGCGCTCGGCGACGCGCTTTCGCACCATCGCCGCCGAGGTCGAGGACGCGCTCGAAAGCGGGCGCGCCGCGGCGCGCGGCGTCGAGGGCCATCTGCGGATCAAATGCCCGACGACGCTCACCATCGTCTATGTCGGCGAAGTGCTTTGCGAGTTTCAGCTCGCCCATCCCAATGTCAGTATCGAGGTCGCGCTCATCGATCGTTCGGTCAATCCGGTCGAGGAAGGGTTCGACATCGCCATCGGCGCGCTGCCGGCGTCCTATTCCAATGTCATCGACGAGCCGCTCTGTCCGTATCCGCGGGTCGTGTGCGCCGCTCCCTCCTATATCGCCCAGCACGGAGAGCCGGCCCACCCACGTGACCTGATCGAGCACGATTGCCTGACCTTCCTTGCGACAGGCACGAGCTGGTCGTTCCAGAGCCCGCGCGGCATCATCGACGTGGAGGTGCGTTCGCGCTTCAACGTCAATGACAGCCAGGTGCTGCATGCCGCCGCCCGCAAGGGGCTCGGAATTGCGACCATAGCCCGCTACATCGCTCGCGACTCGATAGCCGCCGGCGAGTTGAAGCCGCTGCTCGTGGATTATCCGGTACCGGAGCTCTGGCTCAAGGCGCTGGTGCCGCACAACAGGAGCCAGAAGCCGGCCGTGCAAAGCCTGCTGCAATGGCTCAAGTCCAGTGCGCAGCTGCCGCTAGGATGACGAGACAACCCATACCCCGGCTTCCGGCGCCCAGAACTGCGTGCGGTCACCGGATTTCAGCGACGAAAGCGCCGGGGCTTCGGCGCGGAATTTTCCACATTCCGTATCAATGTCGAGCGAGCGGGTGGCGCCGCGAAACACGGCATTCTTGACCTCGCCCGTCCAGGTGGCCGCGCCGGCCGGCGCGTCGCCCCAGCGGACATCCTCCGGGCGCACGATCGCGAGCGCATATTCGCCGGGCTCGTAGCGTCGCGCCGCGCGCCCGCCGCCGCGCCAGCCTGAGCCTGCAAGCGTGAGGCGAAATACGTCGCCTTCGCCTGCGCATGTCTCGACCCGGACGGGCAGCAGATTTGGCGATCCGAAGAATCCGGCCACCGCCGGACTTGCGGGACGACGATAGATATCTTCCGGCGCTCCGATCTGCAGTGCCCGGCCGCCTTGCATGAGCACCACGCGATCGGACAAGGCCATTGCCTCGCTCTGGTCATGAGTGACGTAAAGCGTTGCGATGTTGAGCCGCTTTTGCAGCGCACGGAATTCGTCGCCGGTCTGGGCGCGCAGGC
>Ga0265339_10000880_pt1 | contig 23069 bp, 20 predicted proteins | sample 4CB219metaG_FD_202085 | JGI IMG/M metagenome (GOLD analysis project Ga0265339, IMG submission 202085) | Rhizosphere microbial communities from Carex aquatilis grown in University of Washington, Seatle, WA, United States - 4-CB2-19 metaG | ecosystem: Host-associated > Plants > Roots >... | reverse complement strand
CTGCGAATCCGTTCGTTGAGAAGAAAACGGAACAGATGGCGCATCGCCGACAGCCGCCGCGCCACGCTGGAGGATTTGAAGCCGCGCTTGTCGAGATCGGCCAGGTAGTCCCTCAAGCCCTGGGTTTCGATGGCGATGAAGCTGTGCCCGCCGCGGGCGATGAAGTCGGAAAAATCGGACAGGTCGCGGCGGTAGGCGGCAAGCGTATTGTCGCCCGCCCCCTGTTCCGCCGCCAGCATGTCGAGGAACAGGCTTATCAGCTTCGCATCTGAGGCCCTGGATCGCATCCTTGAGGGTTCTACAGTTTATCTCTTCAGAAACTTGTCAGGCGGAATGGTCACGATCATTTCCCGCGGCCTTGGGTTGACGAAATTCGCCAGCGCGAAAATAGCGCCGTAAACAACCGCCACGATCACGGCGACGACCGTCAGGAAGCGGAACAGGCTGGGCATTCGTGAGCCTTGAGGCGCCAATTAACCATTGAGATCATCCAACATGTTCGCTGTCCTCTGGCAAGACTCTCTGGCAAGGGTGTCGGCCGGGGTAGTAAGGTAGCGCGGACCGCGGCATCTGCCGCAGCCACTGGATAACCAGATGTCAGAGATGGCCGCATCGGCAGGCAGTAGCGCATCCAAGGAGGCCGAAATTCGGGCGGCCTTGGGGACGCGTCTGGTCGTGCTCATCGGCATGATGGGGGCTGGAAAGTCCACCGTTGGACGGCGTCTCGCGGCGCGGCTGCGGCTGCCGTTCATTGATGCCGACACCGAGATCGAAGTGGCGGCCGGCATGTCGATACCGGAGATTTTCGAAATCCACGGTGAACCGCACTTCAGGGACGGCGAGGCGAGGGTGATCGCGCGTCTGCTGGAGGGGGGACCGGCGGTGCTTGCGACCGGGGGCGGGTCATTCATGCGTGAGGAGACGCGCCGTCGCATCGGCGACAAGGCGGTCTCGATCTGGCTGAAGGCTGACGCGGATGTCATCATGCGCAGGGTGAGGCGGCGGGCCGACCGTCCGCTGCTGCAGACCGTCGATCCCGAAGCCACCGTCACCCGCCTGATCAACGAGCGCGAGCCGATCTATCAGCATGCCGATCTGACGGTTGCCTCGCGCGATGTGCCGCACGACAAGATCGTCGACGAATGCATCGAGGCGCTCCACGCGCTGCTGTGCGGCGCGGGCACGGCGGCCAAGCCCTCGTCCGACATCGTGAGCGCAGCAAGATGACCGCACCGCTGAAACATTCCGATTCCATCATCGTCGATGTCGCGCTCGGCGAGCGTGCCTATGACATCGTGATCGGCCGCGGCGTGCTGGCCTCGCTGGGCGAGCGGGTCGCCGCCTTGCGGCCCGGCGTGCGCACCGCCATCGTGACCGACCGCAATGTCGCAAGTCATTGGCTGGAGAAGACCGAAACCGCGCTGGCACAGGCGGGCATTGCGACCTCGCGCATTGTCGTCGACGGGGGCGAGGGCTCCAAGACCTACGCCGGCCTCGAACAGGTCTCGGAGGCGTTGATCGCGGCCAGGATCGAGCGCAATGATCTGGTGATCGCGCTCGGCGGCGGCGTGGTCGGCGACCTCGCGGGCTTTGCGTCGGCGATCCTGCGCCGCGGTGTCGATTTCGTTCAGGTGCCGACCTCGCTGCTGGCGCAGGTCGATTCGTCCGTCGGCGGCAAGACCGGCATCAACTCACCGCAGGGAAAGAACCTGCTCGGCGCGTTCCACCAGCCGGTGCTTGTGGTCGCGGATACCGCCGTGCTCGACACGCTGCCGCCGCGCCAGTTTCGCGCAGGCTACGCTGAGGTGGCCAAGTACGGCGTGCTCGGCGATGCGGCGTTTTTCGCTTGGCTCGAGGTCAATCACGCCGACATTTTCAGGGGCGGGCCCGCGCGCGAACATGCAATCGCAACCTCGTGCCGCGCCAAGGCGGCGATCGTTGCCCGCGACGAGCGCGAAACCGGCGATCGCGCGCTGCTCAACCTTGGCCATACTTTCGGCCATGCGCTGGAGGCAGCGACGGGGTTTTCCGACCGGCTGTTCCACGGCGAAGGTGTTGCCGTCGGCATGGTGCTGGCGGCGGAATTTTCCGCCTCCCTCGGCATGATCCCGCAAGCGGACGCCCTGCGCGTCGAACGCCATCTTGCCGAGGCCGGTCTGCCGACCCATCTGCAGGATATCGCGGGATTTTCCCAGGAAGGGCTTGCCGACGCGGACGCCCTGATGGCGCTGATGGCTCAGGACAAGAAGGTCCGGCGCGGCAAGCTTACGTTCATCCTGCTGCAGGCGATCGGCCGCGCCGTGATCGCCAGGGATGTCGAACCCGCGTTGATTCGCGATTTCCTGCAGGCGAAGCTCGCAGGCACAAAGTAGCTCTCCCGCCATGGACTGGCTGATATTTTCCATCATGATCGCGTTGCTCGCCGCCTCGGCGTTTTTTGCGGCGAGCGAGACGGCGCTGACCGCGGCCTCGCGGGCCAGCATGCTGCGACTGTCGAAGCAGGGCAACCGCGACGCCGTGATCGTCTCCGGCCTGGTAGCCAATCGCGACCGGCTGATCGGCGCGCTGCTGCTCGGCAACAACATGGCCAATATCGGCGCCTCCGCGCTCGCCACGGGCTTCCTCACGGCATGGTTCGGCGCAGTCGGTGTGATCTATGCGACCGCCCTGATGACGGCCGTGGTCGTGATCTTCGCCGAGGTGCTGCCCAAGACGGTCGCCATCAATGCGCCCGACCGGATATCGCTCGCAGTGGCAAGGCCGATGCGGGTGGCGATATACCTGCTCGGACCGCTGCTTGCCGTGATCGAGGCGGTGGTTCGCGTGTCGATGCGCGCGTTCGGAATCAAGATCGGCGCCAAGCAGCCGATTCTTTCGCCGATCGAAGGCCTGCGCGGGGCGGTTGATCTGCTTCACAGCGAAGGCAAGGTGGAGAAGCAGGATCGCGACATGTTCGGCGGCCTGCTCGACTTGCGCGAGCTCCAGGTGTCCGACGTCATGGTTCACCGCACCGAAATGGTGATGATCAATGCCGACCTGCCGCCGGAGGACCTGGTGCGCGAGGTGCTGGCGACCGAATACACGCGGATTCCGCTATGGCGAGGCAAGCCTGAGAACATCGTCGGCGTGCTGCATGCCAAGGATCTGTTGCGCGCGATTCGCGCCTCCGACGGCGACACGTCCAGGATCGATGTCTCCACCATCGCGCTGCCGCCGTGGTTCGTTCCCGAGATGCGTCCGCTTTCCGAGCAGCTCAAGGCGTTTCGCCGCCGCAAGACCCACTTCGCGCTGGTCGTCGACGAATATGGCGAAGTCGAAGGCATCGTGACGCTGGAGGACATTCTTGAGGAGATCGTCGGCGACATCGCGGACGAGCACGACGTGGTGGTGGCCGGCGTCCGCGCCCAGCCCGACGGGTCGGTGGTGGTCGACGGCTCGGTGCCGATCCGCGATCTCAATCGCGCGATGGACTGGCATCTCCCCGACGAAGAAGCGACCACGGTCGCCGGGCTCGTCATTCATGAGGCGCGTTCGATCCCCGAGCGCGGCCAGAGCTTTACCTTCCACGGTTTCCGCTTTCGCGTGCTGCGCCGCGAGCGCAACCGCATCACGGCGCTGCGGATCCAGGCGGTCCCTCGCGACGCCGAGCTCGAAGAAAAAAAGCCGAAGCGCGCGGGCACCGCGTTTTAGCTCTGAATTCCGACGCTTCGGATTGCTCTGCGCAGGCCAGAACCGGAGGTCAGCCTTCCCCCGGAGCATGCGCATGGATCGCGAGTGCGTGGATCGAGCCGCTGAGTTCCGTCTCCAGCGCCGCATTAATCATGCGGTGGCGTTCGACCCGGCTCTTCCCCTTGAAGGCCGGAGATACGATATCAACCCTGTAATGCGTTTGGCCGCCGGGCCTGTAGCCGGCATGGCCGATATGCCGGTCTGATTCGTCCCTGACCTCGAGGCTTTCGGGCGAGAAAGCTTCGCGCAACTTGTTCGTGATAATATCTTGGGTCGTCATGCCTGCGGCATAGATCGGCAAGGCGCTTTCGTCAATCAATCATCGGGAGTCGAAGGATTCGCAATGTCAAGACTTGAAGCTTTTCGCATTGCGTAGTCAAAGTCCGCCATGCCGATCGATCCATCAAAATTCTTCGACTCCATTCGCATCAAGCCCAACAAGTCGGGCGCGAAGCAGGCGCAGGCGCGCGAAGAAACGGTGATGTGCGAATGGCCGGGCTGCAACAGCAGAGGGTCGCATCGCGCCCCCAAGGGCCGGGACAACGGGCGGCAGTACTGGCACTTCTGTCTCGACCACGTCCGCGAGTACAACCAGTCCTACAATTTCTTTTCCGGCATGAACGCCGAAGCGGTCGCGCGCTATCAGAAGGATGCCATGACCGGGCATCGCCCGACATGGAAGATGGGCGCGAACACCAGCTCAAGGCACGGCAAGATCGACTCCGCGGCCGAGTTCGACGGCGCCTCCGATCCGTTCAGCTTGTTCGGCGAGCTGAACGGCCGCGGCTTTCGGTCGCGGCCGGGTGCCGAGTCCAGGCCCGAAACGCGCAAGGTATTCAACGCCGAGCGCAAGGCGCTGCAGGTGATGGGCCTGGGTCCCGAGGCGACCCTTGAAGACGTCAAGATCAAGTACAAGGCGCTGGTCAAGCAGCACCATCCCGATGCCAACGGCGGCGATCGCTCGACGGAAGATCGCCTGATCGAAATCATCAAGGCGTATAATTACCTGAAGACCGTGGTGCGCGCGGGCTGAGACCGGCTCACTCGGTTGCGGCAGGCAACGGCCCGGCGGCAGCATTTGCTGATGTGGCCGCGTGGCTGATCAGGCACGGACATTCCTTCGAACAGGCCGCTTTGCCGGCTCGATGATGCCGCCGCCATGCCGGCACCGGATCGCCCAGACCACCAGGGCAACGATCAATGAGCCGCCGATGACGAGCGGAATCCAGTAATGTCTGACGAGTCCGTGGTGACGGAGGATGCCGTAATGCTGGAGTTCGGAGACTGCCACCACGGCGGGGAGCACATGCGCCGGCGCCCACAAAAGGATCGCGGCAATGTTGGCCGCGTAGAAGCGCGGTGGCGCCATGCCGACCGCGCCGGCGGTGATCGGCACGAAGGCGCGGATCGGCGGCACGAACCGCGCGAAGAACACCGCCCAGGTGCCCCAGCGGCGGAAGAACGCTTCGCTTTGCGCGATCACGCCCGGATAATTGGTCAGCGGCCAGCTGCTCAGGATTTCGCGCCGGGAGCGATGTCCGACCCAGAAAGCCGTGCCGTCGCCGAGCAGGGCCCCGGCGATTGCCGCCGCCAGCACCCAGGGCAGCTTCAACTGCCCGCCGGGGACCAGTGCGCTCAGCGCCAGGATCGTCGTTGAGCCCGGGATCACCGATCCCACCACCGGAACCGCCTCCAGAAGTGCGGCAAGAAACAGCGTGAGATAGGCAAGCCACGCATGGGCCGAGACGAAGTCCACCAATGGGTCGATATAGGAAGCCACAAAATTCCTGTGCCGGCTGAATGTCCGTTTCGTTAGACGAAAGACCTAGCATAAGTCACGAGGGGGACTGAAAGTGCCATGAACGCCGTCTCCCCGGCGGCCGCTGATGCCGGGTCGGAGGAAACAGGCGCCTGATTCGCAGAGCAGCCTTCCGAAAACCGCGTTCCATGCCTATCTCAATGAAAAAACAACCGAACTTTGATCGGGCCGCGGGCTTCTGCCGGCCCGTGGTCTCTGCTAGGTTTGTTTTTTGCACCCTACCGTGGCCATACGTGTTTTTCTGGTTTCGGGATCGCCCGGAACCTCGGAGGATTGATGACGACCGCCGCAATGACCAAGATTGAAGAACCGGCCGGAATGCCCGACATGAAGGTGTCGGTCCGGCAGGTCTTCGGCATCGACACTGACCTGGAAGTGCCGGCCTATTCCGAGGTTGATCCGCACGTGCCGGAAATCGATGCGGACTACCGCTTCGACCGCGCCACCACGCTCGCCATTCTCGCCGGCTTCGCCAAGAACCGCCGCGTCATGGTCACCGGCTATCATGGCACCGGCAAGTCGACCCATATCGAGCAGGTCGCGGCACGGCTGAACTGGCCCTGCGTGCGCGTCAATCTCGACAGCCACATCAGCCGCATCGACCTGGTCGGTAAGGACGCCATCGTCATCAAGGACGGCAAGCAGGTCACCGAATTCCGCGACGGCATCCTGCCCTGGGCGTTGCAGCACAACATCGCGCTGGTGTTCGACGAATACGACGCCGGCCGTCCCGACGTGATGTTCGTGATCCAGCGCGTGCTCGAGGTGTCCGGCCGCCTGACGCTGCTCGACCAGAACAAGGTGATCAAGCCGCATCCGGCGTTCCGGCTGTTCTCCACCGCCAACACGGTCGGCCTCGGCGACACCTCTGGCCTCTACCACGGCACCCAGCAGATCAACCAGGGCCAGATGGACCGCTGGTCGATCGTCACCACGCTGAACTACCTGGCGCACGATGAGGAAGTCGAGATCGTGCTGGCGAAGGCGCACCATTACCGCACCACCGAGGGCCGCGACATCGTCAACAAGATGGTGCGGCTGGCGGACCTCACCCGCAACGCGTTCGCCAATGGCGACCTGTCGACGGTGATGAGCCCGCGCACGGTGATCACCTGGGCGGAAAACTCGGAGATCTTCGGCGATATCGGCTTTGCCTTCCGCGTCACCTTCCTCAACAAATGCGACGAACTGGAACGGCCGCTGGTGGCGGAATTCTATCAGCGCTGCTTCAACGCGGAGCTTGCGGAATCCTCCGTCAACGTGGCGCTGAGCTGAAGCATTCTTCTCTCTCCCCTTGCGGGAGAGGGTGCCGAGCAGCCGAAGGCGGCGAGGCGGGTGAGGGGTTTTCCGACAACCCATGTTTGACCCCTCACCCGGCTCGCCTCCGCGTCCCGCGTCGGCGATCCACCCTCTCCCGCAAGGGGAGAGGGTCAGATAGAGCCACTGCGGTGAGATAGAATGACCACGTCCAACATCAAATTCCGCACCGGATCGAAGGAAGCGCCGACCGAGCCGTTCAAACGCGCGGTGACCGCCTGCCTGCGTGCGATCGCCAGGACGCCGGAGCTGGAAGTGAGCTTTGCCGCCGAGCGCCCCGGTGTTGCACCCGGCAAGGTGCGGCTGCCCGAACCCGCGCGCAAGCTGACGCGGCGCGACGCCGCGATCGTGAGGGGGCACGCCGATGCCATCGCGCTCAAGATCGCCTGTCACGATCCCAAGGTGCACCGCAAGCTGATGCCGGGCAATCCGCAGGCCCGCGGCGTGTTCGAGGCGGTGGAGCAGGCGCGGGTGGAAGCGATCGGCGCGCGCCGCATGTCGGGCGTCGCCAAGAACCTCACCGCGATGCTCGACGATCACTTCCATCGCGGCAAGTTCGACGAGATCACCGACCGTGCCGATGCGCCGCTGTCGGACGCGCTGGCGATGCTGGTGCGCGAGCGGCTGACTGGCTTGCAGCCGCCGGCTGCTGCGCGCAAGATGGTCGACCTGTGGCGGCCGATCCTGGAGGACAAGATCGGCACGCGGCTCGACAAGCTGAGCCGCTTCACCGAGGACCAGGCGAAGTTCGGCGATCTGGTGCACGACCTGTTGTCGGCGCTCGACCTTGGCGATGACCGTAATGCGGATGCGGACGAGGACGAGAACCAGGATGACAACCGCGACGGCGAGAGCGACCAGTCCGGCGCGGAGGGTTCGCCCGACAGCGAAGCCGGGCAGGAGATGACCGCCGACCAGGCCCAGGCGACCACGGAGGAAATGTCCGAGAGCGCGATGGAGAGCGCGCAAGCCTCCACCAGCGATACCTTCGAAGACGGCGAACTCGGCGATGACGAAACACCCGGCGAAGCGACGCGGCCGAATGCCCGCCACGGCAACGAGCCGCGCGGGCCGGAATATCACGCCTTCGCCCCGAGATTCGACGAGGTGATCGCGGCCGAGGATCTCTGCGACCACGACGAGCTCGAACGCCTGCGCTCCTATCTCGACAAGCAGCTCGCGCATCTGCAGGGCATCGTGGCGCGTCTTGCCAACCGCCTGCAGCGCCGCCTGATGGCGCAGCAGAACCGCGCCTGGGAGTTCGATCTCGAGGAAGGCGTTCTGGACCCGGCGCGGCTGTCGCGCGTCGTCGTCGACCCCTATCATCCCCTCTCGTTCATGCACGAGAAGGAGGCGACCTTCCGCGACACCGTGGTGACGCTGCTGCTCGACAATTCCGGCTCGATGCGCGGTCGGCCGATCACGGTGGCGGCGACCTGCGCCGACATCCTGGCGCGCACGCTGGAGCGCTGCGGCGTCAAGGTCGAGATCCTCGGCTTCACCACCCGCGCCTGGAAGGGCGGCCAGTCGCGCGAGGCGTGGCTTGCCGCCGGCAAGCCGGCCAATCCCGGACGCCTCAACGATCTCCGCCACATCATCTACAAGGCTGCGGACGCGCCCTGGCGGCGCGCACGCAAGAATCTCGGCCTGATGATGCGCGAGGGGCTCCTGAAGGAGAATATCGACGGCGAGGCGCTCGACTGGGCGCACAAGCGCCTGCTGGGCCGGCCTGAGCAGCGCAAGATCCTGATGATGATTTCGGACGGCGCGCCGGTCGACGACTCCACCCTGTCGGTCAATCCCGGTAATTACCTGGAGCGTCACCTGCGCCACATCATCGAGGAGATCGAGACGCGCTCGCCGGTCGAGCTGATCGCGATCGGCATCGGCCACGACGTCACCCGCTATTATCGCCGCGCGGTCACCATCGTGGACGCCGAAGAACTCGGCGGCGCCATCACCGAAAAGCTCGCCGAGCTGTTCAGCGAGACCCACGGCGCGCCGCCTGCCCCCGAGCGCCAGCGCCGCAAGCTGCATTCCTAGATGCGCCTTCGCTTGCCTCATGGGTGGAGACGGCGCACGCGCGCCTCCTCACCATGAGCATTGCGCCGCTCTCCCGCCGCCGTGTCCTGATGGCGGCGGCCGGGCTTTCGACCGTGGCGCTGCCCGCGATCGCCCGCGCGCAGTCCGCACTCCAGCCGCCGGCCAGGCCGGCCGTCCCGGACGAGCATTCTGTCACCGCGCCGGTGTCGATCGAGGTCAGGGCGAGGCCGATCCCTTTCTTCGATCCCAGCGACCATCAGCGTGTGCGGTTCGGGTCGCTGCAATATCGCAGCGGGCTGGTCCTGACCTCGCGCTTTCCGGGGTTTGGCGGGCTGTCGGGCATTCGCGTCGATGCCAAAGGCGAGCGCTTCATCGCCTTGAGCGACAAGGGCAGCTGGTTCACCGGGCGCATCGTCTATTCCGGCCGCGACATGGTCGGGCTCGACGACGTCGAGGCGGCGCCGATGCTCGGTTCCGACGGCAGGCCGATCACCGCCCGCGGCTGGTTCGATTCGGAATCGATCGCGCTGGACGGTTCGTTCGTCTATGTCGGGCTCGAGCGCATCAACCAGGTGCTGCGCTTCGATTTTTCCAAAGGCTTTACCCACGCGGCCGGCGAGATCGTGCCGATGCCGCCGGCCGTCCGGAAGCTTCCGTACAACAAGGGGCTGGAGGCGCTGGTCTTCGTGCCGCAGGACATGCCGCTCGCGGGCACGCTGATCGCCGTCTCCGAGCGGGGGCTCGACGCCCGCGGCAACCTGATCGCCTTTCTGGTCGGCGGACCTTCGCCCGGACAGTTCAGCGTTCGCCGCACCGAGAACTACGACGTCAGCGATGCCGTGCTGCTGCCGTCCGGTGAGCTGCTGCTGCTGGAGCGCAAATTCTCCTGGCTCTCCGGTGTCGGCATCCGCATCCGAAGCATCGTGCTGAAGGCGGTTGCGCCGGGCGCGCTGGTCGACGGTCCCGCGATCTTCGAGGCCGATCTGGGCCAGGAGATCGACAACATGGAGGGCATCGCCGCACATGTGACGCAGGACGGCGATACCGTGCTCACCATGGTCTCCGACGACAATTTCTCGCTGATCCAGCGCACGCTGCTGCTGCAATTTGCGCTGGTGGAGTGAGTTTCCGCCCGCGCCAGCCTTTCTCCTGCGGTTGAGCAAAGGCGCCCGTCCCGCTACAGAGAAGACCGCTCCCCAAGAGACTCCCGAGAGATTGCCAAGAGATTATCATGAGCGTCCTGTTTTCCCCGATCAAGCTGCGCGGCCTTAGCCTTCCCAACCGCATCATGGTGGCGCCGATGTGCCAGTATTCGGCCGACGATGGCGTCGCCACCGACTGGCACTTCACCCACATCAATTCGCTCGCGCTGTCGGGCGCCGCGATGTTCTGCATCGAGGCGACCGCGGTGGAGGCGATCGGCCGCATCACGCCGGGATGCCTCGGGCTGTGGAACGATGCCTGCGAGGCCGCGCTTGAACCGATCGTCGCCTCCGTGCGCAGGCATTCGACCACGGCGCTGGCGATGCAGCTCGCGCATGCCGGCCGCAAGGCGTCGAGCCAACGGCCGTGGGAGGGCGGGCAGCTGCTGCCGATCGCGCAAGGCGGCTGGCAGCCGGAGGGGCCGTCCGCCGTCGCGCACAAGGACAGCGAGCCGCCGCCGCTCGCGCTCGATGAGCTTGGGCTGGCGCGCATCCGCGACGCCTTCGTCACCGCGGCGCGGCGCGCGATGCGGCTCGGCCTCGATGCGCTGGAGCTGCACTGCGCGCACGGTTATCTCCTGCATCAGTTTCTCTCCCCGATCTCAAACCGCCGCAGCGATCGCAATGGCGGATCGCTGGAGAACCGCATGCGCTTTCCGCTTGAGGTGTTCGAGGCGATCCGCGAGGTCGTGCCGGCGGAGACGCCGGTCGGCGTCAAGGTGTCGGCCACCGACTGGGTGGAGGGCGGTTGGGATCTGGCACAGACCATCGCGTTCGCCCGCGAGCTGAAGCGCCGCGGCCTGGACTGGATCGACGTCTCTTCCGGCGGCGTGTCGCCGCAGCAGAAGATCCCGCTCGGCCCCGGCTATCAGGTGCCGCTGGCGGAGGCGATCAGGAGTGCAACCGGGCTCACCACGATGGCGGTCGGCCTGATCACGCAGCCGCGACAGGCCGAGGAGATCATCGCCTCCGGCAAGGCCGACATGGTCGCGCTCGCGCGTGGCATGCTCTACGATCCGCGCTGGGGCTGGCACGCTGCGGCCGAACTCGGCGGCCATGTCGCGGCACCCCCGGCCTATTGGCGCGCCATGCCGGCCGAGCACAAGGATTTGTTCGGCGCCACCACGTTCGGTGCGCGCTGAAGCGCGACACTTTTCCGGATCATGCGCTGATGTGTGATCGCATCGCCCTTTCGCGCCTGCGGAAAAAGGACTAGCCTTGGTTCCAGTGGTTTTTTCAAGGGTTTGAGCCGATGCGAACCCATGTCAGACGATTTGCCCATCTGCTCGAGCGCCTGGGGCTTGCGATGGCGGGCGCGGCCTGCGGACTGTTCGTGTCGGCCCATGTCGGCTCCAGCATCAGCTTGCTGACCTCGCAGGGTTTCCTGCTGGTGATGATGGTGATCGGCGCGATCGGCTTCTATCTCGGCATCGATACGCCGCCGCTGCCGTTTCATGACAAGGATCTCGCCGAGCCCAAGGTCGACTCCGCGGAATTCCTGAGCGCGGTGGGGACCTTCCTCGCGACGCTCACGGCATTTTTCGCGGTCGGCATCATCGTGCTGCGCGAGGAGCCGCACATCGCCTGGACATACCTGATCATGCTGGGCTGGAGCGTCGGCGTCGTGATGCAGATCATCGCCGGCGCGATCGCGCGGGCGCGGGCGTAAAACGCCGCCAATCAGTTTCGGATTTGAATGTCAAACAGCCAACGCCGTCATTGCGAGCGCAAGCGACGCAATCCAGTGTAGCCACGTTGACGATTCTGGATTGCTTCGGGGCTGACGCTCCTCGCAATGACAGCGTGAAGACACACCCCCGCATTCCCGCGGCGCGGCTCGCGCCCGGGTGGTGCATCATGCGTGTCCCTCGAAAGTGAGGGCGCAGGGAAGACCGGGTGCTCAGCCGCACCCGCAGCCTCGTGTGCAACTCAAAAGCACACGAGTATTCGCCACAGGTACCGCCGATATCAACCGGCCTTCCCTGCGCAATGGTTTTAACGGCTTGCTCCGCGCTCTCCCCGGTGAGCCAGACTTTGTTGTCACCGTCATCGGCGCGATGCGCAAGCATCGTCGCCAACTTGGCACCAGCCTTGGGGTGCCAGGACCACACGGCTTCGCCGTCCGCGCCCGTCTTTCGCAAAAGCCACTCGACAGGCTTGGTACCATCCTGCCGAAGCCTTGACGAAGACGGATCAGCGCCGCCCGTCTTGCGACACCGCCGCGTCCACCGCATCCCGCGCTCAACGTCCGTGACGACGCGTACGCCCCTCATGCCGAGGCGGGACGGCGACAGACAATCATGAATTTCTGAAAAACAGAAGTAAAATATTTTTCGATTCGGATCTGGACAACCCGAATCAGCTTGAAGCGGCTCGCGAAATTAGATTTGGTGCGCAGGCGATTTCGCGCCTCTGAAAGCGGACCGAGCGAAGCGACGTCGAAATATTCGTTTGATTTTGCCCGTCGGGCGAATCGGGTTGAACGCACGGAATCGTAGGGTGGGTTGAGCGGCAAGCGAAACCCACCCCCAAGCCCCAGCTCGCAGAGCGAAGGCGGTAGCGAGCCGCTTCAAGACTTGCGCTCCCAAAAAAATTGGTGGGCACGGCGCAAGCGAGCCTCTGTCCACCCTACGATTTCGGTGATTTTGCCTGTCAGGCGAATTGGGTGAGCATGTATCATGATATGATACAATGGCGCCGGATGGATTGAGGATCGTCCATGGCCAGCAAGCTTGCACCGATGAATCCCGGAGAAGTGCTGTAGGAAGAATTTCTCGTTCCGTTGCACCTATCGGCCGACGCGCTTCCGAAGGCCTGCCGCGTTCCGCGCACGCGCATCGAAAGGATCGCCAGCCAGGAAACCGCGATCACTGCCGGCACCGCGCTGCGACTCGGCAAGGCGCTCGGCACCTCCGCCCAGCTTCGGCTCAACTTGCAGAATGAGTTCGATACGTGGACGGCGGAGAGCCCAGATCGGAAAGGAATTGAGGTGTCGAACGCAGTTGGCTCAAAATGAGTCGTGCTCTCTAAGTAGCCCAGATTCGATTGCCGACTCTAGCAGCCGGCTGGGCCCCCGCGCTTTCTCGCCCAGCAATTCAACCCTGTAACGCGCGCGGCTAATCGCAACGTAAAGACGGTTATGAGAGACATACGACAAAAAGCTCTTGCTACTAAAATTGTCATTGTCTCCAGTGGGGGGCACTCGGCCGCCATCCACACCCACGACAACAACGCCCTGAAATTCGAGTCCGCCCACGAAATCGGCATGTCCAAGCACCCACTGCGCAGATTCTCGAGCCGCGCCGACAGCAGTAGCGTCGCCTCGTTTCGTTAAGACAAGAATGGGTCTGTTGCGATTGTTTGCATATTCGGCAAGATCAGTCACAATTTGACCACTTAGGCTCACGATTAGGATATCGCTACGGCGACACCCTAACTCTTTTTGGAGCACCTCTGCGCGTTCGAATGCTTTAGCGATCATCACCTGTTGATTGGCCACATGAAGGTACGCCGGCTCAGAACAGAGCCGCTCCTCACTTTCGGTGAAGCCGGATGCCGCAGTCTCCATCGGATTGTCAAAATTAGTAAAGAGTGTTGCACCTGAAGACAGCACGGCGAAGGCTAGGTTCACAATGTCAGCGGACGATCGAAAGACCGTCTTGACAACTTCGCCCTGTTCGTCGTTTAGACCCCTTCGTGAATCCCCAAGGGTATTTGCGATGTCCTCAGTGCTCCATCCCTTGTCGCCAACCGCTTGAGACCGATCGACCGAATAGGCGATCGGGTAAGGACCTTCGACACAGGTGAAATAGTGGAAGAGTTGAAGCTCATTTATGTTGAATAGATGGGTTTCATCCACAAGCACCGCATCATAACCCTCGCGAGTGCGCCGCCGACGCCAGATCGGCGTGTCGAGTTGACCGATCGCAGTTAGTACGACATCGTCCGTGTCGAACTGGCCCGCATTGCTCAAATGAGCCTGATAGAACCTGAAAATGGTGAACACGAAGCCTTTGTCGGCATCGGACTTTATCGGGAGCCCGTACTTTAGAGGTGGCACTTTCTTGTAGCGATCGAGATCTTCGGCCGCGCGCCCTTTTATTATGACGCTTATCTCGTGCTGGAGCATGGTGACTATACGCCAGCGCTCTTCGTGCTGAAAAAAAGAAGCAAACTCGGGCGTCATGAATGGGCTGTGCCCTGCAAAATCCTCCTTCATTGCCCGATCAAGAGCTTCGCTAATATACAGTAGTTGCAGTTCCTTCGATTCCATCGCGTCTCGGTCGATGAACTCACTCTCGCTGATCGATTGACGCAGGACGTCTGCACATAGCTCACTTAGGGTGCATATTCTCAACGACTGAAGAGCCAGTCGACGATCGGCCACGGCAAAATTCTCGCCATCGATGACTGACATAACTTGCTCAATCGTTCTCTTGGTCGCATCGCTGTGCGTCACAAAGACGATGTGGCAGGTCTCATTTCTTTCCTTGCTTGCACGTAGGGAATAAATGCCCTTTAATATGAGGGCGAGCGTTTTTCCGGTGCCGGCTGCTCCCTCGATACGAGTAGGCCTTGTGATCGGGGACTTTACAAACTTCGTTTGCTGTTCTGTCAGGAGAGGTAGCCAATCTTCGTAACGACGATAAATTGAGGTCGTTCCGAACCCCGGGAGTGCGTCTAGCTGCATGACCTGCATCTGATCTATGTCAGGTGTAATGACGAGGGAAGGATCGCTGCCGACAGAATCCGATAGAACTTTCTTCAGTTCAGAAATAGCGTCGAAGGATTTTCGGAAATTAGTCAGGCCTGCCTGTTCGCGACCCGCATCGCCTCCCTCGTAACCGGCTTTATATACCAACAGCCACTTGCCATTCTGACCACGCTTCTCTAGGCGTTCCGCGAACGGCTCACGCTCGATGACGATTCGAAACGGCGAAGGCCTATATTGGTGAGGAAAGAGAACCGCTTTGGATGAACCGGAAATTACCCGTTCCGCGTACGTCAGACTGAGTCCCTGCCATAATTTCTTGGCGAAGCGAAGCAACTTCTGAAATGCGAATAGGGCTTCGACAGCGCTCTGCTGCTGCAGTAAGCCAGACTGCTCCTCATCAATAACAAGGTATTTCGTATTTTGCGAGACGGTCGGACCCGTCAAGAAAACTCCATCACCGATATGGGTGATTGCGATTGACGCAGAAATCTTAGCTCCTCGCACGTCTCCGCGCAGAACAGCGAGAAGAGTTTTACCTTGCTCAAACTCGGTGGATTGCAAGAATCTGTTGGCAACGATCTCATCGACAGCGGTGTCGTCGACGACAACATATTTCATAAGCGCCTCGACTACTTGGGCCTGACTCCGCAGAGAGCTTCGACCTTAGATTTGTCAGGATCCGGCAAACCGATTCTTCCAAAGAGATGGGAGAATGTCTGCAGCAGGTGTTCGACCTTAGGTGAGGTGATCTCCCCGATAGGCATGACAAAATCAGAGAGAGTGAGATCAACGTATGTTCGCCACTCTGGATGCTGTGACAATTCGCTGTTCGTCGCCTCCAATCCTCCCGCTATCAAACGGGCAAGATGACGCGGCAAATGGTTCACTTCTCGAAGAAGTGCAACGAAACCCGTTTCCACCGAGTCGGGCTCTAATTTTGGGAGAAAATAATAGCCGTTTAGCTTGTGATGTATCAGTTCCTTGATAGCGTTCCGAACAAGTGCATCACAATGATCAAACATATCAGCGTTAGAGCTGATGTATCCCTGTTGCCACCGAGCCAGCTGTTGAACTCGCTGATCCAACTCGACGAATTTTGCATCAGCTTTTTTTAGCTTTTTGTCCGTGCTGGGCGCTCGGATGTAGCGCTCCAAGATCGTAGCCGGCGTCTGAGAGTTGAGTATGCTTGTCGGCAAATCTATTGCTTTCAGCGCCGATTCGATCCTTGAGTATAGATCAGCTGCGGCTCTGGACAGTATAATCTCATAGCCGTCCACCTTGAGCCAGTCTGTTAGGGATACCACTGGCGCATAGTTGAGCACGTTGTACTTGTCCTGTTCAAGATCGCATCGCGCTGTGAGCACTACGCCGGAGACGTTGCATCCAGGATATCGCTCTGCTCTAGCACAGGAAAAAATCGAACCTTGGCTTAGCTGCCCAAGGAGAGGCTGCTTGACTGCCATTCCGAAACCCAGCATTCCGACTAACGGCTTGTACGTTCGGAGCTGCGCAACTTCAAGGATAACCGTGTGCGGCTCGGAGGCCTTTATAGGTAAATTCACCGATTTGCGTGGCAGGCACTCATAGGTGGTGCGTCATTAGCGTTCGTGCTTGAGGCTTGTACCAAAATGCTCGTCAGGTCTTTCCGTCTAGCCGTTTGCAAGTGCTTCTCGCGGTCAAGGTTCGCGCAACTGTGGGCATGGTTTTTCGTCGCCACAAACCCGAAGCCGCTTACGCGGATTATGGCCCAAGCGACGAGCTAAAACGACGATTCAAGCTAAAGCTATCGCGCTTTAACCAATCTTTCCCGGTGCAATGTTCGAAAGCAACCAACCAAAACGGCCGGGTCTTTCGACCCGGCCGTTCCGCAAACTCTTCGCAACTCAAACCTTACGCGACTGAACGCTTACGCTCGCTCCGCCGATCCAGTCCGAAAAATCTCAGCTCGCCTTTTTCTCCGGCGCAGCCGCGGCCGCCTTCTTCTCGACCTGCCGCTTCAATTCAAGCGCGCGCGGCGAGAGGTCGCTGGCGCGTGCCTTCAGGAGGAACGCATCAAGGCCGCCATTGTGGTCGACGCTCTTGATCGCATTCGAGGACACGCGCAGGCGCACGTTGCGCCCCAGCGCATCCGAGATGAAAGTGACGTTGCACAGGTTCGGCAGAAAGCGCCGCTTGGTCTTGATGTTGGAGTGGCTGACCTTGTGGCCCACCTGGGGGCCCTTGGCCGTCAGTTCGCAGCGCCGCGACATGGTCAAAAATCCTCTTCCGTCCCCGCCGTCGCCAGCCCCGTCCAGGGGCGCCGCGGGGGTTCAAAATCTTGGTCCTACCGGGAGTGGGTGGACGTATAGGGGCATGCGCGTGGCCCGTCAAGGTTTCACAGGCCTTCAAAGCTGCGCGAACCGGCATTCTGCCAGCCATTTCCGTCGTTTACCCATCACATAAAGGGCGTATTCGCCGCCGATCCTGACCATGCAAATGGTTCCAGGCCGCAGCTTTTTCATCGTCCGCGCATTGTGCCCAAGGGCCCGGCGCCAGCAGGTTGTTTGACCCGTCATTATTGAATCTTGCATAGATGACCATTCGATCGCGCCTACCGCAGGACCGTTTCCAGTGACCACGCAGTGCATGATGTCGGCCCGGCCAACGCTTTTCAGGCTGGCAAGCCTGTGCGTCCTGCTGCTGTTGGCCGGCGTGCTGCCGCAGCCTGCCTTCGCGCAGGCGCGGGTCGATGCGCAATATGAGGCCACGCTCGCCGGCATCCCTGTCGGCAAGGGCGCCTGGACCATCGACATCGGCGAGGATCAATATTCGGCCAGCGCCTTTGGCGGGACCATCGGGCTCTTGAAGACCTTTGCCGGCGCCTCCGGCACCAGCGCGGCACAGGGCCGCGTGGTCAACGGCGCGCTGACCGCCACCAGCTATTCCGCCTCCACCACCACCTCGAAAAAGACCGAGGCCATCCACATCGCGCTGGCCAACGGCAACGTGAAAGACTACGGCATCGACCCAACGCCGCCGGTCGAGCCCGACCGCATTCCCGTCACCGACGCGCATCGCCGCGGCGTGTTCGATCCGATGACGGCGTCGCTGCTGCGGGTTCCCGGCACCGGGGATCCGCTCAGCCCCGATGCCTGCCGCTCGGCGGCCGCGGTGTTCGACGGCCGCATGCGCTACGACCTGACGCTCGAATTCAGGCGCATGGACTCAGTGAAGGCGGAACGCGGCTATCGCGGCCCGGCCGTGGTCTGTGCCATCTACTTCTCGCCGGTCTCCGGCTACATCCCCGACCGTCCGGTCATCAAATATCTCGCGGCCCAGCGCAACATCGAGATCGCCTTCGTGCCGATCCCGGGAACCCGTTACCTGGTGCCGTTCCGCATGGTGGTGCCGACCCCGCTCGGCACAGCGAAGCTGGAAGCCACCCAGTTCATCGCCCAGATCACTCCGCCGCGCGTCGCCAAGACGCAATAACTGCCTGGATCAAATCTGTCGTCATTCCGGGATGCGTGCGAAGCACGCAGGCCCGGAATCCATACTCGCGGTGGTGGTTATAGATTCCGGGCTCGCTCGTTTCACGCGCGACCCGGAATGACGACGAATAGAAGTCCTGTGGCCCAAGCGGCAATCAGGCGCAGGGGAATCCTGTTGACTCCCGGGCGGATTTGATTCGACTCCGCGCCTGCGGAAATTTTAAGGAATCGCGCGCTGAACGGTTGCTTGCCGAGCGCGTTCAAACTTGATCTAGTGCCGCGACCAAAGCATCGACGCGAGATGTTGGGTGAACGAAGCCGGAAATAGAGCGGAGTCAGCGATTCGGCCGCGATTCGTTCTAGACTCGTTCCGGAACTTAAATCGTATGCCCAAAAGCGTTGCAATCTGAGACAGTTTCGCGCACGCGCATTCGCATCCACCAAATCGCTCACTATCTTCTCTTCGGGAAGCGCTAAACGGGATCGTCCTTGACTGGTTTGTCCGCGGACTCTTCTCGCCGCGCTCGCGGGGAGAGGTCGGATCGCATCGCAAGATGCGATCCGGGTGAGGGGGACTCTCCGGGAACTCAGCCGCTGGAGACTCCCCCTCACCCCAGCCCTCTCCCCGCAGGCGGGGAGAGGGAGATTGCTCATACTCTAGCCTTACGGCGACAAAACACCCAGTAACTTATGGCCTTCTCTCCCTCGTCCACATTCACCCACACCGCGTTCGCTCATGAGCGGGCTTTAGGCGCCGGCGTCACCGCGGTGCTCGGCCCCACCAACACGGGCAAGACCCATCTCGCGATCGAGCGGATGCTCGCGCATTCCTCGGGGATGATCGGCCTGCCGCTGCGGCTTCTGGCGCGCGAGGTCTACAACAAGGTCGCCGATCGCGCCGGCAGCGAAGCCGTGGCGCTGATCACCGGCGAGGAGAAGATCAAGCCGAAAAATCCGCGCTTCTGGGTGTCCACCGTGGAGGCGATGCCGCGCGATCTCGACGTCTCCTTTCTCGCGGTGGACGAAATCCAGATCGCGGCCGATCTCGAGCGCGGCCATGTCTTCACCGACCGCATCCTCAACCGTCGCGGGAGAGACGAGACGCTGCTGTTAGGTGCGGCCACGATGCGCCCCATGATCGAGCGCCTGCTGCCGGGCGCATCCATGGTCACCCGCCCTCGGCTGTCGCAGCTCACATTCGCCGGCGACCGCAAGATCACCCGCCAGCCGCGGCGCACCGCGATCGTCGCGTTCTCTGCCGACGAGGTCTACGCGATTGCCGAACTGATCCGCCGCCAGCACGGCGGGGCCGCGGTGGTGCTGGGCTCGCTGTCGCCGCGCACCCGCAACGCGCAGGTGGCGATGTTCCAGTCCGGGGAGGTCGATTATCTCGTCGCCACCGACGCGATCGGCATGGGCCTCAATCTCGACGTCGATCACGTCGCCTTCGCCTCCGACCGCAAATATGACGGCTACCAGTTCCGCAGGCTCAACCCGGCCGAGTTCGCGCAGATCGCAGGCCGCGCCGGGCGCGCCACCCGCGACGGCACGTTCGGCACCACCGGCCGCTGCGCACCGTTCGAGCCCGAACTGGTCAACGCGCTGCAGAACCACGCCTTCGACAGCGTCAAGGTCCTGCAATGGCGCAATTCGAAGCTGGATTTTTCCTCGCTCGGCGCGCTGCAGGTCTCGCTGGCGCTGCCGCCCGGCCACGAGGCGCTGACGCGCGCGCCGATCGCCGAAGATCTGCGCGTGCTCGATCATGCGGCGCGCGACGCCGAGGTGCGCGATATGGCGCACGGCGCCCGGGCGGTGGAGCGGCTGTGGGAGGCATGCCAGATACCGGATTACCGGAAGCTGTCGCCGGCCGCGCATGCGGAACTCGTGACGACCCTGTTCGCTTTCCTGATGAAGGAGGGCCGGATTCCGGACGGCTGGTTTGCCGCCCAGGTCGATCAGGCTGACCGGGTCGATGGCGATATCGACACGCTGTCGGGCCGGATCGCGCAGATTCGGACCTGGACCTTTGCCGCCAACCGCCCGGACTGGCTGGCCGATCCGGAACACTGGCAGGGCGTGACGCGCGAGGTCGAAAATAAATTGTCGGACGCGCTGCATGAACGGCTCACAGAGCGTTTCGTTGATCGCCGTACCAGTGTATTGATGCGCCGCCTGCGGGAGAACGTCATTTTGAATACGGAAATCGGCAAGACCGGCGAAGTCATCGTCGAGGGCCACGCGATCGGCCGGCTTGATGGATTCACCTTCGCGCCCGATGCCGCAGAGGCCGGTTCCGACGCCAAGGCCCTACAGGCCGCGGCGCAGCAGGTGCTGGCGCGCGAGATCGACGCCCGCGCCGACAAGCTCGGGGCAAGCCCGGACGAGCAGTTCGTGCTGGCCTCCGACGGCACCATCCGCTGGACCGGCGATGCGGTCGCAAAGCTGGTCGCCGCCGACGACGCGCTGCATCCGCGCCTGCGCGTCATCGCCGACGAGCGGCTCAACGGCGCGTCGCGCGACAAGGTCGAGAAGCGGCTCGAGCTCTGGCTGAAGACGCATGTCGAGAAGCTGCTCGGACCCTTGTTCGAGCTTGCCAGGGCCGAGGACATCACCGGGATTGCGCGCGGCATCGCGTTCCAGCTGATCGAGGCGCTCGGCGTGCTCGAGCGCTCGAGGATCGCGTCCGAAATGAAGGACCTCGACCAGGCCTCGCGCGCAACCCTGCGCAGATACGGCGTGCGCTTCGGCGCCTATCACATCTACGTCCCGGCGCTGTTGAAACCCGCGGCGCGCTCGCTGGCCTCGCTGCTGTGGGCGCTGAAGCACGACAACGTCGAACTGCCGGCGCTCTCCGGCGCGCAGCACATGGCCACCAGCGGCCGCACCTCGTTTCCGGTCGACAAGGCGCTGCCGCGCGACGCCTATCGCGTGCTGGGCTATCGGCAGTGCGGCGAGCGCGCGGTGCGCGTCGATATTCTGGAACGGCTCGCCGATCTCATTCGCCCGGCGCTGGCCTGGCGCGAAACCTCGCCGGGCGAGAAGCCGCCCGGCGCGTTCGACGGCCGCAGCTTCGTGGTGACGCAGGCGATGACCTCGCTGACCGGTTCGGCCGGCGAGGATTTCGCCTCGATCCTGCGCGCGCTCGGCTATCGCATGGACCGCCGTCCGCCGTTGCCGCCGAAGCCGGCGCCGGTGGAGACTCCGCCCGACGAGACTCCGCCCGCGGAGACGACGTCTGCGGAATCGACCGGCGAAACGCCGCCGGACGCAGCTACCGGAACGCCCGCTGAAGAAACGCCCGTCGAATCGGCTGCGCCTGCTGACGCGGCGCCTGTGGACGTGGCGGGTGACGCTGCTGCGCAGCCCGTCTCCGGCGATCCCGCGCCGACCTCGGCCCTGCTGCCCCAGGTCGCATTCGCGCCTGTGTCGGGCGAACAGACGCCGGTAGCGGCCGAGCCGCAGCCGGAGGCAGCGGCACCCGCAGACGCCGCGGTGGCGGACGCAGCGCCCGACCAGCCGGTTCCCGAAGCCGCATCGGATGCGGCGGCGGTCGAGACCGCTACCCTTGAGACCCCTGCCGTCGTCGAGGCGGCGACCGCCGATGCCGCGACTGCGCCCGAAGCTCCTCCTGCGGCCGAGGCTCCTGCGCCCGAACTGGTCGAGGTCTGGCGTCCCGGCGGCCGGCCCGACGAGCGGCGGCCGCGGCACGATCGTCACCGCCATCGCCATCATGGTCCCGCGAAGGAAGGCGCGCAGGCCCCGGCGGGCGCGCCTGGGGAAGCGGCGGCCGATGGCGAGAAGCGCGAGCGGCACCGTCACCGCCGGCGCGATCGGGGCAATGAAATTCGCAAGCCCGGCGAGGCTGTACCCGCGGACGCGGCCGCAAGCGCTGTCGATGGCGCTGCGGCGCCCGAGCGGCGCGAGCAACCGGACCGTCCGCGCGAGCGCTTCGGCAGGGACAAGGACCGCGACAAGCAGAGGACCAAGTTCGGCGGCGAGCGCGAGCATGGCGGCCGCGAGCGTGGTCGCGACAAAGGCGGCCGCGACAAGGGTGGTCGCGACAAAGGCGGGCGCGACCAGCGCGACAGCGGACCGTCGCATCGCCCGTTCGCCTCTTCGGCGCCGCGCGAACGCGAGCGCGCGATCGATCCCAATTCACCGTTCGCGAAACTCGCGGCGCTGAAAGAGCAGCTCACCGCCAACCGCAAGGATTCGTAGAAACGGAGCGCCAGCGGCTCGACAAATGGCTGTGGCACGCGCGGGTCGTGAAGGCCCGCTCCCGCGCCGCCGCCCTGGTCGAGGCCGGCCATGTCCGGATCAACGGCGTCCGCGAAACCGCGCCGGGGCGTGCGGTGAAGACGGGTGACGTGCTCACCATCGGGCTCGACCGCACCGTGCGGGTGCTGAAGGTGACCGGATTCTCGGAGCGGCGCGGGGACGCCTCGTCCGCGCGCGTGCTGTTCGAGGATTTGCAGGACGGGCCGAAATGATTATCTGAGCAGGCGGTCGAGAATGACTCGCACCATTGCCGCACGGACTTGCAAGAACTCGCCTCGAAGCCTGTCGGCTTCACTTGCGGCACGTGGCGTCCTGCGCTAGGCAGGCCACGAAAAAAATGACCCGTTTCGGAGCCTTGGATGACTTACGTCGTCACTGAAGCCTGCATCAAATGCAAATACACCGACTGCGTTGAGGTCTGCCCGGTAGACTGCTTCTACGAGGGCGAGAATATGCTGGTCATCCATCCGGACGAATGCATCGACTGCGGTGTTTGC